>JAESFT010000120.1_pt1 | contig 106111 bp, 90 predicted proteins | sample 9269451 | NCBI WGS metagenome assembly JAESFT01 (sample SAMN14502557, study PRJNA617106) | algae metagenome | isolation source: Scytonema hyalinum WJT4-NPBG1 and co-occurring heterotrophs from well... | place: USA: Mojave Desert, Joshua Tree National Park, California | collected 2006-05-25 | reverse complement strand
CTTCATTGGAACTAACTCTGAGTGACGGTTGCGCTCTGCGCAACCGCTAAATTGGCATTGGCGATCGCATTAATCTCAGACTGCGAAGCGCTCGAACTCAGATAACCCGCAACTTGGGTTATTAGATTAAAAATTTAATAAATAAATTAAATTTTTAGGTAATTTTTATTATTCATCTACCTTGAGATGTATTCTATTAAATAGAATAATAATTTTTTAGAATTATCCTAATTTAATAATGTTAAATATGAGAACTTTCCAGCTTGGGCTGGCTGTATTTTTTAGTATATTATTGTTGTCTGAAACAGTATTTGCTAATCCTCAGCGACCAGTAATAATTCAAGCTAATACTAATTACTCCACAGGCGAAAAAGCTGTAGCAGAAGCGGAAAAACTCCCACCACAAGGAACAGCAATATCAAAAAGACAGGCAATTGAGAAATATTTAGAGGTACTTCAAAGTTATAAAAATTTACCAGTTAGTAAAGCTTCTGTGCGCGAGGTTCGTTTTCAGTTCGCGATAATATTGAGAAGGATTGGTAAACTTTATCAATCTTTAGGAGAGTCAGAACAAGCTTTAGCGTACTACAACCAAGCATTACCAATTTTTACAGAATTGGGTGAGATTTATCAACAGGCTAAAACTTTGCACGATTTAGGAATGCTTTATAATGTTTTTGGAGAAAGACAAAAAGTTTTAGATTATTTAGAAGCAGCACAGCGACTTTATCAGCGAATAGGTGATGCGGCTGGAGTTGGATTAACTTTCTCTAATATGGGCTGGATTCACTATTTCTTTTTAGGTGCTAGACAAAAAGGAATAGAATTATATGAACAGGCGTTAAAAGTTTATCAAAAAGCAGGCGATCGCACTGGTGAATCTAATACTTTAGCCCAAATAGCTTGGGGTTATTACGGGTTAGGTGAGCATCAACAAGCTCTCAACTACTACAAACAAGCAATAGAAGTTGCAAGGCAAGCAGATTATAAATCTGGAGAAGCTAGTGCTTCTATTTATATTAGTCAAGTTTATGAGGCTTTGGGCAAAAAGCAACTAGCCTTAGATGCACTAATGAGAGCGCAAAAGCTTTATCATGAGTTGGGAAATCGTTCAGAATTAGCTAGAGTTTATCGCCACTTTGGAGCGGTTTATTGGACATTTGACGAAGCTCACAAGGCAGTAGAATTTAAAAAAAAATCAGTTTCAATTTATCGACAATTAGGTGAACGCATTGATGAAGGTATTTTGCTATCAGAGATTGGTTTACTGTATAGTTCAATGAATCAACCTCTACAGGCATTAGATGCTTTAAATCAATCATTATTAGTTACAAAAGCTACACGTGATCGCTATGGGGAAGCTGATAAACTTTATGAGATTGCTCGGATTGAAAGTGAGCGAAATAAGCTTACAGAAGCCCTAGAAAAAATGGAAGCTTCTATTAAAATTACTGAGGATCTGCGAACTAGTGTTTCTAGTCAAAATCTTCGTACCTCTTTCTTTTCTATGAGGCGGGATAGATACGAGTTTTATATTGATTTATTAATGAGGTTGCATAAAAACAATCCATCAGTAGGGTATGCTGCTAAAGCATTCCATGCCAGCGAACGTTCCCGCGCCCGCAGTCTTTTAGAATTACTTGCTGAAGCTAAAGCAGACCTTCGTAGTAGTGTTAACACAGAGTTGCTACAACAAGAAAGCATAATTAGTAAGCAAATTGATGAACTAGAAAAACGTCAAGTTGAACTGTTAAATGATCGGTATACACCGGAACAAGCAACTGCTTTAGAAACAGAGCTTTTTCAGCTTTATCAAAAATATGAAGAAATCAAAGCAGAGATTAAAGAAACCAATCCTAGTTATGCGGCTATTGCTCAACCGCAACCTCTAAGTTTATCAGAAATTCAATCAACTTTACTCGATGACAACACACTGCTTTTAGAATACTCATTAGGAGAAGAGCGCAGCTATCTTTGGGCAGTGACAAAAACTAGTATTAATAGTTATGAATTACCAAAACAGGCAGATATTGAAAAAGCTGTACAACGTTTTCAGCAACAAGAATTAGTACCAATTAGAATGCGCCCTGCCCAAGGTGTTTTAGCAGTAGATACTATTAGTAAAATTTTGCTGAAACCTGTTGCTAAACAACTGGAAAATAAAAGATTACTTATTGTTGCTGATGGGCGGTTACAGACTATACCTTTTAGTGCTTTAGTAATTCCCGAAAAATCGCAACATCAAAATGGTTTTGTGCCGTTGATGACGCAGCATGAAATTGTTAACTTACCTTCAGCATCTACATTAGCTGTATTAAGAAATCAAGTAAAAGCGCGACAAATTGCACCTAAGACTATAGCTGTACTTGCAGATCCGGTCTTTGGTAAAAACGATGGACGGCTTAAAAACAATACAGCTAATTCAAGTAATGGCACAATACCTAGTTTAGAAAATGTGCCAATTACAGAAGTAGAATTAAAAGATTCTCTGCGAGATGCAGGAATAAACTTAACCCGACTTTTGGGAACTCGCACAGAAGCTGAGGCAATTATGGCTTTAGTTCCCGATACAGAACGAACTCAATTTTTAGATTTTCAGGCAAATAAAGCCAGTGCAACTAATCCTGATTTAGCTCAGTATCGCATTATTCATTTTGCTACTCACGGCATTCTTAATACTGTGCGTCCAGAGTTATCAGGGGTTGTCATGTCCTTAGTAGATGAACAAGGAATACCCCAGAATGGTTTTTTGCGACTGCGCGATATTTTTAATTTGAATTTACCCGCAGAATTAGTTGTTTTGAGTGCGTGTCAAACAGGTCAAGGTCAAGAAGTGAAGGGAGAAGGCATTATTGGACTAACGCGGGGGTTTATGTATGCAGGTGCAGCGCGGGTGCTGGTAAGTTTGTGGAAGGTTGACGACCAAGCAACCGCAGAGTTGATGAAGCGGTTTTATCGGGGGATGTTACAGGAAAAGTTAACGCCTGCGGCGGCTTTGAGACAAGCACAGATGGAGATGTCGCAGATCCCGCAGTGGAGTTCTCCGTATTATTGGGCAGCTTTTGTACTTCAGGGTGAGTGGCGGTGAGTATGTGTTGAAAATAACTAACATTTCAGTTTTCGGTAATGACTAATTGAGAACATTTTCTGTATTTTTATGGATGCCAACCAACTGAAAAGGATGTACTGATACAATGAGACTTAAAAGAAAACTTTTTGTTTTATCAAGTTTTAGTGTTCTTGCTCTTGTTTTTCAAGGAGCTAGTCAAGCAAGTTTAGTCGGATCTGACGCTGCATTTATAGTCAATTCACTATCGGGAAAATGTATTGATGTGGCTGGTGCGCCTGGAAGCAGTAATGGCGCACCATTAATACTTTGGGATTGTGAGCGTTCTGGGACGAATGCTGACAACGGTTCAACTACAGATCAAACCTGGGTATTAACAAATGACGGATTTATCATAAATTCACTATCAGGAAAATGTATTGATGTAGCTGGTGCGCCCGGTAATACTAATGGCGCACAATTACAACTTTGGGATTGTGAACGTTCTGGGCGTAATGCTGATAATGGTTCACGTACAGATCAAAAATGGCAATTACGAGGTGGATTTATTATAAATTCACTATCAGGAAAATGTATTGATGTAGCTGGTGCGCCCGGTAATACTAATGGCGCACAATTACAACTTTGGGATTGTGAACGTTCTGGGCGTAATGCTGATAATGGTTCACGTACAGATCAAAAATGGCAGCTTGACTATTCTCATAGCCTGTGAAAACCTACTGTTGGTACGTTGGGTCAAGCGTAGTGCTACTCAATGAAACCTCGACTAAAGGTAGTGTTGAAAAGATTAATACAGTAAGGTTTTTGCAACGAGCGAAATGACTTGTCAGATATGGCGCGACCACAAGTGTGTAGTTTTTGCAAGAATAGCGATCGCTTTATCATTAGGGAACTTTTGTACTTCAGGGTGACTGGGCTTTTGTTAAGGCGATCACTTTGTGTAGTTTTTACAAGAGGTAGCGATCGCCTTATTCTTGAGTAGCTTTTGTGCTTCAGGGTGAGTGGCAGTGAGTATGTAGCGAAGATAACCAGGATTTCAGTTTCCGGTAATGACTGGTTAATCCTATGCCTAGTATTGTTAATTCAAGCTTATCAACAGGGAAACAGCATACCCTCAACTCAAAACTTATGGAAGTAAACAATATGAAGATTTCTTTAGCTGTTTTAAGCGGTGTATTACTATCATCAGCAAGTTTTGTATTTAGTACACCAGCCAGATCTGACGTAATTTTATGTAATCAAGCAAGAACAAAGTATCTTGCTGCCATTAGTTGGACTGCTCCTGATAATAGGATCCGTTCTTCTGGATGGTATCAAATTCCCCCAGGTCAATGTAGACCAGCTGGTTTTAGAGGCGATACTAGTAATTCTACGTTTGCGGTATACGGGGAGAATACTGGAGGAGGGTTCCATACAGGAGATATACCAAGATGTGTAATTCAGTTTCCAACCCAGGCTGATTGGACGCTTGATGCTGCGGATGATGCATCACGCTGTACAGGAAGGGGAAGAGTAATGACAAAGTTTAGACTTTTCCGCAATGTAAGCCTAGAGCAAGACCAAACATACGTTTTGAGCGATTAATTCAGACCTAATGCAACCCCACTCCCTTGGCTCATATCTTGCACCTGTCTGGGTAAACCCCTAATACACTAATAGGAGTGTAGTGGAGTAACACGAGAAGTGAGAATGGGCTTACGCGGCAGACAAGTCATAGATAGAACTCTATAAATGTAGAGAATACGGAAATCTACCTCAGCACAGGCGATCGTCAAATTTGAGAAGTACCTGGATTTGAACTCATCAGAGCGGAAGCGGTCGCCACGGCTGAAATAGAGGCAGTATAGTGATCGCTATATCCTTGGGTAGTTTTTGTGCTTCAGAGTGACTGGGGTTTTGCAAGCTGGCGACCGCTCATTTTGTGTAGTTCTTTCAAGACATAGCGATCGCCTTATTATGGGTAGCTTTTGGACTTCAGGGTAACAGCGTTTTTGCTGCGGAGCGATCGCCAAGAGTATGTAGTTTTTACCAGAATAGCGATCGCTTTTTCATTGGGTAACTTTTGTACTTCAGGGTGACAGGGCTTTTGTTAAGACGGGAGACATACATGAAGTTAAAACAGAAAAATTGGCGTTTGTTTTTATCTACACTTACAGTCATGGGAGTAACTTGTGGGATTTCTACATTTCTTGCTTTAGTCTCCCCGCAAGCTTCTGCCTGTAGTGGTTTTTTCGGTCAGTTTGATCCAACTTGCGATCGCCGTCCACAACCTAGGCGAATTGAAAGCAGTGATCTTTTTTATCCTACCCCTCCTGCCAAGGGATTTATACTCAATTCACTATCAGGGAAATGTATTGATGTGGCTGGCGCTCCTGGTAATACTAATGGCGCACGTTTACAACTTTGGAATTGCGAAGCGTCTGGACGTAACGCGGATAATGGCTCAACCACAGATCAAAAATGGGAATTCACAAGAGGATTTATCCGAAATACTTTGTCTGGGAAATGTATTGATGTGGCTGGCGCTCCTGGTAATACCAATGGCGCACCTCTACAACTTTGGGATTGTGAATGGTCAGGTCGTAACCCTGATAACGGTTCAGAAACAGATCAAATCTGGACATTGACTCGTGATGGATTTATTCTAAACGTTGCGTCTGGGAAATGTATTGATGTGGCTGGCGCTCCTGGTAATAGGAATGGGGCACCTCTACAACTTTGGAATTGCGAAACGTCTGGACGTAACACTGATAATGGTTCAGAGACAGATCAAAAATGGCAATTGTAACACTCGTAGAAAATGTAATTTTGTGGACTCCCTCCGGTGTTTAGTTTTACAGAATAGCGATCGCTCGCTTTGTGTAGTTTTTCAAGAATAGCGATCACCTTATCATTGGGTAGCTTTTGTACTTCAGGGTGACTGGACTTTTGCAGAGTAGCGATTGCCTTCGGCACGCTACGCGAACGCTCACGAGTGTGTAGTTTTTGCTCTTAGTAGCGATCGCTTTATCATTAGGGAGCTTTTGTACTTCACGGTGACTGGGTTTTTGTTAAGGCGATCGCTCACAAGCGTGTAGTTTTTACAAGAATAGCGATCGCTTTATCATTGAACAGCTTTTGTACTTGGGTGTAACTGGGTTTTCGCATTGAGCGATCACTCCGGTGTGTAGTTTTTGCAGAGTAGCGATCGCTGGATCATTTCAAGACCGAAAATTACAACCAACTTAAACTTTTATTTAAGAAACGGCAAAGTCAGTTATTTTACGGCGTTCAGGCGTTTTAAAGGCTAGAACAATTTGCTGAGGGGAGATGCCCTGTTTTACAAGCTCGTTGGCAATGCCTTCTTCTGTACCGTCTTGTTGTATCCAAATCTTATCGTTAATAAGGTCAATATGAATAAGGTTGCCGTAAATTCGGCGATTTTTTTGCCAACCTATTTCAACTAATAGGTAATGCTTTTTGTTTTCATCAATGATGAGTTGAACTTCGTTATCGAGATCCTTGCCAAGAAATTTAAGATAATCTTGTAAGACGGTGATGATAGCTTGTTGAAGGTAATTTCTATTTAAGGTATCCACTTAACAACCTCCTCTTTAGTAGTATCAAAAGTCAACAACCGGAGTATTTTGTCTTCTATTAAAACCTGTCCAGCCTCTTCTTCAAAGACTGATTCTCTGACATCTTCAGGAACGGCTAAATATAGTTTTCTTTCTGGTTCATAGCGTGTTAGTAAGTGTTCGTACAAGACAAATTGACCAACTGCTTCCTCTAAATCTTTCATTTCTGAGGCACTACGGAAACTTTTGATTTCAATAGCAATTTTTTTAACCCCTTTCTCGGCAGCAATTAGTCTTTCTGCTCCGAGATCGACGAATAGGTTCTTACCTCGTGTAAGTTTGAGTCGATAGGGATCATGGGTAATTGTCCAGCCATCTTTTTCAAGAGCATTGCGTACAACGTCATGGTAGTAGTCGCGGGCTGGCATAATGGTTACAGGTTACTTGATAATTTTTATATAAACTTTATATATATTGTTTCATTTTATTGCTTTACCTGATTTTTTACCGCACCAGAGCGATCGCCTCATCCTTGAATAGCTTTTGGACTTTTTGTAGGCGTGGCTTGATAAATATAGCGATGAAGATGTTCGTATTGCAGTGCAGCCAATTTCTTATTGGGGAAACCCTGCGCTACTATTGGAGCTAGAAGCCATCATTTTAAGAGCTACTGAGCCTCCTTACAACGTCCAGATTCCAACCGAACAGTAAAATTATGCAAGCAAAACTAAAAGAGCAACTTTCCGCCTCTGATGCCGAAGTCATCTTGGAACTGCTACCTGAAAAGATTCGGGCTGCCCTAATTGCCCATGCAAATGTAATTGAGTATCCGGTTGAAGCGGTTATTGAGATGGCGATCGCTAGTTTCCTCGATACTGAGGCATTGAGTTTTGCTGATTGCAAGCCAGGGCGGGGACAATGAAAGCTTACTCAGCAATATTAAGACAGAGAGCCAGTAGAAAAAAGTTTAGTATGGTTGCAACCATTACCGAAATCTAACCATGCACTCGTTCGGTGTGTAGTTTTTAAGAGAATAGAGTAGAGTATGTGGGAAGACGAAATTTTAGAAGAATTGCACCGGATTCGTGAAGAACACGCCAAATCTTTTAACTATGATTTCAAAGCAATATTTGCTGATTGGCAGAAGAGACAGGCAGCAAGTGGAAAAAAATTGGTATCACTGCAACCTAAGCAACAGTCTAATAGTGTGACTGCTTCGCAAGCTATTTCCTAATCCATCGAATGGCTGATAAAGCGATCGCTTTGTGTAGTTTTTGCAAGAGTAGCGATTGCCTCCGGCACGCTACGCGAACGCCTGATGATTGGGCATGGATGAGTAAGTTGAGCAGGAATACTGCTTAAGGCTTCTAGCTTATACTAGAAAAGGAATATTAAACTATACTGCCCTTCACCATGCTAGTTTTTCCAAAGGCTGACCCAATTCCACTCACGATTGATGCAAATGGCGTTGTCCGCATCAGCAAAAGTCGCGTCACCTTAGATACAGTAGTTACAGCTTTTCTGGAAGGGTGTACAGCAGAAGAAATCACAGAGCAGTACCCATCGCTTCAGCTTTCTGATATTTATTCGGTGATTGGTTATTACTTACGGCATCAAGCTGAAGTTGATGATTATCTCATGATGCGTCAACGTCTTAACACAGAAGTGCGTCAAGAAGTTGAGAAACGTTTTAACCCTGTTGGCATACGCGATCGCTTATTAGCCAGACGCAACCAACAAGGGTAGTTGGCTATGGTGCGATTCTTGGCTGATGAGAACTTTAACAATCAGATCGTTCGGGGCATTTTGCGTCGCAACCCTAATGTTGATATTGTTCGCGTTCAGGATATGGGACTGAGTGAAGCAGATGACCCAACTGTTCTCGAATGGGCAGCACAGCATAACCGAGTAGTGCTAACTCACGATATCGCCACAATGACAAACTTTGCCTATGAATGAATACAAGCAGATCAAGCAATGCCAGGGTTATTTGAGGTGAGTCGTGGTGTCCCTGTGGGATTAGCAATTGAGGAAATTTTGCTAATAGCTGAGTGTAGCCTGGAAGGAGAATGGGAGGGGCAAGTACGATTCTTGCCTTTGCGCTAACAATCTTGTCAAAAACTTTCGAGTTCGGCTTTTGAAAAGGCGATCACTCCGGTGTGTAGTTTTTATAAGGAAAGCGATCGCTTTACCATTGGGTAACTTTTGTGCTTCAGGGTGGCTGGGCTTTTGCTGCGGAGCGATAAGCTTTACGGGCATAGCTTCGCTTATCGCTCACAAGCGTGTAGTTTTTATAAGGAAAGCGATCGCCTGTGGCAAAATCCGATGTTCCTGAACTTGAATCCTAGCGTGGAGCGTTTCTGGTGTATCATCAGGTAGCACTGGCACGGCTGCTTGCATCACAATTGGACCACTGTCCATCTCTAAACAAACGAGATGCACTGTACAACCAGTAATTTTCACCCCAGTAGCAAGGGCTTCTTCTACGGCACGCCCACCCTTAAAACTGGGTAACAAGCTGGGATGGATATTGATGATTTTGTCAGGAAACGCATCGATGAAAACTGACGTTACCAGTCGCATCCAACCAGCCATAACTACCCATTCCACATCATACTGCCGCAAAGTTTGCACAATTTGCCCATCCAATTCTTCGCGGCTTTTGTAGTCGCGGTGATTGAGAAGCACAGCAGGGACACCCCACTTTGCTGCCCGGACTGCGGCATATGCGTCTGGATTGTTGTAGATTAAAACTTGAATTTGGGCATTTAGTTGTCCATGTTTGATTGCTTGGGCAACAGCCTCAAAATTACTGCCATTCCTAGAAGCCAAAATTCCCAATTTCAAGGGAGATTGTGCCCCAAGTGTGTCAGCACTTATATCGGGAGAAACCAGGCTAAGGGTAGAATCAGGGCGAAGCGTCATAACGGCAGGGAGGATAAATCAGTAGATGCCAAAAATATATACTACTAAGTCGTGGTTAGATAATGATACAGTTGCCGCCTGGATTTTTCTCACTCCCGCAGTGATTTTTCTGGGCATCTTTATCCTTGGTCCTATTGCCTATTTGTTCTTCCTCAGCTTCACTGCTGGTAATTTCACCTCAACAGGGGCTTACTGGGTGGGGCTTAAAAATTATTGGCGCTTGCTTCTCAATCCCGATTTTTGGCAAGTTCTTGGTAACACTTTTTATTTTACAGTTGCCACGGTCATTCCCAGTCTCGTTATTCCTTTAGGACTGGCTGTGCTGTTAAACCGTAGCATAGCATTGCGCGAAGCTTTGCGAACCACCTATTTCCTACCTTCAATCATTTCTCTGGTAGCCGCAGGTTTAGGGTTTCGCTGGTTGTTTCAACCAGAAGGACCAGTGAATGCACTATTAAATAGTGTTGGTATTGCACCAATTTCCTGGCTAGGAGACACCTTTTGGGCAATGCCAGTGCTCATTATATTAAGTATTTGGAAACAATTGGGTTTCAACATGGTGGTGTTCTTGGCAGGGTTGCAAGCAATTCCTCCCAGTCGTTACGAAGCGGCGGAACTTGATGGCGCGAATTCCTGGCAACAATTTTGGCACATTACCCTAGCTGGATTACGACCCACTTTAATATTTGCCACAGTCACCACTGTGATTTTCACATTGCGGAGTTTTGAGCAAGTTTATGTGATGACTGGTGGAGGTCCTTTGAATTCTACTAATTTACTGGTTTATTACATTTACCAAGAAGCTTTTGGTCAATTTGATTTTGGTTATGCCGCCGCCGCTGCAACTGTACTGTTAGCAGTAACGTTGGTGCTAGTGTACTTGCAGTTGCGAACATGGGGTGAGGAGAGTTAGGAATTATGAATTACAGAGCTTATTCTTATGATTAGACTACAAATCGTAGGGTGGAGAGAAGTCCTGCAGGCGGTGAGACCAGTGCTGCAGGAGGGTTTCCCTCCGCAGGCAACTGGCTCTCCCGTTGGGGTTTCCCGCCGTAGGGAACTTCGGGGCATTGCCTAGAAAAGCTTATGTGATGGACATTTGAGATATTATGCCGCAATGCCCACCTTACAGAAAACCGCTGTATGAATCATCAAAAGTTTCATAATCCATAATCTAGAATTCATAATTTATATGATACTTGCTCTTCTCTTGCTGGTTCTTTTGCTTGTTCCAATTTACTCAATGTGTTCAACGATAGAAAACCAAAACCAACTTTAGAGGCAATATCCAGCAGCGTGTAAAACATTGTCTCAGAACCCTGACCGAAGCTGCTGAACCCTTCTGGGCTAAGAATCCATACAATCGGATAGAGTGTCCACAGCACGAGATGCACGGTTACTAGCTTGCGGAATGCTTGCTTTGATCTGGGATGTTTGCGTTCAGCTTGAACACGGTACGGTTGCACCAGCAAGTAGATAATTGCTAGGTAAGCAGCGCAACTCACAATATACCAAATGTAGCTCATTGGTTTGGGTGTAACTGTAGCAACGAACCCAGTCGCCAGCATATAGGCGTTTGCTCCCAATAAGCTACCTGTAATAGATAAACTCGTTTTTCCTAAAAAAAGACGAAACTGGCAGCAACAGCGGCGTGGAACAAAACCAAGTGAGAAATCGTACCCAATAGGTTGGACGACCATTGATAATATTAACTCCTAGACCCAATGCCATTGCCAGATACAGCCCAGCAGCAATCAAGCAAATGAAAAAATTTAATGTATACAGTATTTTCCATCGCTCATTTTTAGCATTATGTGCGCCGAACCCGAAAAAAACACTTCCTAGTGCCATACTAATGACACCAATCCACAACCAAGTTTGAGTCATGTAGAGTTTTGAGCTTTTCAGTAATTATTGAGTTTTGTAAATGTTGTTTGCAATTATCCCAGTATTGCTATTTAAAAAAATGCTTCTAAATGCGTATTTTCAAGTTACCAAAATATGTATTCCAATAGGATTTAAAGACTATCAAAAGGTAGATTATGTTTATTAACTACATCACCTTAATGTTAATTAATTTGGTAGCAGGGCTGTTTCTGCTTGCAGGTTACGTATATTTTGGTCTGAATCGCACCAATCAAAAGCGTTGGGTTCCTGGCTTCGGTATGACAGGGGCGATCGCACTTGTTACCGGCTTACACATGATTTTCACTTGGCCCGTGACTGGTAGTTTCAATATTGCTTATGGCGAAACAACAGTTTTGTTTGGGATTTTGTTTCTCGGTACTGCTATAGCCTTAGCGCAAGGTTGGGATTTACTCACAGTAGCAATCTATGGCTTCTTCGCTGGACTTGCTGCCATTGTAATTGGTGTACGCATCATTAACCTGGGTTTGACAAGGAGCCCGTTATTATCAGGAATCGGATTTATCCTTACAGGGTTAGGAGGAGTATTTGCAGCACCAACACTGTATTTCCAATCGATACGCACCTTGCGGATCATTGGCGCAATAGTACTGGTAGCTGCTGCTTTAATCTTCGCTTTCACAGGGTATCTAGCTTACTGGGGACATCTTGCTGGTTACTCCAATTGGAAACCTTTACCCATGCAAACACCTTAATGAGTACTGAGTAATCTGTTCTAAGTCCATCCCCTAAACACGACTTTAGCTATTTGCTAAAATATCAAGCTTTCGTGACCTTTATCAAAGTATTTTGACAGAAAAAAGGAGTGTAAGCGCCTATATTAAGCTTTTTAGCGATTTCTCTTAATTTTTTCGTAATTTTTTTGAGATTTTTACTCAGCATATCTACTTCTGGGGTGTAATCTCAAAAATACGATGATTTTCAGTATTTCCAGTTTGGATATGTTACACCCAGAGGTCAATACCATGAGAAACTTTGCTGAAAAACAGGAATTCATTTTCAGTCAAATTACAGATCAATGTTTTCAACAAAGGGATTTAAGTGGATGCGACTTAAGTGGAATCGACTTGAGAGCAGTCGATTTAAGTGGAATTAACTTGATAGGAGCAGATTTGCAAAGCGCAAATCTTAGTGGAGCAGTCCTCACTGGTGCAAACCTAAGTGGCGCAAACTTAATGCAAGCCAATCTGCGGGGAGCTAATTTGTATGAAGTTTCTTTATGTGAAGCTAACTTAACTGCTGCTGATTTAACGGATGCAAATTTGTGCGGGGCTTTTTTATGGCGAGTGAAATTATGTGGAAGTAAGCTATGGGGAGCTTCCTTGTGTGATGCTGATTTAAGCGAAGCCGACTTAACCGAAGCTAAATTAGTTGAAGCATCGCTCATCGAAGCCAATTTAGTGAGAGCCAATCTCACTGGCGCACACCTGTGTGGAGCGATGCTGCTAGAAGCAAATTTGAATCAAGCTAACTTAACTGCTGCTGACTTAACATGGGCAAATCTCATGGAGGCAAACTTGAGTGAGGCAAACCTTTGGGAGGCAAATTTGACGAATGCAAAACTACAAGGTGCTATCATGCCTGACGGAACAATTCACCAACCTCAAATATTCTTTTTTTAATTCACGGAAAGTGACTCGTCTTTAGTGTAGAGACGTGCCATGGCACGTCTCTCTCTCCTTGTCCCCCTTGTCCCCCTTGTCCCCCTTGTCCCCTTGTCCCTTCAATAATTGATATCTTTGAACCCAAGTCCGTATAACGTTCCCTAGTTCCCAAATAGTTAAAATTCTCGTTGCGAGAAAATAAAGATAGCTATTGCTAACAGTAGGATAGTGTATATTAAGGCATAGACAGCATTTAAAATGAGTGACATCGCGTCAGGCAGCGCAGCCAAACCATAGACAGCTTCATTTTTTAAATCTAATCGAGATAAATCTGGCAAGACAAGATACAAAGCTTGAGTCATCCGTTCAATGCTAGGATTGTTACTTAGACGACTCAGTTGTAGTAGATCTTTGGTAAAATTACCCACCAGATACAGTGCAAATGTTAAAGCTGTCGCTAACAAGGAACTCGTAAACACACCTAAGGTCATCGCCACAGCAGTTATTAAAGATAACTGTAAAAATAGAAAAATTGCGGCAAGAAGAAGACTTGGCACAGGATAAGCAATATTCCGAAATTGCAAAAATCCTAGGTAAATCACCGTCATCGTGACGATGAGTAGCGCTAGCACTGCTAAGGCACCAAAGTATTTGCCAACAATCAATTCACTGCGGCTTAAAGGTTTGGCAATTAATAGCAAAACAGTGCGTTTCTCAATTTCTTTGTTAATCAATCCTGTGCCAACAAATATAGCAACAATTAAGCCCAGGAAATTCATCACCGCCAAACCAAAGTCTAAAAACATTTTGTCCTCTGTTGTTGCGGCAAATTCAGGAAGTAAGACCAGGGCGGCTGCGAGTATTAAAGCATAAAAACCAATAATGTAAAGGATGCGATCGCGCACCACTTCCCGAAACACATTGCTTGCCAATACAAAAACTCTGCCAAAATTCATAGGAAATTCGTCATTAATGATTCTCCCCCCCTCATCTCCCTCATCTCTTCACTGCTGCGGCGGTGGTGAACCTGCAAAAAATGAAGTTTTTCTTTCGCACTCAATTTCGGCGATTGTATTTCTTTGCTCCGCATTCCTGGCTGTTTGACTCGAGCTGCTTCCATCTAACACCGGATCAACTCGACAGGATTTTACTAGGTAATATCCACGGGGATTGGAACTAGGACCCTTCCAGATACTTAGTAAATCCAGTTTGTATCCGTCCTTGACACCGGATATACGCGGTTCAACGCCCCATAAAGACCTTTCTTCATATTCTGCCAAGTTTGTTTCTATGACTTGCCTGCCTAAGTTGCCCACTCTTTGTCTGGCATCGATTAACCACTGCTCTACTTGGGACCAGGGTTGTCCAGCTATTTGTGCTTCCACTTGCGAAGTCAGTTTATCTAAAATTAAAACGCCGTTTTTTGGAACTTTATCAGTGGGTTGTGTTTTGACAACAAAGGCACTGTCCTGATAATTATCTACTAGCAGACTAGGATATTCATTTATCCAATTATCTGTCACAAAATAGAATTGTAACCAGCAACTTATTACCATACAGCTGCCAAGTAACATAATGATTTTTTGGCGGTCTTCTATCTTTGGAAGCTGAGCTTTTGCTTCTGTACCAGTTCCTTCAAAAAATTCTGGGATTGCAGTAATGACTGCCGAAATTGTTGGCCAGAGAACAATTGTTCTTGGTGTAAAAACATCTTCTTGATTACCAAAGGCAAAAACACTGACTAAGAACCCAGTGATCACTGATCCTATTGGCATATTGGTACCAGGAATGAGTAACGGATTGTCTGTCGTATACCAAGCAGTACCAAAAATTAAAAATAACCAGCCAAAAAATGAAATTATATCTTTGATATAACCTGCAGAAAGAGATGACATTAACCAAGAAAAAATACTGAGATAAATTAAAGTCTGCCAGGAATAAGCTCTCGGCGGAATAAATATCTTTTTTATTCGCTCGTAAACGTCTTCAATAATTCCAAATAAACCAAAAACATCTCTCAATATTTGCATACTTTCTCCTTGAATTCTGGCTGTAAATTATTTAAATATCATCGAAAATATCAATTCATAAAATTGGATATTTTTTTACGTATTGACCGAGCGAATAAATAAGATGATGGCTATTAAACTATAGCTGAGTGCATTCCCTATAAGTATTGTGGTTACTACATTGGTATTTTGCCATTTACTCTTCAAAGCACGACGGGAATTACGCCGTTGTTGCATTGGTTGAGGTTCCGGGTCAGTTTTTTTGAGTTCACTTAATAACAATAACAAGATTCTCAACAAAAAATACTTAACTAAAAAAGTCCCAAAGAAAATTATAAAAGCCGTTAAAATGATTAATGTTTGTATACTTGGGGCTTGTAAACGATTGAAAAAAATAAAGTTGATTAATTCTGATTTGATTTGTGCAGGTAACACTGGATCGACAAAGAAAAATATGATCCAACCAATGACATTGGAAAAAAGATTTATAGATACGGCATAAAAAGCACTCGTCTTTTTGTCAAATTTTAGCCTTGTATTTAAGACATACGCTTCTAGAGGAATTGCTACTAGTAAAAATAAAAAATTAAACAAAATTGCTCCAAGGGGAAAAATGCGGGGAAGTGGAAGTTCAGGAATTTCAAACATAAACAAGTCATCGCTAAGGTGTAACTTTAAGAGAGTATAACCGTAATACTGAGCGTGATGCGGGCAATTATCTCATTCTTCCAGTCTTTTACCATGTTTTTGTTTTAGTATTTCGTTGTTGCTTTTGTTGCTTTTCTTCATATATCTCCATACCTTGTGGGGTGTAGGGTGTGAAAAATCCCTACACCTCGCAACGCCAGTTCTCTGAATCGGAGAAACCCTCCTCTCAGTAGCGGAGACGCTGCGCGAACACGACTTCTCTGGGCACGGGACTGGCTCCCCTACACCCAAGAGTGCAAAAGCTTGGGTAAGATGAAAGACTGCCACGTTACAGCTTTCATGCATATGACAAGGAACGGCATCGGTATTCGCACAGCTCAATTGCGATCCTCACGGCTTACTGGTCAAATTCACGTTTATGATGGCTCTGGGAAAGGCAAGTCACAAGCAGCTTTAGGAGTTGTTTTGCGATCTATTGGTTTAGGGATAAATACTGCCAACAATTCTAACCGTGTTTTGTTGTTGCGGTTCTTAAAAGGACCAGAACGAGATTATGACGAGGATGGGGCGATTACCGCCTTGCAACGCGGTTTTCCTCATCTTATCGACCAAGTTCGCACTGGCAGAGCAGAATATTTTGGACCAGACGAAATTACGCTTTATGATCGGGCTGAAGCAGCGCGGGGCTGGGATGTGGCTAAAGGTGCGCTTGCCTCGGGTTTGTATTCAGTTGTCGTCTTGGATGAAATTAACCCCGTTTTAGATTTAGGTTTGCTTGGAGTCGATGAAGTGGTGCGGACACTAAAATCCAAACCACAGGAGTTAGAAATCATTGCTACTGGACGCGCAGCGCCACAACAGTTATTGGATATTGCCGATTTACACTCGGAAATGAAACCGCATGTCCACCCAACCGCAAAAGCGCAGGGAATACAAGGTATAGAAATTTATACAGGAGCTGGCAAAGGTAAGTCTACGAGTGCTTTGGGTAAGGCTTTAAAAGCGATTGGTCGGGGAATTAATCATCCTGGGTCAACTCGCGTATTGATTATGCAGTGGCTAAAAGGTGGCACAGGCTACACTGAAGATGCTGCTATAGCTGCTTTACAGCAGTCATATCCAGAGGTGGTAGACCATCAACGCTGTGGTCGAGATGCCATTGTCTGGCGCAACTCCCGTCAAGAAATGGACTACTTGGAAGCCGAACGCGGTTGGGAAATTGCTAAAACTGCGATCGCCTCCGGATTGTACAAGACAATTATCCTTGATGAGCTTAATCCCACAGTTGACTTGGAACTCCTACCAGTCGAACCAATTGTTCAAGCTTTACTCCGCAAACCCCGCGATACTGAAGTTATTATCACTGGTCGCTGCCAAAATCAGCCAGCATACTTTGACTTGGCTGGCGTTCACTCTGAAGTTTACTGCCACAAGCACTACGCCAATCATGGTGTAGAACTTAAGCAAGGGGTAGATTTTTAAATGAGTCATTAGTCATTGGTCATTGGTCATTGGTTAAAATGATTTGACTATTGACTAATGAGTAAATCCCACTCACTCAATAAACAGTAACTTGTTTTGTCATTATGGATAACAATACGCTTGACTTAATTGCAGGGGGAGTGGCGATCGCCATTGTCCTAGGCAGCTTTCTAATGATGTTCACCACTGTTTTCACCAGCAAACGCAAATAAGGCTTCAGTGGGCAAAAAGGCATTCCAAACAAACATTTTGAAACAAGACGAGACGCTATCTATGTCATAAGATGTGCAAGAAGCGCGATATGCAAAGTTTGTGAGTGTGACGAATGTCAAATATTGTTAAGCGCCAATCTCGCAACCGAAAACTCAAGCAAAAGCCCATCGGTTTGCTTTTGGTCATTTTAGCTTGGAGTTTAGCTATGGGATGGCTGTTAGCCTTGGCAACCCATGCCCAAGGGGCAACTCCTACCTCAGAGGTTAGTACGGTTGATGTAGTGCCTGCACAATACCAGCTGGGACAAGAATTGTATGTAGAAAACTGCTCGACTTGTCACATTGCCTTACCACCTGCTGTTTTGCCTACCCAAACTTGGAAAAATCTCCTGGAAGACACACAACATTACGGCATACAGTTAAAGCCTTTGATCGATCCGCCACGGATTTTAGTATGGAGGTATATTACAGCTTTTTCCCGTGTCCAACTACAAGACGAACAAACACCATATCGTGTCAATAGCTCCCGGTATTTCAAAGCTTTGCATCCCAAAGTCAAACTACCCAAACCCGTGGAGATTGGCAGTTGTGTTACCTGTCATCCCAGTGCTGCGGACTTTAACTTTCGTCGCCTGACTCCAGAGTGGGAGAACTCGCAATAATCAACTGATAAGGGGGATGTTACTCCCTCATCTTCCTCATCTTCCCCATCTTCCCCATCCCTCAGTTGGGCGATTGCAAGAAACAAGAGCGTTAGGGCGATCGCTACCGATGCATGGTCGGGCTTCTCTGCTGCATCTGAAGGCAAAATGATACTATAAAAACAGTTTAAATTTAAGCTCAAAATTAAAACCAATCATTTAGTGAACTAATTAGCTTTTTATACTCCTTTTTTTAGCAAATCCTCATGTATAACCCATGCAAAACCACAAAGGCTCAGAAAAGCGCGTTGCTCCCGCTAGCGCCTTGCTGAGTGTAAGCTCCACGAAGGTAACCCCGTTGCAGGCGAGTGGCATGTATTGGCGTGTATGGTTCCCCTTGGTGCATGTAAACTGCCGTTCGGTTGGGTTAAGAGTTTATAATCAATCGCAATCCTTATAATTTCCATCCCCCTTGATTCTGTATAATCTGCCATGCTAAAGACCTTGTTGGGCGATCCCAACGCTCGTAAACTTAAGAAATACCAACCTTACATTACAGAAATTAACCTTCTAGAGGAAGAAATAAAAGCCCTTTCGGATGATGAGCTAAAGGGCAAAACAGTAGAGTTTAAACAGCGCCTGAAGAAAGGCGAAACTCTAGATGATATCTTAAGCGAAGCGTTTGCTGTGGTACGAGAAGCAGGACGCCGAGTGTTAGGGTTGCGGCACTTTGATGTTCAACTTTTAGGCGGTGTCATCCTGCACTCCGGGCAAATTGCGGAAATGAAAACTGGTGAAGGGAAAACTTTGGTTGCTACCTTGCCGAGTTATTTGAATGCCCTTACAGAAAAAGGCGTACACGTCATCACTGTAAACGATTACCTGGCTCGTCGCGACGCGGAATGGATGGGACAGGTGCATCGCTTCTTGGGATTAACTGTGGGGCTGATTCAGCAGAGCATGACGCCCACTGAACGCAAGAAAAACTACGACTGTGATATTACTTATGTCACCAACAGCGAGGTGGGCTTTGACTACCTGCGCGATAACATGGCGACAGACATCAAAGACGTGGTGCAGCGCGAGTTCAACTACTGCGTGATTGACGAGGTAGACTCTATCTTAGTTGACGAGGCGCGGACCCCGCTGATTATTTCCGGACAGGTAGAAAGACCAACGGAAAAATACTTAAAAGCTGCTGAAATCGCAATAGCGCTGCAAAAAGAAGATCATTACGAAGTTGATGAAAAAGCTCGTAACGTGCTGCTGACGGATGAAGGCTTTGCTGAAGCGGAACAGCTTTTGGGAGTAAAAGATTTATTTGACCCAGAAGACCCGTGGGCGCACTTCGTTTTCAACGCCATTAAAGCTAAAGAACTGTTCCTCAAGGACGTAAACTATATTGTCCGCAATGGGGAAGTGGTTATCGTAGACGAATTTACTGGTAGAGTCTTGCCAGGACGGCGTTGGAGCGATGGACTGCACCAGGCAATTGAAGCAAAAGAACGGGTAGAAATTCAACCGGAAACTCAAACTCTGGCGACAATTACCTACCAAAACATGTTCTTGCTGTATCCAAAACTCGGTGGTATGACCGGAACGGCAAAGACGGAAGAAGTCGAGTTGGAAAAAATTTACAAACGGGAAGTTACGGTAATTCCCACCAACAGAACCAGAAGACGCCAAGACTTGTCTGATATGGTCTTCAAGACAGAAGCGGGCAAGTGGGGGGCAATTGCCAAAGAATGTGCTGAGATGCACACAGTTGGCAGACCAGTGCTAGTGGGAACGACGAGCGTGGAAAAATCGGAATATCTCAGCCAGTTGTTAAGGCAGATGGAGATTCCCCACGAACTGCTCAACGCCAGACCAGAGAACGTGGAACGCGAAGCGGAGATTGTCGCGCAAGCCGGACGGCGAGGTGCTGTGACAATTGCTACCAATATGGCGGGTAGAGGTACTGACATTATTTTGGGTGGTAATGCCGAGTATATGTCACGTCTGAAGCTGCGGGAATACTTGATGCCCCGGATTGTGAAGCCGGAAGATGATGATATGTTCGGTATCCATAGGGCGGCTGGTTTACCGTCTCCAGGAACTGGCGGAGGTCAAGGCTTTGTCCCTGGTAAGAAAGTGAAAACTTGGAAAGCTTCGCCACAGGTTTTCCCCACTCAGCTTTCCAAAGAAACTGAAAAACTCCTGAAAGAAGCGGTGGACGTGGCTGTGCGGGAGTATGGCGATCGCAGCTTAACAGAACTGGAAGCAGAAGACAAAGTCGCTGTGGCGGCGGAAAAAGCCCCGACGAACGACCCGGTGATCCAGAAATTGCGCGAAGCTTACAAGCGTATTAAGCAGGAGTACGAACAGTTCACCAATAGCGAACACGATGAGGTCGTGGAATTAGGCGGCTTGCACGTTATTGGTACAGAACGCCACGAATCGCGACGGATTGACAACCAGCTGCGAGGACGCGCAGGACGCCAAGGTGACCCTGGTTCCACAAGATTTTTCCTGAGCTTAGAAGATAACTTGTTGCGGATTTTTGGTGGCGATCGCGTTGCACGCCTCATGGATGCCTTCCAAGTAGAAGAAGATATGCCCATCGAATCCGGAATGCTCACCCGCAGTTTGGAAGGCGCTCAGAAAAAAGTCGAAACCTACTACTACGACATCCGTAAGCAGGTGTTTGAGTACGACGAGGTGATGAACAACCAGCGCCGTGCTATCTACGCCGAACGTCGTCGGGTGCTAGAAGGGCAAGACCTCAAAGAACAGGTCATCAAGTACGCCGAAAAAACGATGGATGAGATCGTTGATTTCTACATCAACCCAGACTTACCCTCAGAAGAGTGGGAATTAGACAAGTTGGTTGATAAAGTCAAAGAATTTGTCTATCTGTTGGCGGACTTGCAGCCAAATCAATTAGAAGATATGTCAGTTGGCGAGATCAAAGCCTTCCTCCACGAACAAGTGCGGATTGCTTACGACCTCAAGGAAGCCCAAATTGACCAAATTCAAGCCGGATTAATGCGCCAAGCTGAACGATTCTTTATCTTGCAGCGGATTGATACCCTCTGGCGGGAACACCTGCAACAGATGGATGCCTTACGCGAATCCGTGGGATTACGGGGTTACGGTCAAAAAGACCCGCTGATTGAGTACAAGAGCGAAGGGTATGAACTCTTCTTGGATATGATGGTCAACATCCGCCGAGATGTGGTTTACTCCTTGTTCATGTTCCAGCCGCAACCTCAGCCAGTGATGCAAGCACCATCTGAGATGGTTTGAGGTGAAGCACAATAAATGAGATCTTACATCTCACGCAAAGACGAGGGCAGCGCTGCGGGCGGGTTTCCCGACTTGAGGCGACTGCCCGTTGCAAAGGCGCTAAGACCAGCTTTGCGTCTTTGTGTTTTGGCGTGAAATTGTCTAACAGTTTTCTATGATAGATACATAAACTCCTGCGATTTTTACTTGGGAAGCTCCCACGACGCCAACACCCGTGAAATTCAGCTTTGAGGAGTACCTGACTGATGATAACGGGACTAACAACCGTTATGACTGGTACGTGGGAGACTGGTTTTAAGGAGAAGACTTATGGATAAGGTTTTTTCAATAGACAAGATGTGCTCTAAGTTGTTAGGAGAAGTCCCAACTGCGGGGATAGGTGAGATATCGAAGCCTTCACCTGTTGTACTGCGTGGCGCAACGGAACGTTCTACATATCATCGTGCAAAAGTCTTCAAGCTCTTGATAGTCGCCATGACAGCATTGGGAATCAGTTTTCTATCGCCTCAAGAAGCTGAGGCACAAAGTGATTCCACTTCCAGTCCTGGTGTGGGCAACGTTCTTAATTATCCTAATGGGACGCGCATTAATCAAAATGGTGTCATTAACACACCAGATGGAAGTACGATTTCTCCTGCCACAACAATCAATAATGGCAACGGCACTACCACTTACTATTACCCGAATGGGACACGCGTTAACACCAATAGCAATACAGTTAACCCTAACGGAGCTGTGCTGACACCAGGAATAAATGGAGGGTTGAACCCTAGACCAGAACGTCCGAATCCAGGAGTTTTGTCCATACCAGGAAGCTGGAATCGAGGTCTGAACAATAATCGCTAGGTACCGTGACACTCCTACACCGACTGCAAGCAGTACGGTGTAGCCTTCTAGCAGATTTTATCAAGAAAGGCAGAGGGCAGAGGGCAGAGGGCAGAAGGAAAGATTTTTTTCATGCGTTCTGGTGTACGCAATTCATGATGGCTACTTAACAAAAACGCGGGTTTGTAACGCTACGCCTCTGGCTTTGTGCGTGTGCAGGATATAAGCGTGCATTAGACTTCTTGCAAAAGTCAAAAAATCGTGAATGTCATTCTGAGCGAAACGCAGTGTAGCGAGGAATCTCTAGAGATGTTTCGCTCCGCTCAACATGACAATTCAAGCATTTTTGCAAGAGGTCTATTCACCTGCACAGTTACAATGATGACAAAGACACTTTTCGGCAATATGCGAGGCAACAAATGGGATTGGCTGGGTTAAGAATTGTATTGGTAGAGCCAGCAGGTCCAATTAACGTGGGGTCGATCGCACGGGTGATGAAAAATTTTGGGTTCAATCATCTGGTGTTAGTTAATCCTCAGTGCGATCCGCTTTCACCAGAAGCGTTGCAAATGGCGGTTCATGCCAAGGACGTTTTAGAATCGGCGGTATCAGTGGCGACAGTGCCAGAAGCCTTGCAAGGATGTACGCGAGCGATCGCCACGACAGCTCGTGTTCGTAACTGGGATTCCCCCCTCGAAAACCCTCGCACAGCACTACCCTGGTTACTGGAGAAACCAGAACAGCCAGCCGCGCTCATTTTTGGTAGAGAAGACCGGGGATTGAGTAATGAAGAATTAAATTATGCTCAGCGGTTTATTCGCATTCCTACCAGTTCCAGCTATCCATCGCTGAATCTGGCGACTGCAGTGGGAATTTGCTGTTATGAACTGGCACAAACTGACGCGGAAAAAAAAGACGCGGAGACAATGAGACACGGGGACGCACAGAAGGAAAATGTTCCTGCCTCCCCGTGTCCCCGCGTCCTTGTGTCTGATAACGAACCTGCACCTTTGGATATCTTGGAAGAATACTACCAACACTTAGAATCGCTACTGCTCAAAATTGGGTATCTTTATCCCCATACAGCAGCCAGCCGCATGGAAAAATTCCGGCAGTTGTACAATCGCACTCAGCTACAAACTAAGGAAGTTGGTATGTTGCGAGGTATTTTACGGCAGGTAGAATGGGCGCTTGAGAACCGGAACAATCGTGAAGGCTTTTGACTCATCGGTTACCATGTATCCAGTCATCCTCCCAAAGCCTCTAATTATGGCTTAAACTAAACACAAAAATGTTATTGGTAACCAGAAATTAATTTCAGTAACAAGGAGCTTTAAAAGTCACTTTGAATTGTAGTTAGGGAGTCGGCACGAAAAAAACAATTCAATTCCTATCAAGGTTTGATAAAAAACTACCTCCGCCCCTAAGGTGAAGCCTTTATAAATATGTTTTAGATTATACACTTTTATCACCATTGTCTTTTATGCCAATGAGAACCGTTATAAAAACTGTTTCGCGGCGTCAACCCGCCAACGGCCAGCCGGTTAAGCGGAAAGTCCAAAAGCAGGGGCAAAATAAAGTCGAAGTGCCAAAACAGCAGCAACGAGCCTCCCAGAGACCAACAACGCCTACACGTATAAAATCCATTCCCCCTCTCACCCTTGCAATACCGACAAAGCGAACCGGGGTAGTAGCCCAAACAGTCAAACCAATCGCTACGGCAAAAGGGAGGATTCCAGCCTACAACCCAAACACACCACAGTTCAAGAATGTGCGGGCGCGGAAGCAGCCGTTACCCAGAAAAACCATGCCAACCCGAAAAACGCGGTTAAAGCCGATGGCAAGAACATTTTTGTATGGGCTGCGGTTATTAATTGTAGGAGTTGGTATCGGTGCGATCGTAGGTACGGCGTTATCAGTATTAGATCCTGCGACTCGCATCGCCATACCAGAAGCAACATCACCTGAGACAACTATCGGGCAAGCACAACGACAGTCTACCCAAAATCCTCCAGTAGCTGCTAGCTTATTGTTAACTCAGGAAATTTCTTCTTTAAAAACTGTTGTACAAAATTTAGCAGCGGCAAACCCCAATCTCACACCAGGAGTTTTCTTGGTAGATTTGGACAATGGCGCTTATGTGGATGTGAATGGCTCCTCTACTTTTTCTGCTGCAAGTACGATTAAGATTCCGATTCTAGTTGCCTTTTTCCAAGATGTAGATGCTGGCAACATTCGCCTAGATGAAACACTCACCATGCAGAAAGAAATGGTGGTAGGCGGTTCTGGGGATATGCAGTACAAAGCAGTGGGAACCCAGTTCACAGCAATGGAAGTAGCAACTAAGATGATGACAGTTAGCGACAACACAGCCACAAATATGCTAATTGCTCGCTTGGGTGGTATGGAAGTGCTGAATCAGCGTTTCCAGAGTTGGGGTTTGACAACCACTGCAATTCGTAGTCCACTTCCCGATTTGCAAGGGACAAACACCACCAGTCCCAAGGAGTTAGGGAATTTGATGGCGATGGTGAGTAAAGGCAATTTGGTGAGTATGTCATCGCGCGATCGCATATTGGATATTATGCGCCGCACTGTCAGAAATCATCTCCTGCCAACCGGTTTAGGACCAGGTGCAACCATTGCCCATAAAACGGGCGATATTGGGACAACACTAGCAGATGCGGGTGTGGTTGATATGCCCACGAGCAAGCGTTACATAGTCGCTGTTATCGTACAGCGTCCTAATAATGACTCCCGCGCCGAAAAACTCATTGGCTCAATTTCTCGTGCTGCTTACCAACAGTTTAGCCAACCTGCTTCTATACCAGGCACTACAGGCAGCACAATGCCCACGACTGGTTATCAGTCTCCAGTCATGAGTCCGCCTTTACCTAACAATATACCTAACAACATTCCCAACAACATGGGAAGAACAATGCCCCCAACTGGTTATCAGCCGCCAGTCATGAGTCCGCCTTTACCTAACAACGGCATGGGAAGCACCGTACCCAACAATGGTTATCAATCTCCCGTTCAGCCCCCGGTGATGAATCCGCAGTATTATTATCCTTACCAACGGTAAATTTCCCGGTTTTATCACATCTACTACACCGTTCCACAATTTATGGACAAATATCTCGTCCACTTGTTGCTTCCTGCTTCTGCGACTCATAACTAACATTTTCGTTCACCAATGTCCCATTAGAGGAATCTTCACAGGCGTTAATTCCCGCAGAACTTGCGGTACTCAAATTTAAAAGATTCTTGGCGGCATTCACATCACGCTCATGAGTCGTGTGGCAATTTGGACAAGTCCAAGAACGTATATTTAATGGCATTTCTGCCATCACATAACCGCAACAAGAGCAAGTCTTACTGGAAGCAAAAAATCGTGGTGCTAATTCAACAAGCGAACCATACCACGCCCCTTTATATTCCAGCATCCGCCTAAATTCCCCCCAACCCGCATCAATAATGTGACGCGCTAGAGAATGATTTTTCAGCATTCCTTTAATGTTGAGGTTTTCGATGACAATCACTGACTTGGTTTTTGCCAGTTGTGTCGAAGTTTTATGCAAAAAATCTCGTCGTTGGTTTTTAATGCGACGATGTAGTCTTGCTAATTGAAAAGCTGACTTTTTCCGAATGGCGTTTTTGATGCAGATTTGAATGGCTGCGCGGGTTAACAGCGCTGATACCGCATTCCTGGCAATTGCGAAACTAAACCCATAAGTTCCAACTGCAACAAAGCACTAGAAACTTCACCCGCACTCATCCCCGTTTGTTGAACAATAAAATCAAAGGGTAAAGGTTCTGAAGCGATCGCATCTATTACCCGTTGCAGTTCTGGTGATAATATTGGCAACGGTAACTGCTGTTCTAATGACGGCGATGCTTCAACAGAATCAAGTTGTGGTATTGCTCCCAGCATTTTTAACAGTTCGTCTAATTCTTTAAGAATGGGAGTCGCCCCTTGGCTGAGTAATTTTAAACACCCTTGAGATGGGTAATCATCCAGTCTTCCTGGTAGGACATAAACATCTCGCCCAAAATCGTTTGCGTAACTTGCGGTAATCAAAGCACCTGATTTTATCGGTGCTTCCATCACCAAAACAGCACGACTCAAACCTGCGATAATTCTGTTACGACGAGGAAAATGAGTGCGATCTGGTGGCGTTTTTGCTGGATACTCACTCACAACCAACCCAGCCGTCAAAATCTGCTTGTACAATTCTAGATTTTTGGATGGATATACCACATCTACGCCTGTACCTAAAACTGCGATCGTGCGTCCTCCAGCTTTCATCGTAGCGGCGTGGCTTTCAGTATCTATTCCCTCTGCCAAACCAGAAACAACTGTGAACCCATTTTTAGCCAAAGCCGTACTAATTTGGCGAGTCCAACGGATACCATACTCCGAAGGTTGGCGTGTACCCACTATCGCAACGAGTTGTTTTTGTCCGAGATTTTCTTGCAAGTCTACTTCACCGCGATAATACACAATCGGTGGTGGGCTAGGAATTTCTAGCAGTAACCGGGGATAGTCTGCATCTGCTGGTGTCCAGAAATTCGGGTTTTGCTCTTGGTGTTGCACAAGAAATTGTTCAGGTTGCAGACGGGAACGTTGTTGGACGACCTTTTGCAGAGTCTGAAAACCAAAACCTTCTACTTTTCCTAACTCGGCAGGCTTAGCTTCCCAAGCTGCTGCCAGTGTACCAAAATGCTGCTGCAACCGTTGTAATAATACTGGGCCAACCCCAGAAATTTGCGACCAAGCTAGCCAGTATGCACGTTCTTGTCCCAATTCCCGATCCTCAAGCCACTGGGTTTATTATTCCCAAATAATGAAAATCCCTAACCGATCAAGTTAGGTTTTTCCGCGTGCAAGTGTACTAAATAAGCCGTTGTTAGCCCCCGACGAAAGCAAAGTGTGCCTTGACAAAGGGGACTTTGCACAGTTCTCCCTCTCGCTTGTCTCCCCTCCTCTTCAGGCTTTCCACTTCACAAATAGCGCATAAATATAAGCGATCGCCTCAGAAATGACTGTCCGCACACCTTCGCTAGAAACCCACCATTTCTTTGGATCGTATTCTGATGGATCGGCGGCAATCACTCCCACTTTGATTTTGGGAGCAAGGACTTGTTTGTATATCAGCCAACTTCTACGGGCATGGGCATCATTTGTAAACAAATTTACTGATTTTAGCTGGTCATTTGAATTTAATAGCCATTGATGAAATGCCACGGCAGAGGCATGAGTACGATCCTTAATAACTTTAGGTGCCGGAACAACGACCAGCTTTTCTTTTGGTACACCCATTTCTTTGAGAGTTGCTGCGGCAATTTCTGCAAAATTCTTGTATTCAACCAGATAGGAACCTCTTTCCACAGGTACTCCTGTGGTAAAAATTTGGCGATAGGAACCAGTGGAAATTTCAGCAAACGCTTGTTTTAGTGCTTCGTCTGATAGCCATCCTTCCACAACCAATGCATCTGCTTTGATGGGGGAAGTGACTGCTAGAAATGGGTGTATGTAAGTTATCATGAAAAATAATAAAATAGCGGCAGTTGCGAACAGACTCACCCATCCTTGAAGGGTAAACATCCACATTTCTTGCCGCTTTATTAACCGAATTTTGGGGAACTTGTGCTTTTTATAACGAGTTGTAGTAGGCATTACACCTTTGCTAAACGCTGTGCCTTCAAATATTCAAACACAGATTTATCCCCAATATCCGGAGGAATTGCTTGTATTGCTTTACGCAGTGCAAACACCACAAACAAAATTGCCCACAGTCCTAATAAAACCTGTTCTCCTTGTGTTGGCAAGACTCCAAACATATGTCCTAGCAGTAGTACCGGCACTATTGGCGTCAGTATTTTGGTTTCCAGACGATTGAAGCAAAATGCTTCTTTGAAGTAAATCCCTGTCAAAGCGACAAAGGTAAAGCCTATTCCCAGCAAGGTTAGTGGTTGAGTGTAAACGGTTACAGCTAAAGGTGTACTGCTAGATAATGCCAGGATAACTGCGGTTATGCTGCCAATACCCCAAAAAAGTTGCAAAAGTCGGTGCAGAAATGCCATATATATATGGATGGTCAGTAAACTGACACCAAGCGCGAGACTGAAACAGGCATATAGAGGCGTTAGGAGTTGGAAATCAGGGTTATTGTTTAGCACAACCAAAGCGCTGCCGATCGCAAAACTGAGTGCAGCTACCATTAATCCAGCACGGTAGATGATCACGCCTGTGCGATCGCCCTCAGTGAGCGTAAATTCTCCAAACTGACCTTGATAAACTTCTGGTACAAATACTGTTTGCTGAGTCATAGTTATTTTAGATTTGAAATTTTGGATGACTTGGTGGTAATAGCAAAAAATTTTTTAATCCACAATTTCTATACTAATAATTACCTTCCCTTGCCTGTTATCTGGTGTGAATTTCTGGAACTCTTACCGAACTAAGTGCCTTTATATCTTCATCTTAGGGGATAAAGCCCTCAAACTTGGCTCCTAAAAAACTGCCTGAGCTTAAAAAGCAAGTTCCACTGTATCTCCCAACTGTATCTGCAACTGTGATTGTGCATTACCGCGATTGATAGCAATTTCTACCCAACCGTGACTTTCAACGAGTGCGATCGCCTCTCCAACTTCCACGTCACTATAAGCTTCACTTCCTGTAATCGTTAACCCAGCTGCTTTGACGTACCAAGTTTTGCCTTGCACGTAATTTCCTGGAATATTGGTGACTAAGTTACCGAAGTGGTCAATATATTGAATAGAACCTGCTATACCAGTTTCTGTTAAAATACATCCAGATATGTCCATTTGTACCAAAGTTGCTTCGTTAATTGGATTCCCTAGCTCTTTAAAAGGGACTCCCTTCGCAAGATGTGCAGCGACTGGTGCAAAAATATCCCTACCGTGGAAAGTCTTGCTCGGTTGAGGGATTCTCCAATAATCAGGGTTTGTCAATTCTACTACTGCGCTCGCTGGACTTTGACTTAATAATCCGCTGAATGTGCCATTATCTGGTCCTACGAGATACCCATTGGCAAATTCTACGGCGATCGCCCGTCGGGTTCCTCCCACACCCGGATCAACCACTGCCAAATGCACTGTCCCATCTGAAAAGTAGGGGTAAGCATTCATCAGGCAAAACCTAGCTGCTGCGATGTTTTGCGGCGGAATTTGATGTGTCAAGTCTACCACCCTCACGAATGGGTTGATTTGGGCAATGACTCCCTTCATCACGCCGACATAAATATCGCGATCGCCAAAATCGCTGAGCATAGTGATCATGGGGTTAGGATGCATCTGGCTATAATATATTCTGGTTGATTAATATATATTAAGTTTGGTTTTTCTGTAGCAAAAGCTACGAATATTTTGTTATGTTATGAAAAGCAGACATTTATGGAGAAATCAAAGAGGCTGATCGTTAAATGACCAAGAACAGAGTGCAAGCAATAACAAAAGCACGGGAAGTGCATCAATTGAATATTAGAAGAACTTTAGAACATCGCTTAGAAGTAGCTAGAGCCAAGGGCGATGAAAAGCTAATTAGCCAATTGGAAGCAGAAATGAAGTATTTTAGCTAAGTCAAGATTTTATTGTTCTAGTTCATAGTTTTGTTGTGTATTAGCCCGCTTTGGCGGGTTTTTGTGTTTTAGCTAATTCCAGCACAAAAATCCTCACCCCTAACTCCTTTCCCAACTTGGGAGACAGGTTAGAAGTGAGGAAACTGACGATAAGTCACTAAGCGGATTTTGTATTAGAAGTTATTGCTCAGATCACTACCAGTACATAGAAGCTTAGCTGTAATGCACTTGGTAGTTAGTACGATGCGTAGCAGCAATAAAAGTGATTTTTTGCAAGGCGAAACGAGTTCCCTTACTTCATTAGTTGACACTGGCTTCCAGGGTTCCACCAGAAGCAGACGAAGATAGTTCGCCTAGATTAATCTTGACGACACGATTACGGACTTGTTCTACCTTAGGCAGGGTAAGAGTTAGAATACCATCGCGGTAATCAGCTTGTACCTTGTCATTTTGCACTGCAACTGGTAAGTTAATGATGCGCTGGAACTGACCATAACGGAATTCAGAGTGCAGGTGGTTGGAGTCGTTATGCTGGCGCTGACGTTCTCCGGAAAGAGAAATAGCATCACGAGTCACTTGCACATCCACATCCTTTGGTGCAACACCAGGAAGCTGTGCTTTTAAAATCAAGTTATCACCTGCATCAATTAGCTCAACAGCAGGAGCCCAAGCAGCAGATGGTGCATCACTAGTTTGAGCCGTTAGCTCATCAAACACTTGATCCATCTGACGACGAAGGTTTTCTAATTCTCTAAAAGGTTGCCAGTAGCGAATCATCATAGACTGTTTACCTCTGCATTAGTTACTAGTTACCAGGTGTTATTCAGTAATTCTTGCAGCGTTTCTACTGCTGACACCTGCTATCTTGCCCTAATACTGTATGCGGTGAAAATCCAGAGAACACGACATTTGAAGTAGTGTTTTGCGTACCTCGGGAAGATGCGATTGCCCTTTAAGCACTGGGCTTTGTCTAATCGCCAAAGGGTCAATAAAATCAAGTAACGCCAACTTAGTTTCTTCCACTTTTTAGAATTAAGTAGAAAGTTGTAATGTGAGGCAGCGGTAATCTTGTAAGGGGACAGATTTTGCTCTAACCTCAACTTACCGAGACTAAGGTAAGTTGAGATGTCAACACTACTAATTTTAGGGGGCACCATTCTCACAAGCGATGATGCTAATAGCATTATTGAGAATGGCTACGTACTGGTTGATGAGAATATGATTGTGGAAGTAGGCAGTGGTCACCCGACAACGTCCAACTATGACCAAGTCATTGATGCCAAAGGTATGCTAGTTTGCCCAGGCTTTATCAATGCCCATACTCATCTATGCACAATTTTCGGTCGCTCGTTGGGCAGCGATCGCTCTCTACTCCAGTGGCTCTCAGATGCCCAGGTGCCAATGCTACGGGCGTTGCAGATTGAAGACTATGTGCTATCGATGGAGTTGGGGGCAATTGAGAATATCAAGGCTGGCAACACAACTATCTGCGAAGTTTTTGTCTGTGCACACTATGCAGATGGCTTTGATGAAGTTTGTGTCGCCGCCCTAGCTCGTACTGGAATCCGCTCCATTTTTTGCCGTTGTAGCAACGATGAATCATTTTTTGACGGATTCATTGAGACTAGGCAGGACATTATTAGCAGATCCGAACGCCTGATCCGAAATTGGAGAGATCATGAGCGAGTCCGCATTGGGATTGGTCCTTTAATTCCTTGGGGATCAAGTGCTGATGCCTTTGTTGATGCCGTCCATCTGTCACAGGAAAACAACGTTATCATTCACCTGCATACATCAGAAACACCTGAATACAACGACCTTGTCCGCAGTCGTACAGGGAAAAGCAATGTGGAGATGCTCGCTGATGTGGGCGCACTAGGCGATCGCGTTATGCTAAATCATTGTGTCCATCTTTCTGAGCATGACATTGGTCTGATTGCCGAAACTGGCTCCCATGTCATCCACGATCCCACGAGTAATATGATACTTGCCTCTGGGGTAGCACCGATTCCACAGCTGCGAGCAGCAGGGATTAATATTGGTCTTGCCTGTGATGGACCTGCATGTAACAACACACAAGACATGATTGAGGTGATGAAGAATGCTGCTTTGCTGCAAAAAGCCGTTACCCGTCAGGCAGACGTACTGATTGCTAAGGATGTATTCACTATGGCAACCAGAGGAGGTGCAAGAGCGATTGGCATGGGTTCGTCACTGGGTTCCATTCAACCGGGATTTCTAGCTGACATCATCCTGATTAACACAGAAGCTCCCCACCTAATCCCGATGCATGATCCAATGGCTACACTCGTCTACTCTGCCAGGGGATCTGATGTCCACACAGTCATTATTAATGGGCAAATTGTGATGCAGAACAGAACAGTGACGACAATGGATGAGAAAGAAATTTTAGTGAAAGCGCGTGAACGTGCTGTGCGTGCCCGCCAACGTGCAGGATTATGAGAATTTACGGATAGCAGATGAAAAAATCTTACTTCTGTTATCTTGGGATAAGCAGCTCTTAACAATAATACAAAATTAAAAGCTGCTTTCCCATTAACAAAAGTCATTTTTGCAACTCACCAACAGAGCAAAGGTATGCTGATCGGTCTGAAGTACAGGCTCGCAGAAGTCTTGTATGAAACTAACAAAACTGTTATTTACCGAGCACAAAGAGAGCAAGATCAGCAATATGTAGTGATTAAGCTACTCAAGAATGAGTATTCTATTCTGAAAAATGTTGCTCGGCTTAAACATGAATATGAAATCATTCGAGATTTAGAAATTGTTGGGATTGTCAAAGCCTATGAACTCGTTAATTATGAAAACGGTTTAGCCTTAATTTTAGAAGACTTTAGTGGCAAATCTTTAAAAGAATTTATTAATAATAAATCGCTCAAACTAGAAAATTTTTTACAAATTGCTATCCAACTTTCTGAAACTCTAGGACAGTTGCATACCCACAAGATTATTCATAAAGATATTAAACCACAAAACATTATCTTTAATTCGGAAACCGGAAAAGTTAAAATTACAGACTTTAGCATTGCCTCATCCCTGTCACGAGAGAATCCTAGGATTATTAATCCCAAATCTTTGGAAGGAACTTTACCTTATATGTCCCCCGAACAAACGGGGCGAATGAATCGAGCCATTGACTATCGCACTGATTTTTACTCCTTGGGAGTCACGTTCTATGAGATTTTGACTGGACAGTTACCATTCCAGACGAAAGATGTCATGGAATTAGTTCACTCTCATATCGCTCAAACACCTGTAGCTCCCCATGAGTTAAATCAATCAGTGCCACTAGCCGTTTCCAAACTGGTGATGAAACTCTTAGCCAAGACGGCGGAAGACCGATACCAAAATGCCTATGGATTAAAGGCAGATTTAGAGGAGTGTCTGCTGCAATGGCAAGCAACAGGGACAATTATTGACTTTCCTCTCGGTCAGCAGGATAAATCTAGCCAATTTCATATTCCTGAAAAACTCTATGGTCGGGAGCGTGAGGTGCAAACCTTAATGGCAGCTTTTGAGAGAATTAGCCAAGGCAGTACCGAAATGATGTTGGTAAGTGGTTATTCAGGCATCGGTAAATCCTCTTTGGTGAATGAAGTTCATAAACCGATGGTTCGCAAACACGGTTATTTTATCTCTGGAAAGTTTGACCAATTTAAACGAGATATTCCCTATGCATCTCTCATTCAAGCTTTTCAGGAATTGATTCGCCAGTTGCTAACAGAAGAGCAAGACAGAATTGAGACTTGGAAAGCAAAAATTTTAGAGGCAGTTGGCCCTAACGGTCAAGTGATTATTGATGTTATACCTCAAGTCGAGTTGATTGTAGGAGAACAGAATTCTGTACCCCGGCTAGCTGCTGCTGAAGCCCAAAATCGCTTTAATTTAGTTTTCCAAAAATTCATTCATGTTTTTGCGAATCCAGAACACCCACTTGTACTATTCCTTGATGACTTGCAGTGGGCTGATTCTGCTTCTATTAAGTTAATTCAGTTACTCATTAGCGACTCGGATAGTCAATGTCTTCTTATCATTGGAGCTTACAGAGATAACGAAGTTAGCCCAACCCATCCTCTCATGCTGATGTTAGATGAAGTACAGAAAATGGGTGTCAGAGTCAGCTACATTACCTTACAAAATTTACAGAAAAGTCATGTTGAGCAACTGATTGCTGACGCACTTAACAAAACAGAAGATTCAAAGCAACTAGCAGAGCTACTGTTCAAGAAGACTCAAGGAAATCCCTTTTTTCTTAATCAATTGCTAAAAGCTCTATACCAGCAAAATCTTTTAATCTTTGACTTTGTAAAACGCAAGTGGTTATGGGATATCGAGCAAATCCAAGCAGTTGGCATCACAGACCAGAGTGTGGTCGAGTTAATGGTAGATAAAATTCAAAAATTACCAGAGACAACACAACAAGTTCTCAAATTAGCAGCCTGCATTGGTACAGTATTTAAATTGAATGTGCTTGCTATTGTTAACCAAAAATCCTTGAAAGAAACGGCTCATGAGTTATGGGAAGCAGTTTCTGAAGGTTTAATTTTACCTATTAATGATAATTATAATATTCCCTTAGTTTTTACGCAAGAAGAACTCGATCAACTTCCCTTTGAACCGTCGAAAAGTGCTTACCGATTTTTACATGACCGCGTCCAACAGGCTGCCTATTCGCTCATTCCAGAAGAGAAGAAAAAAATTACACATTTTCAAATAGGAAAGCTACTACAAAATATAATATCAGAACGATTAGAAGACCAAATATTTGACATTGTTAACCAGTTAAATATTGGATTTGACCTCATTAACGAACAGTCAGAAAAATATGAATTAGCTCGCCTAAATTTACTTGCAGGTCGCAAAGCCAAGACTTCTACTGCTTATGAAACTGCTTGTCGAAATTTAACAGTGGGGTTGAGACTCTTAGCTGAAGATTCTTGGCAAACCCACTATGATTTGACACTAGCGCTGCATACAGAAGCTGTGGAAGTGGAATACTTGAATACTAACTTTGAGCGAGCCCAGACGCTTGCCGAAATAGTTTTTCAAGAATCAAGAGAGCTTCTAGACAAAGTTAAAGTTTATGAAATCCAAATCCAGTTTTATATCTCTCAAAACAAAATGAGAGAAGGGATAGACATTGCTCTACAAGTCTTGTCAGCATTAGGTATATTCCTGCCCGAAGAACCGGAAGAATTGAATCTTGCAACAGAACAACTACAGCAAGATCTAAGCAGTTGGCGTGGAGAAAAAATTGACGATTTACAATGTCTTCCCACAATGACTGACCCTTATAAAATTGCGGCGATGCGGATTTTAGTCACTGTAACTCCGCCAGTTTTTATTGCATATCCTACTTTGTTTCCGCTGCTTGCATTGACGATGGTCAATCTGTGTATCCAGTATGGTAATTCCGTATTAGCTTCCTATGGCTATGTTGAGTATAGCTTGCTGTTTTTGGGGGCAATGGGAGACATTGATTCTGGCTATCGATTTGGTCGATTGGCTTTGAAGCTGTTGACTCAATTCGACTCCAGAGAGCTAAAACCGAAAGTATATCTGGTATATAACTTCTTTGTTAGACATTGGAAAGAGCATGTCAGAACAACGCTCCAGCCTTTGCTAGAAGCATTTCAAAGCGGCATCGAAGTTGGCGATGTGGAATATGCTTGTTATTCTGCTTCTTTCTATTGTGGATATGTATTTTTAAGCGGAGAATCCCTAGAAATCGTTAGCCAAAGTCAGCGTGCCTACCTTGATTTTATTAGAAAATCAAAACAAGAATTTCAGCTTTATTTTGGGAAAATCTGGTATCAATTAGCGTTGAAGCTACAGGGTAAAGCAGGCGAAAAAGATTGTTTTGAGAGCCAAGACTTTGATGAAGCAGAAGTCAAACTTTTTTTACAAAAAAATAATAATCATGTTTCCCTTATTTCTCTGTATCTCTGCAAGACTATTTTGAGTTATTTATTTAAAAACTATCCTCAAGCAATTGCCAATGCAGAATTGGGATTGAAATACGAAAAAATATTGGTTGGCCTGATCCAGATTGCTCAAATCAACTTTTATTATTCTCTCAGTCTTTTAGGTCAATATCCAACTCTCAACCCTGCTCAACAAAAAGAAGCTTTGAAAATCGTAGAAACCAATCAGCACAAAATGAAGCATTGGGCAGAACATGCCCCAGAGAATTATCAGCATAAATATGAGCTAGTAGAAGCAGAGAAAGCGCGGATATTGATCCAATATATAGAAGCAATGGAATATTATGAACGCGCTATACAAGGAGCAAGAGAACAGCAATATCTCCAGGAAGAAGCTCTTGCGTATGAACTTGCAGCAGAATTTTATTACGCTTTGAGCAGGCAGGAAATTGCTCAAACTTACCTGCACAAGGCTCACTTCTGCTATGGTTCTTGGGGTGCAATAGCAAAAGTTCAAGACCTAGAAGCCAGATATCCTCAGTTTTTCGTGGCAGCCTCGACACGAAAAACTATAATTCCAAGAACTACTGAAACGACAACTTTCACAATAAGTGCAGATGCAAGAATACTGGATGCAACAACCGTTATCAAAGCTTCCCTTGCGCTTTCTAGTGAAATTATTATAGAGAACTTATTGAGGCAATTAATGAATATTATGATTGAAAATGCTGGCGCTCAAAAAGGCTTATTTCTCGCTAAGCAAGACAATCATTGGACAATTGAGGCTGAGAAGTTAGAAAATTCTGAAGTCACAGTACTCCAATCTATACCAGTTGACGCAAGTCAAAATTTAGCTATTTCTGTGATTAACTATGTGCAGCGGACTAGAGAAAATTTAGTTATAAATGATGCCATCCAAGAAGAAAGATTTGCTACTGATGCTTATATAGTGGCAAATCAACCAAAATCTATCTTATGTTTACCTATTATTCATCAAAGTAAATTAACTGCCATTCTTTATCTAGAAAACAATTTGACAACAGGTGCTTTTACAAGAGAGCGCCTAGAAGTTTTGAAAGTATTAACATCTCAGGTTTCTATTTCAATTGAAAATGCCCGTCTTTACGCACGAGAGCAAGAAAAATCTCGACAACTTGAACAATCTCTGCATAAGTTGCAACAAACTCAGGCACAATTGGTGCAGACTGAAAAAATCTCCAGCCTAGGTCAACTGGTTGCAGGGGTTTCCCATGAAGTGAATAACCCTGTCGGATTTATTGCTACAAATCTTGAACATCTCCAAGGATACATCAAAGGCTTAGTCGATTTACTGGAACTTTATCAGCAATACCTTCCTAATTCTCCTGCTGATATTCAAGAAAAAGTCGAGGAAATAGATCTGGAATTTCTGCTGTCAGACTTGCCCAAAATCCTGGGTTCTATGAAACTCGGAACAGACCGCATCTGCTCAATTATGTCTTCCCTTCGTATCTTCTCCCGACAAGATGCGCCCCAAAAACAACCAGCCGACATCCATGAATGTCTCGACAGTACGCTGCTTATTCTCCAGCATCGCCTAAAAGCCTCAAAAGAACGTCCTGCTATCCAACTGGTGAAAGAGTATGGTGATTTGCCACTCGTCGAATGTTATGCAGGACAGCTCAACCAAGTGTTTATGAACTTAATTGCTAATGCCATTGATGCTCTTGATGAGTATAACCATGAACGAACGTTTGAGGAAAGCGAACGTCGTCCTAATGTGATTCGGATTCGTACGGAAGTAGTAGACAATACTCATGTTGTGATTCGGATAGCTGATAATGGTATTGGCATGACGGAGGAAGTCAAACAGCAACTTTTTTGTCCCTTTTTTACAACAAAATCTCCTGGTAAGGGGACTGGATTGGGTCTATCTATTAGCTATCAGATCATTGTAGAAAAACATGGTGGTCAGTTGAGCGCCCTTTCTGCACCAGGAGAGGGGGTGGAATTTGTCATTAAGATTCCGATTTGATAATTCGATGCTCCAGCTACTAACAAAAGTTACTAGTTCTGCTGGCAAGGATTTGCGCTTAGTACAGCATTTCATTAATTCGTAACGTTTTTAAACGCTGAGGAGCGCGCTCGGTCAACGCAAAGGTACACAGAGTCTTCGTTCGAGTTTTCGCTATGAACTTATGGAATCATGTACTTAGTTTCTGATATCATCCCCAAGTGTAAGAACTTGAAGCACTCAAAGTTTCTGGCATCGTCAAACAGTTTTTGGTAGTGCTGACAGTAATCGTCAATAAACCCTACCGTCGTTACTGCCTCTGTGGGTGCAGTCATTGTGAGGACTTGATTTTTGGAGAATGTCCTTTATTTTACTCTGCTCGAAGTAACAAAAGCTTATTCCTCAACCCTCAGCAAATACGGTTTCTTAGAAGCAGGCGCACTGGCGGCACACCACCCGCTACGAATGGAAGAAACAAGTCAAATCCTCTTCCCTTCAGCATAGCTGCCCTCTGCCTTCTGCCTTGTTTCTTGAAAGAGGGATTATATCGTGTCCGGTTAAAGACTTATCATTAAGGCTGCAGGGGAGCTCTTGAGCAGGGGAGCAGGGGAGAGGATTTTCACTCTTTTTGCACAGATGCATCGAATAATACTAATTAACCGGACTTGATATTACACGCTGATTTGATAGCAGCAATGAGAGCGTTCTCAGTTCGGTAGGACTGGACTGAGACGGGTATTTTGTTAATATGCCCTGATGTAGCGAACGAACAAGCCAAAGCAGAATGCCTGAAAAGGTTTTCTGAGTTGAGGTGGAGTTTAGTTACAAGCCCCACCCATAATCGCAAGATTTGGGTGGGGTGCGTTCAAATCGCCATTCCTTTAAGGATATGAACGGCAAATTAACGCATAGCTGGGCGCTCCCTCCGACTTGGTTACGGTTTCTAGTCATCGTCATATTGATACTGGGCATATTTTTTCGGTTCGTCAATATTGACAGAAAACTCTATTGGTTTGATGAGACTTTTACGTCATTGCGGGTTAGCGGCTACACAGTGTTAGAAGTGAAAAAGCAAATCTGCAATGGTCAAGAAATTAGCGTTGAAGATGTACAGAAATATCAACGCCTTGCTCGTGAAAAAACCTTAATAGATACTATTAAGTCATTGGCAGTAGAAGACTCTCAGCATCCACCGTTGTATTACGTAATAGCACGATTTTGGATGCAATGGTTTGGCAGTTCTGTTGCAGTAACTAGAATTGTGTCTGCCCTCCTGAGCTTGCTGGCTTTTCCCTGTATGTATTGGCTTTGTTTGGAATTATTTGAGTCATCGCTCGTGGGATGGGTTGCAATGGCACTGCTCGCTGTGACGCCATTCCATGTACTCTACGCACAAGAAGCACGGGAGTATAGTTTGTGGACTGTGACAATTTTGCTCTCAAGTGCAACACTGTTACGGGCAATGCGACTAAAAACAAAGCTTAGTTGGGGAATGTATGCAATATCTGTAGTCCTAGCACTTTATACATTTTTGCTTTCTGGGCTAGTGATGATTGCTCATGGTGTTTATGTGTTTGCCATTGAACGCTTCCGATTCACTAAAAAGGTGATTGCTTATCTGGTAGCGTCTAGTGTAGGGCTTTTTGCTTTCACACCTTGGCTTGTGGCTGTTGTGACTCACTTAGACAAAATTAAAGAAACAACAAGCTGGATAGATACTAAGATGCCCGTGTTAACTTTGATGGAAACTTGGGCTGTCAATCTTACCTATTTTTTCATTGATTTCGACTACGATTTGACGCGTCCCAATGATGGCTCTATATTGAAATTGATAGTAAAACTTTTGATTCCTATTATCTTGATTTTTGTCGGATATGCAATTTATTTTCTCTATCGTAAAACTCAAAAATGGGCTTGGTTATTTGTTTTAACATTGATTAATGTGACAGCGCTACCTCTAGCAATACCAGATTTACTTTTTGGAGGGGTGCGATCGATAAGTCCTCGGTATCTTATCCCTGCTTATTTGGGGATTCAGCTTGCTGTTTCATATCTCCTAGGAACTCAAATTATTCCCAAGTCTATTAACACCTGGAGACAAAAGCTTTGGCAGCTTGTTATGGGTATGCTGCTTACAGTTGGGGTTTTATCCTGCGTTATGAGTTCTCAAGCAGAAACTTGGTGGTTGAAGTATCTTAACCTTAATACTCCCGAAATGGTTCGTATGATTAACCAATCTGAAGACCCACTTTTGGTAAGTTCCTGTCAGGAAAGCTCTTCCATAGGTGATGCAATGGTTTTCAGCCATCTGCTTGCTCCAAAAGCGCGGCTTCAGTTAGTGAACGAGTCATATATACCTGAGATTTCTCATAGTTCCCATAACGTATTTTTGTACGATCCTTATCACAATCGTCTTCCGCAAACATTGCGACATAAGCTTGAGAACAACCAGAAACTTAAAACAGGAAATGTCTATTTTGAGAAACTTAACCTTTGGAAATTAGCAAACAGTTAAGCTGTTTCCCATGTAGAAAGACTTATGAGATTTATTGCATAAATCAGGTTTTAGGTGTTTGGAACCGCAGATGCACCCAGATAAACAAAAATAATTTATCTGTGTGCATCTATGGTTTTCAATAACTAGGATTTTGGCTTATAAGTCGAGGCAACGTGCAACTCTTTGAGCTGCTTCGCATCAACTTGCGAAGGTGCATCTGTTAACAAACAACGTGCTTGTTGTGTCTTCGGAAAAGCAATGACATCTCGAATTGATTCTTCCCCAGCTAGCAACATGACTAAGCGATCTAAACCGTAGGCAATACCACCGTGAGGCGGTGTGCCATATTCAAACGCCTCTAACAGAAAGCCAAATTTATTGTGCGCTTCCTCAGGAGAAAAGCCAATTGTCTCAAACACTTGTTGTTGTAGTTCTGGTTGATAAATCCGCAGACTACCGCCGCCAACTTCAAACCCATTAAACACTAAATCGTAAGCTTGCGCTCTTGCAGTTTTCAAGTCGCTCAAATCATCGGGATTAGGTGCTGTAAATGGGTGATGTAGGGCTTCTAGGCGCTTTTCCTGTGCATTCCATTCAAACATCGGGAAGTCTGTCACCCAAAGCAAGTTGATTTTTTCTGGATCGATTAACCCGAACTCTCTAGCGGTAACTTGCCGCAGCCTGTCTAAAGTTTTATTAACAGTAGCTGCGTCACCAGCCCCAAATAGCAGCAAATGACCAGGTTTTGCATCTGTACGGCGCAAAATTTCCTGTTTTTGTTCTGCGGTGAGGTTGTCTTTAATCGCGCCAATGGTGTCAATTTCACCGTCATCTCGTACTCGGATGTAAGCTAAACCTTTGGCACCGGCTTCGCTGGCTTCTTTGAATAAGTCGCCGCCTGGTTTGATACGCACATTAGAAATTAAATCGTTTCCGTTGGGAATAGGAAGAATTTTGACAATACCACCATTGGCAACGGCTTCGCGAAAGACTTTGAAACCAGAGTCTTTAAGGACATCCGAGACATTGACGAGTTCTAAACCATAACGCGTATCTGGTTTATCACTGCCATAGCGTTCCATCGCCTCGGCGTAGGTGAGACGCGGAAAGGGAAGCTGTATTTCAATGCCCTTTACTGTCTTGAAGATATAACCAACTAACTTTTCATTGAGTTCGATAATTTCTTCTTGGGACATGAAGCTCATTTCCATGTCCAACTGGGTAAACTCTGGTTGTCTGTCGGCGCGTAAGTCTTCATCACGAAAGCAATGCGCAATTTGATAGTATCTGTCAAAACCTGATACCATCAGCAACTGTTTGAAGAGCTGGGGTGATTGCGGCAAGGCAAACCACTCGCCAAGGTTGACGCGACTGGGTAAGATGTAATCCCGCGCACCTTCGGGAGTGGAACGGGTGAGGACGGGGGTTTCGATTTCCATGAAACCTTCCACGTCTTCTAGGTAACGGCGCATAGCTTTAACGACTTGATGACGCAGTTGCAAGTTATGTGCCATGCGATCGCGCCGCAAATCTAAATAACGATACTTCAGCCGCAAATCTTCCCGCACTTGATCGCCGTCGGCGGTGGAAACTTGGAATGGTAACTGTTTGCGGACTGAGTTGAGGAGTTTAATTTTATCGGCGTAAATTTCAACTTCGCCTGTAGGTATGCGGGGGTTGAGGGATTCTTCCGGACGTTGCGTCACTCTACCTGTGATTTCAACAACGTATTCATTTCGTAGGGTATTTGCCAATTCGTAGGAATCTGGAGTACGCTGCGGATCGCTGACGATTTGGACAATGCCAGTGCGATCGCGTAAATCTATAAATATCACACCCCCATGATCGCGGCGACGGTCTACCCATCCGTACAAGGTGACAGTTTCTCCAATCTGTTCTTTTCGGAGTTCGCCGCAATAGTAAGTTCGCATAAGTGTTAATTCTTAATAACCGAGCTAGAGAATCCAAGTCAATGTTAGAGCTTTTTCATTATCTAGCATCATTTGTAATTCTAGTCATTCCAGTTTAAGAAATCTCATGCAAAAACGCAAAAATGTAGAGACGCGCAATTGCACGCCTCTACAGCACTTTGGCATTTGTTTTGTGGGTGAAACATTAACGTTGAGGGCGAGGAGCATTGAAAGCATCCCATGCGGCTTTAGCAGCGGCTTGGAAGCGATCGCCTAGTTCTCCTATTTCTTTGAACAGCAAGTGCCAGTTTTTCTCGGCTTCCTGCTGGAGGACTGCAAACGCGTGTTCAATGCGATCGCGCTCAATGAGTTTATCGCCTTCCAAGGCTTCCCGTGCTTGACGTACTGCATTCAAATAGGTTTCACGGGTGAGGGTACCTGCTGATTCTGCCTCGGATTGAGCGCGTCTTCTGATCGCCTCAATCAGTGCTTTGGTTTCATCCTTCACCTCATCGGTTTCGCCAGCCAATTCAGTTTCTACCACCTCATGGGTTTGAGGGCTGACTTGTACGATGACTAAGTTTTCTTCGTTATCTGCATTGTAAGTCATGGTTAGGCTCCTTTATGCAATACTGTACTTATCTTTGATAGCTGCACCCTGTTTGTTCTTTGTCCTTTCTTGTGACAAATGACTGCTGTTTATCGTCTAAATGAGAACTCGGCTGTTTTAGACAGTTGTTCTTGTTCTAACTTTAGCAATGCCTCAACTCGTGCTTCAGTCGAAGGGTGGCTGGAGAACAAGTTGCCCAGGAACTGTCCGGAGAATCCATTCATAATCAACAGTGGTTCAAAAGCTGGGTTAGCTTGCAGAGGTAGTTGCCTTGCTGTCGCTTCTAAACGTTGCAGCGCACGGGCTAAGGCGCGAGGATTACCAGTTAATCTAGCAGAACCTGCATCCGCTGAAAATTCCCGCGTGCGTGAAATTGCCAGTTGAATCACTGTTGCAGCAATTGGGGCAAGGAATATTGTCAACAGCATCCCTAAAGGATTTGGACCATTATTGCGGTCATTGCGTGAGTATGGAGTATACCAAACGCTGTAGCTGACGATTTGAGCTAAAAACGATATAGCACCTGCAATTGTTGCCGCAACAGCCTGTGTTAAGGTGTCACGGTTGGCAACGTGGGTGAGTTCGTGGGCGATGACGCTTTCGAGTTCGTCTTGTGGTAATAAATTTAATATACCTTCTGTTACTGCGACAGCGGCGTGTTCTGGATCACGTCCTGTTGCAAAAGCGTTGGCGGCATCGCCAGGAACAATGTAAATTCTCGGCATCGGCAGATTAGCGCGTGCGCACAATCTTTGCACCATCTGATACAGCCCTGGTGCTTCCTGGGGTGATACTGGCTGGGCACGGTATGCCGCCAGCGCAATTTTATCCGATTGGTACCAAGAAAATAAGTTTGTCACTGCTGCTATGACAATTCCCACAATAATACCACTGGTACCGCCAATCATCCAGTAGCTGATCGCAATCAAAATTGCACTTAATAAAGCTAGTAATACAGCCGTTTTGATTTGATTTCTCATGTTTTTGCTCTCCTTGTAATGCTGTACTGATTCTGTAATTTGCTTCTAGCAACAGCATTACTTAAGCCCCACTTTCATTGTATCGACCCAAACACAGCTCCACCAGGTAGAAATTGCGCTCCAATTAAGTACGGTTTTCCCACTCAAGTGTTGGTATCTTCTTTCAATATAGGCTTCATTTTTTTGTATTTGCCAATACAATTTCCATTTTCAATAATTTTACTTTTTCATATACCTTCTTTAACAAAATAGCAATTCGGCATAATTTCTAAGATGTTCATTCAAAGCCGTTCTTTGCCATTACTAATAATTCAGGACTGCTAGACAAATGACCAGTATAACCAGCATCCCTACACTTCAGAATTTATTGTTTATGCAAAAACAACAACTATCTTAAGTAGTAAATTTTAATTGTTTATAGTATGAGCTTCGTTGCTGGCTATACATTAAATCAGTGAACAGTACCAGCCGCAGTGACGCCTGCGGGCTGGTGGGGGATTTAAACGCGCCACCAACGCTTATGCCTACGGCACGTCTGACGACGAACGGTCCAATTGGTGTGGTGTTTCCCCCAACGATAAAACTGATAACGGCTCGAGTGAGCCTTCGCCGAACTCTGGTACTGCGGGTACTTGATAACTGGTAACTGTTAAATCCTGCCAATCCCTACAGTTGTTTAACTAAACATCATCAGGACATGGGCAGAGCCAAAATCCAAAAAATTCTGTCCTAAACAAAATTTTTAGCAAAATTACAAAAATCAGTAATAAAGGTTTATGTGTAGATATTTCCTACAGTGGTGACTGAGTAAAATTGGCAAATATGCAAGAAAATTGAGTAAATTCTCCAAAAAACAAAAAAATAGAAGTATTCTCCTAAAAAAAGGCTAAAACTTATTTCTCTTTCTCTTCCTAAAACGTAGAAAATTTTCTGGTGGTAGTTTATATTTAGAAATTAGTCAATCATTGCTGCGTGATATTTATGACAACTAGGCTAGTATAGCTAGTTACAGGCTTGAATGAGTAGGTTGAGAACTGTATTTGCTTGGGATAACAGCATTCTAAGCATGAAAGAAGGAACTATTGGCATATAAGTCGTATTTTTGACTGCTCTAGACAATAACCCAAAAATGGGCTATGCCCTGGGAATCGAATGGATCAGTCATCATCTCCGAGGACAAGTGTAATGGCGCAAAACATAAACAAAGTAGGAGTTGTGCAGAAGTCTATCAAGATTTTGCAGGACTTTGCAGTATTTATCATCAGCCCTTGGTTAAATAGAGCATCTGTCAAATCTCTGCAAAAACGAGTCGATTCTCTGGAACGACATTTCTATCAAGGTTTACCAAACACAGAACAACGTCTGGAGTGGCTAATTGGGCAGTTACAACACCAGTTCAACATTCTGCAAGATAGTACAAAAAATCGGTTAGACAGGTTATTAGAGTACGAATTGCGTCAGCAAGTACTGGACGTGCTGAAGGAGCAGACAGATATCATTATTGAGAACATCAAACCAAGCGTTGAAAATTTGATCCGCGAGCTAGAGGATAATAAGCGTTCAGAGGGGAAAGCAAGCCTTGCAGATGTTCAAGGCAAACAGCACAAACTCCAAGAATCTCTAGCACAGATCCAACAGCTAAGTACCTCACTGCCAAGCTTAGACGCACAATCAGCAGCTTGTCTAGAAGCAGGATTTTGGCTACTAGCTCATCGAGAAGAATTAGCACAAGAAGTAGCAGATGAGTTATTGGGTTTGCAACATCCCCAAAGAGAAGTATTTCGTCATAACCTTGGTAGATATTTAAAGCTGCTTGGAAGCTGTTTGGAAAATGGAATTGAAGCCCGTTTACTTTATCAAGGAATCATCACTCACCATCAGCCGTCAGTTGAGACATATGTGAAAGCATTCAAGTTGATTCAAGATAAGTACATAAGCTATTGGGAAAATTCAGCGCAAGTCTCAACTGAAGCAGGTGTGGAGTTGAGGGCGTATTTTAACTATTTAATCGATTATTTGGTGAAAGTTTTACTCTAAGCCTTTTTAACAGTTATCAGTTATCAGTTATCAGTTATCAGTTATCAGTTATCAGTTATCAGTTTCATCGTTGGGGGAAACACCACACCAATTGGACCGTTCGTCGTCAGACGTGCCGTAGGCATAAGCGTTGGTGGCGGGTTTAAATCCCCCACCAGCCCGCAGGCGTCACTGCGGCTGGTACTGTTCACTGTTTTAATTGGGTCTAATACATCAAAGAATTAAGGAACGGCAGCCTGTACCAGATGTAGACGCCTGAAAGGCGGGTACCTGTCCTTTATGCGGATGAGAACCGCTAAAAATGGCAAATTGTTAACAGACAGTTTCTCAAAGGCAAGCAGTGCAATACTAAAAATGATGAGCATTTAGTTAGGCGCAGCTATAGCCAGATTGGGGAGTTTGATAATTGTTATGGCAGTCTGGAAACAGCTGACAATCTACATCGGGAAATCGGATCGTTGGTATCATCAACCGTTGTACGCAGCTTTAATTGGACTTGCCCGAAAACGGGGAATTGCTGGTGCAACGGTGACGCAAGCGATCGCAGGGTTTGGCAAACAAACAACTTGTCACACCTCTCAATTATGGGAGTTGTCCTCTGACGTGCCGATAGTAGTGACAATGATTGACCGCGAAGAAGCACTTGCAGAACTTTTACCCCAAGTCAGAGAAATGGTCAGAGATGGATTAGTCACTATCCAAAATGTAGAAGTTCTTCATCATGCTCCTCTGACATACCATTAGATACAGCAGATTGCAAGTAAATGAAGTAGAATACCTTGTCTAAAAGCCGAGACACTAAGCCCTTTTTACTTCTGTAAGCGCAGCGGGCAAGGGAGGGCATATTCTGACTTCTGACTCAGGAATTCTGCTGTATGACGTGATTTTTATTTCATGTGTAGGAGGTTAGAGTTTTATATTTACTTAAGATGTACGTCAATGAGTCGCTGCGTATTTTGTGCGATCGCGCTAGCTTGGGGGAAATCGTAAATTAATTTGAAAAAAGCAAATTGATGAATCACACCTTAAGCGTAGCGACTCCCAAAGAAGTTAGTACTCAAGAGCAAGTCATTGTTGCTAAGCAAATATCTGTCAAGCCGTTGATTGTCTTAGGGTGGGAAATGCTTCTAGCCTTACCCCTAGGTTTAATCTTGGCAAGGTTCCACATTGGAGGAATTGCTTGGATATTTGGCGGTCTTATCTCTGGTACAGTGGTACTTCAGACGTATCGGGTTTGGGGTGGCTATACTCCTAAACCTAACCGAACTGCCAGAAAGACAGGAATGGCACTTGTTGGGCTGAATGTCGGCTTTTCTGTTGCCCACGCTGATCTCGCTAATGTTGCTTCTTGTTTTCCTGTTTTTGCTTTTCTTACGTTTTTCCTGTTGCTGTGTGGCACTCTGATTGGCTATATTTACTCACGCTTAAGCAAAACGAATTTCTTAACGGCAATGTTGGCTACAGTTCCTGGCGGTGTAGGAATGATGTCAGCGATCGCCGCAGACTACAACAAAAATGTTACCCTTGTAGCACTCGTACAAGCGATTCGCGTAACGAGCGTAGTTTTTCTCATTCCCCTAGTTGTTAGAGTCTTATCGGGTCATCAAGTTTACCCGCAAACACTTGCCATTAAAACTGTCTTATTCAGTTTCGACCCATCCCAATTAGGATTGCTATTATTGGCATTACTATTTGCCTCCTTAGGAGTATATCTTGCTGTATTACTCAAAATTCCCGCGGGTGAATTTTTCGGTGCAATAGTTGCTGGTATCGCGTTTAATCCCTTGCTGCATTGGCTGCCTTTTATAGGTGATATTAACTTTATCTTGCCGCCTTTAGTCAACATAGTAGGTCAAATGCTCTTGGGAATTACCATCGGTGAGTATTGGGGTGACAAACCCACTTTTGGGAAAAGGAGTATAGTCTACGCCTTGATGTCTGTAGGAATGACCCTTGTTGCAGGGGGACTCGCCACCATCCTTGCTATGGAATTAACTTCCTGGGACTGGTTAACATGTTTGTTAGTAACAGCACCCGGAGGTTCAGCAGAAATGATTTTAGTTGCCCTAACATTGCATCATAATGTTGAAATTGTCACAGCAGGTCATTTAGTGCGGCTGATCGCGATTAACAGTTCGCTGCCAATATGGGTATATTTATTTCGCCGTCTTGACAATCAACTAGAAGAACCTACCTAGGGATGGGGTCAAATCAACGTGCGATAAATTGTTCTGTGTTTATCTGCGTGCATCTGCGGTTCCAAATAGCCCTAAACCGCATTTTTGACCGAAATCTAGTGTAAATTGGTAGCTGCTGCTAAATTACCCCTGGTTCAAAAGGTATTTTTCCCTCACTCACAAACCAAGGATGCTGTAGATGGTCGCACAAATCAAAGAATTTGATGCCCAGCACTGGGTGAAAACTCGTTCATCCCTAGACCCCAACGAATCAACCTTTCTCGTCTGGAAAGGCAATATTTACGCTTTTCTCCCAGGTGAAAAGAAAAAACTCTTATTTAAAATTGTCGGTATGAGCGTGAGTAGGTGTATTCCTACAGGAGAGGGTAGCTGGGATTTTACCTCTAGGGAACTCACTTATTACCTCAACCCAGAAACAAGTGACATTTTGCATAAGTGGGATAATCCTTGGACAGGAGAAACAGTCCCAGTGGTACACGTCGCCAATAATCCTGTGCAGGGTCATTTTAAAAGCAAGTTTCCCGCACCTGTAGAAGGAGACAGTACAACCTTCGTGTTTGATATATTTCCCACCTACCCCAATCCTCTGGGGGAAAATCCCAAGTTTGCTGAATATAGCCCACACAGCATTTATCAAGCGGCAGAGTTGTTTAAATTAACTGTTCCAACCGCAGATTTATTCAACTCTGAACTCAAGAGTGTGACTGAACTCAAGCTGAGTTGGGATAGAATTGGTCAATGGCTTCCTTGGATGAAGATGGGCGCACGCCTCGGTCATCTGATCTACAGTGCTTATGGAAGCAAAGTGAATGGCTTTAGCGAGTTGCCGCAATTGCTGCAAGATGAAATCAATACGCGCGTTCCTTTGTACAAGAATGCACCTAAATCGTTTCTTGATTTGGAAGATATGACTTCTTGGCTTTACTTCCAACAGCACTTTGATGCTTACTTAGCTGCTGAAACCTTTCCGCTACCAGAAGCGGAGGAGATTTAATTTTCTCATTAAGGCTCTTGCAAAAGTCAAGAGTCATGAAAATCAAACCACAGATGCACCAGATTAACAGTAGTTAATTATCTGTGTGCATCTATGTTAATCTGTGGTTCTAAATATCGTTATATGACTTTTGCAAGAAATATATTATGCGCAACCGCACCAGGCAAGAGAGAACACAGAGCAAAGACAAAATGAGCATGAGTTGAACTCTAAATTCTACATTCTGACTTCTGAGTTCTGAGTTCTTGGTCAGTACTTTAACACGAGGTAGACAAAGTAAAAATATGTCTCTCGCATCAGAAAATCAAACTGGCTTTTGAAACTGCGGTAGCGAGTGGTGGGTGTAGGGGATGGATAGGCATCCATTCCCAAGTCTTGTGCCATTAACACGGCTCGCTTCAGATGCAGGGGATCACTGACAATGAGAAACTTGGATTGATGAAACTTAGAAGCCACCTTCTGAGCATACTCCAGGTTTTGGTGAGTTGTGTGCGATTCTGTTTCGATGAGAATATTGCTTGGTTTTACCCCACGCGCCATTGCGTAGCGTTTGCCGACAACGGCTTCAGCGAGATGATCGTTTTTGCCAACGCCACCTGTGAAAATAATGCTGCGGACAATTCCTCTTTTGTAAAGGTTTATTGCGTGGTTAATTCTTTCTCTGAAAACTGGAGATGGTTCGTCTCCCCAAACTGCTGCTCCCAAAACTATTGCAGCATCAGCTTTGACAATACGGTTAGCGCTGCCGTAAAAGTATATTCTGAATGCTGTGATTGCGACTACCAGTAGGAGTGCAGACACAATCCCAAGTACAACCAAAGCTAGCCATTGTATTTTAGTTTGGTAACTGGGCATTGTTAATATCTCCGAATGTAAATTTACAACACTTCATCTCCGTTTTAACAACTTTATACAGCTTCTAACAACGTCCAAAAATAGCCATCTGGTGCAACGAAGGAGAAACTCATCTCCCCAAACTCGTTGGCAACTATGTGTGTATACTTTTGCACGGGACTAGCCTTAATGCGATCGCAGTACAGATCTAGTCCTCGTACCCGGTAAGTGTAAAGACAAACTCCCAAGGAACCTGGTTGCGCGGCTTCAAACTGGGAATTTAACTTGATAAAATCAGGAAAGCGAATGATGTAAAGTCTACCGGAACGCGCTGCAAACACGTTTGTTGTTGAAGATCTGGGGTCATCAAAGGCGGTGAGAGAAAACTTTTCCCCTGGTTGGAGGTCAAAAATCTCTCGACCTGCTAAAGAAGACTCGTAGCTTGTTTCTACATCGTCACGCACGCGTAGCAAACCCAAAACTTCGTCATAAAACTTTAGAGTTTCTTTGCTGTCATCCTGAATGACCATGCCCATATGCGTAAACTGGCTGGTCTTGAGGGTAGAATTTTTGTTGATGTTTCCGTAATGTGGCAGAGTATAACCAAATCTCTGAAAGAAAACCTGTCGCGTTAAGGGTTGCAAGAAAACCATTTCTCGCACACCGATCGCTGGTTCGATAAAGGGACGGTTTTTCTTTTCCTTGTTGTAAATAACTTCCCAGTGAGGGTGTGTATGTCTAATCGCCCAACCTGCTGCTTTTGCCTCCTCCACATGATTTAAGATGTTTAACACATCATCCGTTAAGGTCGTTGCCCAGCGATTTCCCTTCACTTTCATCGACCCCATCCCTAATCCCTCATTAGTAGGATTTTGCCAAATCATCAGACGAAGCAAACCATGATCTGTATACTGGTGGTAAAGGCGAATCGAACGTAAAGATGAATTGACTCCATATAATTGGTAAGCTGCGGCTTGTGATAATTCACCTACTTGACCAACGCGGTAGCCAAATAGTTCCCAATACTGAATAGCAGAAATTGGCTCTTTGACGCCAATACACACCTCGTAGATGCCTTCAATAGCCGTTTGTTGCCCCTGATTCATAGTTAGTTATTACATATCGTTCAAGTGCTTTTTTAGCAGTGTTCAGTTATCAGTTAGTTTCTTTGCTAAGGATTTTTGGAATTTCTCCACAAATCAATTTATTAGCTTAATATTGATTTTGCAAATGTAAATACAAATGATAATTATAACTGTTTACTGTTAACTCAATATTTTTATATTTTCTTAATAGAAAAATTTTTACAAAAAATGATCGCAAACGCAATTAAGTATAAAATTTTACAAAAAAATAGCAAGAATGAGTGTTGCTCTTTACTAAATAACAAGTAAGTGGTTGTAAAAATTTAGACTTGACAACTACGGTTTTTAACATTCTTTTTTTTTCATTGCCATACTCTTTATAGATTTTTGACCAATTTTGGAAACTACTCGCTTAATCTTGGATAGATTTAAAAAAAATTTCTACTATTCTAGATATACTGGATTTCTGGTAGCCAAAACTCAACTTCTTGTACTTTACGACTAGTTCAAGAACTTGGCAGTTAGAGATATTCAGGGTGACTCTCTATACAAATACAACTTAAAAGTGTGTTTTCATCAGATGTATAAAGATATTACCTTCTGCTGTTCAAGCGGGCGCAAAATTGCAGCGCGCATATTTAGAATGAGAAAATGTAGGGATCAACCACTGCAAAGGATATTTGAGCATAACACAGGCTGCTCTCGTTTTGGCACTACCACTATCCTACTTATCAAGAATTTATAAAATCAATACAGCAGGCATGAATGTCTCAAAAGGGGAGAATTTTAGATGAAAATTCTTTTGGTAGAAGATGATGAGTTTAATGCTTTATTGCTTGAAAAAGCACTCAAGGCATACAACTACCACATTGAGACTGCAAAAGATGGTCAAAGTGGGCTGGAGTTGGCAAAGATGTTTGAATATGACCTGCTTTTGCTAGATCTGATGCTTCCTAAGATCGATGGCATTAGCCTTTGTCGGCAACTCCGTCTAGAAGGTTATCATATGCCCATTCTGATGCTGACTGCAAATGATAGTATCAGCCTTCGCGTTACAGGTATGGAAGCGGGTGCGGATGATTACATAACCAAGCCTATTGATCTGTCAGAGTTAGTAGCTCGGATGAAAGCGTTACAGCGGCGGGCAAAGGTGATCTTACCTACAATATTGAGTTGGGAAAACTTGTCTCTAGACACCAATACAAGAGTTGTCACCTATAACGGCGAGAGTTTGCACCTCACCCCCAAAGAGCATAGTTTATTAGAGCTTTTCTTGCGAAATCCCAGCAGAATCTTCACTCGCAGTGCTTTGCTCGACAGCATTTGGTTATCCTCTGAATCTCCTGGAGAAGAAGCTGTGACAACCCAAATTAAAGGTCTGCGGCAAAAGTTAAAAGCAGTGGGAATGACCGAAGATTTGATTGAGACACTTTACGGATTGGGCTATCGGCTCCGAAAAGATGAAAACGCCACTAGTAGACAAGACTCAAAGAAGCAGAATAAGCGCAGAACCCTATCATCTACTGAGTTTTCGCAAAAGCGCGAAGCCAAAGCAGAAGTTATAGTTCTCGTCAAAAAGATGTGGGAAGAGTTTAAAGGGAGCCGTCTACAGGAACAGTTGCAGTTATTTGAGCAAGTGCTAGCACACTTATCCAGCGGAAACCCAGACAGCTATCTGCTTAAGCTAGCACACACAGAGGCTCACCGCTTAGCTGGTACTTTAGGCTGTTACGGCTTTCATGAAGGTTCAAAACTAGCACGGCAAATCGAAGCGTTGCTACAAAGTTTAATGAGTTGGCAGCAGTACCCAGTTTGGCAGTTGGAGAGATTGGAGAAATTAATAATATCACTGCAAAAAATATTGCAGCAGCAGCCATCTCAAACTGCTAGCCTTGCAACCTCTAAACTATCATTGCCGCGACTGCTGATCATTGATGATGACACCATCCTAACAGAACGAATCAAATTAGATGCCGCAGCTTGGGGCTTACAGGTAGACGTAGCTACAGACTTGACGACGGCAAAAAGCGTACTTGCCTCATACTCTCCCAATGTGATTTTACTAGACTTGACTTTTTCCAACTCACAGGAAAATGGTTTAAAGTTTTTATCAGAAATTACCCAGAATAATCCTAAAATACCTGTTGTAATTTTTACCGCATCAAATCAATTTCGTTGTCGGGTAGAAGCTGCTCGTCTGGGGGCACATACCTTTCTCCACAAAACTACGCCTGTGGATGAGGTGCTTTCTGTTGTCAGGAAATCACTGAATCAGTCTGCTGCTACTCATGAAGCTAAAATTATGGTTGTAGATGATGACCCCATTGTGCTAAATCATGCGAAATCGTTGCTTTTACCTTTAGGATTTCAAGTCACTACACTGCAACAGCCTCAACATTTTTGGAAGGAATTAGAAACTTTTAGCCCCGAGTTACTGATTTTAGACATTGAAATGCCAAATTTTAATGGCATTGAACTATGCCAAGTAGTCCGCACCGACAGCCGTTGGAGTTATTTACCCGTGCTGTTTCTCTCTGTCCATTCCGATGCAAAAATAGTGCGTCAAGTCTATGCGGCAGGAGCTGATGATTATCTGCGTAAGCCAATAGTGGAACAAGAACTGATAACCCGTATTCTTAATAGGCTAGATCGGACACAACTCAGACAAAAATTAGAAGGATCGCAGATTAAATAACGTGCAATTTATCTGGTTAAGATTGACCGAAGAAGACAAGGGAGATGGGCAGACACGGGAACGCGGAGAGTTTTGAATGATATAGTGGTTTTGTGTTAGGTGGGCATTGCTCACTTTTGTAGGCAATGCTGACCCGAAGATTTCTGGTTTAATGATAGAATCAGCAGTGTAAATAATTAAACGAATTTGATATTACAGGTAAAAACGGCTCAATTCTTGAAGGCGTTAAAAATTATTTTAAAAATTATTTTAGATGATTAGAAAAATTGCGTAATAAATAGTTTTAATTTCTAACATATAAGAAGCTTTAAGTTAGGAAAATTAACAAAAGTAAAAGAAATTGATGAATTGAAAGCAAATTGTAGTAATTATCATGTGTACAGTTAATGAAATAAGCAAGATTAGTCAGCACCTGAGCATGGCTTTGGAAGCAGCGAAAATGGTGATTTGGGAATGGGATTTGCTAACTAATTGTATCGTTTGGTCAAGCAGTCAAGAAGAATTATTTGGGTTGGCACCTGGAAGTTTTCCAGAAACTTACGAATCTGCTATAGCTCGTGTTGATCCAAGTGACCTAGAAGCTGTGACTTTATCTTTGAATCAGGCACGTGTTGAGCGGCATGATTATCATCAGGAACTACGGATTTTTGGGTCTGATGGTAGTATCCACTGGATTGAGGCAAAGGGAAGATTTTTTTATAACGATGAACGTCAAGCGGTGCGGATGGTGGGAACTGTAATGGAGATTAGCGATCGCAAAGCCAAAGAAGAACAACTGCGATTACTGGAATCTGTCGTCCTCCATACTAATGACTCAGTACTGATCACCGAGGCAGAACCCACTGAGCCAACCGATTCCCGGATTATCTACGCCAACCCCGCTTTCACCCAAATGACAGGTTATACCTTAGAGGAAGTCTTAGGCAAGACACCGTATATTCTCCAAGGTGAAAAAACAGACCCAGCGGCTGTAGATAAAATTCGCACAGCGCGGCAAAACTGCCAACCACTGCAGGTTGACTTGATTCAGCCTACTAAAGACGGCAGAGACTTGTGGATCGAACTCAATATTTTCCCGGTGCCGGATGAAACAGGTCGGGTGACTCATTGGGTATCAGTGGGGCGGGACATCAGCGAGCGTAAGCAGACAGAAGCTGCTTTGAAAGAAAGCGAGGAGCGGTTTCGCCAAATAGCAGAGAATATCCAAGATGTTTTCTGGATATTAGATCCTCAAAAGCGCCAAATAGTTTACATTAGCCCTGTCTATGAAAGAATTTGGGGGCGCAAGTGTGAAAGTTTGTACGCCACTCGAACGAATTGGATGAATAGCATACATCCTGATGACCGGGAAAGAGTGCAAGCGGTTCTTGGTGATAAAGTACACACAGAACTGTTTGAGCATGAGTATCGTATCGTGCGTCCAGATGGAACAGTGCGTTGGATTCGAGACCGAGGGTTTCCGGTTAAGGATGAGTTCGGACAAGTCCAGCGTATAACAGGGATAGCAGAGGACATCACACAGCAGAAGCTCTCAGAAGTTGCTTTGAGAGAAAGCGAGGAGCGATTTCGCCAAATAGCAGAGAACATCGAAGATGTTTTTTGGATATCAGATCCCACAAAGCCCCAGTTGCTCTACATCAGCCCGGCATACGAAAAAATTTGGGGGCGTTCTATAGAAAGCTTGTACGCCAGTAACATAAACCTTATTAATAGTACCCATCCGGATGACCGGGAAGCAGTGCTAGCGACTTTTGTTGAAAAAGCACATCTAGGAGTTTTTGAGCATGAGTATCGCATCGTGCGCCCAGATGGAACGGTGCGGTGGATTCGAGACCGAGGATTTCCGGTTAAGGATGAAGGGCAACTCAAGTACATTACAGGAATAGCACAAGATATCACTGAGCGGAAACTTGCTGAAGCTGCACTACAGCAACTTAATGAGGAGTTAGAAATCCGAATTAAACAGCGGACTCTTGAGCTAGAACGCTCTCAACTCATTCTGCAACAGCAGCTCAGACGAGAGCAGTTAATTAAAAGGCTCACGCAACAAATACGCCAGTCTCTCGACTTAGAAATAATCCTTAACACTGTTGTTACCGAAGTACAAAAATTGCTGGCATCTGACCGAGTTTTAGTCTACCAAATCCAGCCCGATGGTACTGGCAGTATCGTTGCCGAAGCTGTTGTGGGAGACTGGACAAAGATTTTACACCAGAAATTTCCCGAAGAGGCTTTCCCAAAACAATCCCAAAAACAGTATCTCAAAGGACGGATTGACACCATTACAAATCGTGATATTGAGGAAATATCACCCTGTTTTGCGGACTTTTTAGCAGAAATTCAAGTTAGGGCAGAACTGGTGGTTCCCATTATCCAACAAGATACCGTTTGGGGGCTGCTGATTGTTCACCAGTGCAGTGAACCGAGAGAATGGCAAACCAGGGAAATAGATTTGCTCAAGCAATTAAGTAGCCAAGTAGCGATCGCCATTCAACAATCAGAACTTTATCAGCAACTTAAGGAAGAACTGCGCGATCGCACCTCAGCAGAAGTCGCATTGCGGCAAAGCGAAGCCTTATTTCGTTCTCTGAGCGATTCTGCACCGATAGGCATTTTTAGATGTGACCCTCACGGGAAAGTTATCTATACTAATCCTTACTGTCAGGCAATTTGTGGCTATCCTTTTGAGGAAGCTTTGGGGGATGGCTGGATGCAGTTTATTCACCCCGAGGATCTACAAGTTATGTTGCATCAGTGCTTTGCATCAGTAGCAGCAAAACACGAATTCTACAGTGAGGTTCGTCATGTCCACGGGGATGGAACTATCCGGTTATGTCGGATTAAGACAGTTCCCATCTTTTCCGAGCCAACTGAGATCATAGGTTATGTTGGCGTATTAGAAGATATCACCCAAAGTCGGGCAATTGAGAAAATGAAAAAAGAATTTATCTCGATTGTCAGCCATGAACTACGAACTCCTCTTACTGCAATTCGCGGTTCTTTGGGATTACTCGCTGCTGGCGTACTCAAAGACCAACCGGACACTGCAAAACAAATGTTAGAAATTGCTGCCAAGGACACAGAACGTTTGGTACGTTTGGTGAATGATATTCTCGACTCAGAGCGCTTGGAAGCGAACAAAGTCTTTTTGGTAAAGCAATGGTGCGATGCTGCGACATTAATGCATCAGTCTGTAGAAAGCGTGCAATTTCTAGCGGCGCAAAACAACATCACGCTTTGTGTTGTGCCTTCCAAGGTGCAAGTATGGGCAGATTCAGACTGGATGATTCAAACTCTTGTTAATTTGCTGAGCAACGCAATTAAATTTTCGCCTTCAGAAAGTACGGTAACGCTGAGTGTCCAAGGGCTGCCAGACCACGTTTTATTTAAAGTTCAAGACCAAGGACGGGGCATTCCCCATGATCAGCTAGAAACTATTTTTAGACGGTTTCAACAGGTCGATGCGAGTGACTCCCGCCAAAAAGGAGGAACAGGTTTGGGTTTAGCTATCTGCCGTAGTATAGTACAACAGCATGGCGGCAGAATTTGGGCTGAGAGCGTGTTAGGACTCGGTACTGTTTTCTATTTTACTCTACCTCAACCGCTTGACAGCGAAGGCTGTTGAGAACCGTAGGTGTCGCAGAATCAAAATTGATGTACTAAGAGACACAAAATAAATAATAAGGAATAATACTAAAAAATCCTCATTATTTTCTTATTTTTTTTATTTATCTTCAAAAATATGTAATTTTGTCTTTTTTATTTCATTCTGCGCTGAATCGCTTATGCTTACTTAATTACAAAAAAATTATCATGTTCATGGGTTGGCTGCCCTTACGAAAATATAGCATTTTCAGCCAATCACAGAATTTCGTAAAAAGTGACAAAATGTGTTGTTTTGACTTGGCTGTGTTCCCAAATGGCTTGAAAGCTAAAACTGAACTATGTTAGCAAAGCGGATTTTGGTTATCGATGACGAAATAAACCTGTCTACTGTTATTAAGGTTTGTTTAGAACACATAGGGGGTTGGCAAGTGCTGATAGCTCAATCTGGTAGCGAAGGACTGGTATTAGCTGAAACTGAACTCCCTGATGCTATTCTACTAGATGTTATGATGCCGGATATGGACGGGTTGCTTCTGTTACATGCATTGCACATTAATCCGGTTACCCAAACAATTCCAGTGATTTTACTGACTGCTAAACCACAGCCTGTAAACTTGAATCAATCTGCACAGTTAAGCCTTGTAGGGGTTATTCCGAAACCTTTTGACCCTATAGAGTTGGCGGATCAGGTAGCCGAATTGCTGGGATGGGAATAAGCTTGCCTTAGTTTCATTCATATTATCCTCACACACACAAAATTCCAAGCACTACAACTTTTTGGCAATCCTCAGAATTTCCTCATTTTTTTTGCATAACTTCATAACAGAAGCATCAAAATCTTTCTAAACAGTTCAGAACTCTTAATTATTCTGAAAAAAAATTTATGGTTTGAATGCATTCGTAATTCTGACAGAAGCTTCGCATTCTAACAAATGAGATGTATATTTTTTGACTTTAATATATGCAGAAACAACAGACGATGGTAAAACCTGTTACTAAAAGAGTTTTATATATTGATGACGAACCGGATATGCAACTCATTGTGAAAACCTGTCTCCAGACTTTAGGAGGGTGGGAGGTAGAAGTCGCGAAATCAGGCACAGAGGGTTTAGTTAAAGCAGAGGAGTTGAAACCAGATGCGATCATTTTAGACGTGATTATGCCCGATATGGATGGTGTTGCTTGTTTGGAAAGACTAAAGTTAAATGCCAAGACTCAAGCAATACCAGTAGTTTTTTTAACGTCAAGGTGGAATATCACTGAACGGTATCAGTTTTCAGCGTTGGGTGCTGTGGGAGCGATCGCTAAACCATTTAACGCTTTGACTCTGGTTCCTGAGATTGCAAAATTTCTTGGTTGGAACCAAGAAGAATCTAATGCACTCAACTAAAAAACTTTCCACATTTTTTGTCATACAAAATGAGTTGATTTACATATTCAAGATTTTTTAAATATCTAAGTATTACTGTAAGCTCTATTTAAGAATTACATTAAAATTCTTGCAAAACTCCATGATGGAGTGGATATGAAACAGCACGCTGTAGCAGATAAACGCAGATGAAAATAGACATTTTTGACTTATACAAGAGGTCTATTCTTCAGCATTGGTTAATAGTTCAACGGAATTAAATCTGGATTTTTGAGCAACAATATAATTTTTAATTCATAATTGGCATTTTAATGACGAGTTAATAATTAATAATTCTTCAGTCATATTGATTATGTAATAAACGAAACAACTATATTCTTGAAATTAAGGGAAGAGTATGGCTTTGCTTGAAAAAATTCTTATTGTAGACGATTCTCTTAGCCAATTAGATCTCATGTGTCATTATCTTAGAGATAGTGTTTACCGGATTATTAAAGTAACTAGCGCTCAACAAGCTTTGAAAATCGCCTTACAAGAAGAACTTGACTTGATAATTACTGATGTCGTTATGCCTGAAATGAGTGGGTTTGAGTTGTGCCGTTTCCTGAAAAAGAATCCAGCAACTCAAAAAGTGCCAATTGTGATTTGCAGTTCCAAAAATCAGAAAGTTGACCGTTTGTGGGGTATGAAGCAAGGCGCTGTCGCCTATGTCTCTAAACCCTTTACGCGCGAAGAGTTGCTAGGTGCTATTGAATCAGTGGCAGTATCAATGTAAAGTTTTAGTGTAAAGATTTTTCTCTTATTGTGACAGAAAGAGAGTGTACAAAAGAATTAGTTTCTGATAGTATTTAATTTGCTAAGCTAGAATAGATACTTAGTTTATTTCCCTATTAATGTTAATGCCACGGAAATAACTTAATTTTATTAGTGTGATAGTTAAAGGCTATTGTTTAGTATTGGTTCTCATTTAGGAACTTGCATCTACCACAGGAAATTCTCAAACGTTACTCATTCAAGCACAAGGCTCTTGAGGATTGGTAGATGGTTAAAATGATTGACAAAGATACAAAATATGCTAAAGGCGAAAATGAAGAGATCGAACAGGGTTTATTCATAACATCGTTACAGCAAAATACTGTCATACAGCCTAAGATTGACTTTCATAATTCCCATAATTCCCGCCGCAGTCGTATGATTTCTTGGGTCAGGCGGACAAGCTTACGTACTAAAGCGATAGCGTTTATCTTTCTTATTGGTACTCTGCCAGTCTTTGGAATTGGAGCAATCACCTATTATTTGGTAAACCAATCAACGACTAAGGAAATTGTTAACAACAAGCAAGATAGAGCCTCTTTGTTGGCAAATAATATCAGCAGTTTCATGCAGAGACGGTATGGAGATATTCAAATACTGTCTAAACTGACATTCCTGCAAAATCGCCAATTGAGGGGAGTGATCAGCCGCGAACAGATGCAAGCACGGCTGAGGAACTATTTAGATATTGAAGACAGCTATGAAAGCATTGCCGTTTTTGATATCAATGGTAATCTGGTTGCAGATTCAGCAGGAGAATCTATTCCTAACCAAAAAAACGAACAGTATTTCCAAGAAACACTCAAAACTAACACGCCCTATATTAGCCAGCCGAAAGCCACAAAAAGCGTAGACCAATCTAAAATTTACATGGCTGCGCCTGTTAAAGATAGTGACACGGGTGAAACAATTTATATTGTTCGGACAGTCATACCCGTGAAATCTTTAGAAAAGGTAGTCCTGAACCCGCAAATTAGTCAAGATGATTACGATGTTGTAGATAGTTCTGGAAAAATATTCATATCTACGACAGGGAGCAAAACGGGTTTAGATGCAAAAAAAGAAATTCCTAAGTGGAAAGAAATACAAGCAAAGAAGCAAATAACGACTCAAATATTATTTAACAAAAAGGACAATGCTGAAAAACTAGTGACCTATGCGCCCTGGCAAAAAGTAGAAGGGTTGCCAGATTTAAAATGGACATTACTTTTGAGTCTAGATACAGCAACTGCATTTGCAACGCAGCAAGAATTATTACTGGCATTGCAGATAGGGACGCTAATAACGGCATTGCTAGTTGGTAGCATCGCGACAATTATAGTCACTCGTGTGATCAAGCCAATTGAAGCTGCTATTATGGCAGTACAAAAATTGGGTAAAGGTAATCTTGATACCCGAATTGCGATCAAAGGCGAAGACGAAGTTGGAATCTTGGCTTCTCAGATCAACCAAATGGCAGACCAACTGCAAGGCTTCCTACACAAACAAACCGCCGAAGCTGAGCAATTAAAATTCTTGACAAACATCTTGCTCTCAATTCGCTCCTCTCTCAATTCTGAAGAATTGTTCAACATTACAGTCACAGAAGCAAAACTTGCCCTCAAAGCGGATCGAGTCGTGATTTATCGCTTCAGTGCTAATGGAGGTGGACAAGTTATAGCTGAATCAGTAAATCCTGGTTTGCCTGTGGCTTTTGGGGAGATGATTGAAGATGGCTGTATTAATAATGACATCATAGAGGGTTACAGAAATGGTCGGGTGATGGCTGTGAACAACATCAGTGAAGCAGGCTTTTCTCCCGAACATCAGAAGTTGATGGAAAAATTGCAAGTCAAGGCGAACTTGGTCACGCCAATTTTACAAGATAACCAAGTCTTCGGCTTTTTGATTGCTCATCATTGTCAAGAAATTCATGCTTGGCAGCCCTATGAAATTAATTTCTTGCGGCAGTTGGGACTTCAAGTCGGGCTAACCTTGGAACGTGTCAGTTTATTGGAGGTGACACAGACACTCAAAGACCTTGCTATCCACTTGTCTAAAACTCATAACTCGCAAGATATCTACAATTTGGCGGTTCAAAGCATCCGCAAAGCCTTGAAGGTGGAGCGAGCAGTCGTTTACAAAATAGACGAAAATTTGCACGGAAGCGTGATTGCAGAATCAGTCGTTGCGGGTTGGTCAACTTCTCTTGGGGCAGAAATTTACGACCCATGTTTGAAAGATTATGTTGATAAGTATCAGCAAGGTCGTGTTGTCGCCATTAACGATATTTACCAAGCTAATTTGAGCGAGTGTTACATCAACCAATTAGAACCGTTTGCAGTCAAAGCAAATTTGGTTACACCGATCCTGATAGGTGACAAACTGCTCGGCTTGTTAATTGCCCATCAGTGTTCCCAACCTCGTATATGGCAACAGTCGGAAATCGATTTGTTCGAGCAATTTGCCAGAATTGTGGGACTGGCTTTAGAGCGAGCCAATTTTTTAGACCAAGCCGAAGAAGGACGCGAAGAAGCAGAAAAAGCTTCTCAACTGCAACGTCAGCAGAAAGAAAGACTGCAACTGCAACTGCTAAGATTGATAGACCATCTGGAAGGAGCATCTCAAGGAGACCTGACAGTGCGTGCGGAAGTCACCGCTGGAGAAATTGGCACTGTCGCTGACTTTTTCAACTCCTTATTGGAAAGTTGGCAGGAGATTGTTACCCAAGTCAAACTAACCGCGACTCAGGTAAATAATGCAATTGCAGACAACTCAGGATCGATGGGTGATTTGGCAATTGAAGCACTCAAACAAGCAGAGGAAATTAGCCATACCCTGGATGCTGTTGACCAAATGAGGCAATCGATTAAAGCCGTAGCAAAAAATGCGAAGCAAGCCGAAGAAGTTGCCCGTACAGCATATCACGCCGCCGAAACGGGAAGCTCAGCGATAGACCTGACAGTAGAAAATATTATGGGTTTGCGCGAAACCGTTGGGGAAACGGGGAAAAAAGTCAAGCGTCTTGGAGAATCTTCGCAACAAATTTCGCATGTGGTGGCATTGATTAAGCAACTTGCCATGCAAACCAACTTGTTAGCCATCAACACGGGTATTGAAGCGGCGCGTGCTGGTGAAGAAGCTCAGGGTTTTGCGGTGATTGCGGAAGAAGTTGCCGTACTAGCCGCTCAAAGTAGCGAAGCCACTTCGGAAATTGAAGAAATTGTTGCCAATATCCAACGGGAAACTAGCGAAGTTGTCAGGGCTATGGAGTTGGGAACCACGCAGGTTGTTGAAGGGACGCGTCTGGTTCAAAATAGTAAGTACAGTTTCAACCACATTCTTGAAGTCTGTCGCCAAATTGACCAATTGGTGCAGTCAATTTCTCAGGCTACAGTATCTCAGGTGGAAATCTCCCAAGAGGTTTCTATTCTTATGCAAGATATCGCCCAAATATCTGAAATGACCAGCAATTCATCTCATCAAGTTTCCACATCTCTCCAAGAAACAGTGGAGATTTCCCAGCAATTGCAAGAGAGTGTGCGGACATTTAAGGTGAATTAGATGGGGCGAGGGGTATGAAAGTCAAAAGTCAAAAGTCAAAAATCAAAAGTCAAAAATCTTTTTTACTTTTTACTTTTCTACAACCCTCAAATCCTGTAGTACAGCAGAAGCTGATTGATAGCGATCGCTAAAGTGGTAACGCACCATCTTATCTAAAATCTCCGCCAACTCCTCGCTCACTTGCGCCCATTGACGCCACATTACAGTACCAGTATCATTATTTGGCTGGAGTTCGTGAGGTGACAATCCAGTAACTGCCTGAATGCCAATCATCCCCAAAGCATAAATATCACTCGACAAGCGGGGATGACCGGCAAACTGTTCTGGTGGTGCGTAACCTCGCGTCCCAATAGCTACTGTCGCTAATTCAGTTTCCTCCTGGTTGAGTGGTTGCATCATCTTAACTGCACCAAAATCAATCAGTACTAATTGATTATCTGTAGGACGCCTGATAATGTTAGTTGGTTTAATATCTCGATGAATCACACGACGCTCGTGAACAAAGGCAAGAACTTCTAAAATCCCTTTAAGCATATCGATAACAAACAGTTCATTTTGCACCCCCCGCACAGGTGGTAATTCCTCACTTAAAGTATGTCCCTCAATATATTCTTGTACTAAATAAAATTCATTATTGTCTTCAAAATATGCTAAGAGTTGTGGAATTTGATCATGTTTTCCCAAAGCCTCTAAAATTTCGGCTTCGGTATCAAACAATCTTCTTGCAACTTGCAAAAATCTTGTATCCCGGCGGGCGGGCATCAGTTGTTTAACGACACAGATAGGATTGCCTGGGCGCTGGGTATCTTCTGCTAAATAAGTGCAACCAAATCCACCTGAACCAAGAACTTTATTAATTTTGTAGCGTCCGCTTAAGACGGTATCACCAGTTGTTTTTTCTAAAGTATCAATTTTTGATGAACTGTGAAGATGTTTGTCTTTAATTGCTGTACTTTCTTTTAACAGTGTATTTAACTGCTCTATTGCCTCTTGTTGTTTTTCTACTTGCACAACGATGATTTTTGTTTGCTGCTGAGTTCGGTATGTAGTGTAAGCCATCACACTAACTCCACTTAGTACCAATGCTATAGCAGGCGGTATCAAGGGCACCCACCCTGCTTGCAGAAACAACAGAGCGCAAATCACCACCAAGCCACTTAAAGTTACACCTTCTACAACAACCAGCAATAAAGGATGTCGCAGACGCCACGCTAAAGCAGCACCTAACAGCGACCAAACCCAAACCCATACAACTTCACCCGAGTCAGAAAAGTACCAAATGACACGACGACCATCCAAAACTGTGCTGAGCATCTGACTGGCTATCTGTGCATGAATCAAGACAGCAGGCATTCTTGCAGGTTGGTTTGGCAGAGCATTATATGGTGTATAGAAGCCAGGATGAAGGCTAGGAGACTTAGTACCAATAATAACGAGACGGTCTTTTATCCAGTTAGGATTTATATTGCCGTTCAGGGCTTGTGAGAAAGTGACTTCTTGGGCTAGGCTATCTGGATGGCGATAATTCAACATGATTTGGTAGCCGCCATCATCCATGCTTTTATAACTACCTGCATTGCTGTCAAGAACTTTAAAACTGGCTTTTACCTTTTGTGAATGAGTATCAACCAGCTTGAAATTATTTTCATCACTGAAATCAGGTTCAATACCTTGTTTTTCTAAATATTTAATTGCTAGTATTGCCGCAAACGAGAAGTTCGCTGTACATTTCTTGTCTTCTGGGGAATTAGCAAACAACAAACTGCGGCGAACCATGCCATCTTCATCAGATATCAAGTCGGTAAATCCGACATTATCTATAGGAAAATTCGATGGTGGTGCAATTTCCGGTAAGCCGATGCTGCTGAATGCACACGTACTCAAAATGTTATCTCGACGCTTTAAAGAAGCCCCCAGATTCGTCTGTTCTGGTCTATATATATTTATACCAATGACACGCGGTTGATAGGACTCTAATTTCGCCAACAACTCGTTCATTTTACTGTCTGACACAGGCCATCTGTATTGCCGAAGATCATCTTCAGTAACAGTCACCAGCAAAATACGGGGATCAGGTGCTTCAGTAGGACGTAACCGTAACATCTGGTCATATGCTCTTAACTCCCAAGACTGCAACCATTTCAGTTCTCGTACTCCCAATACTAAGGCAGTGACACCCAAACTGGTGACAAGAACAGTTTGCAACCAGCCTTTGGGAGCATTGTTGTGATCAGAAATACGTTCTTTGGGAGCCTCAGTTAAACCAAGTTCCTCAGGCTTGCGTTCAACAAGCATAGAGCGAAACCGATGGAACATCTGCAAAGGAGATCGGGAAGCTCGAACAGCCAAGCGAGCATCCCCATCTTTTGCCCATGAGGCACGCAGTTTTTGTAATAATCCTGTAATCACGGAGATGCGCCACTAGCCAGAATGTGGTAGACTTTTCAAACCTGGAACTCAAGTTCCAGACTACAGACTAGAGAAAATTGAGATTATCCCAGGTATTTATCACTCTAGCAATTTAATTGCTAGAAAGAACTGCCTACACCGCCACACGAATAATTTATCTGTGGTGCGTAGGAGAGAGAAATGGAAGCAAGATCCCCGACTTCTTAAAGAAGTCGGGGATCTAAAGGAATTGATTTTCATAAGAAAAGCTTATTTATTCCAGCGGATAATTTTCATCTGGAGAAGCTGACCATTCCCACATGGAACCAGCATAATTTCTCACATCAGAAAAACCCAAGTTAATAAGAACAGCGACAAAAAAAGCCGAGCGAATTCCACCAGTACAATAAGTAACAGTAGCAGTGTCGTGCTGAATTCCTAATGTTTCTAATTGGGCAATAATTTCTTCAGGCTGTAGTAAATTTCCCTTCCTATCCATTAAATCTTTAAAGTAGAAATGCACCGCACCAGGGATATGTCCCCCTCGCTGTTCACCATAGGGAGTTTCTCCAGCATATTCTCGCTTTTGCCGAGTATCAATGACAGCCAACTTGTTTTCTGAAAGATTGGCTTGCAGTTCATCAAGATGAATTTCCCATAAAGCAGTGCGGTTGACAACAAAATCTCCTATTTCTAGCGGTTGATTAAGTCCGCGAGTCGTCGGAACACCTGCTTTAACTAATGCATTGTACCCACCATCAACAAAGGCTGCACTTTGGTGCCCTAAAGTGCGTAACATCCAAACAATGCGCCCTTCTTCGCCAAAATTGTCAGGCGGATTGCCAATAACAATCACAGGTTTAGAGTTAAAAATACCAACTTGACGTAGTTTTTGTTCTAAAATCTTTGCATCTGCAAGGAGTGTTCCCCGATAGGGTTTTTGGTTATTTGAAAATTGCTGCCAAGTAACGTGAACAGCACCAGGAATATGTGAAATCAACCACGCCAACTTGTTGCGAGTGTCAAGAATTGTCGCCCCTTGAGATATCAATTGCTTGGCTTCGTCTGCGTTAACTATCCATTGCATATTTTTTTAAGCAATGACTATAAGTTTTGGCTTGTCCAATAAAGCCCAGGAAGAACGGCTTCCACTTGTACCACAGCTTTTAGTTTACCAATCTTAGAGGACGCCCAGAGGAGCATTCACCAGTTAAACTATACTTACCTGCCACCTCAACCATTCCTAATGACCAGCTGCTATGTCTTTCGCTCCAGATTTACAAAATTCGGAAGACACTATGGAAGATGTTATCTTTCCACCTACTGACTTATATAGTGACGAACCGCCTTTAGAAACAGATCTACATCGGTTACAAATAACGCTGCTCATTCAATGTTTGGAATGGGTGTGGCGCGTTAGCGAAGCTCCTCTGTTCGCGCAGCGTGTCCGAAGGACATAGGAGGCTCGCAACAACTTCTACGCTTCTGGGAACCTAACGATTTACTACAGTCCTCGTCAGCGCAAATCTGAACAATTCAGAGGTCCCGACTTTTTTGTTGTCCTGGATACTGAACGCAAACCCCGTAAAAGCTGGGTAGTTTGGGAAGAGGATGGCAAATATCCAAATGTGATTGTGGAAATTCTTTCTTCTGCAACAGCTGACACCGACCGAGGTTTAAAAAAGCAAATCTACCAGGATATCTGGCGTACGCCAAATTACTTCTGGTTTGATCCGGACACATTGGAGTTCAAAGGTTTTGAGCTGGTAGGTGGTCGTTACCAAGAACTTCAGCCTAACGAAGCTGGCTGGTTGTGGAGTCCGCAGTTGGAGCTATATTTGGGAGTTTATAATTCTAAGCTGCGTTTCTTTACCCCCCAAGGAGAACTCATACCCACACCAGAAGAAGTAGCACAGCAAGAGCGGCTACAGCGCGAACAAGTGCAACAGCACCTTTCAGAAATGGAGGCGTTACTGGCTCGCTATCGGGAACGGTTTGGTGAGTTACCAGAGAACCACTCTTAACTACTGTTAAAGTACCTGTGTTGTTAACAAACCTGAAACGGCGAAACAATCATGGCAATTTATCTGGACTCGGCAATTCTATCTGAAGCTGAAATTGCTAGTAAAATGGGCTGGGTAAAAGGCATTACCACGAATCCCACACTTTTAGCTAAAAGCGATGAGCCACCGGAAACTACGCTGAAAAAATTGGCACCGTTAACCTCAGGGCCACTATTCTACCAGCTCATGGCGTCTGATTTTGAGGGGATGGTGGCGGAAGGGAGGAAAGCTTTTGAGATTATTGGCAAACAAACGGTGTTGAAAATTCCAGCAACACCAGTTGGGTTTGCAGTGGTGGCGAGTCTGTCGCCGGAGATAACTTGTTCAGTGACGGCGATTTACAGTGCAGCACAGGCAGCAGTGGCACGGGAGGCGGGTGCTAAAATTGCGATCGCTTATGTCAATCGTGCTACCCGGTTGTTAGGTGATGGAATTGCCTTGGTACGGGATATGGCTAGCATACTTGCGCTCAGTGATACTGAAATTCTAGCAGCTAGTATCAAATCCCCTGAAGAAGCCGCAGCATCTCTACAAGCTGGAGCGCATCATCTCACTTTACCTTTGCCAATGTTACGAGCCATGACTACTCATGAATTTTCAGGCAAAACCGTGGAAGAATTCGCCAAAAACGGCATTGGTTTAAAGATTTAATGCTTTACTCAGGATAATAAAAAAGCCTGGCTGCATGATAGCTACCAGGCTGATATTTAAGTCATAGACTAATGAGGAAGAAATCTATACTGCACTGTTGACATTTACAACAATTTAGTGAGCAGCTTGTTCGAGATTAACTTTGACGACTGTGTTTTTCGCTTCTTCCTTCTTAGGCAATGTCAGATTCAAAATACCGTCTTTGTATTCTGCGGTGACTTTGGTGTTTTGAATGTGAGTAGGTAAAGGAATGACGCGTTGAAATTTCCCATAGTGGAATTCACTGCGCGTATAGCCTTTTTCTTCAGTTTTGGTTTCAGACTTCCGCTCACCACTGATAGAAACGGCATTTTCTGTTACTTGAATATCGATGTCTTTGGCTTCCAATCCTGGAACTTCTAACTTTAGATGGATAGCATCATCTGCTTCAGTTAGTTCAGCCGCAGGAAATCTTGTCAAGCCTTCCCAATTTGTCGGCGCTAGAGTTTCATCAAATAAGCGGTTGAGTTGATTGCTGAGAGCGTTAAATTCTTGCCTGGGGTTCCAACGACTTAACATATATAGTTCTCCCTCTTATCAAGAAAATCGTTGATTTCATCAAGTCAGGAATCAATTCCTTCCTTTGATTCTCATATTATTGCCAGATAAAAAGACTGTTGGTTCGGTTGTTCTCACCCAATAAATCTTAATGACCGACCATAAAATTAGACATAATATTAGACATAATATAAGTCGCTCAATCAGGGGTATTGCCCGCTCTACTACCACAAGGTAAACTAAATCCTATGTTTCCAAGTTTCTTACCAACTACAATTGGGGCTCTCACAGAATCCACCTCGATCGCTCTTGCTCAGAGCATTGAGCAGATAGCTCTAGCCACTCCCTTGACTACACAACCAATCACCACAACCTATGTGCGTCAAGGTAGTGGGGGTACACCTTTGCTGTTGATTCACGGCTTTGACGGTTCTGTGTTAGAGTTTCGCCGTCTTGTCCCTCTACTTGCGGTACAAAATGAGACATGGGCAGTGGATTTATTGGGTTTTGGGTTCACAGACAGACCAGAGGGAGTCAAGTTTAGCCCCAGTGCAATTAAAACCCATCTCTATTATTTCTGGAAAACCCTGATTAACAAACCTGTCATTTTAGTGGGCGCTTCGATGGGAGGTGCAGCGGCGATTGATTTCACCCTCACGTACCCAGAAGTCGTGCAAAAGCTGGTGTTAATTGATAGTGCAGGTTTGGCGAGTGGTTCGCCGTTAGGCAAATTGATGGTTCCACCTTTGGATTATTGGGCAACTCAGTTTTTGCGTAATCCTTACGTTCGCGCAAGTATTTCCCGCACTGCTTACAAAAACAGGGAGTTAGCATCACTTGATGCCCAATTATGTGCAGCATTGCACCTAGAATGCGTAGACTGGCATAAAGCTTTGATTGCTTTTACCAAAAGTGGTGGTTACAGTGCTTTTAGATTTAAGAAACTAGCAGAAATTCTGCAACCAACGCTTATTTTGTGGGGTGATTCTGACAGGATTTTAGGTATCACGGATGCCAACAGGTTCAAGCTGGCGATTCCAAATAGTAAACTTATCTGGATTAAAGATTGCGGTCATGTGCCTCATTTGGAACAGCCACAAATCACTGCACAGCGTATTTTAGAGTTTGGATAAGACAAAAGTTGTACATCACCTGAATGTCTTAATGCTGCTAGAAATTCGAGATAGGTTTTGACAAAAGCTAATAATTGCTCGGATATGCAGTTTCAATTCCACCCATTGACGAGAAAAGAAGCCACCGAACTCATCTCATGGCGATATGATAGACCATTAGACATTTACAACATTGAGGTCGATACTAATGGTCTCCAAAACACGGTTGATTTTTTCGTAGATCCAGAAAATTCCTACTTCGCGATTTCCTCTAATTTGCATGAATTCACGGCATTCTGCTGTTTTGGGGCTGACGCTCAAGTTCCAGGTGGTGACTATTCGCTCGATGCGCTTGATATCGGACTTGGAATTCGTCCAGAACTGACTGGTCAGGGTCTTGGATCTCCCATAGCGATCGCTACAATCGATTATGCCAGACAGTCGTTTTCTCCTCAACGTCTTCGCGTCACAATTGCAGCGTTCAATTTTAGAGCCTTGAAAGTCTGGCAAAACCTGGCATTTGTGCCTGTCCAGAGGTTTCGCAACCAAAACGGGGGCAATGAGTACCTTGTTTTCATACGTAATACGTAAGTTCAAACATGAAAACTGACTACCCTTCAGATCCCCGACTTCTTAGAGAAGTCGGGGATCTTGTTTTGGGATCTTGTTTTTCACGAATCATTTAGGATTGCTATATATAGTGCGTTAACGCATAGAACGCACCATACTATTGTGATTTTTAATTCCTTAATCAAGCAACCACATTGGTGAAGAATTGTCAACAGACTCTTCAGGCTTCTTCATAGGCTGTCTTTCTGGTAGGTGGTATGATTTTTTATAGCTGAGTGAGCTTTTTATTGATTGTGACGATTGAGTGTTGTCCTTTCTCGGTTGTAATGATTGAGTGTTGTCCTTTCTCGGTTGTAATGATTGAGTGTTGTCCTTTCTCGGTTGTAATGATTGAGTGTTGTCCTTTCTCGGTTGTAATGATTGAGTGTTGTCCTTTCTCGGTTGTAATGATTGAGTGTTTTCTTTTCTCGGTTGTAATGATTGAGTGTTTTCTTTTTTGGCTTCTAATGTACTGATTGTTTCTGTCAGCTTGGAATTAGCGTCTGCTAGATGGACGGCTGCCTGTTTTGCGTCTTTCAGATCGCTTTTCAGCTTTGCTGCTAATTCTTTTTGTTCTGATAATGCTGATTGCAAATCAATAATTTGCTGCTGAAAAGAAACTTCTTTTTGCTGTGCTTTGTCCAAAGCTTCTTTCAACTCTTTGGCAAGAGAAGCTTCTTTTTGGTGTGTTTTTTCAAAAGTTTCTTTCCACTCTTTGACAAGAGAGGTTTCTTTTTGCTGTGCTTTTTCTAAAGCTTCTTTCAACTCTTTGACAGTTGCTTCTAAGTCGGCTTTTGTTGGGGTTGTACGCCGAGACGTTGTTGTCTCAGCAGCTTGTAGTGGTTCCTCTAATTGAGCAGAATCCTCTTCTTCCCCGGTATCATTATCCGAGGAGGTGGAGGGACTATCATCAGAGATAGCAACAACATCGATAGTAGGTTCACCTTCTGGTGGTGAAAATTTTTGTGCTTCTTCTTGTAATAAGTCAGAAAGACGTTTCTTAGCCATTATTCCCTCCAATCACGCTTTAGTTCTTCAGCTACGCGGCGGTAGTCTGACTCCGCCTCCCGTGCGTTCTTTCCTCGCCCTTGGGTAATTGGAACACCCTCAAGTGCAGCTCGTTCATGCGCTTTATAGGCGCGGATGAAGGCTTTACAAGCAGGAATTCCCATTTCCATAAGAGTATTTTGAGCTTCCAGCACTTCCCCCAAACTCCGCGTATCCACTTTAGTAAGCAGAACCCGATGAGGTTTCCCCACGGGAATGACTGCTTGCTGGACTGTCTCGATCAGGATAGCCAAATCCATTGGTGCACATGGTGTGGGCAAAACCAGATAATCTGCTCCAGCAACTACCGCCGCTAATGCTTCAGAGCGCAGCGCCGGAGGCGTATCTACTACTACTAAATCGTAACCTGTTATCCTTCGTAAATGACCTAAAAGTTTGGGGTCAGTTGATTGTGATAAATCAAATTTCATAGTGTTCTGACTGCGCCCAAACCACCAACTGGCAGAACCCTGAATATCTGCGTCGATTAAAAGAACCTTTTTTTTCTCTGCAAAAGTTGCAGCCAGATTGACTGCGGTCGTTGTTTTACCGACGCCTCCCTTACCGTTGAGGATAGCGATGATTTTTGGCACTGTTTGCTTCCGACGCTGCTTTCAAAGAATATACCTCTTTATTTGCCTTTATTTGCCACTCCCTAGATAGGAATGGGGAATGGAAAATAGCAAATCAGGGAATACTTTTACATCCTGACACCCCCCACACCCTTTCCTGAAAAGGTCACAATAGAATCGATAAGCGCTCAACGCTACAAGTATCATAAATATTTATGAAACCAACTAACAATCTGCCTGATGGACCCAATATGCCCATTTTCCTGCGGCGGATGAAATTTATTTTTCAGCCGTTGGAATATGTGGAAGGTTTTGCCAAAATTTATGGTGACAGCTTCGCCCTCTCGGGTGGCAATGATTCCCAAATGGTGTATTTTAGCCACCCCCAAGCACTGCAACAGATATTTAGTGCTGATTCGGGCCAGTTGGAAGTTGGCAGGGGAAATAGGATTTTAAAATTTATGCTGGGGAGCAATTCTCTGCTTTTACTCGAAGGCGATTCCCACCAGCGCCAACGTCAATTATTAACCCCTCCCTTTCATGGCGACAGAATGCGGGCTTACGGTGAGACTATAGGCGAAATCACACAGCAAGTCACCGACGAGTGGAAGGTTGGCAAGCCGTTTCATATCCGTGGGCCAATGCAAGAAATCACCTTGCGCGTCATCTTGCGGGTGGTGTTTGGCTTAGATGAAGGACCCCATTTGGAAAAAATTCGACAACTGTTGAGTTCACTGCTGGACTCTATGGGTTCCCCCCTCACGTCTTTTGGCTTATTTTTTCCATTTGTGCAAAAAGATTTGGGCGCGTGGAGTCCGTGGGGTCGAATGCTACGCCTAGTGCAACAAATCGATGAAATGATTTATGCGCTGATTCGGGAACGTAGAACCCAATCTGAGCAAAATCGGCAAGATATCCTCAGTTTGATGATGTCTGCTCGTTATGACGATGGTCAAGGGATGACTGATGAAGAGTTACGCGATGAGTTAATGACGCTGCTGACAGCGGGACATGAAACGACGGCTTCAGCATTGACATGGGCGTTTTACTGGGTTGACCATTTGCCAGAGGTGCGCGACAAGTTGCTGAGGGAACTAAACACCCTTGGTGACAACCCAGATCCGAGTACTGTTGCCAAATTGCCTTACCTAACAGCAGTCTGCCAAGAAACCCTGCGGATATACCCGATTGCGATGAATGGTTTCCCTCGGATTGTGCGATCGCCTATTGAAATTCAAGGGTACACACTGCCAGTGGGCACAGCGATCATCCCCAGTATCTACTTAGCGCACCACAGAGAAGAAACTTACCCACAACCAAAGCAGTTTAAACCAGAACGCTTTTTGGAGCGGCAATTTTCCCCATATGAGTATTTGCCCTTTGGTGGCGGAAATCGTCGCTGTATTGGGCTTGCCTTTGCCCAGTATGAAATGAAACTCGTTTTGGCAACCATTCTATCGCGATTTCAAGTCTCCCTGGTCAACAAGCGTCCCCTGCGTCCTGTGCGCCGTGGTCTTACCTTGGCATTACCAGCAGGCATACAGACGGTTGCAACGCCTGTAGAGAAGCGTGCAAATACTCCTGTGCTTGTTTAGGCGATTAGGGTGGGCGATGCCCACTCTAATCTTCCCAATTTGCTAAGAAAGAGGACTGGAAAAATGACCCTTGGTACACCTAGCACTAACCCTTATATCGAGTTACTCACATCTTTTCCTCCTCGTCCAATCACTTCAGAGGAGGAATTGATTGCTACGAATAAAGTCATTGATTCACTTATCGATAAAGGCGAATTAACACCAGATGAACAAGACTATCTCAATGCCTTAGGTACTCTCGTTCACGACTATGAAGAGAAGCATAAGTCGATACCTGATATTCATGGTATAGAACTACTCAAACCTTTGATAGCTGAGCTTGGTTTGCGACAAAAAGATTTAGTTTCCATCTTCAAAAGTGAATCTATAGTATCTGAAGTTATGAGCGGTAAACGCAATTTAACAGTGAACCATATTCGCCAATTGGCAGAGTTTTTTCACATTTCGCCTGCTGCATTTTTTGAGTCACAATGAGAGAGAAAATTTTACAAACAATTATCGCTGCATTACAACCCAAAGATTTTGTTTTAGCTTTATGGCAGGGAGGTTCAGCAGCGCATGGGTATACAGATGAATGGTCTGATATCGATATTGTAGTGATTGTTGAGGACAATTTTGTTCAACAAACCTTTGATATCGTTGAAGAAGCTTTGCAAACAATTTCTGATATTAGCTTTAAGTATAGAGTTCCTGAACCAACATGGCATGGTCACTCACAATGCTTTTATCAGCTAGCAGGAGTGAGTCCTTTTTTGGCAATTGATTTTGCTGTGATGAAGCGCAGTAGTCGTAATGATTTTTTAGAGGTAGAACGACACGGAAATGCAGCGATCGCCTTTGATAAAGCTAATCTGGTTGTGCCAACACATTTAAATCAAAAAGAGCATTTTTCCAAAATGGAAGAAAGATTTCAGCACTTACAAATGCTCTATAATTTTAAACAAATATTTGTCAAAAAAGAAATAAATCGTGGGCATTTGGCGCAGGCAATTGTCAACTATCAATCCCACACTCTGTCACCCTTGGTTGAACTACTGGGAATGATATACCGTCCCTACCGATACGATTTTATGAATCTGAAATATTTTTACCGAGATTTTCCGCCTGAGGTTGTAGCGCGTGTGGAACAGCTTTATTGTGTGACGGATTTGGCTGATTTGGCAAAGAAACAACAACTTGCAGAGGAAATGTTTGCTGAAATTTTGCCGCGTGTGGAACAGGTGCTTCAGGGATAGAAATGATATTATGCTGGTTTTTTATTAACTACCACAATTTATGATGGTGATTGTTCAGCATTCAACTGCTCGCTCAGAAGCTGTTCCAGATGTTCTAATAAAGTATCCACATCTTTACCAACTCGTTCATAACAACTTGGTGGCGCAGGTTCCGGCTCAAAGTAAATTAACTTGATTTGGTCTTTTGCAATCCCTATCATGAGAACTTCAACTTCAGGTTGAAAATGCTCTACAATCCCTAAAAGTTCCTGAAGTCTGTTATCAGCTCTGCTATTTAGTTCTTCTATAGCTTCTTTCGGACAATAAACAAAATGCGGCGTTGGTTGCAAATCAATACCAATTGTACCTTTGCCGTCACCATTTTCTAACCATAAAGCCCACGACAGTGCCGCCAATTCTTGTTGGTTTTCTTTAACAAATTTCTCCAACTGGCGACGCCACTTGTTATCTGGTGATTCAGGTTGGGTAGTAGGAAATATCATACCAATTTCAGATTTTAAATTTTGGATTTTTAATTAAAGTCTGGATTTTGTGATTAAAGAAATAATCTCACGCCAAGGCGCATTGCTTTAGCCACGGATGAAGAGCGGATGCACCCGGATGGTTTATCTGTCTATCCCACAGATAACTCATCCGTTACCACATCCTTACGATCCGTTACCCATGCGTTACCAAACCTGACTGCACCCGCCACAGACTCGCATAAACTCCGTTTTTCTCCAACAGTTGTTGATGAGTCCCTGACTCGACAAATTGTCCGTATTCCATGACATAGATGCGATCAGCATTGCGGATGGTGGAAAGACGGTGGGCGATCGCAATTGTTGTGCGATTTACAGTGATACGTTCTAGCGATCGCTGAATCGCTGCCTCTGTTTCATTATCCACCGCTGAGGTGGCTTCATCTAAAATCAAAATCGGTGGATTTTTCAATATAGCACGGGCGATCGCAATCCGCTGTCGCTGTCCACCAGATAACTTTTGTCCCCGTTCACCCACAATTGTCTCATATCCCTGAGGCAGTCGCTCAATAAATTGGTGTGCCTCAGCCACTTTAGCCGCCTTAATGATTTCATCATCTGAAGCATCAAAACTGCCATAGGCAATATTTTCTGCTACACTACCATGAAATAAGAAGACATCCTGGCTGACCAGACCAATGCAACGGCGCAAATCCCTCAGATTCAACTGTTGTATTTCAATGCCATCAACGGTAATTGTTCCTGATTGCACTTCATACAATCGCAAGAGAAGTTTAACCAAAGTGCTTTTCCCAGAACCAGTAGAACCAACAATGGCAATTGTTTTACCCGCTGGAATATGTAAAGACAGATTTTTAATAATTGGTAACCTGTCTTGATAAGCAAAAGTGACATTTCTTAGTTCCACCTCACCACGTACTGTAGCAACAGGCAAATCTATCTCACCCGTATGAATAGCAATAGGAGTATCCAACAAATCCATAACTCTATTAGTAGAAGCCATTGCCCTTTGATACTGATCAAAAGTATCGCCTAATCTGGTTAAGGGCCAGAGTAACCGCTGAATTAAAAAGACTAATACACTATATGTACCCACAGACATTTTGCCATTCACTGCTGCCATACCACCAAACAGCAGTAAGGCTGTGAAGCCCACCAAAATCAACATCCGAATTAGGGGAATAAATGCTGCCGATAGTTTAATTGCTCTAGTGTTACTACGACGATATCCCTCACTTTCTTGTCCTAAACGCGAAATTTCGTAATCTTCGGAGGTGAAACTTTTAATAGTCGTAATACCACTCAAATTATTCGCCAAACGCGAGTTGAGAAGACCGACTTTTTCTCGGACATCAGCGTAGCGAGGTGCTAGTAAATCTTGAAAAACAAACGAACCCCAAAGAATAAAAGGTATCGGCAACATTGCCATCCAGGCAACACTAGGAGCCAAAATAAAGAAACCACCACCGATAATGACTACTGTTGTGACAACTTGGAGAATGTCGTTTGCTCCCGCATCTAAAAAACGTTCCAGTTGGTTGATGTCATCGCTGAGGATGGACATCAAACCGCCTGTACTGCGTTCTTCAAAATAGGCGAGTTCCAACTCCTGCAAATGTTTATAAGCATCCAGACGCAAATCATGCTGAATGTCCTGTGCCAAATTACGCCAAAGCCTTGCGTAAGCATATTCAAAAACCGATTCTAGTATCCAGATAATCACAGTCAGGAACGAAAGAATGAAAAATTGCCCAAAAATATCTTTCACTCCCAACTGAGCAATGATAGAATCTTGCTGCTTTACCACCACATCCACCGCAATGCCAATTAACACGGGTGGAGCCAAGTCAAAAAATTTATTAAGGATAGAACAGATCGTTGCTTGCCAGATTTGTTTGCGATACTGGTGTCCGTAGTCAAACAGCCGCAGGAGGGGATGAGTTGATGGCGATATCTTGGGAGCATCACCTGCTACGCGTGTCTGTCTTCTCGATGCCCGATGAGATTTAAATACCTTAGCCACAGTTGTTTGTAGATGCGTGGATTAGAAATTTTACCACGAGCGCTAGTAGTAAAGTATCACTATTAAAAAGAGTTATCTGAAACGAACAGGAGATAAAAAGTTGAAAAATCAGCAATTGGGGAATTGGCAAACTATAGTAGCAGCAATTGTAGCGGCAGTCCTTGTTATCCTCAGCCTTAATTCCTTTATCATTATAAATCCAGGGCAAGCAGGAGTACTCAGTATCTTGGGTAAAGCCAGAGATGGAGCTTTAATAGAAGGTATCCACCTGATACCACCCTTTATCTCAGTAGTAGATGTGTACGATTTGACAGTGCAAAAATTTGAAGTTCCGGCGGAGAGTTCAACCAAGGATCTGCAAACCTTAACTGCAAGATTTGCTATTAACTTTCGCATCGATCCGGTACAAGTTGTTGATATAAGAAGAAAACAAGGAACTCTAGCAAATATTGTCAATAAAATTATTGCACCCCAAACCCAGGAATCATTTAAAATCGCAGCGGCTAAAAGAACAGTTGAGGAAGCGATTACCAGAAGAAGTGACTTGAAGGAAGACTTTGATATGGCATTGGGGCAACGCTTAGAGAAATATGGAATAATTGTACTAGATACCAGCGTGATTGACTTAACATTTTCTCCAGAATTTGCGAGAGCAGTTGAGGAAAAACAAATCGCTGAGCAAAGGGCACAAAGAGCCGTCTATGTAGCACAAGAAGCTGAACAAGAGGCTCAAGCGGAGGTGAATCGTGCCAAGGGAAAAGCGGAAGCTCAAAGACTTTTAGCAGAGACTTTGAAAGCGCAAGGTGGACAGTTGGTTCTGCAAAAGGAAGCAATTGAAGCATGGAAGACTGGCGGTGCTCAGATGCCAAAAGTCCTCGTTATGAGTGGTGATACAAAAACTGGTGTACCATTTCTCTTTAATGTAGGTAATATGCAAGATTAATCCCGAATTGAAATTTTATGTAGGGCGATCGCTCTACTCAAACAAAGAGGAAACATTAAGGAATAATAAAAGTATTTATGTCAAGCAATCATCAGAGCAATCTCACCATTCAAGAAGCGAAAAAAATTCTTAATAAATTCAACTGTATAGACATTCCACCCAAACTCAAGCCATCAGAGAAGACTTTAATTCGTCAGGCTTTAGTTTGGCTTGCCAGTATTTCAGACTATCAAATTTTAGGTATTTGTGCTGACACACCAGAGGAAGGAATACTAGCAATGAAAACATATTCCCATGCTTTCGGCTATGAACCTCCAAGCGATTTACCTGTGATTGAAGGTCCAGTTTACATCAAATTAAACGGCAAAAACGGTGTGTGCTATCTCGATTCTTACTCAGGTCATCATCGGGGTGTATTAGTCTCTTGCCAATCTTACTCTCCAGGAGGAATTAACGAAATGTACGGGCATCTACCCCTTGATTTATTTGTTTAAATAGTAGGGTAGTAGATGGTAGATGGTATTAAGCGTAGGGTGCGTTACACTTTGCTAACGCACTACCTAATACAGCAAGTTAGGACTTTTACAAACCGTACAAGGTAAGAGAGGACACAAAGTGGAAATAGGAAAGTTCAGGTGAAAGTCATTAGTTGAAATTTAACTAATGACTAATGACTAATGACTAATGACTACTAGCTAATCACTAAATTTTATGAGTCTCATTACCCTACAATCTGTTAAAAAAGATTTTGGTATCAAAGAAATATTAAAAGATGCCAGCTTGAGTTTGGATGCTACTGATAAAGTTGGCTTAATTGGTACTAACGGTTCTGGTAAGTCAACATTACTAAAAATGATGGCGGGACTAGAACCGATTGATCATGGTCAAATTTTAGCAAACTCAGGAGCGACAATTGTATACTTGCCTCAGCAGCCAGATTTAGATGAAAATCGTACAGTTTTAGAGCAAATATTCGCGGATGCTGGCGAACAGATGGCGTTGGTGCGTGAGTATGAGGAAATTTCTGATAAGTTAGCTCATGCACCAGAAGATAAGCAACTCATGACGCGTCTTTCTTCCCTAATGCAGCGCATGGACGCAATTGGTGCTTGGGAGGTGGAAACGAATGCCAAAATCATCCTTTCCCAGCTAGGAATTACAGACTTTAATGCTGTGATTGGGACTTTATCTGGTGGTTATCGCAAGCGCATTGCTTTAGCTACAGCTTTGCTGTCAGAACCAGATTTGTTGCTGATGGATGAACCGACAAACCATCTAGATGCTAATTCTGTTGAGTGGTTGCAAAGTTATTTAAATCGCTATCGTGGTGCAATCTTGCTGATCACTCACGATCGCTACTTTTTGGATAAGGTGACTAACCGCATTATCGAAATTGACCGAGGAGACATTTACACTTACGCAGGTAACTATTCATATTACTTGGAAAAGAAGGCTTTATCTGAAGAATCTGCTATTAGCAGTCAACGGAAACATCAAGGTGTATTACGGCGCGAGTTGGAATGGCTAAAACGAGGACCAAAAGCCCGCAGTACCAAACAAAAAGCTAGAATTGATCGCATTCGCGATATGCAGGAAACTGAGTTTAAACAAGCTCAGGGTAAAGTTGATATTTCTACACCTACTCGTCGCATTGGCAAAAAAGTTATTGAACTCAATAACATATCCAAGGCTTATGACGGACGCACCTTAATTAAGGATTTCACCTACGAATTCGGCCCAGATGACCGCATTGGGATCATCGGCGGTAATGGTGCAGGGAAATCCACTTTATTAGATATGATCACTGGGCGCGCTCAGCCAGATTCGGGGAGTGTAGAAATTGGAACTACCATTCATATTGGTTATTTTAACCAGCATTCAGAGGAATTACAATCGGCGTTGAACGAAAATCAGCGCGTGATTGACTACATCAAAGAAGAAGGGGAATTTGTCAAAATTGCCGATGGAACTAGAATTACCGCATCCCAAATGTTGGAGCGTTTTCTGTTTCCTGCTAACCAACAGTATGCTCCAATTTCTAAACTGTCTGGTGGTGAAAAACGGCGGTTGTTTTTATTGCGCGTTCTCATGAGTACACCGAATGTCTTAATATTAGATGAACCGACCAATGATTTGGATGTACAGACATTGGCAGTGCTAGAGGATTATTTAGAGGATTTTTCAGGTTGTGTCATTGTTGTTTCTCACGATCGCTACTTTTTAGACCGCACCGTAGAGACAATCTTTGCTTTTGAAGAAGATGGCAATATTCGACAATATCCAGGCAATTATTCAGTGTATCTAGATTACAAGCAAGCAGAGGAAGCACAACAGCAGCAAATTAATAATACTAAAGAAAAGGCGAAAAATGTAGAGACGTTGCATACAACATCTTTACCTAAAGAAAACGAAACTAAAAAGCGGCGGAGCTTATCTAATTGGCAAAAGCGAGAATTTGAGCAATTGGAAGGGAAAATTGCCCAAATGGAAGCCGAAAAAGCAGAAGCGGAGAAAGCATTGGTGAATGTTCCTCCTGGTAACTACAGCCAAGTGCAAAAACTCTACGAACAGGTGGAAACACTCAAGCAAGCAATTGATGTGGCGACTGAGCGTTGGTTAGAATTGGCTGAGATAGAGTCCTAGATCCACGTTAAGTAGGTAGGCGAAAAGAAATTGAAGATAGCGTAGGGTGAGTTAGGCGAAGCCGCAGGGCACCAACCCCGCCAATTTGATGCTGTACTCTCGGCTAAAGCATCCTACAGTGGTTTTATATTTAATTCAGCCGACGTACTTACTTAGAAAGTGTAATGATGATGCAGCAAACCTTGGACGCTATTTATGAAAATGGAGTTTTCCGCCCGTTGAAAAGTCTGAAAATATCTGAGGGGCAAAAAGTCAAACTTACGGCATTCGTGACAAGTTAGGGTTTCATACTATTTCTCAATAAGTAATAATACTGAAAAATATTTAGAAAAGTTTGTATAAAAGTTATAATTTAGGGGAAAATTCCACATAATATTTACATCTATCTCTCCAGAATACCGCTAAAGTACTGTCACTAGGTTAATTTGATACCTGAATTTTTTTTTCAAAAAGGTGACATGGGAAAACGTGAGTTACAACTCTTTCAACCAGAAGAATATTTTGTCAAATTACTTAGTGAAAAACTTGGTGGAATATATTCTATATCAATCCCTGGTGGAAAAGTTGATATTTTAACTTATACAGAGATTATCGAAGTTAAAGAATATTCCAGATGGAAAGAAGCATTAGGACAAATCTTAGCTCATGGATATTTTTATCCACATTTGGAAAAACGTATTCATTTAATAGGTTCTGGAGATACAGATTCTTCATTGATATATATAAAAGAAATTTGTAACGGACACGGAATAATTGTAACTGTACAAGATGATGAGCTTAGACCAGAACAGGATTTTAATGATAACGAACGACTAGTGTTGAACTTACTAATGGATGAGAAAAAAGAAAGTGATTCAGCAATTGCTAAAAAATTAGGTAATGTTCATAAGCATACTCATATTCGTGACATTCGCAAAAGATTATATAAATTAAAAAAGATTGAAGATGATGGAATAAGACAGACTAGCAACGGAAGGTCACGAAAAAATGGAAAATCAGCAAATGTTATAGAGAAAAAAGCAAATAAGCCTGAGAAAAATGTCAAAAATTCAAAGTTTTCTATCAATGAAAAAGTAAAAGTAATTGTGCGTGTTATTAATCAACCTAGTAACAATTTTAAAATTAATGGATTAGTTGGTACAGTAGTGCAAATAGTTCCAGTTTCAACTAATTTGAACCAGAAAGAGCCATATTATGGGTTGTATATTGACGAATATAATGCTGGCTGGGCATTCACTGAATCACAGTTAGCTCCTATGGATTCAGATAATGACTGATTACTTGATTAAAGCAATAAGGATCTGCCCAATACAAATCAATTTTTATTCTACCAAACCCGCCTAATTCTTCTCTACGGCTCATATCTAACAATTCCCTGGCGCGACAATAGAGAATTTGCGCAATCAGCATTTCCTGTCCAATCTTTACAGGGTTTTCTCACCTTTGAAAGACCTTCAACAATGCGAACACGAAAGCCATATTCTGTTGGAGAAACTTTATATAAAAGCGGTTTAGTACGCTTAGCAATGAGTGCAGCCGCAAGGGCTGGCGTTGTACAAATCATTGCTTGTTTATCGGGAGGTATATAATAATCTACAAAAAAATCACGATCCGCAGAATCGTTAGTCCAGCCTCTACCTACTTCAGTTGTAGCCCAAAATAGGCATCTAAAATCAGGTCTGATATCAGAACCTAACCGCCTTTGTACATCAACTTTAGGAATAGCATAAGGATTCTCTGCTTGTGCTTTGCTTTGAGCTTCTAATTTTTCAAGTACAAAATCAATCTCTACAAATTTGACTCTGACAATCTTAGCTAAGAAGCTGGTCAAAAACAGTGAAATAACCCCAAACAATATTGTTATTGTTACTATACGACCTTTCATTTTATACGGTATAATTACTTTTTTCATGCTCGTTTTGATAAAAAAGGCTGTAACTACCTAACTTTACAAATAGTACTGACTATTACCCAAATTAAGTTTTTTCATGGATGGTGGTCTAATGATTTTGTAGCATAGATAACTACCACGCTACTGATGATAGCAAAGTTTTTCAGCGGTTGTACTAAACAAAGAATTCGCGAGAAAGATTTTAAACATTAATAGAATCACCACAATCTGATGATTATGCTAAATACTTCTACTCAAGACTTCCGTATCAGCGCTATTCAATTTTTAGAACAAAGTCCTCAACAACGTCTAGAAACTCTCAGGCAACTTGGCATAGCCCGCTATGATTTTTTAACCAAGATGTGCCTTAATGAAGCAAATATAGTATGCATTATGCGGTTTATCCAAAATCCTAGTCAGCTAAAGTTTCCTAATTTAATGGGAGCGGATTTATCTGGCTTGATTTTAGATGAAGTTAACTTCATCCGTGGTAATTTATTAGGTGCGAATCTACGAGGAAGCAGTTTAGTAAATGCAGACGTTATATTTGCCAATTTTACTAACGCAGACTTAAGAAATGCAAATTTGAATGGTGCTACTCTCAATGAGACTATATGGTTAAATGCTCTTGTAAAGGAGTGCGAGTTTGGAGAAGGAATTGGGTTGACAAACAGTCAGCGTCAAGATTTACGAATTCGGGGTGGTAGGTTTAATCTTTTAGGCGAGAATTAAATTAAATAACCACAGAGGCGCAGAGAACGCAGAGAGAAATAGAGGTTTTTGTTGTATATAGATGGAATTAATAAATTAATGAATAATTCGGTTAAACTGCCCCAAAAATTGATGCTGCTTGGTTCGGGAGAACTCGGCAAAGAATTTGTTATTGCTGCTAAACGTCTTGGTAACTATGTGATTGCTGTTGACCGCTATGCGAATGCTCCGGCAATGCAAGTTGCTGATTGCTCGGAAGTGATTTCGATGCTGAGTGCTGATGATTTGGAAGCGGTTGTCAGCAAACATCAACCTGATTTTATCATACCGGAAATTGAAGCAATTAGAACGGAAAAACTTTTGGAATTTGAGCAACGAGGGATTACAGTTATCCCAACTGCGGCGGCGACTAACTACACAATGAACCGGGATAGAATTAGGGAACTGGCACATCAAGAGTTGGGTATCCGCACTGCTAAATATGGTTATGCGATAACTTTAGAAGAACTGGTTGCTGTTTCTGATGAAGTTGGGTTTCCTAATGTCGTGAAACCTGTGATGTCATCCTCTGGGAAAGGGCAGTCTGTAGTTAAAGAAAAGAGTGAAGTTGAGAAAGCGTGGAATTATGCGATCGCCAATTCCAGAGGTGACAGTCAAAAGGTGATTGTCGAGGAATTTATAAATTTTGAAATTGAAATTACTTTACTGACAATTAAGCAGTGGAATGCACCAACAATTTTTTGTCCTCCTATCGGTCATCGCCAAGAAAGAGGAGATTATCAAGAATCTTGGCAACCAGCAGAAATGGCGGAAAAAATGATATTGGAAGCGCAAGCAATAGCTAAAAAAGTCACTGATGCATTGGGAGGAGCGGGAATTTTTGGCGTGGAGTTTTTTATCACCAAAGACGAAGTGATTTTTTCTGAACTTTCACCCAGACCTCATGATACGGGAATGGTGACATTAATCTCGCAAAATCTCAATGAATTTGAATTGCATTTAAGAGCGATTTTAGGCTTGCCTATTCCTCATATAGAACAGTTGGGTTTTTGCGCCAGTGCTGTCATTTTAGCCACGGAAAAATCTGATTCTATTGCTTATACAGGTGTAGCTGAGGCACTATCAGAAAAAGATGTGGACATTAGGCTATTTGGGAAACCTAATGCCCATCCTTATCGGCGAATGGGAGTCGCTTTGGCTAAAGGAAGTGATATTCAAGAAGCCAGAGAGAAGGCTACGAGAGCAGCAAGTAGAATTAAAATTACCCAATCATGATAGTTAGGTTTTAACTATCATGACTGGTTATCCATCACAAACCGGGGTTTTAAAAATCTGCTGGTGAAACGTCGTAACCGCCTAATTCACTCATGTATTGGAGAATAGAAGTGCCAAATTCATCAGCAGATACTTGGTCTTTGAGTAGAAGGTCTGCTAACCCATTCGCACCCCTCAGATGTGCCCCTGCTAGAATCCCAGAAAGGGAAATTGTTACTGTTTTTGATACCCCTCTATCAATAAATATCTTTTCCTTACCAAGGAAGTTATCTATAGACTTTCCTTGCCCCCTGAGCGTATCGTTAATACGCTTCCAGTTCAGTGTAAATTCCTCGCCAACTGCAAATTCTTGGACATCAGGGGAATTAAGGAATTGTGATTTGCTATCAATACCCTTCTTTCCTGTCCATGTACCTTGCCAGAAATTTTTGTCGGCACCATTTCCAAAGAAAATGCCGTCTTTAGGTATGTAGTAGCCAAGGTCAATCAGCAGAGGTTCTCCAAATTGGTACTTACCTATGAAACCCAGTGAATTTTCAACCTTGTACTGATTTGGATCTCCTGATGGTAACTCTGTTTCACGCCTTCCAAGTACTTCGAGGAAACCGCGAAACCCTCCCTTGGTGGTCGTACCTCCCCTGATAGGAAGGCAGATTTCCTGACCTGGCTGCAAATTTTTAGCCTCATCTTCTGTGAATGGTGTGCCATCTGGTTTTTTGATTTCCCACCAACGATTACCATCGCCCAACTTTTGAGCGGCAATGTCAAAAAGATTATCTCCCGCCTTTATACTGTATGAACTACTATCGGATGGACAAGACATAAATGACCTCAGCTTAGTAGGATTTTTAAACTAGAGAAGGTAATTGCTTCAAAGCCTTCTAAATTTTTAATAGTTGCAATTGAATCAACTTATGTGCTTTTGAGTTAGAAAGTATCAGCAGATCTCGTATGATATATATACCTGTCAAAAATAAAAATATTTTTCCAACAGGGCTACTTCAAGTTACTAAATTCCAATTCCATCACAAAGGTGGCGCTCTTTCTCGCTAACATTCGGATTAGTTTTGAGATAATCATGTACCCAATTGCAACCGTACGCTAGTAGATCATTTGGCTTTAAGTCTAAATTCCACAGAATTAATCTTCCTGCTTTGTCAGATGAGGCAAGGCGATGACCATCGAGGCTGAAACTGACGCTCATGACCTGATCTTCGTGTCCCTTGTAAGTTCTCAGTTCCTTACTGTCGAGATTTCATAGTTTAACAGTATTATGTAAACTAGCGGTAGCAAGGGTATGACCCTCAGGGATGAACCTGACTCTGAAAACCCCACCGTAATGATCTAATTTGTCAATGCCAGTTGTAAATGATTATGAAAAAGTTAGTTTTACCAAATAATTTAGAATGCTATTACCTTGGCAAGGAGGAAACAGAATTTATATTTTCAGAAGTATTTATTGAACAGCAATATATAAAAAATGGCATACTTCTTAATGAAGGAGACTGTATTTTTGATGTGGGTGCAAACATTGGACTGTTCTCTCTATTTGTGAGTAGGCTACAAAAGCACATCAAAATTTATGCATTTGAACCGATTAAAGAAATATTTGAGGTATTGCAAGCTAATGTCCAATTGCATTCCATAGTTAATATATCACTATTCAATTATGGTTTGAGTTCAGAATATAATTCTGATAAAACATTTACATTTTATCCTAATATGGCTGGTAATTCAACAACAAAACCGGAGGAGAAACTGGAACTACAAGAGGTCATGGAAGATATTTGTACGAAAGAAATGGTGGAATACTTTTTTCAAAAGAAACAAGTCAGGGGAGAAGTTAGAACTTTGTCTTCTGTAATGAGTGAATTAAATATTCAGTCAATAGACTTATTGAAAATAGATGTAGAAGGAGAAGAATATGAAGTGTTGCAAGGTGTAAATGATAATGAATGGAAGAAAATCAAGCAAATTGTTGCTGAAGTTCATGATAGAGAAGGGAGACTAGATAGATTTCAAAAAATGCTTACAGCTTATGGATTTGATATTACAGTAGAAAAAAGTAATCTCACGCCTGATACACTCGATACCTTCAACGTGTATGCACTACATCGTTGATTGAGTACTTTACTTCTACCTTAAACTATATTTTAGGTATTCCAGTACAAGCTGACAATATTCACCCAAAACAGTTGCGAGTACTAGTTGCTGCCGTTGTTGATCTTGTCGAACTCACATTTCTCCTGCTATTTTCCAGATCCGTTCAACTCACGTCTAATTCAATACAGCTCAATTAAGGGGTTGTTGGTGAGAATTTTAGGTTTGTACAGAGGCGTTCGCGTAGTGTTCCCGAAGGGAATGATTTCGCTTCTCTACAAAGTTTACCAAGAAATCAACTATCTGATCTCAATGGTATTGATGTTTAATTAGGATTTCCGTACTACATATTATGGGCTATCGATCAGGAAGAAGAATTTTCAATATTTCTTACTGTTGCCTTCCGCTCTAGTTTTCCCCACCCAACAATCTTACTTTGGAGCCTAGTGATAATAGACTTGAATATCATATTGTAATTCATATATCGAAAGAAGTAGCGCTGAGGAAATAACCAAACCAACAACTGCCAGTCCTCTTTATCCAGCATTAAGGCAATCAAGGAAACTAGAAAATCTACAGCCAGTAAGAATATATAAGAGAAAAGTACAAGCTGGGGTGCATTTGTTGAATACTCGGCAGGTTCCTGATGTAGTTGCCAAACCTCCCATGCTAGTGACAAAAGCACGACAATATCTGTAAGCGGCAAGACTAGGGGCAAGAAGATATCGCAGAAAATTTTATAGGGAATTGCAAACATTCCCAGTCCCCTATAACGGGGTCGAAATAGAGTGTCCCGGTGCTTCCAGAACGATTGCAAGGAACCATAAATCCAACGGAATCGCTGCTTTAATAAGCCACTTAATGTGTCAGGTGCCTCAGTAAGCCCAATGGCATCCTTTTCGTAGTTTACCTTGTAGCCCATTCGCAAAATTGTGAGCGTGAGGTCGTTATCCTCAGCAAGCATATTTTTAAAACCACCTGCGTGTAAGATTAGTTGCCGCCGCCAAGCACCGATAGCACCAGGGACAACACAAATGTAGTTGAGTAAATTAAAGGCTCGACGTTCCAGATTATGATGCGTGATGTATTCAAGTGCTTGCCAATATGTGAGTAGGTTAATGCGATTGCCAACCTTAGTATTGCCTGCGATCGCTCCTACGTAGGGGTCAGCAAAGTGATGTACAAGCAAGCGGATTGCGTTTGAACACACTAAGGTGTCGGCATCTACAGCAACAATAATTTCGGCATTAGTCTGGTTGATGCCATAGTTGAGCGCCTCCGCCTTGCCACCATTGTCCTTTGTAAAAACGTGCACACATTGGTTGTGTCTGAAAGCTTCAACCACACACTGGTAAGTATCGTCGGTCGAGCCATCATCTACGACAATGATGTTGAAGTTCGAGTAGTCAGAGCGTAGCAATGAGTGAATAGTTCTACAAATAACTTTCTCCTCATTAAATGCTGGCACCACCACACTTACTGGAGGCAGGTAATCAGACAAATATTGGATTCTACGCCAACCATACCACTCGTAGAGAGCTAACACCCCGATAACTAGCTGCCTGATCGCTATAAAAAATAGAGAATAGTAGACAGCTGTGCAGAACCAGTTAATCAGTAGGAAAGCGTTGTTAGTCATGACTGTTACCTTAGCTGTATCCACTGACAAGTTGTTGTGTAGAATTTATGAGAGTAAATAGATGCCAGAATTTTGAACTTATGCAGTTCTCCTACAACTTCGTCATTAGTTAATGAGAGTAGTATTCAACGACGTTGCTGAATCATGGGATGATTTTGCCCAATTTTGAACGATTTTTCAATGGTTTCAACGTCCAATTCATCCCGCATTTATGCAACGCCTATTCAACCAGTTTTTTACAAAGTCCCATAACTGATATGCCGATCGCAACTGCTCTTGCCAATAGCGAAATTCACCATCAACTTGTATCCACTGCTCTAAGCGTCCCCAGCTTCTAATGAGCGCCTCATGCACGATTTCCACTGTTTCTTCACCTGATGACTCGTTGCAGTTGGTTACTACAAGACGTGCATCAGCTAAGCGCATCACCAAATCCCAGTTTTCTGACTTCACCTCATCACGAGTCGCCAACCTCCGGGTCGCCTCCACTCCTTCCCCTAAACGCACTAACTGCATAAACACTCGCTGCCCCCGGCTTCGATCTACTTCAGAAAGCTGGGCATACAGTGCTTCGGCGTGGATAGCCAAAGCCTCCTCAACGCCGCCAATCTCCTCGTAGCCTTCATGAGTTAGCCATCCATCTGTCTGTTTTGACCAAAGTTGTGTTAAGGCAAACTCCAGCAACGGTAAACGTCCTGACTGACCTTCTCCAGCATGAATTAGTTTCTTTGTCAACTCTTTCTCTAGTCTCACCTGCATTTGTGTTGCAGGCTGTTCAATAGCTGCTTGCAATTCCTCACGGCTCATTGGTCCGAGATTCAGGACTGCTCCTTGCAATGCATCGCTAAAGGGGCGGTAAGAAAGGGCATGTCCGTAAAAGTCCGCTCGCAGAGTCAGGACTAGAGTAAATGCCGGAGCTAACCTGACTGCATTCAGTAATGCATCTAAGACACCTTGGCGTTCTTCTTCTGGGCAAAGAGTGTAGAGCTCTTCAAATTGGTCAGCTATTAAGACCAGACGAGTTTTGGGGTTTTGCTGGACAAAGCTTTCGATAATTTTGTATAAGGCTTTATTATCTTGTCGCAGTGCGATTTCCAGTTCTAATTCAATCAGGCGGCGAGCATTTAATTTTGAATTTTGATTTTGATTTTGATTTATTTGATTTATATATTTATTTGGGTTCTCTCCTTGCCGAGATGGAAGGGATAAACCTTCGCCAATGCTAGAAGTTAACGCAGCTGCCAACGCCTCAAACGGATTATTACCCGGACGAAACGAGACAATCTGCCACGTAAGATTTGGATCTTGGCGCAACTGAGGAACCAACCCAGCAAACACCACACTCGACTTCCCACTTCCACTTGGACCGACCACCCCCACCAACGGCTTTCTTTTGCTTGCCGTTAGCAAGTCCTGTGTGAACTGCTCCCGCCCAAAAAATAGGTCAGCATCTTCCTCACCAAACGCAAATAAACCGCGATACGGGCATGGAGGGACTCCACCTAACTTTAGCCAACTCGGCGGTTCTACTGCGGGATTTTGACAAATGACAGGCAACCAAGAAGCACCCGGAAAGTCATCTTCCAAACCTTGTAACTTTCTGCGTGCTTGCTGTTCCGCAAGGTATAAAGAACGTCGTTCAACTGCAAAAGCTGCTTAAAAATGCTTAAAAAATTCCTGCGCCACCAGATTCGGCACTGGCTCACGCATCACAATCACCGTCGGAATATTTAATTTTTCCAGCGCACTCGCCAATCCCAGTCCATCACAGGAGTTGAAAATTGCTAGTTGTAAACCATTATCAATCGCTGCTTTGAGAGCTTCTTCTAACTGTCCAATTGTTAAACTATTGTTGGTCTTATGATCATTAATATAAATTCTGCCTGTTTCACCCTCGGTTTGACTATGACCCGCAAAAAAGAACATGTCCCAGCCGGGGTTTTGCCAAAGAAGAGTGTTAAATTCCTGACGAGAAGGATTGACAAGAAAAACTATTTCTGCATCTAATAAACTATCAAGAAATCTGATTTCTCTTTCCAAATCAATCCCTTGGCTATTACCCAGAACCGCTAAGATTCTCACTTTCTTTCTAGGTAATTTTGACTTGTTTGGTTCCCGGCGCTTATACTCGGGTTGGGAAAGTGCCATTTCTGCCTGGGGATAATCATTGAAGAAGTCCCAACGATGCCAAGGTAATCGCCGTAGCAAGTCATTGTTGGTTTCAATAATGACTCGAATTTCTTCGGCTGGATTTAGTTGCGATCGCAGTTGTCGTTCTATATTGATAAACTCAAAAGATTTGAGCCAATTATTGATATCTTCTTGTAGTTTTTGGCACACCTCATGAAAACCGACAACAGAGACATTAGTTATGCCGCCTTCGTCAATTTCCAGATCATCATCATCTTCCACCAATAGAGAACGCAAATGTTGGCGACCACAAACATTTTTGTAATTTAACTGCCAATTTTGACAGAGTTCAACTAAAGATGGTGCTGCAGGTAAGCTACCAATAAATTGCTGTGGAAAAGAGTTTCCTGATGACCATAACCTAGCAGTAACATTTGGAAATCCGTTGTTCAAATCCCCAGTTCCTAGGCTGATAACAACTGATTTACTCATAGAGAAGACATCTCTTTTTTTTTGCAAGCATGCTCTCTTCTACAAAGTCAGTTTATTCTTTTTCGTATCTTTACATCAAAAATAAGATTTGTAAAAGAGTTAGTTTAGTTTCGGAATCACAGCCCAGTCTACTGTCTTTAAGAAGAATATCTTTAATAGCCTCTCGCTCCTCTTGAAACACATCCTCATAAAGATACACTTTCACAATAATAAAATTCATTAAGATATATAGTCGCCCGCATTTCAACTTATACAGTTCTTCCGTAACCGTATTGAGCCGTATTCAAAAACTATCGGGAACGACGCCAGTTTGACTATGACCAGCGAAAAAGAGAGTATCCCAGCGTACCACGTTCCAAAGCTGCGTGTTGAATTCATAACAGTTTGCCTTGACAATATCAACTAATTATGCATTTTCAGCTATTGAAAAAGTTGGTTTCTATCTCCAAATCAGCTTCTTGGCTATTGCCCAAAACTACCAATATTCTGACTTTTTTGTAGGTTATTTTGGCGGCGATGCTTTCCAAGGTTTATACTAAGGTCTCAACAGAGCTATTTCTGTAATAACAGCCTTTATTCTTTAATATCTGGGTGCATCGCGTTCTTGTTAAATCTGTTGTAGAATATTTTGAGATTATACTAAAAGAGGTCATTTTTTATAAAGTAAAAATTAATTTTTTGTGATGCATTTATTTTTTGATTAACGCATATTAAAGCCTTAAGATAAGTTTAATCAATTAACTTTAAGAAAATTATCATCTGACCACTCTTTGAATCAGACACCTAAGACGCTTATGAATAGGTTGATAGTTTTAAGCTTGGGTCAGGGAAATCTACACGAAGGCTTTCCTGGTGTCACAGCATATATCGGGTCAGCAGAAAATCCCTATCAAACGAAATTTACTGCTAGCTTACCGTCTGCACCAGAACTTCTAAAACTCTACCGCAATTGGCAGTCACTTTATTCGGCTTTTTTTCATCGTCCATGTTTACGAGTTGGTGTAGAAGAAACTGAAGAAAGTGACGATACTTTTGAAATCGAAGACGCTTACGTCACTAATGTTTCTGAAGTAGATCTTAAGGATTTATGCGAGCAACTTTACGAGTCGATAAATTTGTGGCTTAATTCCGCAGAATTTCGCAAAATTGAGCAGCAATTACGCACACATTTAAAACCATCTGAAGAAATTCGCTTCATTATTGAAACCAACGACAATTTGTTGCGGCGATTACCTTGGCATTTGTGGAGTTTCTTTGATGATTATCCTCATGCAGAAGTTGGCTTAAGTGCGTCTGAGTATAAACAACCACATAAATTGCCTCAACAAAAAAAAAGTAAAATTAGAATACTAGCAATATTGGGAAATAGTCAAGAAATTGATATTAGCCAAGATAGGATTTTTTTAGAACAATTATCAACTGATGCAGAAATTCAGTTTTTAGTAGAGCCGAAGCTAGGCAATCTCAATGAGCAGCTTTGGCAACAAAGTTGGGACATTCTCTTTTTTGCTGGTCATAGCTGCACTCAAGAAAAAGGTAGGCTGCAACTCAATCAAAAAGACACCATTACCCTTGACCAACTGAAGTATGGTCTCAAGCAAGCTATCAGTCGTGGATTACGTTTGGCAATTTTCAACTCTTGTGATGGGTTGGGGTTGGCGCAGCAGCTCCAGGAGTTGCACATTGGGCAAGTCATTGTCATGCGTGAGCCAGTACCAAACGTCGTCGCTCAAGAATTTTTAAAGCATTTTCTCGCGGAATTTTCTCGGGGACAGTCTTTATACACTGCGTTACGTTCTGCACGAGAAAGACTGCAAGGATTGGAAGAAGAATACCCTTGTGCTACTTGGTTACCAGTGATTTGCCAAAATCCAGGGGAATTACCGATGGTCTGGCATACAGAGCGACGGACTGAACGTGTATACAAGGTAAGCTCTTTAGTGGCGGGTTCCGTAACCAAACAACCCACTGCTCGTTACTTTGGAAACCATACTCTTTCGAGAACAGCAAAGCAAAACCAATTCGTTAGACATCGCTTAGGCGTCGCCGCCACCAGTCGTCTCCCAATACTACTAGCAAGTGTGCTGGTAGCTGCTACTATGATCGGAGTGCGCCATTTAGGGATGCTACAACCTTGGGAACTGCATTCTTATGATCATTTAATGCAACTGCGAGCAGCAGATGAAAAGCCAGATCAGCGTTTATTAATCGTCACTCTTAATGAAGCGGATATTCAGTATCAGATTCAGAAGAAGATGAATATGCGTTGGTCGCTATCAGACCAAGCACTCAGTCAACTGTTACAAAAGTTGGAGAAGTACCAACCCGCAACTATTGGTTTAGATATTTATCGGGATTTCCCTGTTGATCCCAATTATCCACAGTTAGGCGAACTCTTGCAGCAGGACAAGCGAATATTTACAGTGTGCAAAGTTTCTGCTCCTAATGATGGCGCACCTGATGGTGTTCCTCCCCCTCCTGAAGTCTCAAAAGAACGTCTCGCTTTTAGTGATTTTGTAGCTGACGCAGATCGTGTTCTTCGCCGCCAGGCTGTGCAATTAACCCCTCCTGTGCAATCTCCTTGTGCAGCAGAATATGCTTTCAGCTTTCAGCTAGCACAGCAATATCTGAAAGATAAAGGTATAAAATGGGACATTAATCAAGAGAAAAACTTGCAAATTGGCAACACTGTTTTTAAGCGCTTACAATCCCATACAAGCGGCTATCAGAGAGTGGATGCCTCAGGATATCAAATTCTGCTCAATTATCGTTCTCTGCCCTCTCTTGCCAATATTGCCCAAACAGTCTCTCTTAAAGAAATTCTCAATGATGATATTGTTCCTGAGTTATTGCAGAAGTCGGTGAAGAACCGCATCGTCCTCATTGGCGTGACCGCCCCCAGTTCTCCTGATGATTGGGAAACTCCATACACTGCAAAAGCACCGGATAAAGAAAAGCAAATTTCAGGCGTATTTCTACAAGCGCAGATGGTGAGCCATATTCTGAGTGCTGTTTTGGATGGTAGACCTTTGATGTGGTGGTGGTCTGGATGGGTGGAAGCGCTGTGGATATGGGGTTGGGCATTGCTGGGAGGTATTCTATCTTGGCGAATTCTACAGCCACTTCATATAGGATTAGCTATTGTAACAGCGCTATTGATACTTTTTACCATCTGCTTTGGTATATTTACACAAGCAGGGTGGATTCCACTCGTTCCCCCAACATTGGCATTGGTATCTTGTGCGGTTGTGTTGAAGATACTACCAAAGCACCATGCGAGCAACAGCAAAAAACGTTGGAACTCTCAAAATGAGTAAAAATAAGTTGCCTCAAAGACACCATAAACTAGCTTGCGCTATTCCTTTGCTAGTTATTGGGCTTGTGAGTGATCCAATAAAAGTGCAGGCAAATCCAGTACAATCATTGGGCAATAGAGTCACTCACACATCAAACCTTCTTGCCCAGAAATTCCCTGATAATGGTGAGCCTAGAGGACGCCGCCGAGGAGGGACAAGCCGTCGTGATGGATGTCCAGAACTGAAAACACCTATTACTGCTTTAGTACCTGGTGAGGAAAGTAACAACAAATCTTTCTTGGCATCCACAGTGGCTGAGTATCCAACCTTTTGGGTTTATGTTCCTGAATTACCCACAAATTCACGTTTTGGAGAGTTTGTGTTGCAGGATGAACAGGGTAATGATCTATACCGAACTTCTCTGACATTGCCAGGAAAGGCTGGTATTATAGGCATTAGCCTACCCTCAAGTTCACAATATGCTCTCAAGCAAAACTCAAAATATCACTGGTTCTTCCGAGTTTATTGTGGTAATCCACAAAACAAGCCTGAGTATCTTTTTGTGGACGCATGGCTGCAACGGGTGGCACTAACTCCCCAGCTTGAGCAACAGTTAAAGACTGCAAAATCAGAAGAGTACACCGTCTATGCTGCTAATAATGTTTGGTACGATGCTGTAACAAATTTAGCTAACCTCCGCAGCACCAATCCAAATGAGCGCGTGTTGGCGGAAGACTGGACTAACTTGTTTAAAGCTGTTGGCTTGGAAGAACTAGCCCAAGCACCGATTGTGCAACGTTACAATCCGCAAAAGTAACGCAGATTATGTCAAGAACAATCAAGCGGGAGATTGTAGAAGCCTAGGGGTGGGTAGTGGATGGCGATCGCTATACCTTAGTCGCTACTGCACTCACCGTGACTCCTCATAGTTCCTGATTGACTCCTGCTTCTTGCAACTGCTGAATTCTTCTGTTGGTCAAAGCCAATTCCCGACTAGCACAAACGGTGCCCAAAAATATGGATTTTTCTGCTGAGCAAAAACAGCGAGTTGGGCATGCTGGAGTGCTTCGGCTTTATTGACTCCAGCTTTTAACTCTTGATAAAACTTACTCATCAAATTGGCGGTAGACTCATCGTCTACAGACCACAATGTTGCCACTGTACTGCGTGCGCCCGCCCGCACAGCAACTCCAGCTAGTCCTAAAGCTGCTCGCTTGTCTCCAACAGCAGTTTTGCAAGCACTCAGAACAAGTAATTCTATATTGTTAGACTTACCCGTGTCGCTGACTCGCAGTAATTTATCAAATTCCTTGACCTTCAGGAGCTCATCCCAGGTGACAATAAAGGTTTTTTCTGGATCGGAACTAAACTCCCCGTGAGTTGCTAGATGAACTACTGAAAAGGAAGCAGATCCCAATTGGTTTTGCAGGTTGGTTTCGGTAAACTGCTGATTTAACAGTTCTTGACTGCTAGGTACCTCAGACTTGATTTCTTGCAATTCCCGTGGCACGTTTTCCAGTGAGGGAAACTTGCGGTTTTCGATAGAGCGTTCTGCCGCGACTCCAGCAGTTAAGGTGTTTAAGCGTACCTTTTGCAACGGTTTGGGATCAAGGAGTTGCAAACCAGGGGCGACGGCGATCGCATACTTTTCCACCAAATATTTCTGCTGTTGTTTGTCATAGAGAACGGACATTGGTAGATTTCGCAACGTCCCATCTAGGACAAAGACTAGAGTTTTGATGCCACTTTTGCTTAACTCTGCTTCAGCAGGTCGGATTAACCAATCATATATCTCTTGGGACAGCTGCTTTACCTGAGCAGTCCTGGTGACATCCCGTAAATATTCTCTGAGGTCTTCTACAACACGTTCTACTTTATCTTCGGCAATGACACTTTTGTAGTGACGCAAGTCCTGGTTAGGCAACTTGAGAATAACATCTAGACGGTCTGGTAAAATAATGGGATACAGAACTGCTGCTTGTTGGTCTTTTTTATCAATCACTGGGTCGAGTTCTTGCTTAGCAGTTAAACAGGCTGAGCGAAAAAAGTTGTCCAGTTCTGCTAATTGCAGCGATTCCATCACCAAACGAGCTTGCCGTATATTCTTTTGGCTTTCTGGCTTTTGGTCTGGGTATTGGACATTGGAATTTCCTTTTGCTGTCTTCTGTTCCCCGTTCTCTGTTTGCAAAAGCAATCCCACTAACTCCCGATACACGGGTTCCACAGTTTCCCGGAAGGAAAACTGAATGTCTGGATTGATGGCAACTAAATCGCTACGTAGAGTCCGCAGAGTGTTGAAGGCTTCAGAATAGTAGGGGACAGCCCCTTTGATATCTCCCTGCTGTTTGCGGATACGTCCTAGTTGCCATTGCCATTGATAAACGATGTCCGATGCATGAATACTTTGGGCTAGAAACAAAGCTTTCTCTGTTAGCTTTTGGGCATCAGTAAACTGCTGATTGATTTCATACAGATTCCCAAGAGTTCCAAGGGCATAAGATTCTGCTCGCTTGTCTTGCAAGCTTTCCGCCTGCTGGACTGCGGTTGCCAGAATTTGGGCTGAGGTTTGGAGGGAGGACGATGAGGGGGATGAGGAGGATGAGGAGGATGTTGCTTTTAGTACTCCTTCATCCGCCCTATCTTTGCTAGCCAGCTTCATCAAACTTTGGGCAAAGTTAATTTTGGCGTCAACTGCCATCCGGCTTGGGGGCAAGTTGTTGATTTCAGACTGGATTTGAGAGGATAATGCTAATGCATCCGCAAGTCGCTTTGTCTCAATCAGTAGGCTCAGTTGATTGAGATATGCCTGAATACGTGTGGTTGCATCAACAGATGCACTTGCAGCTTGCTGGTAGTAATGTAGCGCAGTTTTCGTGTCATGCTGGAGCCGGGCTGTATTTCCCAGGTTGAAGAGAGCTTCACTGACAACTTGATTCGATGACAAGGCTTTTGCTAGTGCTAAACTTTGCTCTAATACCTGCTGCGATTCCTTTAAATCACCAACGACTTGCCGAATGTTACCAAGGCTTAGCAGTCCTGCGGCTTTCGTCGGTGAATCTGGTTGGTTTTTCAGGGTTTGCGAAACTTCAGTTAAAATCTTATTTGCCTGACGGTATCGCCCCAAAACTTGCATGGCTTGAGCCGAGTTAGTGCGGTTACGGGTTAATGCAGCACTATCTTTTATTTGCTGATAAATCTCACTAGCTTGTTGCCAAGTGGTAACTGCTGCCTCAGCTTGTCCCTGCGCCAATTGTAACCGTCCTCGCACATCGAGGGCTTGTGCCAAAATCTTAGAACGCTCTTGAGAGTTATTCAAATTTTTCAATAAATTGAGACTTTGAGCGATCGCTTTTTCTGCTCGATCCCATAAACCCAGTTGCTGAAAAGCTAAGGAGAGATTGCTCAAAGTCATCGGTTCCCGTAAACTGTCCCCATGAGTTCTAAAATCAGCAGCAGCCTGTTGCAAGGCTTTGACCGCAAGAGTGAACTGTCCAGCCTCATAGAGTTTTTTACCCTGTTGCACAAGGTCTTGCGTCTTACCTTGGCTGATTGCTAAGTTTTGTTTAGTATAATTGACAGCCGCAGGTCTTGCCAGCACGGGTGATATTATCACGCAGAGAAACGCAGCCATAACTGCCAGTAAGGGTTGAGCCATCCAACCCCTACGGGAGTCTTTGGATTGAAAAATGGATTTTAGAATACGGAAAAATACAGGCTTTTTTCTCGCCACGCTCTTTCCCCTTTACTATAATTCAAAGTCTTCTTTCACCTTTAGATCCTCTCCTAAACTTACCTCAACACTGAAGCGTTTTCCTGATTCCCCCTTAAAAGGTTTAAGTTGAATGTAATTATCTTGACTTCTGGAAGTGACTTGCTGAAGAGTTTTTCCTGCTTTAGACAGCAAAGTCAAATTCAGATAAGGCGGCAAATATCTTTCTCCACCTGTAGGATGTAACTGGATCAAAATACCCAATTTATCCTCGGTTTCCTCTGTGATATTAACCAGCAGCGCCACAGTTTGATGACCCAGTTGCATTCCCAAGTCAATGAGTTTGGCTTTTTTGGGACCTTTGTGTGTAATTCTAGTACTTAAAGCTAGATTAGCTTCTGGATTTATCAGCGTGTCAATCGTCTGCCAACCTTCTTCAAAGACTCCCTCTAACCATTGACTCAATTTGGTTTTGGTATTATGTAAATATGTTTGAAGTGATACGGCGGCAGACTGGGTTGAGGCTACAGGTAAAGAGATAGCTGAGGCTTCTGAGAAATGGTGGTAGAACAACAGGTGATTGAGTTCTGCATCAAATAAAGACAGTGGTAGCTGATAATAACCATCCTGTAAAATTTGTAAATTCAATTCGTTTCGATAATTCACCAGTTGGTCGTAACGTAGAAAGCCTCTGAGAATAACTTGTTCTTCCTCTTCTAACACCTCAACGACAACATAAAAATGAGCTGCCGATTCTGGTTGATCAATGGCATCTGTTGGGATATTTACTATTTCATCAAGTATGTGTTCTGTAGCAATTGGACAAATCTTAAACTCACCTACCTTGAGATGACAACCAGTTTCGATAACATCCGTATCTCGATGGATGGGTTGATCTAGTATGCGTGTACTTAACCATTTTTCACAGCCAAGTATTGCCAATGTATTTAGATAGGTTTGCCATTGTTGTGCTTCACTGATCACCAGTTGACTATAACCTCTTGCCTGATGGAAGTCTTCTGGTTCTAGCCAAATCACTTCTGGAAGCAAGAGTCTTATATCAGATGAATTAACCGAGGAAGGGCGCATTATTGTACTCCTTATATTTATATGTATGGGTTTTCTGTCTAAGATTCCTTTAGCCTCGCTTCAAAAGGAGGGTTTGGGGATGTATGTGTTTGTCGTGTGTCTGTTGTTCTAAATATTTGCGAAGTTGTTGAGCATATGCACTATCCATTGAACGGCTCTTCCCAGCTCTGATTTCTTCTGCTGCTTCTTGAAAGATTTGCTCGTCAGCAAAAGCTTCTATATATTCAGCCAATGTTTTAAGATAGTCTGGTTCAGGGGGCATTTTGGTCAAACCCTTTTCAACAGCCTTCTTAAGAAGGTTGTCAAGAATTTGTTTGACTGTGAGAGTGCGTACCTTGCTGAGGAGATCGCCAGGATTCAATATCCGTCTAGCTTGATCCCAACTTGTCATTCCCAACTTAGGAGCAATATCCTTAAGAGATAAATTCTCGCAGTAGTAGAGCTGCAAACCAGGAATAAATTGTTGAGCAAAGCATCCATACTTTTTGCTTTTTGTCAAGGTAGCAATGCGATCGCGTATTTCTTGTTCTATCGCACTAGTCAAAGCTAAGCTAAGTTGCTCATGTAAGAAATCCAACATCTCCTGCTGTTCTACATCAACCTCATTGAGGTTGTCAGCCGGTAAATCTACTCTAAAGCTATAACTTCCAGTCTCAGGATCTTGGATTTCCAAAGGTTCTCTATAACTCCAGATATCATAGTGTCTGAGCTGGGTGACTACCTGTTTGAGTTCATTCATCAACTCCACTGTAGAGTTGATAATGACATCTCTTTTTCGCAAGCCGTTGAGCATTTCTTGCTGTTGAGTGCTTGATGGATCTGGACATTTTTTTCCTCCCTTGGAATTTTGTTGAAGTCTGTCACGGCGATAGACAGCATGAAACACTTCTACAAGGTGGCGATCGCGCTTTGATAAACGTTCGAGTTGTTTTGGTCTAACTCTATTGAGAAGCGCCCAATCGCTAAGATGTTTAAATCCAAATTCTGATAAATAATCTTTGAGTTCGGGGTTTTGTCTGGTTTGCAAGTATGCCCAATTGTCTAAGCTCATACTAGAGTCAGAATCGGCATTAAATGTTTGCAAAATTTTGACAGAAAAGAATTTGTAAGCAGTTGTCTTAGTTGCACCATTGTTATCTACAATCAGTTGAGTTTTGCCATCCCGATCTATGGTCACGAGAGTTTGCCCATCGTCATCGAGGACATAAGACAGCAAATGCTGGTAGGTAAACTGCTTTTCACCACTGAATAGGCTGTCAATTTTTTGACAAGCTCTCAGGATGGGTTCAGAAACATAGCAGCGCAAACAAAGTCCCGCATGAGCGGGAGTTATGGCATCAACAGCAGAATTTTTAGCGAGAAAATACGATAACAGAACAGCTTGCGTGTCTTTAGGAGCAAGATGGCGAATTTGTTTGTTTAAGAACTCGTGTGCCAGAGGTACGGAACTGTATTCGTATCCTACTCTTTGACTGGCACTGATTCGGCAAATTTTCCAGTATCTTGGTGATACATCCATAGTGACTGCCTCGCCCCAGAATAACCAATCTCATATAGTTGCATTAAATATGTAAATGCCAGCGTTTTCAACTTATGCAGTTTTCCCAGTCTGCTTCTTTGAGGCGGCAACCACAAGCGACACGAGTGGTGTGAGCTGCGTTCTTCCTAAGTTGTCGCGCCAAAACAAGTGCATACTGCTAAGGGCTAGACTACTTGCTAGTACTGGATTTCTTCATTTTGTAAAGTGCGTGCAGAGCATACTTTGAATGAGCGAATTTTGAATTGCATATCATGCAATACGCTTGGTGATAAGACCAGAACCCTTATCAGCAAGACAATGTAGAGACGCTTCAAACAGCGCGTCTCTACAAAGAACGCGAATTCCACGAAAAATCCTTAACTGAACTGTATTGGCATATCATGCCCCTTTTTTCTCTAAAAAGTGCATAAGTTAGACTAACCACTTTGGCGTCTAGAAGGTTAGTTCCAATAAGTGAACTACCCCACCCTGGCAGAGCCTGAGGGTGGGGCTTCCAGTCTCACGGGGGAGTGCCTCAGATTGGACTTACGTCCACCCCTTGGTCTTACCTCCCCTCCACTGGCAGAGACGGCTGTCCCATCCGTCTTTAGCATTCTGATGCCTTCTGCTCTAATATTCGTTGCAGCGTTTCCATCCCTGTCATGATGAGTACCACAGTGGGGGCAAGTCCATTCCCGCACATCCAATGACATTTCATCAACTTGGTGGTAGCAATTAGAGCAAAGCTTGGAACTAGGGAACCATCTGTCAATCTCAACCAACTTCCCACCTTTGCGTTTTAGTTTATAGGCTAAGAAGTTAGTGAAACTTCCCCATCCTGCATCAGATATTGATCGCGACATATTGTGATTACGTTCGCGTAGCGTGCGCGAAGCGCTCACCATGCCCTTGACATGAAGATTCTCTACTACGACAACTTGGTTTTCGTTGACGAGCTTTGTTGATAGCTTATGTAGAAAATCTTGACGAGTATTACTTATACGTTCGTACACTTTGGCAACTATTTTTGTGTACTTATATCTAGTGTTATATCATGTCCGGTAGCTTACCCATAATTAAGCCACCACCTGAGGCCACCAGTGGAAGTTTGTCAAACCTCGAACTAAATCTTGTTGTTGGAGCAATTGTTTACAACGATGAAATAAAAGTTCCTCTAATTCATCTAGATTCTCAAATGTTCGGTTAGCTGTCTTGTTCGTTTGTCACTGGCCAAAGTCTCTCCGCTGGTTGAAGTTCTGGAGAATGAGATGGCATCTCAATCAGATGAATACCCGGTGGGACATCAAGTTTTTCAGTGGTATGCCATCCTGCTTGATCCAAGGTCAATATAACTTGTTTGTTTTCTCCAACACCAAAATGTTGAGCAAAATCAGCTAAGACTTGATTGAATATTTGGGTATTAACGAAAGGTAAAATCCACCAGTATGTTTCTCCAGACTGTGGATGAACAAAACCATATAACCACAACCATTTGAATCGCCAATTCACATTCGCTACAGGTACTGTCCATTCGTCTACCCAAATTCTTCTAATTATTGGTTTAAGTCCAACTCTATGTTCATCCATTGTCCAAACTTCTACGTCGGCCTTGGGATGCTTTTTTTGAACTTGAGTTACCTGAGCTACGAGTTTTTTTTTCCATTCTTCCTGTTCTACAAAGTCTGCTTCTTCATGAGAGGGTCGAGGTACTCTTAAGCGTAGTTTCATTGCTTTTAAATACTCCCATCCTCGTTGTCTATTAACTCGATGTCCTAGTAATTCACTCATCCAATTTGCAACTTTTTGTCCATTCCAAAGTCCACCTTCAACAGGAGGTGATTGCAGTGCCTGCCATAGTTGTGCTTGTTGTATATCATTCAAAAGTGTCTCGGCACCCAGATGTTCATGCCTTTTATCCCCAAGTGACTCCGGACCAATACGGTTATATCCCCAGACTAGTTCGTAAATCCAACTGCGACTATAACCAGTTATCTCTGAAACTTCTTGACTACTTCTACCAGATGCTAATAACCAAATAATTTGGTAATGACTTCTGTCCACAGGGTCTTTTGCCTGACGGTAACGTTGTTCTAATTCTGTTAACGATAGATGTGACTCTATACTAATACGCTTTGGCATTGCTACGGTAGATGCTTGTTTCCGAATGCATACTTGTCCATTTTATTATGGTTGTGCTACCGGACATAATATGACTCGGAGATTGTCAAAAATAAAATTACCCTTTTCCCTGGTTTTGTTTACACAAAACATCGGTTTAAGGGCGTTTTATTTTTGACCCGTCTTACATCCCCACCCTGTAAGAGGGATGGGGAATTACGGCGGATTGTTAAAAACCCGTCAACTCTCAGTAGTTGCGGGTCTCGTTTTTGGCGCACATTTATACGACTGCTCTAGCCACGCCTGAACATTACTCCCATTCCATACATGGGTTCAGGGGTTGGGCTAAACCTGCTCAAATCTACCCAATCTTATTCAAATCTATTCAGTAAGGATACGGCATTGGGGCGGCAGTGGTGCGGGGATTTATAGAAAAATCCCTCAACGCCCAACGAACCAAACCCGCACCACAGTCAGAGCACACAGAAGAATCCCAGTAGCCAGTGCGTATGGGCATTCCTCTGGCTCTTTGAGTTCATCAGATATTTTGGAAAATTAATTTAGGCAGGAATAACTTGAGCAATCAGTGAGCGTTTATCAAGCGAGTGGACTTTACCTACTTTGCCCAGAGCAGTTACAACGCGCTCTAACAGTTCTCCAGCTTGCTCACGATATTGATTTTCTCGACCTCGTAAACGAATAGAAAACTTCACTGAATCCCCTTTACTCAACCAGCCAATTGCTTGCTCGATGCGTTGGTTGTAATCAGCTACACCCACGTTGGGACGGAGCCGAACTTCCTTGACTGTCGGTCTAGCGCTCTGTGCCTGACGCTTTTTCTTTTGGTACTGAAGCTTGCCGTAGTTGAGAATCTTCGCTACTGGAGCGTCTTTGCCTTCGGAGACTACAACTAGGTCAAGCTCTACGCTCTGTGCTATCTGTAGAGCCTCAGATGTATCCATCAGACCACGATTGTTACTTTCATGATCAATCAAGAAGACTTGACGTGACTTGATTTGCGAATTAATTAGTTGATTTTGGACTGCGATAATGTTTTCCTCTCAATTGTTCAATTGTTTAATACTTGGCGGGTGCAAGTAGTACTAACTTAATCATACAATGTTCGCATGAAAATGCCCAGCAGTATCAAATATTACTTTTTAAGTCATAGTACTTACCTGCTTAATACCATTTATAACAACTTAAAAGTATGTACATTTTGTCAATATGCCCATGTACATAAATGAATTCATATATCCGAAAGTTTGTGATCTACTGAAAGTCAAAAACCTCGGTGATTAATTTCACAAAGATTTGTTATCAATCTCACACTTAGAGAAGTTAAGTTTATCGGGAACAGTTGTGTATCAAGTAGTGTGTATAAATATGCTACAAACCAAACATTCAAAGATAAAAAACCTTATCCGCGAACTAGGCGTTTCGGCTAGAGCTAACTCAAAAGCAATTAGCTCATTGGCTCATACTAATGGATCAGCGATCGCGTTTAGCGGAACGGCGCGATGCGGACGAACGACCACCGGACTTGTTGCCACCTGCCACGGTTCGCGCTGCCGATTTTTTAGCCACTGTCTCTGGTGACGGTTTAGCAGTAGAGGGAGCCGGACGCTTGTGGCGTCCGGTTCTGGGTTTTTGTTGGTGTCCATTTGGGATTGGTTCGGGGTTGGTGTGGGCGTTGGCTCCAAAGCCAGCGACCACTTCTAATGGCAACCGCTGTTCAATCAGTTTTTCGATATTTGCCAACAACGGGTATTCATCGACGGACACCAGCGATACGGCTTCACCTGACGCGCCAGCACGACCAGTGCGACCAATACGATGAACATAATCCTCCGGTACATTGGGCAGATCGAAGTTGACCACATGAGGCAGTTCGCTGATGTCGAGACCCCGCGCCGCAATGTCGGTTGCAACCAGTACCTGTAGGCTGCCGTTCTTGAACTTTCCTAGAGCGTGGGTACGCGCCGACTGGCTCTTGTTACCGTGGATGGCCAGTGCTTGAATGCGGTTCTCGATTAATTGCTTAACCAGACGGTCAGCGCCATACTTAGTGCGAGTGAACACTAGCACTTGGTACCAATTTTCTTCCCGAATCAGGTGAGCAAGTAATTGGCGCTTCTTGTCACGGTCTACCTGGTAAACTTTCTGTGCCACCGTGTCGGCGGTAACGTTGCGGCGTGCCACCTCGATCATCGTCGGGTGATTGAGTAGCCTGGCGGCGAGTGCCTTGATTTTGTCCGAGAAGGTGGCGAAGAATAGCAAGTTCTGTCGCTGTTTGGGCAGAAGCGAGAGAATGCGGCGGATATCATGAATAAAGCCCATGTCTAGCATTCGATCAGCTTCATCCAACACTAACACCTCAATGTGCGACAGGTTCACTGTGCCCTGCTGCACGTGGTCTAGCAGTCGTCCTGGGGTAGCGACCAGAATATCCACGCGGCTCTTCAAACGCCGTTTTTGCTGACTAATGCTGACCCCGCCGAACATTACCATTGAGCTCAGCTTCAGGTACTTGCCGTACTCGCGCACGCTTTCCTCCACCTGTGCGGCGAGTTCACGAGTCGGGGTGAGAATCAGCGCCCGGATCGGCGGGCATTCATTAGAAGTGCCTTTAACGCTCTTGTCGGCCGACAACCGATGCAGGAGCGGCAGGGTGAAGCTGGCAGTCTTTCCAGTACCGGTTTGGGCACCAGCTAGCAGATCACCACCCGACAATACCGCAGGTATCGCCTGCATCTGGATTGGCGTGGGTTCGGTGTACCCTCGCTCGGTGACGGCACGGATAATTTCATTGGACAAGCCGAGAGTAGAAAAAGACATAAAACTCCAGAAATAACATCGGCCTGTCGCCAGTGGCGGCATCAGTCTTAGGCGGACGGATGGTTTGAAGGGCTAGATCGGCAGTAAGCGCCAAGACTGAGAGCGAATCCCGCAGTTCTGTATTGTAACAGAGTGCAGTGCGTTGTGTCGTGATCCGCGTGCTTTTAGCAATGTCATCAAAATCTACGCTTCCGCTTCTACGAGGAGATGACTTGAGCGAGCTTGGTTTTTCCGAACAGGAAATTTTGGGTATCAGTCGCGCAGGACGTATCTTGGCATTGATCTGCCATCGTCTCAACTTTGTAAATATTTTGTTATACTAATTAATATAAGTTCACACTCAGGCGCTACACCGCTAAAAAAGAGAATGCCCTCCTGCTCAGTCAACAACCCAGGTCTAAAGACGCTGGGCTTCTAGCCTAAGTCCAAGGACAGTAGTTGACCCGACTAAGTACCTCGTGTACTACGTTATTGGCAAGTGTTCAAGTTCCTACCTACAGATGCGAA
>JAESFT010000119.1_pt1 | contig 110394 bp, 90 predicted proteins | sample 9269451 | NCBI WGS metagenome assembly JAESFT01 (sample SAMN14502557, study PRJNA617106) | algae metagenome | isolation source: Scytonema hyalinum WJT4-NPBG1 and co-occurring heterotrophs from well... | place: USA: Mojave Desert, Joshua Tree National Park, California | collected 2006-05-25 | reverse complement strand
TCCACAGCGCACTGAATGCCCGCGCAGAGCTGATGATCGGCAGGTAGTTGACGCCATAGGAGGCGGTGATCTCGGAGAGCTTGTACGGCATGCCGGCGCCGCAGGTGACGCCCGCGACCAGACCGCGCGTCCGTTCCAGCACGCCGTGCAAGATGCGCTGGGCGCCGCCCATTTCCCACAGCACGTTGATGTTGATCGCGCCCTTACCGCCGGCGAGATCGTAGGCGCGCTTCACCTGCTCGACCGCACCGGCGATAGCGAACTCGATCAGTTCCTCGTGGCGTTCGCGGCGGGTGCGGCTCTGATAGACCTGAGGCACGATCTTGCCGGTTGGATCATAGCTGTCGGCGTTGACGGCCGAGACGGTACCGATGCCGCCCGCCGCCGCCCAGGCGCCGGAGCTTTGGTGATTGGTGGCGGAGACGCCCTTGCCGCCCTCGATGATCGGCCAGACCTCGCGTCCGGCATAGAGGATCGGCTTCAGGCCCTTGAAACCCATGGTCGCAGCGTTCATCGGCGCGCCTATAGCAGCGGTTTTTCCGGGCGCGCAAAGAAACTTGGGCGGCCCGCGCTGCTCCACAAACGCCTGGAGCCGCGGGCTGCTCCCCAACGCCCTGTTTCATTTTGATACGAACGGAGGAACTTCAGTCATTCAAGTAGGTTAGGTGCGGCATACCGGGCCGAAGCGAGCTTCGCCCGCCGGGAGACCCACCCCCTTTCTCCCGGCGGGCTCTTTTCAGCTTCGTGCGGCCAGGACCCTCGTCAACAACCGATCGATCGCCGCCGCCGCTTCCGGCTCGTCAAGGGTCGGCGCATGGCCGACGCGCGGGATGGTGACCGTCTCCGCCTGCTGCAGCTGCTGCCCCATGCGCGCGAACGTCGCCGGCGCCAGCACGTCGGACAGTTCCCCGCGCAGCACCAGTGCCGGCGTCTCCCGCAACGCCGCCAGCGCCGGCCACAGATCCGCCACCGGCTGATCCCCCGCCGTCTTCATCGGCTCGGCGATCCGCGTGTCATAATCGAGCACGATCCGACCTCCCGAGGACAGCCGGTACAGCTTTTTGGCCATGCGCAGCCAATCCTCGATCCCGTAATCCGGATAAGCCGGGCGCTGAGTTTCTGAGAGCGCCCGCGCCGCATGCAGCCAGGTGGGCCAGTTGGCGCTCCGCCCGACATAGGCGCGAATGCGCTCGATGCCGGCCGGGTTCAGCTCCGGGCCGACGTCGTTCAGCACCACGCCCCGGATCCGCTCCCGCTCCCCTTCGGCCATCAACATGGTGACGAGTCCGCCCAAAGACGTGCCGATCGCGACGAAGCCGGTCAGCCCCAGCTCGCGGATCAGCGCCTGCACATCGAGCACATAGATGAGCGGCGTGTACGAGGTCGGATTCTTACTGTAGGCGCTTTCGCCGCGCCCTCGGAACTCGACTGCGATCACCCGCCAGTCGGGTGCGAGCCGCTCCGCCAGCCCTTCGAAGTCCCGCGCGTTGCGGGTCAGACCAGGCAGGCACAGGACCGGCGGCCGCCCGTCCGCGCCGCCCGCATAGTCACGATAATGGAGGCGCAGGCCGTCATTCCACCAATAGCCGTCGGTGTAATGGGCCAAGTGCACGCTCCCCTCGAACGGCGGCCATATTGCGAGATCGGCTTCCGCTGGCAACTCACTCTCTCCATAGCCGTTCGTCTCGAGTAGAGACCGAGTAGCGGCAAAGCCGCGTAGCGAGGGCTCTTATCGAGAGACCCATCGATACGCCGTCTCGGCGAGCTCGACGGCACTCGGGACGAACGGAGATACTGTGACGCCACCCATCCTAGAAATCGCGGACTTCCTCGCCGAGCCGGTCGAAGCCGCAAACTTCCCCAAGACTATCCTCCGCTTTCGCAACGATCGCGCGGCGAGCGAGATCGGGCTGAGCACCCTCTCCGACGATGACTGGCTGCGCCACTTTGGCCGGTTCGAGCCGCTGCCCGGCAACCTCCCCCAGCCGCTCGCGCTCCGCTATCACGGGCACCAGTTCCGCGTGTACAATCCGGACATCGGCGACGGCCGCGGTTTCCTCTATGCCCAGTTGCAGGACCAAGCCGGCCGGTGGCTCGACCTCGGCACCAAGGGCTCTGGCCAGACGCCCTATAGCCGCTTCGGCGATGGCCGGCTGACGCTGAAGGGCGGCGTCCGCGAAATCCTCGCAACCGAGATGCTCGAAGCGCTGGGCGTGAACACGTCGCGCACCTTCTCGCTGATCGAAACGGGCGAGGAACTGCACCGCGGCGACGAGCCCTCCCCTACCCGCTCGGCGGTGATGGTGCGGATGAGCCACGGCCATATCCGCATCGGCAGCTTCCAGCGTCTCGCCTATCTACGCCTTGAAGACGAGCTGAGGCGGCTGACCGACTATGCACTCCGCGCCTATTTCAACGCGTCAAGCGGCGATCCGGTGGAGCTGGTCCGCCGCGTTGTCGAAGGCACGTCCCGCCTCGCCGCCAGCTACATGGCGGCCGGTTTCGTGCATGGCGTGCTCAACTCCGACAACATTAACGTAACCTCCGAGAGCTTCGACTATGGCCCCTGGCGGTTCGCGCCGACCTTCGACCCGAACTTCACCGCAGCCTATTTCGATCATGCCGGCCTCTACGCCTTTGGCCGCCAGGCGGAGGCGATCCAATGGGATGTGGTCCAACTCGCCGGCGCCCTCCGAACCTTGGCAGACGTGGACGCTCTGATCGCCGAACTGGACCGCTTCCCCGAACTCTACCGCAGAGCCCTGGTGGAACGCTTCCTCTGGCGCCTCGGCGTCCAGCCCAAGGGCATCGACGAGGATCTTCGCCTCGTCGCCGCAATTGAGCAGGGGCTGATCGCAAGCCAGTTGCCGATCGACCATTTCTTCTTCGACTGGGCCGGCGGCAGTCTGCGCGGCGACGATGCGCCCTATCGTGACGAAGCGTTCGCCGATTTCCGCACTCGCGTCTCCGGATATCGCGCCGCCCGCACGCTCGACCATCCTTACTGGCAGGGCGAACCTTGCTCGATGCACATCGAGGAAGTCGAAGCGATCTGGGCGCCCATCGCAGAGCGCGACGACTGGTCGGCGCTTTACGCAAAAGTGGAGCGAATCAGGGGAATGGGTGAGGCGCTGGCTTCCTGATCGTCGTCATTGCGAGCGCAGCGAAGCAATCCAGCCTCGAACTATGCGACTCCTGGATTGCTTCGTCGTTCCGCTCCTCGCAAAGACGGGAGTATGACCGACCTCATCTCCCATGAACCGGCTACCGGCCGGGAACTCTGGCGCGCTCCGATCGGCGACGCGGACATCGAAGTCGCCGCCGCCCGCGCCGCCTTTCCCGACTGGGCGCGCCGTTCGCTCGACGAGCGCATCGCGATCCTCCGCCGATTCGCCGAGCTCGCCAAGGAACGCCGCGCCGACTTCGCCGACCTGATCGCCCGCGAAACCGGCAAGCCACTCTGGGAGGCGGGCACGGAGGTCGACACCGTCGTCAACAAGGTCGATATCTCGATCCGCGCGCTCGATGAACGCACCGGCACGCGCGAACTCGGCGCCGGCGCCGCGCTGCGCCACAAGCCGCACGGGGTGCTGACGGTGCTAGGACCCTATAATTTTCCGGCGCATCTCGCCAACGGTCACATGGTCCCGGCCCTGCTCGCGGGCAACGTGGTGGTGTTCAAGCCGTCAGAAAAGACGCCCGCTAGCGGCGAAATGCTGATCCGTCTCTACCATGAAGCCGGCGTGCCGGAAGGAGCGGCGCGGCTGCTCATCGGCGGACCCGAACAGGGCCGCGCCCTGTCGGCACATTCCGACATAGACGGACTGCTCTTCACCGGCTCCGCCCGCACCGGCCTCGCGCTCAACCGGCAGTTCGCCGAGACCCCTGAAAAGATCCTGGCGCTCGAGATGGGCGGCAACAATCCGCTGATAGTATGGGACGCTGACGATCTCGAGGCGGCCGCCGCGATCATTGCCCAGTCCGCCTATCTGAGTGCCGGTCAGCGCTGCACGGCGGCACGGCGGCTTATCGTGCGCGATGGCGCTCACATTGCACTCATCAACAAGCTGAACAAGTTGACCGATCGGTTGATCGTCGGTGCGCCGCATGACGAGCCGCAGCCGTTCCTCGGCCCCGTAATCGACAATGATGCTGCCGATGCGCTCACCGAAGCCTTTTTGTCGCTCGTGGAACGCGGCGGGGAGGTGATCCGCCCGCTCGAACGATTGGAGCCGGACCTGCCCTTCGTGTCGCCTGCCCTGATCGACGTCACCGATGTGCGCGAGCGCCCGGACGCCGAACTGTTCGGCCCCGTGCTGCAGCTGATCCGCGTGCCCGATTTTGACGCGGCGATCGCTGAAGCCAACGCGACCCGTTACGGCCTGTCGGCTTCGCTGGTCGGCGGCGATCAGGCTTTGTTCGAGCGTTTCTGGACTGGAGCTCGAGCCGGCATCGTCAACTGGAACAAGCCGACCAACGGCGCTTCCTCCGCCGCGCCCTTCGGCGGCGTGGGCCTGTCCGGTAACCACCGGCCCAGCGCCTATTATGCGGCCGATTATGTCGCCTATCCGGTCGTGAGCACGACGGCGGAGAAGGCAGAGGCGGCGATCACAGTTGGCTTGCGCTGAGTTCGCTCGTCCCGAGCTTAGTCGAGGGGCGCATGTACAGCCTTAAAGCAGCGCCTCTCGACTTCGCTCGGGACGAGCGATTGAGTTCGGCATAGCAATCCTAAACCCGCCCCAAGCATCCCTGCTTTGTGACAGCGCCGTCACAGGCCCATCTGCACTCCCATGAGTATGGGACATGTCTATCTCGTCGGCGCCGGGCCCGGCGATCCGGAGCTGTTGACCCTGAAAGCGGCGCGGCTGCTGCGCGATGCGGACCTGATCGTTCATGACGGCCTGGTCGATCCGCGCATCCTGGAGTTGAGCAAAGCGCCGCGCATTTCTGTCGCCAAGCAGCGCAGCCGTCACACCCTTGCCCAGCATGCGATCAACCTGCTGCTGGTCGAGGAAGCGTTGGCAGGAAACAAGGTCGTGCGGCTGAAGGGCGGCGATCCCTTCATCTTCGGCCGAGGCGGTGAGGAAGCCGAAGCCTGCCGCAAGGCCGGCGTGCCGGTCGAAGTCGTGCCCGGCGTCAGCGCCGCGCTTGGCTGCGCCGCGGAGGCGATGCTGCCCCTCACCCATCGTGAAGTATCGAGCGCGGTCAGCTTCGTCGCCGGCCAGTGCAAAGGCCTGACCGACCAGGACTGGTCCGGCCTCGCCGGCAAGGGCCGCACGCTGGTCATCTATATGGGCGTGGCGACCGGTGCCGACATCGCCGAAAAGCTGATCGCCGACGGCGTTTCGCCCGACATGCCGGTCGCGGTGCTGCAGGACGGCACCCGCCCCGGCTCGCGCGCGCTCCGCTCGCTGCTTGCCGACCTCGGCGGAATCATCGAGCGAGAGCGGGTCAAGAGCCCAGCCATCATCGTCGTCGGCGAAGTGGTGGAGCGGTCCGACGCTCAGGACGTGCTGCAACGCTTCGCCGCTCATGCGGAGAAGCTGGCATGAAGATCCTGACCGGAAACGATCTCACCACCGGAGCCGTGACCTGGTGGGCCGGCAGCTATTGGTCGCTGCACGTGGAAGACGCAGTGGACGTGGGCGAGAGTGGCGAAGCGATCCTGACCCGCGAGGAAGGCGCCCGCCGTGTCAACAACCCCTACATCATCGAGGCGGTGGCGACGCCGGACGGCCCCCGCCCCGCGCACATCAAGGACCGCATCCGTGCGCTTGGCCCCACGGTCCGTCCTGACCTGACCCTCAAACCCGCCGACCCGAATGCGGGGAGTTGGGTGATATGAGCGGCACGCTTGTCCGTCATCGCGAGGAGCGCAGCGACGAAGCAATCCAGCAGAGCTCGCAGTCTGCACTGGATTGCTTCGCTTCGCTCGCAATGACGAAGCTGAGAGAAGACCATGTATAGATACGACCAATATGACCAGGCGATCGTCGATGCCCGCGTCGACGAGTTCCGCGACCAGGTTCGCCGCCGCATCGCCGGCGACTTGACCGAGGACCAGTTCAAGCCGCTGCGGCTGAAGAATGGGCTCTATCTCCAGCTCCACGCCTATATGCTGCGCGTCGCCATTCCCTATGGCACGCTCGACAGCCGGCAAATGCGCATGCTCGGCCACATCGCGCGCAAGTACGACCGCGGCTATGGCCATTTCACGACGCGGCAGAACATCCAATATAATTGGATCAAGCTCGAAGAAGCGCCGGACATCCTCGCCGATCTTGCTACCGTCGAGATGCACGCGATCCAGACGTCGGGCGAAAGCTTCCGCAATGTGTCGTCGGACCAATATGCCGGCGCGACCGCCGACGAGGTCGCCGATCCGCGCCCCTGGGCCGAGTTGATCCGCCAGGCGACGACGTTCCATCCGGAGTTCAGCTACTTCCCGCGCAAGTTCAAGATTGCGGTGACAGCCTCGGACGAGGACCGCGCGGCCATCAGGCTGCACGATATCGGCCTCAAGCTGGTCCGGAACGAAGCGGGCGAGCTTGGCTTTGAAGTCTATATCGGCGGCGGCATGGGGCGGACGCCTTTCGTCGCCCCACTGATCCGGCCGTTCCTGCCGGCCGACCATCTGATGAGCTACATCGAGGCGGCGGTCCGCGTCTGGAACCGCTGGGCGCGGCGCGACAACATCCACAAGCAGCGCATCAAGATCCTCGTTCACGATCTCGGCCAGGAGGAGTTCACCCGCCAGGTCGAGGAGGAATGGCAGGAGCTGCTGAAGGTCGGCGTCGACGTGCCCCGCGTCGAGTTCGATCGCATCGCCGCCTATTTCGCACCGCCTCCATTCGAGAAAATAGGGACAGTCCCTATTTTAGATCGAAGTGATCCGGACTTCGCCGTCTGGCTCGATCAGAATGTCAAGCCGCACAAGGCGCCGGGTCATGCGATCGTCAACATCTCGCTGAAGCCGATCGGCGGCATTCCGGGCGACGCCTCGGCCGACCAAATTGACCTGATGGCCGACCTTGCCGAGCGCTACAGCTTCAACGAGCTGCGGGTCACTCATGCCCAGAACATCGTGCTGCCGCATGTCCGTAAGGCCGATCTCTACGCCGTTTGGCAGGCGCTGGATGCGGCTGGGTTGGCCAATGCCAATCTCGACCTGATCAGCGACATCATCGCCTGTCCGGGCCTTGATTATTGCAGCCTTGCCAACGCCCGCTCGATCCCTGTCGCGCAGAAGATCGCCCAGCGTTTCGCCAACCGCGAGCGCGAACTCGGCGAGCTGAAGCTCAAGATCAGCGGCTGCATCAATGCCTGCGGCCACCACCATGCCGGCCATATCGGCATCCTCGGCGTCGATCGAAAAGGCACCGAGAATTACCAGCTCCTGCTCGGCGGATCGGGCGCGGAGGATGCGAGCCTCGGTAAGATTACCGGACCCGGCTTCAACGAGGACGGCGTCGTCGACGCGATCGAGCGCGTCACCGACCGCTATGTCGCGCTCCGCGAGCCCGGGGAGCGCTTCCTCGATACCTATCGCCGCGTCGGGTTCGACCCGTTCAAGGAGGCCATCTATGGCTAGCCTCAAATGGAAACCGTTCGCTTCGAGCGAAGTCGAGAAGCGCGCATCCGCAACCCCAATGTTTCTCGACTTCGGTCGAAACGAACGGAGTATGTTGCATGCTTAGATTCCGCGACGACGAAGCGCTTGAGGAACCCGCTGTCACGCTCGACGCCTTCCTCACCCAGGAAGACGCACATGCCGTGCGCGTCGAGGCGGGCGAGGATGTGCGCAAGCTGATCCCGCATTTCGGCCGGCTGAAGCTGGTCGAGATCGCTTTCCCGCGCTTCCGCGATGGCCGCGGCTATTCGGCCGCCCGCATCCTGCGCGAGAATGGTTATCAGGGCGAGCTGCGCGCCGAGGGCGATGTTCTCGTCGACCAGATCCTGTTCATGCGCCGCTGCGGCTTCGACAGCTTTGCACCGCACCAGCCGCTCGACCCGCAACTCGTCGAGGAAGCGCTGAACCGGTTCCCCTATTTTTACCAGACCGCCGCCGACCGGGCCGTGCCGGTGTGGAAGCTTCGCCATGGCTAATGCGGCGCGCCGCCTCGACTTGATCGACACCGCGCCAGCCTTCACCGAGGCGGATGCGGAGCGGCTGAACGCGCGTTTCGCAGGCGTCGGCACGGCCGAGATGCTGCGGGAACTGCTCACCACCGAACTCAAGGGCCGGGTTGCCGTGGTCTCCTCCTTCGGGGCGGAGTCGGCGGTGCTGCTCCACCTGATCGCCGAGATCGACCAGGACATCCCGCTCATCTTCCTGAACACGCAGAAGATCTTCGGCGAAACTCTAGCGTATCGGGATGAACTCTCCGAGCGGCTCGGCTACACCGATCTGCGCGTGTTCCGGCCCGACCCCTACGACCTTGCTGCCCGCGACCAGACCGGGCTGCGCTGGTCCTATGATCCGGACGGCTGCTGCGACCTGCGCAAGGTGCGCCCGCTCCGCCGCGCCCTCGCGCCGTTCGATGCCTGGATTTCTGGCCGCAAGGGATTTCAGGGCAAGACGCGCACCGCGCTGCCCCGGTTTGAAATCGACGAGGGCCGGTTGAAGCTCAACCCGCTCGCGGACTGGGGCAAGGACCGGCTCGACGCCTATTTCGCCGAGCACAGGCTTCCCCGCCATCCGCTGGAGGCCCAGGGCTACCCGTCGATCGGCTGCTCGCCCTGCACCAGCAAGGTGAAGCCCGGCGAAGACCCGCGCGCCGGCCGCTGGCGCGGCTGGGACAAGACGGAGTGCGGCATCCACACCCCCGGCGACGATCCCGTCTTCTGACACGAAAAAGGGCCCCGGATCGCTCCGGAGCCCCCTTCTTTCATTCGCGTTCAGATCAGGCGTACACGACCTTGGTCGAACGACGACGCGCCGCCGCGCCGACAAAGCCGAAGCCGCCGATCATCATCGCCCAGGTCGCCGGCTCCGGCACCGCTTCGAAGTTCAGGACGAAGTTGTTGCCGTTCGGCGAGCGGACGCTGACATTGTCGATGAAGCCGACGAAGTTGGCGCCGAAGCCGCTGCCCGCGCCGAAGCTCAGGCCGGTCACATAGGCGTTGGACGAGAAGAACGACTGCCAGTTGCCGATCGTGCGGTTCACCTGCGCGCCATTCTCCGTGTAGACGCCGGTGTTCGGACCACTGCGGATGTTCAGGTAGAAGAGCGAGTCGGCACCCGCATTCTGCCAGCCGGCTGCCGGGGCAACGCCCGAGACACCGCCATTATACACGCCTTCCCAGATCATTTCCGAACGGACGCCGTTGTCGATGATGTGGACCCGAACGGCGGGCGTATTGTGGGCGCCGCCGCCATTGCTCGGCGTGGCAACCTGCCAGTCGAAGGTCAGGCTGGTCAGGGTGCTGAAGTTGAACAGGTTCTGCGACGCGGCCGGCACGCCATAATAGGGATCGGTCACGCCATAGATGTTGCCGACCACGTAGCGCGAGCGGTCGCCGTGGATTTCGAGCGAGCCGTTGCCGTTGCGCGGAGCGGCCCTCGATACGAACGCCGAGCCGGTACCGTTGCCGCGCTCACCGAGATCGTCATAGGCCAGGATCTTGCCATTCGGTCCCTGCACCGGGAGGGTATAGACGCCTTCGCGGATCACGACTTCGGTATCCGCGGCCTGAACGGTGGACGCAGCAAGAACGGCGGCAGAAGCCGCCAGCAGATATTGGATCTTCATGTAACCCCCTGAGGAAAAGAACGAATCGATACGCTTATGTTTTTGTGGGCGAGCCCGGCAGAATGGTTAACAAGGTTGTAAATGCTTGCAAGCTGAAACAACCGGCAAATCTGTTACATTACGAAACAGCTTCCCACCACCAGGCGCCATTGCGGTCCTCCACCCGCGCTCGGCCGCGGCGTTCCAGCCAGCGGAGGTGAGCGAGCGTCTCGCCAGTCGCCATGCCGAGCAATTTGTCATCGATCGCGCGGGCGAACATCACGCCGAAACAATCAACCGCCCGCCGCGGCGCCTCGCTGAGCCGCTCCTCCAGCCGCTCCAACTGCTTGATATGCCCGTCGATCAGCGCGTCGAGCCGCGCATGCAGCCCGGTAAAGGGCGATCCGTGCGCCGGCAGCACGAGCAGGTCGCCCGGCAGATCTGCTCGCAAGCGGGCCAGGCTGTCCAGCCATTCGCCCAGCGGATCGCCTTCCGGCTCCAGCATGGTCAGCGATACGTTCGAACTGATCCGCGGCAGCACCTGGTCGCCCGCGATCATCACCCGGCGGCTATCGTCGACCAGGCAGAGATGCTCCGGGCTATGGCCGTTGGCGATCACCGCCCGCCATGGGCCGATGCGGTCGCCCGCCTGCACCCGCACATAGCCATCGGGCAGCCGGTGCACTGCCCGCGCGAAATTACCCCAGCCCTTCGCCGCCGAGGCCGCAACCTGCTCGTCCGACCAGCCGGCGCCGCGCCACATCGCCACCACTTCGGCAGGCGGCGCGTCGCGCGCATCCGCGACCAGCAACCGCGCCGTAAGATATTCGCCCCGCGTCATCCACAGGCGCACGCCGAACTTCGACGTCAGCCATCCGGCCAGGCCGAGATGATCCGGGTGCATATGGGTGACGATGACGCGCGTGACCTCGCGGCCCTCCAGCACCGTCCGCCAGGCGTCCTTGCAGGCATCGAGCGGCAGCCCGGTGTCGACGATGGCGACACCGCCGTCTTCCTCAACGAGCCAGACATTGATGTGCTTGAGCGGACCCGGCACCGGCAGCCGCACCCAATGCACGCCTGGCGCGACTTCAATCGTCTCGCCCGCCTCCGGCACGCGATCGCCGAACGGGTAGTTCAGGCCCTTGTGGCTGGTCGGCGCCGCGTGATGGTCGGTAGGTACGAGGTCAGCCTTCATCGATCCGTTCGTCCCGAGTAGCCGTCGAGTTGGAGCGTAGCTCCATATCGAGACGGCGTATCGAGGGATCCCTCGATACGGGACCTCGATACGCGCTTTCAGCGCTACTCGGCCCCACTCGGGACGAACGGCGGATGAAAGCAGATGTTGAGACTATGCCCGCTTGAACGGGTCGGCGAAGGCCGGATGGTCCGGAGCCTGCAGCTCGCCCTCGGCCGCGGCATCCGCCTCGCGCGCAGCCCGCTCGCGCTGGGCGCGCAGTTCCTCGATCAGCGCCTCGCGGTCGCCTTCGAAGCGGGTGTCGGTCGGTGCTTCCAGGCCGGCCGCCTTGGCAGCCTTGGCCACCGCCGCATCCAACTCGCGCTGCGTGGTCAGGCCCAAAGTCACGGGGTCCTTCGGCTGGATGTTCGAGATGTTCCAATGGCTGCGGTCGCGGATCGCCGCGATCGTGGTGCGCGTGGTGCCGATCAGCTTCGAAATCGCGCCGTCCGACACTTCGGGATGATTGCGGATGATCCAAGCGATGCCGTCCGGCTTGTCCTGCCGCTTGGAGACGGGCGTGTAGCGCGGCCCCTTGGTGCGGCGGATCTGCTCCGGGCCTTTCGAAATCACGAGCGGGTAGTTCGGGTCCTTCTGGCCCTTCTCGATCTCCTCCATGCTCAGTTCATGCGCGCGAACCGGATCGCGGCCGGTCAGCTTGGTCGCGGCGGTGTCGTCCGCGATCGCCTGCACTTCCAACACATGGAGGCCGCAGAAATCGGCGATCTGCTGAAAGGACAGCGACGTATTGTCGACCAGCCAGGAAGCGGTCGCGTGCGGCATGAGCGGATAGGCCTGGGCCAAGGGAAAACCTCCGGAAATAAATAGGGCCGCCCCTCACGGAGCGGCCGAGCCTTGTCCGTCGATGTAGTCCGGGCCGCTGATGGTGGCAAGCCAAAGCTCCTCTCCCCGTGAGGAGAGGAACTGCAGCCTAAAGTCGCTCGATCTTGCGCGCCGCTTCGTCGATGATGTCGGCGAAGCCGTGCAGCGTCTCGTCGGTGATGTCGCCGCGCATCGCGCGGTGCGAGATGGCGGTGAACAGATTGGCCATGGCCCGCTTGACCGGCGCGCGATCGACCCGGCCCCGCTCCTCGCCGAGCGCGTCGAGCCGCGCGATCAGATCGGCGACTTCCCGCTCGCGCTCTGCGAGGTGCGCGCGGCCGGCATCCGTCGCGGCATATTGGCGCCGCGAGCCCTCCGACACCGCTTCGATCTGCCCCATCTCGTCGAGCATGGTCAGCGTCGGATAGACCACGCCCGCGCTCGGCGCATAGGCGCCACCGGTGCGCTCCTCGATGTCGCGGATAAGGTCATAGCCGTGGCGGGGCTGGTCGGCGATCAGCTTCAAGAGCAGCAGCCGCAACTCGTCGCCATCGAACATGCGCCGCCGCCGCCCGCCGCCGCGCTGTCCGGCCGCCTCGCCCATGTCCCAGTGAAATTCGAACGGTCCACGCTTCCAGGAACCCATTCTGGGCCCACAGCCATGATTGCGACCGCCATAATAGAAGAACATCGCGCCTGCTCCTGAACGACTCGAATGCGTTCAAGATATATCTTGCTCCCCTCTTTAACAAGAAGGAGCTGAACCTAGGCTCAAGGCCGGGGTGACGGCTTGTCGTTGAGCAATCTGTCCCATCTCTCGTCACCCCGGACTTGATCCGGGGTCCAGCTTCTTTCTTCTGTCCTACACGCCGCCAAATGTGCCAGCGTCCGCCCATGTACTCCAAGCACCAGGCGCGAACCGATAAGCGGCATACATCCCGCACAACCTGCACATTCTGCACACCCAACGCCACGTTACCTTTGTTACCTTTGTGCATGTTGTGCGGAAGCAATGGCTGACCTGTTCGCCCCCGATCCCGCCGAGTCCGCTCCCCTCGCTGACCGGCTCCGTCCTCAGCGGCTGGAGGAGGTGATCGGCCAGGACCATCTGACCGGCCCCGAAGGCGCGATCGGGCGGATGGTGGCGGCGGGCCGGCTCTCCTCGATGATCCTATGGGGGCCGCCCGGCACGGGTAAGACGACGATCGCCCGGCTGCTCGCCGACGCCGTTGGCCTGCGGTTCGAGGCGATCTCCGCCGTCTTCTCGGGCGTCGCCGACCTGCGCAAGGTCTTCGCCGCCGCGCGCGACCATGCCGCCGCCGGCCACAGGACCCTCTTGTTCGTTGACGAGATTCACCGCTTCAACCGCGCCCAGCAGGACGGCTTCCTGCCCTATGTCGAAGACGGCACCGTCACATTGGTCGGCGCGACCACCGAAAACCCGAGCTTCGAACTGAACGCGGCTTTGCTCAGCCGCGCGCACGTACTGATCCTGCACCGGCTGGACGCGCGCGCGCTCGGTGCCCTGCTGGACCGCGCTGAGGCACTGGAGGGCCGCTCCCTTCCCCTCACCGCCGAAGCGCGCGAGGCACTGGTCGCCAGCGCCGACGGCGATGGCCGCTTCCTGCTCAACAAGGCCGAGACGCTGTTCTCGGTCCAGCTGGACGCACCGCTCGATCCGGCCGCTTTGTCCGCGCTGCTACACCGCCGCGTCGCTGTCTATGACAAGGACCGTGACGGGCACTACAACCTCATCTCCGCCCTGCATAAATCGATTCGCGGCTCCGACCCGCAGGCGGCGCTATACTATCTCGCGCGCATGCTGACGGCGGGCGAGGAGCCGCTTTTCCTGCTCCGCCGCCTGACGCGCGCCGCGGTCGAGGATATCGGCCTCGCCGATCCGAACGCTCTCACCCAGTGCATCGCCGCCAAGGACACTTATGATTTCCTCGGCTCGCCCGAAGGCGAACTCGCCATTGCCCAGGCCTGCCTCTATCTCGCGACCGCCCCGAAATCGAACGCGGTCTATGCGGCGCAGAAGGCGGCGTGGAAGAGCGCCCGCGAGACCGGCTCGCTGCAGCCGCCGATGAACATCCTCAACACGCCCACCAAACTGATGAAGCAGCTCGGCTACGGCAGAGGCTATAGCTATGATCACGACACCGATGAGGGTTTCTCGGGCGACAATTACTGGCCCGACGGATTAGAGCCGCAGACATTCTATCAGCCCACCGACCGCGGCTTCGAGAAGCGGGTTTCGGAACGGCTGGCTCATTGGGAGGAGTTGCGGCGTGCGAAACGTGAATAGGAGGGTCCGTTCGTTTCGAGCGAAGTCGAGAAACGCGCATTCACCCGCGCCGAAACCGCTTTTCGACTTCGCTCGAAGCGAACGGAAGTGGGTTGCTCTGATAAGTACGATCGCACTCGCCACTCCCACCGAAGCCGCCGAACCCACAACCTACCAGCGCGCCCTCGCCGCCGGCTACAAGGCGGCATTCCTCTGTTCCGGCATGTTCAACGCCGGCCGCACGCGCGAGCAGATCGAGGCGCTGGAGCTGACCGGCATCTATCCAGACTATCAACCGCTGATGGCGACACTCCCGGCCCAAGTGAATGGGCGGCAGGTCAGTGTGAGCTTCGATGCCGAACTGCCGCCGCGAGTCTCCTATTGGCGACCAGGTCTCGGCTGCTCCACCCTACCCATCGGCGCTGCTCCGCCCGCCGAGGGCAGCGCCCCCGCTCCTCCGCACGGGGCCGAGCCTCGCCCATGGCCGATGGGCGACGCCGGCATTCGCCCGAAGCCCAGTTCAGCCCTGACCGCTCACGTCTCGGCGGCTTTCTCCGGCAGCTATGGCGACAAGGCGCGCACGGTCGGCGTGGTCATCGTGCACGACGGGCGCGTCGTGGCCGAGCGTTATGCCGAGGGCTTTGGACCGTTCACCTCCAACCGCACCTGGTCGGTGGCCAAGAGCATCACCGGCACGCTCGCCGGTATCGCCGTGCACAAAGACCTGCTCCGCGCCGATGCGCTGGCGCCGATTCCAGAGTGGCGCACACCCGGCGACCCGCGCGCCGCGATCACGCTCGATCAGCTGCTGCGGATGGCAAGCGGCCTGCATAGCGACACCGCGGGCAACCGTACCGACGCGCTCTACACCGGCGCTACGACCGTCACCCAGGAAGCAACCCATTGGCCCTTGGAGGCGGCGCCCGGCTCGCGCTTCCGCTACGCCAACAACGACACGTTGCTAGCCGTCCGTGCGATCCGTGCCACGCTCAACGACGACCAAGCCTATCTGAGCTTCCCCCGTGCAGCGCTGTTCGAGAAGATCGGTATGCGCCACACGGTCGCCGAGACTGACTGGCAGAACAACTTCATCCTGTCCTCCCAGGTCTGGTCCACCGCCCGCGACCTCGCCCGGCTCGGCCTGCTGTGGCTGAACGACGGCGTCTGGGCTGGCAAGCGCCTGCTGGCCGAAGGCTGGGTTAAGTACATGGCGACGCCCTCTGGTCCGCAGCCGGCGCAAGGGGAGGGTTATGGCGCCACCCTCTGGCTGTTCGGCCCCAAACAGGGCCTGCCGGAAGGCAGCTATGGCGCACAGGGCAATCGCGGCCAGTACATCATGGTCGTCCCGTCCAAGCGCCTCGTCATCGTCCGCCGCGGCGAAGACCCGGCCGGCGGCGGCTTCGACATCGAGAAGTTCAGCGCGGATGTGTTGAAGGCGATTGAATAGGTTCACCCACTTCGCGGCGATCGATTGGTCGGGAGCGGCAGGGCCGCGCCAAAAGGGCATCGCGGCCGCGACTTGTTCGTCGGGCACCGGAGCGCCGGAGCTGGTGCGGCCGGGACATGTCTGGTCGCGGCTGGAGGTGCTGGAATGGATGTTGGCGCTCGAAGGAGATTGGCTGGTCGGCCTGGACCTCTCGCCTTCCCTTGCCTTTGCCGACTGCGGCGCCTTCTTCCCTGGCTGGGACCGGAGCCCCTCTGACGCAGCCGGCCTCTGGGCGCTGGTCGAGGACATCGCGCGGGACGAACCGCACTTCGGCGCCAACAGCTTCGTCGATCACCCCGAAGCGAGTCGACATTTTCGACGTCATGGCGGACGATGCGGCGACCTGTTCCCGCCCGGCGCGGGCCGCTTCCGCGTCGTGGAGGACGTCAGCCGCGAACAGGGCCTCTGCAATCCCTATAGCAACTTCAACCTGGTCGGAGCTGCGCAGGTCGGCAAATCGAGCCTGACCGGCATGCGGCTATTCTATCGCCTGGCCGGGCGGCTGCCGATCTGGCCCTATCAGCCGATCCCGGATAGCGGGCCGCTGGTCATAGAAATCTACACCAGCATCGCCGCAACCGCTGCCGGCCTGCCGAAAAGCCGGACCAAGGTCCGCGATGGCGCGAGCCTGGACGCGGTTCTCGCCGCATTGGGCAGCAGCCCGCACACGCCCCTCCACCGTTACGACGACCATGCCACCGACGCCATAATGGCGGCAGCCTGGCTCCGTGCAGTGGCGCACGAGCCGAGTTACTGGGCTCCGGAACGGCTCACGCCCGAACTCGCCGCCACCGAAGGCTGGACGTTCGGCGTTCGCTGACGCAATGGGGGAATCGGCGCCGGGTTAGCTCAGCTGGTAGAGCAGCGGTTTTGTAAACCGAAGGTCGCGGGTTCGATCCCTGCACTCGGCACCACGCCCCCTCAGGCCAGAACCTCGCCGTCGTCGCCGCTACCGCCGGTGATTGCTTTCGAGTTGCTCAGCCTTTCTTCGGCTTCCCCGATCATGCGGGCGCTTTCCGCAATGTGGTTCCGAAGCTGCTGATGCCCGCGCTCCATCTCGCCGAGCACGTCGCCTTCGCCGTCCATTTCCGTCACACCCGCCGTCTTCTGGTCCTTAAACGTCTATCCCTGTGTGCGGTCGCCGACATATGCGGCCAAGTGTCCGTTTGTGAAGCCAAAACGGAACAGTGAGCGGCTAAAAAATTGCGATGCAACCGCCATTTTCTTTGCTATCACCGCCATCCGGCCGGGGGGCCAGTACAGCTTTTGTCATGGGGCGGGGGGAAGCCAGGAGCCGTCCTTGAACATCCAGACTTCGCGCGAGTTCACCGATCGTCGCCAGCTTGTCAGCGCGCTTCGTGCCTTGAGGCGCGGAGATTTCTCCATCCGACTGCCCGAAGACGATCCGGACTTCGATCCGGAAGTCGCGACGCTGTTCAATGAGGTCGTCTCGCTCAATCAGGAGATGACGCAGGAATTCTCGCGCCTGTCGATGGTGGTCGGCAAGGAAGGCAAGATCACCCAGCGCGGGCGGCTGAAGAACGCGACGGGCGACTGGGACTCCGCGATCCGCTCGGTCAACGAACTAATTGACGACATGGTGCAGCCGACTGCCGAAGTCAGCCGCGTCATCGGCGCGGTGGCCAAGGGCGACCTTTCTCAGACAATGGCAGTCGAGATCGACGGCCGCCCCTTGCGCGGCGAGTTCCTGCGCATTGGCAAGGTCGTGAACACGATGGTGGAGCAGCTCGCCAGCTTCGCCTCTGAAGTGACGCGCGTGGCGCGCGAAGTCGGCACCGAAGGGAAGCTCGGCGGTCAGGCGCAGGTGCGCGGCGTCGCCGGCACCTGGAAGGACCTGACCGACAACGTGAACGCGATGGCGACCAACTTGACGGGCCAGGTCCGCAACATCGCCGAGGTGACGACCGCCGTGGCGTCGGGCGATCTCTCCAAGAAGATCACCGTCGATGTGAAGGGCGAGATCCTCGAGCTCAAGAACACCATCAACACGATGGTGGACCAGTTGAATTCCTTCGCTTCGGAAGTGACCCGCGTGGCCCGCGAAGTCGGCACTGAAGGCAAACTCGGCGGCCAGGCGCGGGTGGAAGGCGTTGGCGGCACCTGGAAAGACTTGACCGACAACGTGAACCTGATGGCCGACAACCTGACCGGCCAGGTCCGCAACATCGCCGAAGTGACGACCGCCGTGGCGTCGGGCGACTTGTCCAAGAAGATCACCGTCGACGTGAAGGGTGAGATCCTCGAGCTGAAGAACACCATCAACACGATGGTGGACCAGCTGAACGCCTTCGCGTCCGAAGTGACTCGCGTGGCCCGCGAAGTGGGTACCGAAGGAAAATTGGGCGGCCAGGCACAGGTGCCGGGTGTTGGCGGCACCTGGAAGGACCTGACCGACAACGTCAACTTGATGGCCGACAATCTGACTGGCCAGGTGCGTAACATCGCCGAAGTGACCACCGCTGTCGCCTCGGGCGACTTGTCCAAGAAGATCACCGTCGACGTGAAGGGCGAGATCCTCGAGCTTAAGAACACCATCAACGTCATGGTGGACCAGCTGAACGGCTTCGCCTCCGAAGTGACGCGCGTGGCGCGCGAAGTCGGCACCGAAGGCAAGCTCGGCGGCCAGGCGCAGGTGCCGGGTGTCGCCGGTACCTGGAAGGACTTGACCGACAACGTGAACCTGATGGCCGCGAACCTGACCGGTCAGGTCCGCAACATCGCGGAGGTGACCACGGCCGTCGCCCGCGGCGACTTGTCGAAGAAGATCACGGTCGAAGTGCGCGGCGAAATTCTCGCGCTCAAGGACACCATCAACGTCATGGTGGACCAGCTGAACGGCTTCGCCTCCGAAGTGACGCGCGTCGCGCGCGAAGTGGGTTCGGAAGGCAAGCTCGGCGGCCAGGCGCAGGTGGAAGGCGTTGCCGGCACCTGGAAGGACTTGACCGACAACGTGAACCTGATGGCGGGCAACCTGACCGGCCAGGTTCGCAACATCGCCGAAGTGACCACCGCCGTGGCCCGCGGCGACTTGTCCAAGAAGATCACCGTCGATGTGAAGGGCGAGATCCTCGAGCTGAAGAACACCATCAACGTGATGGTGGACCAGCTGAACGGCTTCGCGTCCGAAGTGACGCGCGTGGCGCGCGAAGTGGGTTCCGAAGGCAAGCTCGGCGGCCAGGCGCAGGTGCCGGGCGTCGGCGGCACCTGGAAGGACCTGACCGACAATGTGAACGCGATGGCGTCGAACCTGACCGGCCAGGTCCGCAACATCGCCGAAGTGACGACCGCAGTGGCCTTGGGCGATTTGTCCAAGAAGATCACGGTGGACGTTAAGGGCGAAATCCTCGAGCTGAAGAACACCATCAACACGATGGTCGATCAGCTGAACGGCTTCGCCTCCGAAGTGACGCGCGTGGCGCGTGAGGTCGGCACCGAAGGCAAGCTGGGCGGTCAGGCGCAGGTGCGCGGAGTCGCCGGCACCTGGAAGGACCTGACCGACAACGTCAACCTGATGGCCGATAACCTGACTGGTCAGGTCCGCAACATCGCCGACGTGACCACCGCCGTGGCGAGGGGCGACCTTTCCAAGAAGATCACCGTCGACGTGAAGGGCGAAATCCTCGAGCTGAAAAACACCATCAACGTCATGGTGGACCAGCTCAACTCGTTCGCGTCCGAAGTCACTCGCGTGGCGCGCGAAGTCGGCACCGAAGGCAAGCTCGGCGGCCAGGCGAACGTGCCGGGCGTTGGCGGCACCTGGAAGGATTTGACCGACAACGTCAATCTGATGGCCAACAATCTGACCAACCAGGTGCGCGGCATCGCCGACGTCGTGACCGCCGTGGCGCAGGGCAATCTGAAGCGGAAGCTGACGCTCGACGCCAAGGGCGAGATCGCCGCGCTTGCCGAGACGATCAACTTCATGATCGAGACGCTGTCGACCTTCGGCGACCAGGTGACCAACATGGCCCGCGAGGTCGGCATCGAAGGCCGCCTGGGTGGCCAGGCCCGCGTGCCGGGCGCCGCCGGCCTGTGGCGCGACTTGACCGACAACGTGAACCAGCTGGCCGCGAACCTGACCAACCAGGTGCGCTCGATCGCCGACGTGGCGACGGCCGTGACCAAGGGCGACTTGACCCGCTCCATCGCCGTCGAGGCGTCCGGCGAAATGGCGGCGCTCAAAGACACCATCAACGAGATGATCCGCAATCTGAAAGAGCAGACGCTCAAGAATGCGGAGCAGGATTGGCTCAAGACCAACCTCGCCCGGTTCAGCCGCATGCTGCAGGGCGAGCGCGATCTGACAACGGTGTCCAACCTGATCATGTCCGAACTCGCGCCGCTGGTGAATGCGCAGTACGGCGTCTTCTACGTCACCGAGCGCGAGGAGAATGAAACGCGGCTGAAGCTCGCCGCCAGCTATGGCGCCGAGAACAAGGGCGCGCTCAAGGATGAGTTCGAGCTGCGCGAAGGCCTGGTCGGACAGGCCGCCGCCGACCGCCGGCCGATCGTGCTGAAAGACGTGCCGTCGGACTTCATCCGCATCGGCTCGGGCCTTGGTCATGCCAAGCCGGCGACCGTCGCGGTGCTCCCGGCACTGTTCGAGGATGATGTGAAGGCGGTGATCGAGCTCGCATCGTTCGGCGAGTTCAATGAGACTCACCAGAGCTTCCTCGACCAGCTGATGGAGTCGGTGGGCATCGTGCTCAACACGATCGCGGCCACCATGCGCACCGAGGGACTGCTCAAGCAGTCGCAGCTGCTGACCCAGGAGCTGCAGGCCCGCCAGACCGAGCTCACCACCAAGCAGGAAGAGCTGCACGCGACCAACGAGGAGCTGCAGGAAAAAGCGCAGCTGCTCGAAAACGAGAAGAAGCAGGTCGAAGCGAAGAATATTGAGATTGAGATGGCGCGGCGCGCCGTCGAGGAGAAGGCGGAACAGCTCGCCCTCACCTCCAAATACAAGTCCGAGTTCCTGGCGAACATGTCGCACGAGCTGCGGACGCCGCTCAATTCGCTGCTGATCCTGTCGAAGCTGTTGGCGGACAATCCCCAGGGCAATCTGAACGAGAAGCAGACCGAGTTCGCGCGCACCATCCACTCGGCTGGCTCCGATCTTCTCAGCCTGATCAACGACATTCTCGATCTGTCCAAGATCGAGTCCGGCACCGTTTCGATCGAAGTCGGCGACATGCCGATGTCGACGCTCAAGCAGCATATGGACCGCACCTTCCGCCAGCTGGCGCAGGACAAGGGGCTGCGGTTCGACGTCGATTTCGACACCTCGCTGCCGCTGTCGATCCGCACCGACGAGAAGCGGCTGCAGCAAGTGGTGCTCAACCTGCTGTCCAACGCCTTCAAGTTCACGGCGCAGGGCGGCGTCACTCTGTCGGTCAAGACCGTCAAGCAGGGCTGGAGCACCAACCATCCTGTGCTGCGCGGCGTCGATCGGGCGATCGCGATCGCGGTGACGGACACCGGCATCGGCATCCCCGAGGACAAGCAGAAGCTGATCTTCGAGGCGTTCCAGCAGGCCGACGGCACCACCAGCCGCAAATATGGCGGAACCGGCCTGGGCCTGTCGATCAGCCGCGAAATCGCGCGCTTGTTGGGTGGCGAGCTGCAAGTGCAGTCCAAGCCGGGCGAAGGCTCCACTTTCACCTTGTTCATCCCGCTCGAGGCCGGCGCCGTCGCCAGCACCGGCGAAGGCACGCCGGCGCGTTATGAGAATAGCGGCGCGACCGTCCCGAGCGCGATTGCCGTCACTGCCGAGGTGGTCGATGACCGTGAGAACCTCGGCCACGACCCGTTCGTGCTGATCGTTGAGGACGATGTGACCTTCGCCTCCATCCTGCTCGATCTGGCGCGGGAGGCCGGATTGAAGGGCGTGGTCTCGACCGCGGGGGCCGGCACGCTCGCGCTGGCGCGTAAGCTGCAGCCCGATGCGATCACCCTGGACCTGGGTCTGAGCGATATCGACGGCTTCGTGCTGCTCGACCTGCTCCGTCACGATCCGCAGACGCGGCATCTGCCGATCCATGTGATCTCGGGTGCCTCGGACATCCAAGCCGTGTCGCGGCTGGGGGCGTTCAGCATCACCGAGAAGCCGGCCGACCAGTCGGATCTGGTGAGGGTGTTTGAGTCCATCCACCAGCACATCCAGCGCGCCGAGCGCCGGGTGCTGATCGTGGGCGGCACTGCCCCGGACCGCAAAGCCATCGGCGCGCTGATCGCCGATCCGCTGGTCGAGGTCGAAACCGCATCCAGCTTTGCGCGGGCGCAGGAGAAGTTCGGGCCTCAGCGGCTCGACCTGATCGTCGTGGCGGGCGGCGAAAGCGCGGCGGCGGCCAAGGAACTGGCCGCGGTTTCCGCCGCGCACACGCCCTTGCTGGTCGTCAGCCGCGGCGAGGAAAGCGCGGCGGTGCGGGGAACTGTCGCCAAGCTGTCGGACAAGGTGGAAGTGCCGGTCGTGCACAGCCTCGAGGCGCTGCCCGGCGCAGTTGGGCCTGCGCTGCGGAGAGCGACACGCGTGGTCCGGCAGGCCGAGCCGAACCCGCCGAGCCGTCAAGTGCCCGAGCTTGCCGGTGCGAAAATCCTGATTGTCGACGACGATATTCGCAACATCTTCTCGCTCACCAGCGTGCTCGAAAGCTATGGCGTCGAGGTGCTGCACGCGGAGCGGGGTCGCGACGGCATCCGAATTCTCGAGGAGGTGCCGGGCATCGATATCGCGCTGATCGATATCATGATGCCGGAAATGGATGGCTATGAGACGATGCAGCAGATCCGCAAGCGCCCGGCGCTTGCCGATGTGCCGCTGGTCGCGGTCACGGCCAAGGCGATGAAAGGCGACCGGCAGAAGTGCCTCGATGCTGGCGCCTCCGACTATATCGCGAAGCCCGTAGACCTCGACCTGTTGCTGGCCCTGCTTCGCGTGTGGATCGACCGCTCGCGCAGCCGGACCGGCACATTGCTCGCAGAGTCGCTGCCGGCCGGGGCGTGAGAGTGGAAACGCAGAACACGATCGTGATGGAAGTTGTGCCCGATACGGCGTTATTGCGCTCCACTGCTCTATCGGAGCCGGATCGGGCGCGCGTGCTCGTCGTCGACGACGACGAGCGCAATCTTCTGGCGATTGAGACCGTGCTGGAAGATGTCGCCGATATCGTTGTGGCGCGGTCCGGCGAGGAAGCGCTGCGGCACCTCCTCAAGGACGAGTTCGCCGTCATCCTGCTCGACGTCTACATGCCGGGTATGGACGGCTATGAAGTCGCGCAGATCATCCGCGGCCGCGAACAGTCCAAGCGCATACCGATCGTCTTCCTGTCGGCGGTCAACAAGGAAGCCGAGCACCTGATCCGCGGCTATTCGATGGGCGCGGTCGATTACGTGTTCAAGCCGGTCGAGCCGCTGGTGCTCCGCTCCAAAGTCGCCGTGTTCGTCGATCTTTACCGCATGCGTGGGGAAATCCAGCGGAAGGCACGCGAGCAGGAGGAACTGCTCGAAGCCAATCTGAAGACCACCGCCGAACTTATTCGCGCAGAACAGGAGTTGCGGGCGGCCGAACAGCGCCAGGCGGCGATCATCAACTCGCTGCCGATCGTGCTCTATCTGGAGCCGTTCGATCGGAGCCCCCGCTGGCCTGCTTTCGTCAGCGGCGACCTGGTGGCGATCACGGGTTTCAGCTTCGACGATATCGCCGCGAATCCAACGATCTGGCAGGACCGCCTGCACCCTGAGGACCGCGACTACGTCCTGGCGGCATTGGAGGAGCGCCGCCGCACGGGCCGCTTCTCGATCGAATATCGCTGGCAGGCAGGCGACGGCAGCTACAAGCATTTCCTGGACCAGGCGGTCCTGCTTCCGGATCCGGACGGCGGGCCAGGCAAGTTCGCCGGCACCCTGCTCGACGTGACCGAGCGCAAGGCGTTGGAAATGCAGCTGCTTCAGGCGCACAAGATGGACGCGATCGGCAAGCTGACCGGCGGCATCGCCCACGACTTCAACAATCTGCTCGCCGCCGTGTTGGGCGGCATCGGCCTGATCGAGCGGCGGATCACATTGGCGGAGGATCAAAAGAAGATCCTCGGCATGACCCGCCACGCCGCCGAGCAGGGGGCGGAACTGGTCCGCCGCCTGCTCGCCTTTGCGCGGCGGCAAAAGCTGCAGCCGGCCCCGATCGCGCTCAAGGACCTGTCCCATAGGCTGGACGACCTGCTGGCCCACACGCTGGGCGGGTTAGTCGAGATCCATTGGAACGGCATGGATCGAGGCTGGCCGGCCTTCGCCGACGAGACGCAGCTGGAGCTGGCGCTGATGAACCTCGTCATCAATGCGCGGGACGCCATGCCCGATGGGGGGACCATCAGCATCACTGCTGAGAACCGCCAAGTCCGCGCCGGCGAGCCGCTCGCGCTCGCGCCAGGCGACTATGTGACCTTGTCGGTCAGCGACACCGGCGAAGGTATTGCGCCCGCGATGCTCGAAAAGGTGATGGAGCCGTTCTTCACCACCAAGCCCGCAGGCAAGGGCACCGGCCTTGGCCTGTCGATGGTCTATGGCTTTGCGCGCCAATCGGGCGGAGCGGTCGAGATCGAAAGCGCAGTGGGGCGCGGCACCTCCGTCACCTTGTGGCTGCCCCGCGCCCCGTTCGGGTCCGACCTGCTGCCCGGCATCGGCGAGAACTCCGGCGAGGCGGAGCGCGGCGCAGCTTTGCGCATCCTCCTGGTCGACGATCATGAAGGCGTGCGGGCGATGACGGCGGCCATGCTCGAGGAGCTGGGGCATGAAGTCGTCTCGATCCGCGACGGCACGACAGTCGTAAAGCGGCTGAAAAACTGCGCCAGCGCCTTCGATCTGCTGATCAGCGACTATGCGATGCCGGCTATTTCCGGCTCTGAAGTGATGGGCCTGGCGCGCGCGCATGCGCCGAACCTGCGCGGTCTGCTGATCACCGGCTATGCCGATCCGGACTCGATCGGCAATCGGCCGAAGGATGTCGAAGTGCTGACCAAGCCCTTCACCATCGATCAGCTGCGCGCCGCTATCACACGCTGCACCGCTGGCTAGGCTTTGGCGTTCTTGCGGACGATCGCGACGATGATCAGCAGGAAGGCGACCAGCCGGATGAGGTAGAGCGGGCTGCGCTCCTCCACCGGAATGTTGGTCAGCACCAGCAGAGCCTGGGTGAGACCGAGCAGGGCGAAGGCGGCGGCGAAGGCTAGGAAAAGACCGTCGCCGGTCCGCCGCCAGAAACGGGCGAAGAACAGGCCGGCGACCAGAAAGCCCATGGTGATCGCGCCAGCCAGGAAAGCGTACAGCTGCTCGCTCATGCCTCTTCCCCGCGCCAGATGAAACCGAACAGCAACAGGCAGACGGCGGCAAGCGACGCCGCCACGCGCCAGGGCAGCAGGTCGGCAGACCGCACGATCAGCAGGTCGAAGATGACGATCAGGTTGTTCAGCGCCAGCAGGAGGAAGCAGCCTGCGCTCCAGAACAGCAGGCCGCTTCTAGACGCCAAATAGGCGCGCAGCAGCAGCCATGTGCAAGCCGCGCTGGTCAGGAAGCAGAGCGTGTAGACGATGCCGGGAAACCACTGATCAGTCATACCCCTCCCCCCTCAATCCCGCCGGAACTTGAATGCGTCGGCGAAGCGCTCGACGGAGTCCTGCGGACCGCCGACGATGAGCCGGCGCACGAATGTCGGCCGAGACTCGTACAATGCCACGGCTCTCCCAAGCTGCACCTCGTGTGGCGCGCCTGGAGCATAGCGCACGTTGTCGCCCTCTTCCTGGACCAGTTCCATCGCGCGAAGATCGGCAAGGCTTCGCGACAGGACATGATCGCTGGCCCTCAATGATGCGATAAGCTCGGCTCTCGTCCAGTCCCGATCCGGTGCCTCGCGCAGGATCAGCAGCAGCTCCAATGCCCAGACCGAGCCGAACGCCGCGCGAATGAAGGCTTCGGTCTCGCTATCGCTGCTCATGCGTCCCCGATCGCCCCATCGCGAGGGGGCCTACAAGAGCGGTCGGCGAAGTTCCAGCTATGCGGCCGCTCGATCGATGCGGCTCAGCTGCAACGGCAAACGGATTGTCGCGACAAAGCCGTCGTCAACCGCGCGCGTGTCGAGGCTTGCCCGCTCCCCATAGCTGATACGCAAGCGCTGGCGAATGTTCATCAGCCCGATGCCCTTTCGTCCATGCCCGCCTGCGCCCGCCGGGTCGGGCGAATCCCCGGTCGTGGCGCGGTTCACCACGCTCAGCACGAGCTCCTCGCCCTCCGCCACAGCCGAGACACGCAGGGTCGCCTCGCCGCGCTGCGCGGCGACACCGTGCTTGATCGCATTCTCCACCAGCGGCTGAAGGATGAAGTTCGGCACCATCGCGGCCATCGCCGCATCGGCGACGTCCACCTCGATGCTCAGGCGCTCGCCAAAGCGCGCGGCTTCAATGCCGAGATAGGCCTCAATCGTGTCGAGCTCGCGTGCCAGCGGCACGTCGGCCATCGGGTCGGACTCGAGCGACGCCCGCAGGAAGCCGGCGAGCTGGTCGATCATCGTCTCGGCTTCGGCCTTGCGATCCAAAGTCACGAGACTGGAAATGCTGTTCAGTGTGTTGAACAGGAAATGGGGGTTGAGCTGCAAGCGCAGTGCCGCCGCCTCGGCGCGTTGCTTCTCGGCCTTGAAGAGCGTCGCGCGCGCGGCTGCCCTTTCGGCTGCACCGCCGACGCCTGCCGCCCAGAGGAGAGTCAGCGCGAGACAGAAGGTCCAGAGATAGAGCAGGCCGACGGTGAAGATTCGCTCGGGCGTGATATCCATCGCCCAGCGCTGCCAGTCGGGCACGACGGCAATGGCGAGCCACTTGAAATAGTATAGGTCGAAGAACGAGTGCACCGCAGTCGCAAGCATCAGCGCAGCACCGAGGCCACCCCAGCGAATCCAGCTCGGCCGGTCCCGCAGTCGCTGACGCGTCCACTCCAGCAACAGAGTGTAGGTAACGCCGAGAATGAACAGTGGAATTGACGCGACGCTACTGACGCCGAGCGGCATTCGCCCCATCAAATAGACGAAGATATCGACCAGCAGATAGCCGAAGCCCCAGATGACCAGGACCGGCCGAAGGGCTGCGTTGCCGAGCAAGGCGCCGAGTGGCTTCATCAATCCCCTTCCTCACCCGTTCTAGCGTCGATCAAGGCGGGGAGCGAGGCGGTTTTCAGTCGATCAGCGCGCGGATTCGGTCCCGTACCGCCGCGATGCGGCTCGCTGCTTCCTCAAAAGTCTGGACGTCAGCGCGCTTGCCATTGGCGCGTGCATCCTTGGCCGCCTCGACATAGCCCTCTATATCGGTTTCGAGCGCATCGACCAGGATCTCAGCCTCATCCTCGGTCAGTTTCAACTGAATCGTCTTCGCCATGTGATCACGTCCATACCTTGCAAGCCCGCGCCATAGCGGCGCCAGCGGCAAGGCGGAAGTCAGTTCACCTTGGCGCTGTCCATGATCGCCTGCGCCTTGGGCAGGTGCGCGTCGAAATAGTGCAAGGCGGGCGCCATGTAGCTGATCAGATACAGCTTGCCGCCGATGATCGCGCCCCGCGCCTCGCCCTTGCGGGTGAGTTCCTCTTCCGGCTTGGTGAAGTGGAAGGTGAACTTGACGCCCTGATGCCCGGCAAAGGTCACCGGCTCCATGGAATCGACCGTGAAGTCCGGCGACCGGGTGATGATCCGCTGGGTCTGCTCATAGACTTGCGCGATGTCGGTCGGCAGCATCTTCGGGTTGAACTTCGGGAGCGGCTTGTCCTTCTTGTTGCGCTCCTTGGCGAGCGGCTCGCCGGCGGCAATGCCGCCGATGAACTCGATCTGGTTCAACACCGGCCCGTCATAGCTCCACAGCTCTGCCTTTTTGCCTGGACGGAAGGACCAGCTATTCCATCCGGCTCCGGGCACGACCTTCATCTGGCTCTTGGCGACCGCGACCGGCATGGTTTCCGGCAGCAAAGTCCATTTCGCGCTGGCCGAGGCGGCGAGGCTGGCGAGCGCCAGGCCAAGGATGAGCTTCTTCATTGTGATCCCCCACTGATCATGGCGAGCATCGCCTTGTCCGATGCCTGCGGATTGCGTTTCAGATATTCGTCGATGGCGGCGCGAGAGCCCGCCGCGTCGCCCGTGCGGGCAAGCGCCAGCCCGAGCCCTCGCCAAGCCGCGGACGGCGCATCGGGCTTGTCGATCGCTTCGCGATAGAAGGCGGCTGCCTTGGTGAAGTCGTCGCCGTGTCCCCGATACCGGTGCAGTTCGCCGCGCGCGTAGAGAAGCGGCCCGGTCCAGCCCCCGCTCGCCAAGCCCGTGAGCAGATATTCGCTGCCGCCAAAGTCATTGAGCTTCACCTGATCGTCGATCAGCGTCGGCCAGAGCGGCGAGATGGCCGCGCCGTATTCGGCGACACCGGCAGAACCTTCCGGATCGGACGCGGCGCTGCTGGTCAAATAGGCGAGCCGCTCGGCCGTCGCGGGATGCGTTTCGAACATGCCGCGCTTGTCCTTGCGGCTGCGGACGTTGCGCGCCGCGGCCGTGGCGTCCATCTCTGCGCGGAGATGACTCCACACCTCGCCGGCCGAGCGGGTGCGGTAGCCGGCGGCTCGCATCACCTTCAACCCGTCCATGTCGGCGTCGCGCTCCTGATCCTGTGAGAAGCTGAAGACGCTGCCGATCAGCGCCAGCTGCAGCGGCAGGCCGCCGGCTGCGCCGAGAAACGCCGCCAAGCCCGTCGCCGAGCGCGCCTTTTTCAAGAGCGCGAGCGAGTGGCGCCGCTCAAAATGCGCAACTTCATGCCCAAGGATCGCGGCAAGTTCCGCCTCGCTACGAATGCGCAGCAGCAGCCCGCTGTTGATCAGCATCATGCCGTTGGCGGTCATGCTGGCATTGAAGCGCGGATCGCGGACGACATAGATGCGGATCGTCTTGCACGGCCCTTCGGGCGCCACCCGGCAGAGCACCTGCCGCAAATAGCCAAGCAGCGCTTCGTCGCGCAGGATCAGCTTCGATGCCTTGAGCTCACGTTCGGCTTCTTCGAAGGCGTCCCAGAGTCCCTGCTCGTCAGCTCCGAGCGGCTGATAGCCAGCAGCAGCCGGAGAGCCGGTCGGCACAGTTTCGGCGGCTGGCGCGGTGCCGGTCAGGGTCACCGCGGCGGCCGCAGCCAGCACGGCACGGCGCATTACTTCGCCGCGGTGCGGGCCGACGCTGCCGAAGCGCCCGGCTGCGGAAAGTCTTCGAGCAGCTGGACGACGCGCTTGGTCGCGCCCTCCGCATCACGCACGTCGCCGCCCATCTTCAGATCGGCATTGAGCCAGACGAGGTCGCCGGTGCGCAGATCGACCAGCCCGGCATAGCCGGCATGGATGCCGGAGCTGACCATACCGCCAAAGCCGGTCGCGGCGCTCATCAGCAGCCCGAACACCTGCAGCGCCTTGCGGCCGGAGTCGCCGAACGCGTCGTTGGTGACGACGAAGAGGCCGTAATCGCCGCCGCCAATCTCACCGAGCTTCGCGGTACCCGATCCCAGCGTATATTCGAAGCCGGTGATCTTGGTCGGCAGCCGGTCGCCCTTGAACAGCCGGTGCTGCAGCACGGTTGCGGCCACGCCCTTGAACAGCGAACGATATTCATTGAGCAGAGTCGCGTTCTCGCCATCGAGTTCGGGCATGAATACGACTTCACTCGCGCCGCCGGGCTTGGCCAACACCAGAGCGTCGGCGAGGTGCTTGCGCGCGTTGGCCGTCCACTCGGCGTTGGGCGTGACGACGCCGCCCGCCGATTGCGAACCGACCTTCACGTCGGGCCGGAAGACGAGGATGCGGACCGGCCGGTCGACCGGCATGGTGAAACCAGGCTTCACCGCGGCCTTTTCCTGCCCGAGCGCCGGCGCGCTCGACAAGGCAACACTGGCCAATGCCAGCGCGTGCAAAATCTTCATTGGTAAGCCCCCGCTCCCCGATTGGTGCCCGAAAGGCTAGCCGGGGCGATGATTCCCGGCAAGCCAAAATCGGAGCGTTCTTCGGAGCTTACCTGTCGATAATCAGTGAACGCTCAGCGCGCCCGCGCCATGCCCCGACCGCGAAGCGTGTTGAGCAGAGCCATGCCGACCACGCCTGCCAGGGCAGCGGTTGCCCAGGGCCGCTGCTTGGCGAACTCGGTCGCCTTGCTGGCCATCTGATTGTTGCCGATCGCGTTCTTCAGCGACCCCATCGTGCTGTTTGAGCTGTTGGTGGTCGAACTTTGGTTCTGGGCGGTGCTCGCCATCCTGACTCTCCTTCATGCAAAGCTACGGGAACGAGGCCAGTTCAACGCCCGTCACGCGCTCCAGTGCCAGACGATTTGCTGTGGGCAAAGCAAGGAACGCCCTTGAAGCTGCCACAGGGGTGATTCAAAGCTGCCGTCGAGAGGGCGGACCCATGAACTATATGACGGCGGAACCGCGGCTGGCGCTGGGGGTCAGGCGCTCGATCCTGGGCCAGCCCTGGCATTGGCGGGGCGCTCCAGCGGACAATCTGGACGCCAGCTTCTCGCCCGACGATCTGGTCACCCGGCTTCTTCTGACCCGCGGCTGCCCGCGCGATGCACTCGATGCGCATCGCGCGCCCACCATTCGCGGCTTCATGCCCGATCCGTCGATCTTCCGCGACATGGACAAGGCCGCTTCACGGCTGGCCGACGCTGTGCAGGCACGGGAGCCCGTCACGGTCTTCGGTGATTACGATGTCGACGGGGCGACGTCCGCCGCGCTGCTGATCCGACTGCTGCGCCAGCTCGGCCTCTTGCCCGCTTACTACATCCCCGACCGGCTGATGGAGGGCTATGGGCCATCGGGCGAAGCGCTGGTGCGGATTGCGAACTCCGGCACGCGGCTGATCGTCACCGTCGATTGCGGCGCCCAGGCTTTCGAGGCGCTCGACACGGCGCGTGCTGCAGGGGCGGACGTGGTCGTTGTCGATCACCACAAATGCGCTGCCCAGTTGCCCGCCGCTTATGCGCTGGTGAACCCTAACCGCCTCGACGAGGAAGAAGGCGCGGCGCACGGCCATCTGGCGGCGGTTGGCGTCGCCTTCCTGCTCGGCGCGGCCCTGCTGCGCGAGTTGCGGCGGCGGGGCTGGTTCGCTGCCCGGCCCGAGCCTAAGCTGATCGAGCTGCTCGATCTGGTGGCGCTGGGCACCGTTGCGGACGTGGCTCAGCTGAGAGGCCTTAATCGCGCCTTTGTGGCCCAGGGGCTCAAGGTAATGGCGGCGCGGCGCAATATCGGCCTCGCCGCACTGGCCGAGGCGGCGCGGCTCACTCGCGCCCCGCTCTGCCACGATCTGGGCTTTGCGCTGGGCCCGCGCATCAATGCCGGCGGGCGGGTCGGCAAGTCCGATCTCGGCGTGCGGCTGCTGACCACCGAGGACGCGGACGAAGCGCGGCAGATCGCCGAGGAACTCGACCGGCTGAACGAGGAACGCCGGGCGATCGAGGCCGAAGTGCAGGAAGCGGCGGAAGCGGCGTGCCGAGTCTGCGCGAACGCGATGATCCATGTCGCGGCAGGCGAAGGATGGCATCCCGGCGTGATCGGCATCGTCGCCGGCCGTCTGAAGGAGCGCTTCAACCGCCCCGCCATCGTGATCGGCGTGGACGAGACCGGCATTGGCAAGGGTTCGGGCCGATCGGTGCCGGGCGTCGATCTCGGCGCCGCCATCCTCGCCGCAAAGGATGAGGGGCTGCTGATCGCCGGCGGTGGGCATGCGATGGCGGCGGGCCTCACCGTCGCCGCCGACCGGATCGACGCTTTGAAAGCCTTTCTCCACGACCGGCTCGCCGAGGGCGTGAACGCGGCGACCGCCTCGCGCGCACTCCAGCTCGATGCCGCCCTTGCGCCGCGTGGCGTAGCGCCCAGCCTTGTCGAGGCGCTGGAACTCGCCGGGCCCTACGGCATGGGCTGGGCGGCGCCACGCGTCGCTGCCGGCCTAGTACGCGTGGTCAAATGCGATGTGGTCGGCAACGGCCATGTCCGCGCCATCCTGTCGGGCGATGACGGCGCGAGCCTGAAAGCGGTGGCGTTCCGCTCGGCGGAAACGGAGCTCGGCCAAGCGCTTCTTGCCGCGCCCAAGGACCGCAAGCTCTGGGTCGCCGGCCGGCCCAAGCTCGACGACTGGGGCAGCCGTCCGGCCGCCGAACTGCATCTGGACGACGCCGCCTGGTGCGACTGACTTGACCACCGCCGCGCGACCGAATAGGGCGCCCGGACCCACGGACGGCCCCTTCGTCTAGCGGTTAGGACGCGGCCCTTTCACGGCTGAAACACGGGTTCGATTCCCGTAGGGGTCACCAAAACCGGCGGAAACGGCGGAAGTCCCGCAAAACTGCCATTTTCACGATCGCTTTACCCGTCCTTGCGTACAAAGGATGCGTACAAAGTGATCAGAATGTCAGCACCCTTCAAAGACCCTCGCACCGGCATCTACTACTTCCGGAAGGTCATCCCTTCAGAGCTTCGGGCCGCCTTCGGGAAGCGCGAGTACAAGGTCAGCCTGGGCACCCGCGATCCGGCCGATGCCCGCTCCAAAATGGCCGAGCCCGCGGCAGCATATGAACGGCTGCTGGCGCACGCCAAGGAGTTTGTACGCGGCGGGGTGACCGGCCAAGCTCGCCACTATGTAGAGCAGTGGCTCCAAGAGACGGACCGCGGCGGATCGTGGCTCTGGTATAGCTCTCGCTACGTAACATCTTACACACGCGTCGCCTCGGACCGGCAGATATCAGGCCCGCTCCCGGATTATGTTTTCGAGCCGGAAATCCGGCGTCAGGACGACGATCCGATCATGCTTCGCACCTTCCAGGGGAGTCGTCGTCTCCCTCTGCCCACCTGCCTGCAAACTGTAGCTCAGCTTCCGGCGACGGCCTTCGCGTGGCCGGCCGGACAGGTTCTCGAACACCATCAGCTCATTAGGGCCGAGAACATGTTCAAGGCGATCGCCCACTCAGTTCAGCGCCGGATGATGGAGAGCATCGTCGATTTCATGCAGGAGCAGAACTCTAAGACGGCACCTGAGCTTCCCAGCCCGCCTCTGATCGTTATCAACGGCGGTCTCAGTTCCTATGGGCCGAGCCGGCGTGCCCAGCGGGAGGTGCAGGTTGGCCTTACTATCACCCAGGCCTTCGAGGCTTGGCGAGATTATACCAAGGGCCGCGCCCGCAGCCCTCAGCTCGTACAGGAATGGGATCTCGCGGTTCGACGCTTTGTCGCCATGTTCGGCGACATTGACTTGGGGGACATCCTCCCGCAGATGGTGCGCGACTTCCGCGAGAAGCTTCTCGAACTGCCGGGGCGCACCAAAAAGTCCATCAAGGCGCTGCCCCTCGACGAGCAGGCGGCGATCGCGGCGAAAGAGGGACTTGCGACCCTCGCGCCCGCCACCGTCAACAAAGCGCTTTCGGCGCTCAGGTCCGTGACCGAGCATGTCATCGACAAGATGTCGAACGTGCCTCTCGAGATCAACGCCGCCAAGATGGCCAAGTTCGTCGAGGTCGAGGATAGCGAGGACAAGCGGCTCCCGTTCGACGAAGCGGACATGAAGGCCATCTTCCACGACCTCATCATCAAGGATGCAACGGGCATCAGCGAGGCGACCTTGTTCTGGATGGTCCTGCTCGCACCGTTCACTGGCTGCCGTCTTGAGGAGATCGGTACACTCCGCCCCATCAACGTTCGATCAGAGCAAGGAATCTGGTTCATCGCCGTCGAGCGGGACCGCGCTCAGGTACGCGCCGGTCAGGATCAGGCGCAAAAGAGCCTCAAGTCATCGAACTCGGACCGGGACATTCCCATTCACTCGGTCCTTATCGAAGCCGGCTTTCTCGACTATGTGGAGCGGCGCCGATCCGAGGGGGAGGAGTGGCTGTTTCCCGATCTGACGCCGAACAAATTCGGCAAAAGAACCTACCGCGTCTCGCGCTTGTTCGCGCGCTATCTCGAGGATCTCGGCATCACCGACGACGAGAAGGTCTTCCACTCATTCCGCCATTCCATCCGCCGCAATCTCCGCGGCCGCGCGAAAGAAGAAATGGTCGACCTCATCTGCGGCCATTCCGATGGCAAGGTTGGAAGACGTTACGGCCGCGGCGCCGACATGCGCCCGCTCCGGGAGGTCATTGAGCTGATCGATTATGGCGGCCCCAACTGGGCGGATGTGGTGGCACAAGCGCGCAAGATGAGCGGCTTCGGGCCAGAACGCGCTCAGCTTGCCCCGGATGTCCAGCTGCGCCCTCCCGTCTGATACGAGCTCCTGCCCCGGTGGCTGTGCCCACCGGGGCGACCGCTGTTGGCCCGTTGCGGACGGTCGGCTCTCTGGGAACGAAGGTTTAGAAGCAGACGAGCGCTCGCGTGTCAGGGCTTGGCCGCAAAATGCTGCGCGAAATAATCGATGACCTCGGCCGCCTGCGTACCCTGTCGGAATTGACGTTGGGCTTCGAAATCGACGTCCGGGATCAAGTGTATGAACTGCTCGTCCTTGTAGAGCGCGATCACCGCTTCGGGGTCGAGCCCCCCCGCCTTTAGCCCGGCGAACCGGTTGGCCGCATCGAGCGCCGCGCCGACCATAACATCGGCAAGCTGCACTGCCGCGCTGGCCTTCGAATCGACCTGCGTCACTGCAGTGAGCTTGAGCGGGAATTTGAAGCTCGCGATCGCGGTCTGGCGCAGCTCGATCGAATCTTCGTGGGCGATGAGGCGCTGCAGCAGATCATGATATTTCTCGAGGTTCTTGGATTTGTCGTGCTCAACCCGATAGGGTTCTTCGCTCATGGCTTCCATGCGGGAGATCAGCGACTGGAGCACCACAATCGCGATATCCGTGTCCACGCCGGGCGTTGCGATGGCGGTGAGGCATTCCGGCGCGGCATCGCGCGCCAGGGGACCGAAGGCCTCGGGTAACTCACGCCACCGTATGCGGCGGACGCCAGCGACGAGATCGGCGAGCGCCTTCGGAGTCTTTTCCTTCACCGCCCGCTGGAAGGCGGCCAGCATCGCCTCGAATTCCGCTTCCCCGAAAAGCGTCGGGCCGACTTTCGCTATCAGGGAGGCCATCGCGTAGTTCTGGCCGTCCGCATAGAAGTTGAAGCCCCGCTCATAATACCATGGTTCGACGGCATAGTCGCAGAACATCAAGATCAGGAGGAAACGCTTCTCGCAGACATAGGTGACGCTCTTATAATCCCGCAAAAGGTCGGTAAGGAGCGCCAGCAGCCGAGGATGATTGCCTGCCCGGCGCGATAGGGCACTATATTTGAGTTCGGTCGCCTGAAGCCGGGGGAAGTGTTCCTTAATGAGCCTCTTCGCGTCGTCGTTCTCTATGGCGATCGCCGCGGCGCCCTGAAAGCGCTGTTCGCGATTGAGGAGGTCAAAGCCGGTATAGCCGCTCTCGTCGATCCGGTAGCAGTCCATCGTCCGCTATTCCCATGGCGGTGCGCTGTCCGGCGCGGCGGTAACTACTATGGCGGGCGCCAACGACACATTGGCAGCCGTTATACCGATAATGGTCAGCTTTCGCGTCGCTGTCCAAACGCGTTCATTCGTTTGGCCGCTCCGCGCCCCTCGGTCGAGCTTGGCCGATAGGTAATGTGTCCCGAGGGCGCTGAGAAGGCGGTCGATGTCGTTCGTACGCTCAGCGTAGTGACACTGGCCACGAAGAACGGGCGCGCCGCCACGCCCGCCCACAGGCGCTAGAATGCGTGGCTGCGGCTGTCGACCAGCTCGCCCTCGACATATTCCTCGATGAGGAAGGCGCGCCCATTGATGTCGAGCTCGACATAATAGCCGAGCGTGTAACCGCAGACATATTCGGGAAGCGTTACGCCGTCGGCGGACCAGATGCCGTCATAGGATAAACGCGTCAGCGTGCGCAGCCGCAACCGGTCTTCCGCTTTTTCGCGCTCCGGCCGCGACTTGCGCTTCATCTCGACGGCGATGAGATTGTCGCGTGCCGGAATTTTACCGCGGCTGTGCAGGATCAGGTCGCAAGTGATGCGGACCTCCTCCAGGCCATTGGCGAGCATCACCTTCACGCGACGGTCCTGCATACGGTTGTAGTCGGCGTCAGCGCGATAGCCCTGGATGCCAGCCGAGATAGCGGAATGTTCCAGCAAAGGCGCCCAGCATGCGCAGAGATTGCGCTCGGCGGTGCCATTCAGGATGTTCTCCGTCTCCCGCTCGAGAAATTGCGCGAACGATGCGGCGAACACCACGCGCAGTGTTTCAATCATGGCGCATCTTCAAGTGGCATCACTCCGCTCGCGGCTGTCAGGCCGTCCCCCCGGCATCATGGTCACTTGATCGAGGCGATCAATGGGAAACGCGTCCACGATGTGCCGCACCCGCCGCGATCCCCTTCCACGGCCCTGCCGCAAGCAACGCCGAACGAGTTCTATAGGGTGGCAAACCGAAATCGGCCTGAACGAGCCGATGGCGACCCGGCTGAGCTTCGAATCCGATAGTATGGGCGCGATCGTGCACTCGTCCTGACGGACGCTAGAGAATGCCGCGCATAGTGCGCACATCGTCGTCGATACGGTCGGCGGTCAGCGCGTAAGTCCCGCGTGCGGACGAGACCACATCGACCGTGAATTCGGGGCGGGCCGCACGGACCGCGAGCGCTTTCTGGATCAGCGGCTCCGAGACTCGTGCACCTAGGACCACCCCTGCGATTAAGTCCGGATCGACAGTCTGGTACAGCGCGTCCTTGCCGGCCGGCCCCGACAGCACGACGCGGTGCTCGGCCTCATGCTTCCAGTCGGGCGATTTGGTGAAAATCACCGGGAGTGGGATCTCATGCGGTGGTGCTGAGCACCAGCGCAGCTCGGCGACGGTTTCGCTATAAATCACATCGCCTCGCATCCCGAAGTCGGGCAAGGCCTCCAGCGCGGCCAAGAGTTCCGGCTTGTAGCGGATGGCGAAACCGCGATGCATGTCGGCATAGTGCGACCACATCAGATGATTGTCCCACCGCCGGGCGAGGCAAAGGACATACAGACCCTGAAGCAGGTTCATCCGCGGCACCAGCCCCGCATTCCAGGAGGACTGAGCGCCGGTCAGCGACTCCCAGCCGCTCTCCAGTTGCTCCGGCGTCAAGTCCGGCATCCAGGTCCGGTGCCACGCGTCGAACATATCGCGGGTAGGCGCGACGGAAGTGAATTTGAATTCGAACGGGTCGTTGAATGTCGTCGCTGAGCTCAGTTTGATCGAGCCTAGCACGACGGCCTTGTCGAACACATCGAGCACCGCATCCCCGGCGGCCCCCACAAATTTGTAGAACATCACCCCTCCACCTCAAGACCGGATCATCTCCTGCATGAGCGACGGCTTCCAAGAGCGCCAAAGAGTTGGCAGAACCTGAACGATTAGGACACATTCCCGACCGGCAGGTTGCACTGAGAGCCGCCAAGCAGCTCAGGACCGTAAACGGAATGTCAGTTTAGAGTATTCGGACTAGAAAAGCTGCCGCTAGCTAGCCGCCCAAGAGCGCTGCACGCCAAACCGCTTACGAGAGGCCCGCGCCAGTCTACGGAATGTGGGTGCAATGACTAGCGGGAGAGAAACTCGTGTAGAGATGTCCGGCGCCGGGCAGGCCGACGCCGGACCATCGATCAGGCGGCCACTCGGACCTGCCGGTCATCGACCCATATTTCCAGGGTCCGCGCCGTCATCACCAACTCAAGGTCTAGGAGGAACCGGTCCAGCAAGCCCGTCCGGATTCGAACCTTGAACCAAGCGCCCGTATGCGCCCTCCGGTCGGTCCAGCCTTTCAGCCCGCCAAACCCGCAGCCGCGCTGGATCGCATATTGCGATTGCCATCGCGTCACTTTCGCCAGCATGCGATTGGTCACGCGGATGAATACCGTGTGCCGCTCCCGATTGTTGATGTGCACCCGGCGAATACGCGTGGGTGCCCTGAACGTAAGAACCTTTGCCATACTCAGCCTTTCTGCGGCGGATTGAGAAAGGTGAGGTTCGCAAGCCGCATACCGAGCCTCACCCGCCAAGACGGGTTCGGTCAACGGCCGCCATTTCGGCGGTTCTGCCTGCGCGCTGAAAGCGCGGGCTGCTCTTGTCGCGCGTTCCTGCACGACGGCTTCGATCCGCCAGTCACATACCAAACGCAGGCGCGAAAGTCACGCCCGAGGTACGCGGAATTCCAGCGCCGCGCAGCCGTCACGACCGGCGGTCGAGCTGCTCCCCCCTCTTGGTCAGTGCGTTCTTGCGCTTGACCAGGGCCTTCTCGATCCAGATCGCGAAAATCTCATCGAAGCCTTCGACGATCTCGCCGATCGCCAGTCCGTCGTTGTCCAGCTCAAGCAGATACGGGTCGACCAGGTCGACCAGAGCGTAGATGCGGGACCAGCGCCCGAGATGGTCTGCGTCGGCGAGCTCGCCGATGAGTACTCGGCCCCATCGCTCCGTCTCGGCCCGGGTTTCCGCCTCGAGCGCAGCATCGGACACCTCAGTCACCGGATCTTCGGCCAGCGCGGCGAGCAGCGCTGCGCTCTCGGGGCCCGGGATCCAGCCTAGCAACTCCGCCGCCGAGGTCCGCGCCGCGACCGAGTTCCGCCCTGCGAGCTGCCTGAGGCGCTCGATGACGAGCGCTCGATTACCATGCCAGCGCAGGGTCCTGGCGATCAGCCACCGGACCTCATGGCGTTGATCGTCGAGATAGGCCCGGATGAGGTGGTTGACGCCATCGGCGGCCAGTTCGAGGATCTGGCGGGCCCCGCTGGCCGAGGCCGCCTGGGCGAAGCGACGCTCGGCGATCGCCAGAGCCTCCTCCGGATCGAAAGCCTTGATCCGGTCGATCAGCCAGAAAGTGCAGTCGCTCGACACGCGCTTCGCCGAATAGGCGAGATCGATCATCGCGTCGTTCGAGAGCAGCTTGTTGTCGTGCAACCGGCGCGCGATGGCACCGATCGGATAGATGCCGTGGTGGCGATCGACGAACGGCAGAAGCCGGTTGCTGGCCGGCCCGCCTTCGGGTTCGTGTTCGCTCAGGGCATAGCCTGCGCGCAACGTCGCGCGGTCAAACTCGCCGACCGCGCCGGATGCTAGCGCGTCGCGCGCGGCTTCATGTGCTGCCTGGTCGCCATGTTCCGCCAAGTAGGGGAGCACGGCCTCTCGAATCCCCGGCGCCGGCAGAGCCAGCATCCGGCGCAGTTTCGGCAGCATTGTCGGCGCGTAGAGACCGAGGAAGCTGCTTATGCGAACGACCGTCAGGGCCGACGGATCGTCGTCCGGGCAGCGATCGAGCGTGTCGGCCAACAGGTCGCCGGCATCTTCGGGGGGCGCCATCGCCAGGGCACAGGCGGCTCCGCTGCGGGTGGAGCCATCCGGGCTGGCGAGATCTGCGCGCATGCGCGCGGCGACGGCCTCGCACCACGGGCCGTTCTTGCGCCTCACGTCGATGGCATCCTCATAGGCTGCCTGCGTATCCATCACGAGGGCGTAAAGAGCCTCGTCCGCACCATGGGCGGCGAGCGCGACCGTTAGGTCGTACCCTTCCTGCTTGTGGCGTTCCTCGCTTGCGGCGGCTGTGGAGAGAGCGGGCGCAGCGGTCCCGGCTGGGAGATGGATGGCCGCCTGATATCCGTCGCGCCGCGCGATCGTGCCCTTGCGCGTGATCGCGTTGACCACCGCGTCGCCAAACCCCTTCCCGCCGATCATGAGCAACAGCCGCTCGATATGATCGGCATGCGTGTCGACGCATAGGCTGTTGCGTCCGTCACCCCGCATCGCGCGATCGCGCAGAAGCCGCTCGAAGTTGCTCCCCCTATAGGTTTCGAGAATGGCAAGCAGATCGGGCCGTGTCGTCTCGGCGAGGAATTGCACCAGCGACCGATCGCGGCCTGGCTCCCATGACTTGCCCGCGAGCTCGATCAAACGCTGCTCGAGCGCTTCGATCATCGCGACGAAGGTCCGTGTATCGATCGCGAGCCGATCGAACCAATAGGTATTGGCCAATTCGGCCATGCCTTGCCACCCGGCCGGGTGGCGAGCGAGCAGCGCTTCTCGAACGCCGGCGCCCCCATTGCGGACCAGCCTTCGAACCGAGAAACGCGAAAAGGTGCCGAGTTGGTCCGGCGTCAGTACTTCGACACCTGCGGCTGCCCGGTCGGGCGCGATCCGGATCAGCGCGTCGAAGCGCTGGACGGGCTCAAAATACTCGGCGTTCTCGCTGGCGCGCTCAAGGCGTTCGGTCTCACTCGCGTCGCCGAAATGCTTGATGGCTTTTGGCAGGATGCTCTTCCCCGGAGTGATCCGCGCGAGGAACGCCGCCTTGCTCGCGGACCAGATGTTGCGACCGGCGCCGTGCTCGACCTCGAGCAGAAGCTCGAGCAGGAGAATAGCCGGCAATTCGCCGGTCGTTTGGCCGAGCTGGGCCTCGATCCATGCGGGAGCGGCGATGACCGCCGATTTGATGGCCCGGAAGCTTGTTTGCGCGCGGTCGGACAGCTGGAAGCGTTCATCACTATCCTTCTTGTCGACCGCCGCTTTGTCGGCTGCGGCCGCTAAAGCCTCCCGCCGCGCGAGATGAAGGCTCCACAACCGTTGCAGCACGTCCGGAAGAGGCATGTCGGCGGCGGCCACGAGGCCCGAGCGGATTGCCTGTTCGGAAGAGTCATCGGCCAACAGACCGATGATCGTGGCATCCGCCGCTCCCTTCTCGGCATTGCCGATCATGGCGATTGCCTTGGCCGCGTGCAGGGCGTTGATCCGGTCTTTCTCACCCGAGCGCCGCGCCAGCCGCGCCAATGCCGGCAGGATGGGCGCGCCGAGTCCCGCCAGATGCTCCTGGATGAAGCGGCGCTGATTAGATCGGTTCTCGGGCCGGGCCAGCCACGCGACAATGAACCCCGCCACGATATCGGGGTCAGCCGTCCGACAGATCAGCCAGAGAAAGTCGAGCAGCACATATCCCAGACGGTAGGACAACCCCGCCGCGACGTGACCCGCATCTTCGAGGTTCGAAAGGCGTTCGGCGGCCCGGATCGCGTCGATCGCGCCGTTACGCAGATCCGCTGCGACGGCACGGGCGATGACCCAGTTGAGCACGCGATCATGGATGACCACAATGCCACTGTCGCCTTGGCGAAGGATTCCGCTTTTCACGAGCCGCTGCCGGGCATCCTGCTTCAGGTCGGCGGCATAGGCTGCTTCGACCGGCCAAGGGTAACTGCCTTGGCTCCCGAGCAGAGTGCGTGCCAGTCGCTCCAGCGCCAGCGCATCGTCCTGATAATCCGCCATCCCCTTGGTCTGGTAGGTGGTATGCTTCCAGAAGCGGTCGATCAGCGCGTATTCGTCTACGGGGGCCCAGTCCGCCGCACCGACACGGCGGTACAGGTCCGCGAAGATTGGTGTCTGCAGCAGCTCGATGACGTCGTCGGGCAGGTCGCGAAGTCGCCGGTCGTGCGAATCGAGGAAACGGCGAAGCTGCGGCAGGTTGAACCGCTCGACGGGTATGATCGCGGGCGGCAGCGGTCCCTGCTTGGCCTCCTCGGCGAGCAGCTGCGGGACGGTTGCAACCACCCGGATCCCGTATTGAGCCCAATTGGCGGCACGCATCGCCTTCACGAGCTCGCGATCCTGGACGTCGTCGACGCCGACCGTCAGCCAAGCCCCGTCCGCATCGACGAACCGGTGGCCGAGGCGCCGCGCCAATCCCGGCACGCTCTGGTCGGAGTCGAAGGAGGAGTGCCAAACGAGTTCGACCACCCGCTGACGGATCGCGTCGACCGAAGTAGCGCCGGAAACCAGTATCGCGAGGTGGCCGGCACGATCGAGGTTGCTCAGCATCGCAGCCATGCGCCAGCTCTTGCCGTAGCCACTCTCGCCGGCGATCAGCACCAAACCGGCACCAGCCGATCGCGGCGCTTCGCGCACGTCATGCTCGGCCTGATACCCCAGCAGCGCCAGATCATGGTTGAGCGCCTTGCCGGTGACTGTCGGCACCTTGGCATAATGGAGCGCGCGTTCGACCGGCAGGTCAGCCCTTTGGAGCAGGTCCTCGACCGTGATCCTCGCGCCTCCTGCCGCCAGTTCCATCATGAGCAGGATGAGATGCGCGCGCTTCCCGGGGATGTCCTCGATGCAATCGACGATATCGAAGAGGAACGCGTCGATCTGCTCGATCATGTTCTCCTGGCTGAGATTGCCTTCGACCTCGAGGTTGGCGAGGAGGCGCCAGAACTTGTGCGGGTCCTCGCAGCCGGCGCGTTTCGCGAGCGCGGCGAAGAAGGCTCGCTCGGACTTCCAGCCACTGTAATGGAAGGCAACGGCATCGGTCTCGTCGAGCGCCGCAAGCGGGTCGGTCGGCACGGGCCGCCCCTGCAGACGCTGGCTCAGCTCGATCAGTGTCGCACAATTGAGCGCCCCGTCGGTCGCGAACCGATAGCGCGTTGGCAGCGCGTCAGCTTTCACGGCCCGCAGCAAATCGGGAAGAACCTCGCCTGCGATCTCGCCGCTAGTCCACGCGGCGTCATTGGTACGAATCTTTACCTGTTCGACGACCCGCTCATTCGCGGTTTCGGCCTGATGATCGCCACCGTTCGCGGGCTCGAGGGTGAGCGTTACCGATCTGAGCGCGTTGCCATCGAAGCGGCCATGATCGAGCACGAGTGCGGTGCCGTACGCGAGGCCCCGCAGCATCTGCTGCAGGATTCCCCTGACGCAGAGCTGGCCGCCTGTTGGCGTGTCGCCGCTCACCGATTAATCCTCATGGAGTCGATATAGTCGGTGGGCGATGGTAAAACACGCATGGACTATCGGCACGCGCGCCTAATTGCCTGCGGATCGCGCCCGACCTGAGCGGCGTCGGCCACGATCGACACCTACAAATGCTGCGAATGACGGCGTATGAACCCTCCCGTGCGCCATTCCCAGGGATGGTGCCGGCTCAAGCATATGCGCAACGAGGACAGCCTCTACGGCACTCGCATCGCCCGAGGCCAATGCCTCTTGGTAGATCGTCACAGCGAGAAGCGGAAGGTCACATTCAATATCGGCGCCCCGCAGGGAGCCTACTGTTATTGCTCCGCCCGAAATGCATTCGACTTTTCCGAAACCATCCATTTCATAGTGGCCGATCAGCAACCCTATGCAGCTCTCAAGAGAGTGGGCGACATTGTAAACAATGGCCGCGCTTCCGTATGCTTCATGCCTTTCAGTCAACGATGACTTTCGTGAGCTTTTCGCCAACAAGCCGCCACTTACGTGGACTATGTGAACGCCGCTTTCGGGCGGTGTAGGTGTTGCGCTGAACGACCGGATTTCGCGCTAAGCAGAAGGTACGTTTTCACAGGCGTGATCCGAACAGGGCCAGCGTTGATCCACGCTGCCCCCGCCCCTGGTCGACGGCTTCGGTCTAGAGCCGACCGGCCTTGAACGCCTCCCATGCTTTATAAGCTTCGAGACAGCCCGCATCGGATGCCAGCTCCCGTGCCGGAGAAACGAACCCAAACTTGCCGAGACGTTTAGGGAAAATCGCGGCGTGGAGATGCACGGGATTGTCGCTGCCAACGCGGCAGGGCGCATGCAGAATCGCAAGAACCGGGGCTCCCTTCCCAAGGACGTAGAATTCGCGGAGCCAAGTTCTAGCGACCTCATACGGATGATGAAGGTTCGCGATCGTGCTGGGGAAGCGAAGCGTGACCTGCGCGTAAGCGGTCGTCTCGTCCGCGGCGAGCGTCTCCTCGTAACGACGCGCCAGAAAATCGGGATCAGTGTAGTCCTCGGGAGCGTCCGAGGGGACCAAAGCCTCAACCCGCGCGGCGGTGTCGATCTCGGACTCGGCGGCCGCCGGCCGGCGCTTCTTAATAAGGCGGAGCAGGATGCTCTCCCTGGGCCCGGTGCCGACCGGCCAATAGAAGCGAGCGTAGCCGAAATCCGGCATTTGGCCGGCGCCGTCGTAGAACGCCTTGAGCTCGCGCACCTCAGAAGCAACGATTGTCGGCTGGGTGACCGCCTTCAGGCGGGGCTTCCGCGGCTTCTTCGTGCCGGCCATCAGAACCACCCCTTCGTGGCAATCGACAGGAATTGGCGGCCCCGGATCAGGCCGAGGCGGCGCTCGTCTGCGTCGGCAAACGGTGCCCGCTCGACGACTTCGAGGCCGAGCGGCGTCAGGCGCAGGAAGCGGTCTTCGCTCGCGCTGGGGATCAACCAAGCCGCTTCGCTCGGGCGCGGCATCCACATGCGGTAGGCGCAGAGGGGACGGTCGGCGCCCATGGCCTGGAAGTCGAAGCTCACCTGATCCGGGTGGTCGCCCGTCCGGACGATGAGCACGTCGAGCTCTGCGGCCGCGCTCATTTCGACCGCTTCGCGCAGGAGCAGCGGCCGGCCGCATCCGGTGCCGCCGATGAGCAGGCTGGCCTGCGGCATGTAGAGGCAGTTAGCCAGGCGCGGGTCGAACCGCTCGGGCTTGGTCTCCAGAGGACCGTCGACGACGAGCGACGTAGCGAGCATCAGCCGACGAATCACGGTGCGGGGCTCCGGCACCGGGTCGAGGGGAATGCCGGGCCGGAGAACGGGCTGGTAGTTCATGTTGTTACTTCCTGTTTCAAAGCGCGCGACGGCCGAGCTCGATGGTCGCGGGCGGACTCTTTCATCCTTCCGCTCAGCCAGTTGGCTTCTCTCGTTCTGTTGAGGCGCCGCTCCCCGGCGCCGTCACACGTGCTCGCCGTCCGAAGGCGGCGGCGCTTGCGCGATGATCCTTCGGATCTCGGGCGAGGCTGCATCGGGCCGCGCACGGAGGATCGCCAAGACTGCTTCTACCTGAGCGTCCGTGGGGATTAGTTCGGCGGGGCTTTCCCACCACCAGCCCAACAACCAGGCTCCCAACGTAGCTGCGGGGGCCTCAGCCACCTCGCCCCGGGTCGGCACATAACATCCGTCGCGCCATATGCCGCGATGCGCACGGATCACGTCGATGATGAGCTGGGCAGGGATGTCAAACCGATCCTCAAGATCGCTCTTCGTCATTTCATTCTCCATGCAAGCACTGCCTGCATGGCCACCCCTTTGGGTGAAGAGGGCCTCCGCTTTGCGTAACAAATCGCCTGCCGGTGCCGACGTCGAAGCGTTGGCTGGAGGCCCTGGCGCGTAGGCGTCATCGGCGTTCGGGTCGAACGACGCCTCCGCAATGCTAAGTTGCCGCCTTGCGGCAGCTTAGCGGTATTGCGCCTGACTCAACCTTGGTAACAAATCGCCGTATCTGTTACCGGCATTTCGCTGGAAATCGGTCGGTTTGTCCCCGATCTGTTACCGATCCAGCCTTCCGGGCCATCGGGCACAACAGGTAACAGTTCCGGACTTCGGGCGCCTCATCGGTTGGACTGGCAGCCCGGGGCCGCTGCGAACGCGAGCGGGAAGCGCATGCTAAAGTGGGTTCCACACTTTAGCGGTATTGCGCCTGACTCAACCTTGGTAACAAACCGCCTCATCTGTTACCGGCATTTTGCCGGAGATCGATCGGTTTGTCCCCGATCTGTTACCGATCCAGCCTCCCGTGCCATCGGGTACAACAGGTAAGAGTTCCGGACCTTGGGTGCCTCACCGGTAGGACTGGCAGTCCGGGGCCGCTGCGAACGCGAGCGGGGAGCGCATGCTTGACCTACTGCTCGGCCCGCGAATCCACAATGACGTGCTCGAGCAGAGGTATCATGGAGTGGCGAAGCGCGACGTCGGCGCGCATGCGTGCTCGATAGCCGTCCGACCAAGGGGAGCGCGCGACGCTCACGTCATGTTGAAGCGCCGCTGTGAAGATTGCGGCATCAAGTCCGGACGGTCCAACCAATAGGCACCGTTCGATCAGCGCGCCAAGTATTTCCGCGCGCTCAGTCGGCCCAAGGCTGTCGAGCAGCACCAGTCGCTCACCCAAGGCTGCATAAAAGGCTTCGCGCGGCTGCTCGGCAATCGCCCGTGGATCGAACGGAGCGCCGTCGAGGCTCGTGCGCACGGCTCGAGCTGTCTGCATCGCGTCACGAAGCGAGCCATTTGCTTCGGCCTTGGCTAACGCGGCTTCGATCGCTTGGCGGCGACCAATTGCCTCGGCAAAGGCAAGCGAGGCGAAAGTCCAATTGTGTACGATGACTCGGTTGGGCTCGGTAGGAGGCGGCAGTGCGAACCCGTTGAAGATGGCCGGCTCCCCAGCCGCTCTCGCCCAAAGTGCCACGATCGGTGCCTCCAGCGCCTGCATGCGCGCGAGAAGATGGGTCGGCTTCAGATTGGCCGTCCTTGCGATCTCTTCATGATTTCGGGCGAGCTGTAGCAGCGGATCATAAGCGTCAGCTGCGCCGAAGGCGAAACGCTGGCGAGCTGCGTTATCAAGAATGGCCGTGAGCCCATCGAGCGCGGCCTCGATACCGAGGGCGCCTGAGACGGCGGGCGCGACGAGCAGCGCTGATACGCATTCTGCGGCCCCGCTCGAGCTGACCTGGAGCGCCCCCTCAGCGAGTGTAGTGACGACCTGGTCGAGCCGCGAACGGTCTATAGGATCGTCGATCAGCTCCGGTCCGAGGAAGCGCAACAGGTACATCAGCCGGCGATGCTCCGCGCCTGTTTGGAGTGTCAGCTTCACCATAGTCCGCGCAACGCGGCGTCCGATGGGATCCTCGGGATTTCTCGCCATGGAGAGTATGCGGTTATGGCTGAGTAGGTTGAGAGCACTGCGGAGTAAGGGTGAGCCGTCGTTCGTCTCCGACCCCTCGCCGATCAACGCGAGAACTTGCTCAACCAGTGCCGTGAGCGTCTCGGGCGACAGTTCCGCGATGAAGGGCTCGGCTGCGTCTAATCCTTCCATGACGGTAAGCCATCCGGCATCCTTGAAATGCGGAAGCACCGCCTGGAGCACACACTCGGCACCCACTGGCGCGAATTCCGGGCGACGCCTGCCGATCAACCCCAGCGCCTTCGTAGCCTTCGTTCGCAAATCGCCACCTAACACCCGCGCGTGCCCGTCCCTTCCGGCGATCTCGGCGAGAATGCCGATGAGGCTGAGGGCCAAGTCGCTACGATCGGGCGCCAGTTGCTCTGCCCAACCGCGTGTCAGCGAGACCAGCACGCGCTGACGTTCGCCGCTCGCTCCTTGATGGCGACTCGCTATTGCCCTGGCAGTCTCGATCAGCGGTGCCGTGACGTACGTCTCGACTAGCCGCGCGTCCCATGGCACGGCGTCAGCTGCGCGTTCGCGCCCGCTTTCCAGCAGCAGCCGCACTGCCAACGCGAAATTCTCCTCGCTATGGTGTTTACCTAATTCCGTCGTGATCTCGTCGAGCAACGAGCGGGCGTAGGCCGCCTTGGTATCGCGGCTGACCGCCGCCGAGCCTAGTGCAATCTGGCGTCGCAGCACCGCCCAAAACCAACGATGCGCATCACGGTGACGGCCCTCCAAGGCATTCCCTAACCCATTTCCAGGTTGGTGTGCGCCGATCAGCTGCGGGGCCAGCAGCACTGAGCCACGCTCAAGTCGAAGCGCGCCGATGTTATCAGCGGCCAAGTGCGCAGCCAGCGCGTCGAATCCGGCGTTCAGCATTGGTAAGGGATTGCCCTTATCGGCCGCCGCGATCAGCTGATCGAGCATGGCCGCTGCCGCGTCGGGGCCTTGCGTCATTAACACCGCCGCGGCCTGTGATTGCCCGACAACGGTTTCCATCGAGGTGAGCAGCATTTCCCAGCCATCTTGCTGGTTCGCATGAATCAGATCGCCGGCGCGCTGATAAAGCGCTTCCGCGACCTCCCACCGATCGGCATCTCCTGCGAGGTCGCCCAGATGCTTGAGCACCAAGATCGCAAGCGGCGAGTCTTGATAGGCCCCAAGCGTCGCCTCGACTGCGGCAATGTCCGAAACCGACGTTTGACTTGCCACCACCTGCATCGAGTGCATGATTGGCGCGAGCTCGTCGCCGGGTGAGAAGCGTTCGCCCCATAGCTCGATTCTCGTCAGATCCTGATGGCTGAGCAGCAGGGCGGCTTCGAGCGATGCTAAATCGTGCGGATCCTCGCCAGACTCGCCCAGCGTCGGTGATAGCGTCTGGTCGCCCTGCCAGACAATCAGCTGGATGAACTGCTTGAGCGCGCGCGGCAGTGGTTCAACTTGGGGGTGCGGGAGGAAAGCGAGGCTGGCGAGCACCGGCTCGCCCGCCGACATTCTGAACTCCGCTAGGTCATTGAGCGTCAGATTATCTTTGCTCCAGCGGGCCACGATAGCCCCCATGAGCTCGAGCAGCAGCCCTGCAGGCAGCAAGTGCCGCACGACTAGCCAGGCGAGCGCATCGCGCTTGAAGGCCTCTCTGCGCATCTGCTGGTTATCCATAGGACGCTCCTTGTCGCCGGAAGGTGAGGACACCGTCGCTGAGGCGGACACTTTCACGTATTTCCAACTGGCCAAGCGGCGCCGGACGTTCCCAAGGCGACGCTTCGCGCGGGAGGCGTTGGATCGCGAATCCGAAGATTCGGGCCGCGTTCTGCCCATCGGGCTTAAGGCTGGCTAGAAAACCGCGCGCCTGCCAATCCTTCAGGCCTGCTTCACCGGCCCGCGACCAGCGGTTGTCAGGTTCGTCCTTGCTGGGCCGGCCCCATAAAGAGACCGTCACGCCGGGACCGAGATCGACCGGGTCGGCGGGGACCGGCAGGAACACGCCCGACAATCCGGCCGGCTTTGTTCCGATGCCCTGAAAATTCGCGAGCACGATCGCAGCGAAATGGTGCCTTGAGCAGGAAGGTTCGCGTGCTGCCGCGATGAAGGAGGTGCGGAACCGCTCATGCCAGATCCGCGCTTCCGTCTTCTCGCTCAGCGCGATGACCGGTTGCGGGGTGCAAGTCGCGACGGAGACCACGTCTACATGATCGGGCGGTGCTTCGCCCAGACAGTCAGCGAAGCGGCCAACTGCTGGCATTGGCGCATCTCGCCCACTGTCGGTTTCCAAGGTAAGGGCATCCGAGCAAATGAGCGGCTGGAGCGTGATCGTGCCAAACTGCTTCTGCCGCGGCTCCAGCGTGACGAGTGTAAGCAGGTTTGCTTCACACAGGCTGTCTTCCCGAAACGGACTTGTTTCGAATTTTGAGCGAACCAGCTTTGGATGAAGGCAAATACGAGTGCGACCCTGAGCGTCGTTCAGGAACAGGCAGCCCAAATTGAAGCCGTCGCGAGGGTCCTGTTCGGCAAGCCAGGTTGTGAAGGCGGTGAGGTCCTCACGGGCCGCAGGGACCGCCGCTTCGAGAGCCGTCTTCAGCGACCTGACCTCTTCGAGACGGAATAGATGACGCTTGCCTTCGTCCGCGCGCGCTCTGAGGCCAGTGTGTACGCAGCCTGACGGGCCGCAGAGCTGGAAGCTTTCGAGCGCCCGGCACAGCGTCTCCCCATCAATGAATGCTTCCGGAAAGGTGATCAGGTCAAATTGGCGTGGCTCGGGCATGAACGCCGCCGAGGCGTAGGGGTCCAGCGTTTCCCGTGGTCGCTCGATCATTGCTGTCAGCGCGGCGTTGAACAACTCCGTATGGGCTTTGGGCTCATACGTTTGCGGCTCTACTACCCGCACGACGAAAGGCCTTTGATGCCGGCTAAAGGACCAGCGAAGATGCGCGCCTCGGAACGTCTGTGCTGTCACTTAATGTCTCACGATGCGCCTACCACAGACCCGCTGCGATTTCGCGGCTTTGGCACGCATGCCCTTCCCCACATAGCGAGACACTAGTCGCGCTGATTCAGCAGCGCCAGCTCATCTCCGCTTATGGCTACCTCGGCATGCATATGTCGTTTGGCGAGGGCTTTGGTGTTCTTCTGCGTCCCCGGCCCCCGCACCGTATGTTTCGCTTATGCCGAAGCCCAGGTTCTACCGGACGATCAGGACGCTTGGTGACGAAATCCGGATCATAAGCCCTGATCGACCCAGCAGCCACCTGCCCCCGGGGCGATGCCGGGCAGCGGCATGCCTCCACCTTCCTCCCGGCGTCGCGAAGCCCATCAGGAATGGGGGTTCTGCGCCGAGGGAACCGCAGCGGCCTCGATCTGTCGTTCGATCTCATGGGCTTCGGCGATGCCGGCCGACACCAGCTGCCCGATCACACCGTCGATGCGGGATCTATAGGGATGCGCCGGCTCCAGAATCGCCGGCTCCTGCAGCTTGGTCGCCTCGAACCATTGGACCACCATCCTTCCGACCCCTGCGGTCACCCACAGGCTTGCGTCACTGGAAGACCGCTCGAACCAGGCCTCGACGGCCGTCAGCACGAAGTCGAGGTGGCGGGATCGGGGCGCGACGAGGAGCATGTTCATCGTGCACATCGCCACGAACGTCGTCGGCCCGCCCATCTGAAGCGCGCGCAACGGATCGAGGAGCGGATCTAGGCGGTCGGCGACCGCAGGGACGAGGTAGCTGCGCGTGCCGGTAAACGGATTGTGCGTGTTGAGGAGCATCCTCGCCACAACGCCTCCGGTCTCGTAGTCGATCGAGAGCTCTCCCGGCGCGTAGTTGTTTCGCCACCGCCGCAGCGCCATCGTGCGGGCGGCCAACTGCTCGCGCAGCTCAACGGGCCGGACGGGCGAACGGGTCGCATCGTTGAAGTAGAGCACGTCCGCCGCGAGGATCAGCGTCTCCGCCACGTCACCGAACGACTTGTCGGGAAGACCGGTGACCTGCTCGACAAGTGGCCCGAACTCGGCGGGACCCGCATCCAGCAGAACGGCCGCAAAGAGCGCGTAGAACTGGTCGTTCCACTCGCTCGGCGAGCGATCCACCTCGGCATCGGCCGAAAGCCCCGCGCCGTTGATCCTTCCGCTCCAGCCGGCGTAGGCTGAGACGACCTCCCCGCCCCAGTCCAGATCCTTCGCCTGGGGGTCGTTCAGCAGCTGCAACCAGGCTGCCGCGGCATTGCTGTTGACGTGCAGGACGGAGCCGTCACCGGCGTTCTCGTCCGCGATCGCCTTGTCGTCTTGGCCCTCGTCATACTTCGGGACGCGGATGCGATGGGTCCTCCGCAATATCGGCTTCTCGTCAGGGAAGGGGGGCCAAGCGGGTTCAGCGCCGCCGTCAAGCCATGCGAGCTCGGCCGCGACGGCCGCGCGCGTCGTCGCGTCGCGCTCCTTCTCGAACGCCTTCTGCAGCTCCTCGTCCTCGTCATACCGGTGCCAGCGCCATACCATCCCGGCAAAAGCCGCGCGCATGCCCGCCTTCAGCAGACGAGGATCCGTCTGCGCGAGCATCGCGACCGCGGCAGCGAAGGCTGGGACCGCTGCGCGGTCCCGGCGCGCTGCGATCGCGACGAGCTCGTCCCGGTCGGACTTCAGACCGCGACGACGCCAGAGATGAAGCAGCGCGAGCGCGCCGAGCGCCGGTCGATTGTAGCCTAGGTTCTCATTCGAGACCGAATAGCGATCCACTTGCTCGGCGAGTGCCCGCCGCACCACCTCGCGGACCCATTCCTCTTGCGCGTTCAGAAGGGCATCATCACCATCGCGCGCGACCAGCAGGGCCGTCCTTATCAACCGCGTGGAGGTGGATCCAGGATCGTCGGCATCGGTGCCGTCCGGAAGTGCGCCTGAGGCATGCTCCACAGCGTCCCACGCCGTCTCCGGCGTGGCGTGCTCGCCGCCGCCCGTTGCCAGATGGATGCGCGCGTCCATGTTGCTCGCGCGGGCGAATGAGGCGTGCCGCTCCCCAAGCCGTCGCAGATGCTCCTCCTCTTCGGCGGGTGCCCGATACATCCGCCCGCCCTCCACCTCGACCCAATTCCCGGGTGTGACGAGGTTGAGTGCATGGCGGCCCATGAAGGCAGGATCGCCGAAGTCGGCGCGGTCCCCGTAGGGTTCCATGCCGTCGATCACAGCTTGAAGACGTTCGCGCAGCTTCGCGGAAGCAGCGTCGTCATAGATGTAGCGGGGAAGCGCGTTCTCCAGCATCACGCTCCGCGACGGCCTGCCACGCAGGTCGGCGAGCGACACAGCGCCCTGCGGCTCGTCGCGCATGGCGAAACGGCCGGTGTCCATCTGATCGTAGCTGGAGCGGCCCCGCTCGGTCGCAAGGAGTTCCGGATTGGCCAGGAATGGGACCATGGCCGATCGGGTCGCCGGGAAGTGTGAGAGCAGAATGTCCACGGCGACGAGAAGGAACGCGGCCGGCGTGCCGGGCGGACCCAACACGTCGGCAAGCACCTCCTCGAGGGGCTCGCCCGCGTCCAGCCGCCGGTGGCCCCATGCCTCGAGCGCCTTCAGGCCTGACGCCGCCGAATACTCGCGGGCCTGATCCCGCGACCAGAAGTAGGTGTTCTTCCAGGGAAAGAAGCGCGGGCCGTCGTCGAAAACGATGGTGTATCCGTTCTCTCCCGGATCGCGCCCGTCGCTATGCACATCGATCGCGGCGGCGACGAGGCGCCGCACCAATCCGAGCCCGACCTCCTTCGCGTGCACCAGCAGGTCGAAGAACGGAGGCTGGGCGGGCGACGCCGGAAGATAGTCGCTGTCCGCATGGCTGAACGCGCGGCCGCTCGAAACGCCGTAGGAGGACTCCCGCCGGCGGCGCGGTTCAATCAGGCTGTTCGCCACGAGATCGGCCAGCTCCGTTGGCACGACCTGCGCCAGGACCGTGCCGAACTGGCGAACCGCCTTAGCCTTGTAGGAGTCCCGTTCGACATCAATGTCGCGGAGGTATCGCCTTGCGGCCTCGGGCGCCTGGGCGGCGAGCAGAAGCGCCATTGCGCGAAGGTCCTCTATCATGCGTCGCCGTGCGCCGCCGTCCAGCCGTTCGGACCCAGGGTCCGAGGGGATCGTGACGGCCGCATGGCGCACGTCGAGCTGGCGAAGCCAGCCGAAGAGCATGTCCGCCGTGGCGGTGCCGAGCGCAGGAAGAGCTAGAAGGACCTGAAGCTCGATCTGGACGAGATTAACGACGGCGTCGAGCGCCTGGAGGGGGATCGTGTCCCGATGGGCGAGCGCCCAGCGGAGCAGCCAAAGGCCCGTCCCATTCGTGTCGGTCCGCAGGGACTTCGGCAGCGGCTTGTCGGTCTTCACCTCCAACTTCGCGTAGAGCTCCGCGATGGAGACGGTGTCGACGGCGGCGATCGTCGTCACCAACTCGACGAAGAGCGCACCGCCGCGTCCCAAAAGCGCCGCGCTGCAGCGCTCTAGCAGGTCGCCCGCGATTTCGGACCGCACGATCGCCAGAAGGGCGTTCCTCCGCCACGAGCCATGGGCCCCCGGCGCGGAGAGCCGCCCCAAAAGTCTCAGCCAGGAAGCGCCGTCGTCCGACCTTTCAAGCGCCAAGCGCGCGGCGAACTCGATCCCACGGGCGACGCGCGGTGACGCCGGGACGGTCAGGTCGACCCCCGAGAGCCTTTCACCGTCCTCGTGAATCAGGCTCCCGATGCCCCAGTCCCGCAGGACGTCATGGTAGAAGGCGAACTGGTCGCGCCGGACCTCAGTCAGCGTCAGAGACCGGGCGAGGTGCGTCAGCGCGTCAGAATTCTCCCGGACGTCCAACGTCGATCCGCCCGTCAGGGCGATGCGCGCCAGCTCGGCGATGATCCTCTGGCCCGCGCGGGGATCGCCGGGCGAGTAGTCTGCCGTCTCCCACCACCGTGTCGCTAGCTCAGCCTCCGTGCGAATGTCGGCGGATCCCGGCAGCTTCACCAGACGCGAAAGCCGGTAGAGGTTTCGCGCGATGCTTGATGCCGGATGACCAGGCGCTAGGAGCGCCCTCAGCTCCGGCGTCTGCTCGGAAAGGACCTCGACCTCGTCTTCGGTCAGCTCACCGACGGTCACGGGGTGAACACCCCCGAAGGCCTCGATCACATCGTCGCGGATCCACCGGTTCCCGCCGTCCGCCTCGGCGCCCCTCGCGGTCGCGAGCACCGCGAAGCCGGGGACTGCCGCCGCCTCGCGCAGCAGCTGATTGACGGTCAGCTGCGTGCCGGGATCGGTGAACATCTCCAGACCGTCGACGACGACGAGGCCGCCGCCGCTGGCGGCGAGGTCGTTGAAGAACTCGCGCGCCGTTCCGGGAATGCAGTGCCTCTGAGCGAAGGCGGCCCACCCGCCAGCAGGCGTTGACACCTGCTCCAGCACAATCAGCACGGATTCGCGCCCGACGCGCTCCGCGATGAGCTTCAGGACGCCCGACTTTCCGACGCCGGGGCCGCCCCGAAGCTCGACGAACCGGTTCTCCTCCAAGGCCGCGTTCAGGGCCTCGACCGCGGCGTGCCGCACGAGCGTGACGCCCCCGACGGTCGTGCCGATGCCGGCGAGCGTGTGACGCGCCTGTTGGGCGAGAAGCGCGCGAGCCGCGCGGTAGTCACGGTCGCCCGCGAGACGGAAGCCGCGCCCCACCAGCTTGGCGCGCAGCTCCTCACGATCAATCGCGCCACCGACCTTGGCTATTGAGACCGAAATCTCGATCAGTTCGCTCCACAGGCTCTCCGCTCTGGAGACGTCCTGATCGCCCAAAACCTGACGCGCGAGAGCAAGCCCGTGGGTGCGCGCCAGTGGCGCCGTGGACTCGAAGTCGAACACCAGGATGGCGAAGCGTCGCAGAAAGCCCCAGATCAGATCGTCCTCGTCCGCGATTCCGACCGCCACGAGATTGGCGCGGAACGTGGACACGAAAGACCGCATCTGCTCGCTCGCGACTCCCTTGGCGGCGATGCGGCCGAAGAACTCGCTGCTTGTCTTGGCGACCCGCGCCCAAATCAGAACGTCCTGATAAGGGCCGGAGATGGCCTTGCTCTGGCGCTGCGTTGCGACCGCAAGCAGGTGTCGGTCCTCGGGCATTTCTCGTAAGCTGGTTCGGGCGAGCTGGCCCGCCACCTCCGCAAATATCGAGTCCTTCGGCGAGAAACTCACTTCCCGCTTGGACTGGATCTCCAGCAGCGCCTCTCCCGCCGGCCCAACCCCCTCTAGGATCAGGTCGTCCAGCGCATAGCCCTGATCGATGCCTTGGAACCGAACGCGGGTCAGCTTCACGCCCGGCAGTCCGCGCGGCTCGGTCGCCGCGAGCATTGTCAGCAGGTAGAAGGCGCCTAGCTGACCCTCGATATACACACCGGCCCCGCCCCGCGAGGCTGGGCTCGATGGCCTTTCTGCATCGGCTTCCTCTGCCATGGCCAGGATGTGAAAGCCGGCGAAGCGACCGTCAAGCCGAGGGCCGGCTCACATCGGCGGCGTGCGAATGACAGGACGAAACTCGCGGCCTGTGCCTGAAGCATTGAACTGCTGCTCCGCTGGCAGCTTTCGAGCATGTTTTTTTGGCGGTCTGAACGCCCGAAATGGGGGCGCGAAGCGGTACTAAAGGGAGCACACATTCGACGATGGCAAGGGGCGCAGAGTTGACTTGACGCACGTGCAAAGGCGATCGAAACGAAGCTCAGCCATTCCGGCGGACGCATACAAGCTATGCGTACAAACCACGGGCTGGCGGTCGAGAAAGAACGGCAGTTTTCTAACGGATCTTGTTTTCGGTGTCGCCTCCCGTAGGGGTCACCACTTTTGCGGCAATGCAGCTGGCTCAGCCGTGGCCGAAGCTCACCAGCATCGCGGTGAAGACGAGCGTGAGTGCGCCGATCAGAACCAGGTCACGCAAGACGGTAAACTCCCGAGTCAGCAACTTGCCAGACCCGGTCCCCTTAGCGTGACCCCGTTAACGGTCTGTGACGTGCTGCACTCGCCGTCCGATCAACGGGCGCCCCGATCGCGAGCGCCGCTGCGCCGCGCCCAGCAGCCCGAAGCCCGCGATCAGCATCGCCCAGCTTGCCGGCTCCGGTACATAGGTCGGGGCGCCGGAAATCGTCAGGACGCCGGTGATCCGTCCATCCTGAAAGCTGCCGAAATAGGTGCCGTTTGTGTCCAGTCTCGCCGTCTTGAAGATCACGCCTTGAGTGATCAGCGGCGTCGCGATGTCCCCGGTAACCCAATATTCGCCGGTGAAGGAGGGAACGGCGGCCAAAAAGACGCGAGTGCAATCGGCGATCCCGTTCACCTGACACGCCACGTTGCTGCCGGGCTCGAACTCATACTGCCTGAACGCCGGGGGATCTGGTTGAACCAGGTAGCGCGGGAGTTCAACGCTCGCACTTCCGTCAAATCCGCCGAACAGGTCGGTCTTGATGCTGAGCGTATAGGTGACCGCAGCCCGGGCGGGTGCTGGTAGTGCCGCAAGAACAAGGGCCAGCAGCAGGACTCGCATGAGCTTCTCCCGTCAGTGCCCACCCACGACCGATCATAAGCCGAAGTGGAGCAGGATGCGATACCCTCTCTGCTTCCGCGCGGTCATCGGAAAACGACCGTTCGAATTCCGTTCAAGAACACGCGCCGCTCCGCCGTCCAGCGTACAGCGCGGGCGAGCACCCTGGCCTCGATGTCGCGCCCTATCCTCACCAGATCCTTTTCGGTGGATCGGTGATCGACCCGCTCGACATCCTGTTCGATGATCGGACCCTCGTCGAGGTCACTGGTGACGAAATGCGCGGTGGCGCCAATCAGCTTCACGCCGCGATCATGTGCCCGTTTGTAGGGCTGCGCGCCCTTGAAGCTAGGCAGAAAGCTGTGATGGATGTTGATACATCGCCCGGCCAGCCGCTCGGCCAGGTCCGCCGACAGCACCTGCATATAGCGGGCGAGGATGAGGTATTCGGCTCCCACCTGCTCGAACAGCGAGAGAAGCTCCGCCTCCTGTTTCTCCTTCCGATCCGGCGTCACCGGAAGGTGGTGAAACGGCACATCGTTCCACTCGGCCAAGGCACGCAGGTCCTGGTGATTGGACACGACGCCCACAACCTCGACCGGCAGCCCGCCCGTTTTCCAGCGATGCAGCAGGTCGTTCAGACAATGGCTGCCCTTCGACACGGCGATCAGCATCTGGGGCCTATGCGCCGCCGGCATCAGCTGCCACTCAAGCGATAGCCGATCCGCCACTTTGTTGAACCCGGCGCGCAGATCGTCGAGCCGGAGCGACTGATCGCCTTTAAGCGTAAACTCGACCCGCATGAAGAATCGCCCGGCATCCAGATCGGCATATTGCTGACTGTCGACGATGAACCCGCCGAGGCTCGAGATATAGCCACTGACCGCTGCGACGATGCCCGCGCGATCCAGGCAGGAGAGCGTCAAGATATAAGCGTTGCCCGACTCGTTCATCGAACCCCCACAACCCTGTCTTGTTCGATGAACTAGATGCGTCTGCAGCCGATCTCCACAGACAGGTTTCAGGGGATCGCAACGAAATGCTCGGGGATGTACCTTGAGCCAAACATGGGCCCGATATGGGCATCGTGCCCGCTGAAATCGGGCAGTGGCGACAGGTGAGGAAAGGCCGGGTCGAGCGAATCTGCCCTTACGCCAATGACATCCGAGGAGATTGCGGACTCCTCGAGTCCGCTGAAATCAAGCGTTTCGCTCAGGCTGGCTCCGCCGATCGGTGTGCCGAACAGCGCACCCAGCGAGTTGCCCGCGGCCGAGGACACCGGTGCAGCCGATTGTACAGCGGCACTGCCATAGCCCACATCGGAGCGCATCAGATGGGCGACTTCGCTCGGCGAGATCAGGTTGAGCCCTGCCTTTTCCCAAGGCGTTACCTTCAGGTTCACGTTGTCGACCAGGGCGAGCTTGGTTACGCCGGTCAGCACGACAATGTCCTCGGTCAGATTGTTCTGAACCAGGACGTTGTCTGTATCCTGCAGGCGGATCCAGAAGGAGGCGGCGTCGCCTTCCTTCGACAGGACAGTGTTGTCGACGATCGCCACGCCGCGACCGCCCTTCACCGTGATCCCGTTATACTGCTCGTTGCCATACAACAGGTTGTTCTTCACCAGGACATTGGTGAAGCCGAATGTGCCAGGGTCAGAGATGAAAATGCCTTGCGGTCCCTTGCCAGCGGTCTGCAGCATCACGTTGTTCGTGATGGTGATGTTCGACGAACCCGTCGGCATGTTGGTGTTGAAGAGCTGGATGGCGTCCGGATGATCCCCGGCTAGAGGGAAGAATCGATCGAACGTGTTGCCGTCCACGACGAGATTATTCGTGCCGGCAATCTCGAACCCATCAAGGGCAATGTCGTGCACGTCGTTACCGACGATCTTCACCAGGTTCGAACGCTCGACGATAAGGCCGATCCGAAGCTGCTCGAACGAGGAGTCCTTGAGGACCAGGCCGGTGACATTCGAGACATGCAGCCCGCGCCCGTCGTTGGTGGGATCGCCATCGAGAGACCCATGGAACCGGATCCGATCAAAGGTGATGTTCGTGGAGTCGAAGGCGGCGGCCATCTTAGTGAAGTCAGGCTCACCCGCGGCAAGTGGCCTGCCGACGTCGAGCGAGACGAGCGACAGGTTCTTCGACGACCGCACTTCAAGATTGTTGAACGATGCGAGATTGCCCGCGTCTTCGGAAATGACAGTGACTGGCGATGTAAAGTTGTAGTTCTTGAAGCCGAAGGAGCCATAATTTCCCGAAGCCAACTTGATGATATCGCCGCCCGTCGCCTGCGAAAGGGCTGATGAAAGCTGGGTCGCGTTTGTAACTCTGAACTCGGCCACGACGGACTCTCCGGCAACTCGTTGTCGGTGTCCGCACTAGGGTCCTGAGTGTTGCGACGTGGTTCGTGCCATTGGTTAACGGCGGAAGAAGCGGTTCTCGCGGCTCACGGCCGGCCCACTCTTCGGAGCGACAGGGGTTGAAAGCGAGGCCCGACTGCGCTTGGGAAGCTGAGGGCGGCTGAGACCGTCGGCAGTCGCTACGCGCGTAAATCGGGGGTGAACATGCTTGACCGTGCGATGCTTTGGCCCAGGCTTCTCGCCACGGCCGAGCGATTTCCCGACCGCCCTGCGGTCGAAGCCGGCGCAGATCGTCTCACCTACGCGGAACTTGTCGCGCGTGCGAAGGCGATCGCGTCAGCGGTGCGGGGCCTGCCCACCGAACAGCTCGACCGGGTCGCGGTGGTCGGCGGCAAAGTGCCGGACACCTATGCCGCGATTGCCGGGATCCTGCTCTCTGGCGCCGGCTACGTGCCGCTCAACCCGACCTTTCCGATCGAGCGGAACACCGCCATGGTGGAAGCGGCAGGGTGCAAAATCCTGATCGCCGAAGCATCTCAGCTGGATCTTGCCCGCCGCATCGCGGAGCGAGTGACCGGCCTCACCATTCTTGATCTTGCGGAGCCGATGCCCGACACCGCGGCGTGGACGCAGTCCGCCCTCGCAGAAGATGCGCTAGCATATATCCTGTTCACCTCCGGCAGCACCGGCAAGCCGAAGGGCGTTGCCGTCGCTCAACGCAACGTGACGGCTTTTATCGACGCCATTCTGCCTTTTTACGACCTCAACGAAGCGGATCGCTTCAGCCAGGTATTCGACTTCACCTTCGATCTATCGGCATTCGATATCTTCATCGCCTGGCAGGTGGGCGGCACCATTTGCTGTCCGGGCCGGAAAGACAATCTGCGCCCTGACCGCTACATCCGGGACAATGGCCTCACCGTTTGGTTTTCGGTTCCTTCCACCGCGATCTTCTGCAAGCAGGCAGGCATTCTGAAGCCGGACGCTTTCCCGGGCTTGCGCCTAAGCCTTTTTTGCGGAGAGCCGCTGCCCGCGTCCGTAGCAGAGGCCTGGGGTGTCGCGGCGCCGAACGCGCCGGTCGAGAATCTCTACGGTCCTACCGAACTTACAATCGCATTCACGCGCTATCGCGTCGACCCGGCTACCCTGTCGGACCTGGCGGAGAACGGGATCGTGCCGATCGGTGCCGCGCTCCCGGAGATGCGGATCAAGGTGGTCGATGAAAGCGGCGCCGAAGTCGGTCCCGGAGAGGTCGGCGAACTGATCGCTACGGGACCGCAGCTGACGCTCGGCTATTGGCAGGATCCGGAGCGCACCCAGGCTGCCTTTTTCGTGCCCGAAGGGGAGACGGAGACCTTCTACCGCACGGGCGACCGTGTCCGAAGTGCCGCCGGCGATCGGCCGATGACGCATCTCGGCCGGCTCGATGGGCAGATCAAGGTCCGCGGCTATCGGGTCGAACTCGGCGAAATCGAAGCCGCCGTCCGCAACGCGTCAGGCCGCGACGGCGTGGTGGCGCTCGGCTGGCCGCGCAGCGAGAGTGCATTCGGTGGCATCGAGGTCTTCGTGCAGGGGCAAGAACTGGGTGCGGAGGTGGTCGAACGCCTTAGCGCCACCCTGCCCGACTATATGCGCCCGCGCCGCATTCATTATCTGGACGCACTGCCGGTGAACGCAAACGGTAAGTTCGACCGGAACGCCCTCACCCGTATGCTGGAGGCGATGGGCTAGCTCGATCTCAGAGCGGCCGCATCTTGCGGGCAAAAGACTTGACGGAGTTGAAGCCCAGCGGCTCGGTGCATCGTGCGATCGGCACGGCCGGATTGCCTTGAACCACAGTGAGCGGCGGCACCGACTTGCTGACGACGCTGCCGGCCGTGACCACGGCGCCTGCGCCAATCACGACATTAGGAAGGATGATCGAACCAACACCGATATAGGCGCCCTTCTCAATCTTCAGGCCTTCGGTTCCGCCGAAATGAGCAATCAGCGTCGTGCGAACGCCGATCATCACATCGTCTTCGATCTCGATCAGCCACGGACGGTTTGTTTCCAGGATCGAGTCATAGCCGATGAAGACATTGTCCCCGATCTTCACTCCCCTCGCCCGATGCAGACGCACACGGAAGGACGGTCCCCCAGGCGACAGCCGGGCGATGAGCTGGAGCAGGCGGATCTTGAGCGATTGCCATTTGCTCGGCTCGTAGTAGCCGTATCTGAGCTTTTCGTCGGTCATCGAAGCTTCCGGTTCGCCAGGCGGCAGTTGGTCTGCCCCGATTAGGCTGTTGCGCGTTCCGCCACAAATCGGCTGAGCGGACCGACGATGGTCATGTCGTCGGGATCCAATTCTTCGAAGTCGATATTTTCGCCGAAGCGGCTTTGCAGGTCCTCGATCAGCCCGAACACGCCAAGGGAGTCGATCAGGCCGCTGGTGAGCAGGTCGAGATCATCGGATACATTCTGGCTGTCGAGCGCATGAGCCCCATTCGACTGGGCATTCACATAGCTCACGATCGCCTGCTTGACCTCGTCAGCGGTCACAACTCACTCCCTGTTGATTTTCGGACTTGCTGCGGAGAGCCCCGAGCCGTCCGGAGCGCGGGGTGCTTATCCGAGCGCTGTACCTGATTCAATCCACGCGTTGGCCTGCAACATTGGACCAGGAATGGTTTACCAATGCTCAACCGAGCCTAAGGCAAGAACGCGGCATTGAAGCCGGGCCGCAGCCGCTGCTAAATCCGATCAAGAATGCGTTTAGCGATTCATGGTCGGCCGCGAACAGGATGAATATGGGCACGTTAGCAGCCGCAAACGAGTTTTTCGCCAGGCTGTCGAGCCGACCGGCGGTGCTTCCGCCCTATACGCAGCCGAAAAGTACAATTCAGAAGCTGATCCGCAACACGTTCCTTTATGGCGTGCTGATCGCCATGGGCCTGTTTTACGGCCTCAGCGTTGCGCTCCTGCCTCCGATCCTGTTGATGTATTTCAGCCTTCCTATCGCACTGATCGCGCTTGCGGTGGTCTGGGCCCTCCCTGAGCGGGACGACCGCGCCCCCACGAGAATGGTGCAGCGCCTTTTTGTCCTGCTCACGCTCGCGCTAATGCTGTGGCCGGATTACCTGGCTATGCAGATTCCCGGATTCGCGTGGATTTCACTGCGCCGGCTGGTTGCGATCGGGCTCGCGATCGTGTTCTTGATCTCACTGTCCTCCTCCCCGCAGCTTCGTACCCAGATCAAAAGCGTCGTCGCCACGAACAAGGGATTCTGGCTGCTGATGGCCGGCTATGTCGCCATTCAGTTGCTCACGATCCCGATGAGCGACCAGCCGCCCCGCTCTTTCAACCTTGTCTTCAACCAGTTCTTCGTGTGGACCCTGCCACTGCTGGTTGGCGCCTGGTATTTCAGCAAGGTCGATAATCAGCTGCGCTGGACCAAGGTGTTTTTCGGTGTTGCCGCCGTCCAGTTGGTGATCGGCACGCTCGAATATTTCAACGGACGCCTGCTCTGGGCCGATCATATTCCCACCTTCCTGCAGGTGCAGGACGAGGTGATCAGCCGCATTCTGTCGGGCGCGTGGCGGGACGGCAAATACCGCGTCACTTCGACCTTTTCGGTATCGCTCAGCTTCGCGGAATATCTGGCCTGCGTGGTTCCCTTCATTCTCTGGAAAATCTTCAACCAGAAGAACATGTGGAAGGTCGTCCTGTGGGCGGCGTTCGACATCGCGTTGCTGACGATGATCGTGCTGACGCGGTCTCGGCTCGGGATTGTCGGCTGGCTGACCGCTCATGCATTGTTCGTGTTCTTCTGGGGGGTCAGGCGCTGGGCTCGGGAGCGTAGCGACATCATTGGGCCAGCCGTCTCGCTATTCTATCCGGCTATGGTGGCAGTCTTCGCCGTTGCCATGTTCACTGTCGATGCGGTGCGGGTGCGGACGATCGGCGGCGGCTCCACGGGTTTCTCGGACGACGGCCGGAAGATCCAGTTCGAGATGTTCTGGCCCAAGCTCTTCGACAATCCGATCGGCAATGGCGCCGGCCAGAGCGCCGTTACATTGGGTTACCGACAGCCGGGCGGACTGCTGACCGTCGACAGCTACATCATCACGCTTGGCATGGACTTCGGCGTGGTCGGAATCCTGTGCTTCTATGGCATGCTGATCCTGGCGGCGACCGCGTGTCTGAAGGTCTATATGGACAACAGGGCGAGCGACGACGGCCTGGCGCTGGCCGCAGCCGCGGCAATCGTGTCGTTCGGCACGACCCGCTTGGTCCTTAGTCAGGTCGATACCGTCCCGATCCTGTTCCTGCTCCTCGCCTTTGCCATGGGCGTTTGTTACCGCCACCGCCTGCCAGCAGGTTCGCCGGCCGTTGGCACCCCCATCTTCAGGTCCCCTCAGCGGATCGTGCCGGCCTGATCTGTCGTTCGCCGCGCTGTGGTGCCGGCGGAAAGGCGTGGGCGCGGGCGCCCTCGCTTAAACGTGCAGCAACCGCTTTTGGCGGCGGCCAGCCCATCGTTCCGGCAAGCACGGCATAGGCTTCCTTGCGGCCGACTTTGACCAGCACCTGCGCGGCCTTGGCTGCTCCCCAGAGCCGGCCGGAAGCGACGCTCTTCGGAAAATGGCGCTGCAAGAACCAGACACGATTACGGTGGTTGAAGTAATTAGCGAAGCTCGATGCCGCTTTGGACAATGTGCCAGAGCCGATCGACGTGCCGCCAATGTGCAGGACCTCTGCTCCCGGCACCAGCTCGATGGGCTGGCTGCCGCGGCGAAACGCCCAGTCGACTTCCTCATAGTAGAGGAAATAATCTTCGGTCATGAACCCTACTTCGGCAAGGAACGCCGGAGAGACCACGAAGTTTGCGCCGGAGACATAGTCCAGCTGGTTGGCGTTGGGCAGTGGAGTAGTGCCGGCCGCTTTGCCGCCGTTCAGGGAGGAGCAGACTCCCGACCTGCGGTTGACCTCGCCCCCGTCAGTCTGAATGATTTCGGGATTGTCTGCGAAAAGGCAGCGGCTGCTCAACAGCCCGAATGGGCCGGCACATGCACGCTCCATCAGCCGGCGCGGGGTGGCTGGCGGCACCACCACGTCAGGGTTCAGCACCCAATAGCCGCTGAGGCTCTGATCCTGCGCCAGGAAAGCGAGCCCCTGATTGACCCCGAACGCATAGCCGCCATTAGTGCCTGACCGGATCACTGTGAGCCGCAATGGCTCGGCGTCTGAGGCTCCGCGGTTTACGACCTGTATCTGATCCGCGGGAAGCGACCGCGCGGCCGCCACCTCGATCATTCCGAGGGTATTGTCCGAAGACTCATTGTCGACGATCACGATCCGCAGCCGCTCGCTCCCTTCGGCGGCGAAGAGGCTCTGCAGGCATTTGTCGATTACTGTTTCGGAGTTGAACGTCACGATGATGACGCCGAGAGTGGCTTGCTTCACATATGCTCCGCTGGTGAACAGCAAATCGGGGCCAAGGCGCTGAAAGTGGCGGCCTTGTGAGAGAAGATCGCGCCGCGGGCAAGTTCGCGGCCCCAAGAAAGGGTATCGTATGGCCGCAACGGTCGGCTCGATCACCAAATGGTGCGCCCTGGCTCTAGCTGGGCTGATACTCACCTATGCAGTTGCATGGACTGGCTACCGGTCGATGAAACTGAGTAAACTTCGTCCAGTCGAACTGCCGGATATGGCCTCTTGGCGTGGGTCTGAGACAGCTTCCTGCCGTGCACTGTTCGTCGGCGACTCGCGGGTGGCGCACTGGCCGCTCCCCTCTCCATCTGGTTGGACAGTGGGAAAGCTCGGATATCCAGGGCAGACCACAGCGAACATCCTGCGCGCAGGGCTTAAGGAAGTGAACCGGACGCGGCCTCATGCCGTTATTCTGCTGCTGGGTGGGAACGACGCCGTCGCGGCTAGCTTCATGCGCGGAGAGCGGCGTGACGCCCAGGTGAGAGCTTCGCTTAAGGTGTTCGATTCCTTCGTAGGTGAAGTCAGAAGACGCGGCACGCGAGCTATCATGATCATGACGATCGTTCCGTCGATTAAACCGCCCTGGTGGAAGCGTTTACTACTGGGTTCAGCTCCGACCGAACTCAGCCACACCATCAACCTCGGCCTCAAGGCCCTCGCCGCGCGGCGGGGAGCACTGATGCTCCATCCAGCTGATGTGCTGCTGACGGAGAGAGGCACCCTGCGCCCCGGATACAGGCGCGACGACGCGCACTGGACGCCTGCGGCATACCGGGCTCTGGACCGCCAGGTGCTGGAAGCACTCTCCTCCGCGAGAATAGGCTGCCAATTGCCCCGTTGACAGTTTGGTCCCTAGCCGCTGTTGCGCGGTCCGAGCGGCGACCGAGAGGGCGTTGCTAAACGACTCTGTAACTCTATGGTGCCAACGCCTCACACCTCCATGGCCGGCTGCCGAAGAGCGTGAGCGACAATCTCGATCGGAACGGGTGAAGCCTTCGGGCAACACCAGGCATGACATGAAAGGACCTGTTCTTGGACAAGCTCCACGGCCTTGTGGCCAAGGCTCTGATGATATCCGAAGACAAAGTCACCGACGCGCTCGAGTATAACAGCATTCCCGAATGGGACTCGGTGGCGCACATGGCGATGGTGACCGAGCTTGAGGATGCGTTTGAGGTGATGCTGTCGACCGACGATATCGTTGCCATGTCCTCGGTCGGCAAAATCCGGGAAATTCTCCGGCCTTACGGTGCCGATGTCTGACGATCTCAGCGGCCGGGTTGCGCTGGTCACCGGCGGCGGCCGCGGCATCGGCCTTGCGACCGCCCGCGCCTTAAAAAGGGCTGGCGCGGATGTGTGGGTGAATGTCCGCAGCCCTTCGGCTAAGATGGCAGCTGAGTTTCCGGATCGGATCGTCCAGTTCGACGTGACTGATTCAGCCGCAGTGCGCGCGGGCTTTGTCCAGATCCAGGGAGCCACCAAGCGGCTCGACATTCTTGTCAACAATGCCGGCATCTTGAAGGATGCCGTCATCGAAATGGCGGCCGTCGACACGATCGATGAAGTGCTGCGCGTCAATGTGCGCGGCGTGATCCTCTGCTCCCAATATGCAGTACGGCTCATGGGCCGCGCCGGCGGCGGCTCAATCATCAACGTCGCCTCGATCATCGGCCGGTTCGGCAATGCAGGCCAGTCGGTCTATGGCGCCAGCAAGGCAGGTGTGATCGGCGCGACGCTGAGCCTGTCGAAAGAACTGGCCAAGCGCCAGATTCGGGTGAACGCGGTCGCGCCAGGCGTAATCGACACCGACATGATCGCGGCGCTGCCGGCAGAAAAGCGTGAGGCGCTGGTCGCCGGGATCGGGATGGGCCGGGTCGGCACGGCCGAGGACGTAGCCGATGTCTGCCTGTTCCTGGCGTCAAACGCCGCCAGATACGTAACCGGTCAGGTGATCGGAGTGGATGGCGGCCTAGTAATATGAACGCCTGGGCGCAGTTGATCGAGAGCCATGGCGGCCGACCTTTCGTCGATGACGATGAGGGCCGCTCCTTCAGCTATGCGGACGCCCTGTCCTATGGCCGCGCACTGCTTGCTCCAGTCGGCGACCAACGCGCCTTTGTCGTCCTCCTTTGCTCCAACGCGGCACCCTCGATAGCCGCCTACCTTGCTCTGCTCGCTTCCGATCATGCCGTATTGTTGGTCGAGCGGGATCTGGCGGCCGAACGGCTGACCGCCTTGCTCGGCCTTTACAGTCCCGATGCCGTTGTCGATCCGCTCGACGAGACGCCGGTTCGCAGGTTGAGAGGCGGCACGGAGCTCCATCCCGACCTGGCGCTTCTGCTTTCTACTTCGGGAAGCACGGGATCGCCGAAACTTGCGCGGTTCACCTCATCTGCAATCCGGGCCAACGCCGCGTCAATCGCCGAATATTTGAACCTCACTCCCGACGAACGGCCGCTGCTGCACCTGCCGACCAGCTATTCCTATGGCATGTCGGTCATCAATTCCCATCTGCTGGTCGGCGCACCGCTTTCGGTCACCGCCTGTTCGCCGATGCAGCCGGGCTTCTGGGACCGCCTCTCGGCCGTGGAAGCGACATCCATCGCAGGCGTTCCGTTCCACTACGACATGCTGCGACGGTTCGGAACTGCGAAGCTTGAGCTGCCGCACCTGCGCACCCTCACCCAGGCCGGTGGAAAGCTGGCACCTTCGCTCGTGAAGTTGTTCGGCGGCTGGGCGCAGCAGACCGGGCGACGCTTTTTCGTCATGTACGGCCAGACCGAAGCCGGTCCGCGCATCTCCTATTTGCCGCCGGAACGCGCGGCGGAGGCCCCCGAAAGCGTCGGCATCGCCATTCCCGGCGTCGAGCTCAGCTTGCTCGACGATGCTGGCCAGCCGATCGAGGAAGCCGGGGTCGCTGGCGAGCTCGTCTGCCGATCTCCGGCCATCATGATGGGCTATGCGCTGTCGGCGTCCGATCTCTCGCGAGGTGACGAGCAATGCGGGCTGCTCCGTACCGGCGACGTGGCCCAGCGGAGCGAGGATGGTCTCATTACCATTGTGGGGCGGAGTGCGCGCATGGTGAAGCTCTACGGGGTTCGCGTGAACCTGGACGATGTCGACGCGCTCCTGCTGTCGCGGGGCTATCGTGCGGCCGCCTTCGGCGGAGACGACCAGCTGAAGATCGCTGTCGAGGGTGCCGATCCGAAAGTCGTGAGGGCCCTGATCATCGAAAGCTTCTCCTTCCCGCCGCGGGGCTTCGATGTGCGCAGCCTTCCGGCGATACCGCGCGCTGCATCCGGCAAGGTCCTGTATGCAGACATTGCTCGCCACTGGGACGACGGGCTCGCAGCATGATGGGCGGGCAAGAATTATTTGGCGGCCCCGCCTATGGTCTGGATCGTGCGGCCAAAGGTGCGGCTCTCGCTGCGGTCCTGCAGGAGTTGACCGAGCATCACGCCCGCAATTGCGAGCCCTATCGCAACATCTTGCAAGCCTATGGGCCCCGGCCCACCGGCGGCGTCGAGGACATTCCCTTCATTCCGGTTCGTCTTTTCAAGCAGCTGGATCTCCGCTCCATTCCGCAGGAAAGCGTGTTTAAGACGCTGACTTCGTCAGGCACCACCGGCCAAACGCCGTCCCGCATCTACCTGGATGCCGAAACCGCCGGCGCGCAATCGCGCGCCTTGGCCAAGATCGTCACCGATTTCATCGGCCCGACCCGCCTGCCGATGCTGATCATCGACCATCCGAGCACGGTCAAGGATCGCCGTACCTTTTCGGCGCGCGGCGCCGGCATTCTCGGCATGATGACCTTTGGCCGGCAGCATGCCTATGCGCTTTCGGACGAGACAATGGAGCTCGATTTCGATCAGCTGGACGGGTTTGCCGAGCGCCATGCCGGCCAGCCGATCGTCGCGTTCGGATTCACCTTCATGGTCTGGCGCTATTTCCTGCAGCAGCTCGAGCGGGCCGGACGAAAGCTCCCGTTCGAAAATGGTATATTGTTCCACAGCGGCGGTTGGAAGAAGCTCGAGGACGAAGCTGTTTCCAACGAGCGCTTCAAGGAAGCGGCCGCCGAGCTGGCCGGCTTCAGCCGTGTGCATAATTTTTATGGAATGGTCGAGCAGGTCGGCTCGGTCTTCATGGAATGCGAGGCCGGGCGGTTGCACACGCCCGCCTTTGCCGACCTTATTGTTCGCGATCCGCTCAATTGGGCGCCGCTTGCCATTGGCCAGGAGGGGATCATCCAGGTCCTCTCCATCCTGCCCCGTTCCTACCCGGGCCATTCGCTGCTGACCGAAGATCGCGGCGTGATCACGGGGGAAGACGATTGCCCGTGCGGCCGGCTGGGCAAGACCTTTCGAGTGCAGGGGCGCATTCCGATGGCGGAGCTGCGCGGCTGCTCCGACACCCACGCGGCGCAGGCATCGTGAGCGCACCCGCCCCGATGAACGCGATCCAGGTCGTCGCTCCGGCAGGTGGCAGCGTCGAGCGGGTGTTCGCTGCGCGCTCGGCGGCGCCGTTTTCCCCCGAGCGACTGGCCTTCGTGCACGAGCTTGGCCGTGCGATCATGCGCAGTCCGGAAGCGCGAGCGATGCCGGAACTCGTCGCGCTCGGCTTCTGGGCACGCCCGGCAAACGTCCAGCAGATGATCCCGCAGGCGAACGACACCGGGCTGCTTCGCCTCGCGCGCGGGCTCGCCTTTCACATCGCGCCGGCCAATGTCGACACGATCTTCGTCTACTCGCTGCTGCTTTCGGTGCTCGCCGGTAACCGCAACATCGTGCGGATTTCCAGCAAGGAATCCGAACAAACCGGTTTGCTCCTTCGCTTGATCCAAGACGCGCTGGAGCAGGTCGGCCCGGATACTCGCGAAAGCCTGGCCATTGTCCGCTATGAGGCGGACCGCGCTATCAATGATTATCTGTCGGCTCGGTGCGACCTGCGCCTTGTCTGGGGCGGCGACGCGACCATCGCGACGCTGCGGCAAAGCCCACTTGCGCCGCACGCGACCGAACTCAACTTCCCGAACAAGCTTTCCGGTGCGGTAATCGATGCCGCCGGCTGGCTCGCGCTGGCGGATCGGGACGAGCAGGCGCGGCGCTTCTCCAACGATGCGCTCTGGTTCGGGCAGCAAGCCTGTTCATCGCCGAGGTTCATCTTCTGGCGCGGCCCTGAAGCACTGGTGCAGCAGGCAGCCGAGGACTTCTGGACTAGGGTCGAGAGTGCGGCCGCCAAAGCGGACTTGCCGTGGTCACCGCGCGCTGCGGTCGACAAGCTTGTGGCCGAGCAGCTCCAGGCATCGCGCGGCGGAACCCGGATCCGGTCGACGATGAGCAATCGGGTGCGCGTGATCCAGGCCAGGAGTTTCGAGACGGACGACTGCCTGGGTGCCGCGGAAGGGTTTTTCGTCGAGGCCCGCATTGATGCACTGCACGACCTGCTGCCGCTGGTGCAGCGGCTTTGGCAGACGATCGTATCGATCGGCGTACCTGCGGCGGACTGGCAGGCATTCCTAAGCGAAGTGCGTCCACATGGTATCGACCGGATCGTGCCGGCGGGCGCGGCGCTCGATTTCAGCAAGGTCTGGGACGGTCAGGACTTGTTGGACGCGATGACCCGACGAGTCGATCTCTCCCGCCTATGACCGCTCATCCGACCGCCAAAGCACGCAGCGTCGACAGCTTCCGCGGCGACACGCAGGCTCTGTCCGAGCTTATCCGAACCAGCTGGGCAGAGAATGATCAGGCGCTGATGTACGAACCGGAGTTCCTCGAATCCGTCCTTCGCTATCCCGGAGCGGGTCCGGAGCTGGCGCCGACAATGTATGAGGGGGAGCGGCCACTGGCCTTCGGGGCGGCCTTTCCCCGTCGTGCCCTGATGAACGGCCGCGAGCTTCGCCTGGGACTCGGCGCAATGATAACCGTCGCACCTGAGCTGAAGGGCTTGGCCGGCGGCCTCATTCTCCGCGAAACCGCCCGGCGCGTGCGGCAGGCCGGGCTCGACGGCATGATCCATTATGCGGTCGAAGGCGATCCGATGGCGCCGATGCTGATCCCGCTCTGCCGGGCGATGCGGCTACCCACCGCGAAGGTCTTTACGGTCGGCTATTATACGCGAATGCTGTTTCCAAAGCCGGCCATCGATCACGGCGGAGACCCGGATGCGGTCGAGGCGCTGCTGACCCTGTCAGACACCGTTGACGCGCCGTTTCGACGTGTGTGGACCCGCGAAGAGGCCGAGTGGCAGTGCTGCCGGCGTGTTGGCGCCGTATCGCTACGCTATTCCGTCGAAGACAGGTTCGGAGTGGCCGCCGGATACATCCAGAAGCTGGCCGATCCGCCGCAGCCCGCAGCCTTGTTCATCGACGATCTCCACTGGGGAACGCTGACGGAAGACGAGCGGCTGGATATGATACAGGCTTTGTTGGCGAAAGCGGCGGCACGGGGTGCCCGGCTTGCTGTCGTGCCACGCCTGCGCTTCTTCGACGAAGCCCCGCTCCTTGCCGCGAAGTTCAAGCCTTCCAACCGGGCTATCCATGCCTTCCTCTCCCTTTGGCACAGCGAGCTCCCGCAAGAAGAGTTCAAAGCCTATTATATGGACGTTTGGTAGCCGCGCCTGAACCTACCGCGTCGACACGCGCGCCTTGTAGGCAAGAATGTCGCGCACCTGCAGGAGAGCATGGGCGCGAGGAGATGGGTGCGAACCGTCTTTCGAGAATGCCTCGATAATTGGCGCACCCGCTGCCGCTGGCAGCGCGCCACTTCCGATCGTGGCGATGCCGTTCTCTACCCCGAGCACGATCACGCGGGCGAACCTTCCATCCAGCAGGGACGACCGATACTGCAAGACCATGCCCGCTTGAGGGGGCGCCGTGAGCGACAGCGTTCTGGCCCCCTGCTCCACACCAGAGCTCAACTGAGCCCGGTAGGATGAAGGCGGCTGCGGAGTGCCGAACTCGGCGCCACCGTTCGATGAGGCAGAGCCCGTCCACTGGGTGAAGCTGTCTTCGATCAGTCCTTGCTTCCGCAACCATGCGTTCTTGGACGGCACCCCCTTGTCGCTGACCAGTGTGCGCAATCGCGGGACCATGCCGTCAGGGCTGCGAAACGCCGGCAGCAGCACGAACCTTCCATCGGAGTTGAAAGCGCCGCCATTATTCCCCTCATTATAGACGATCGGTCTGCCCCAGCGCGCCTTCAGCTCGGTCAGGAGCTGAGCAAGCGATCTCTTCCCAGTCTCGAAGTCACGGGGAATCGAGTTCAGCAGGGGTTCGACGATCACCTTGTCGAACGGCCAGTCACCAGTCTCCGCCTTGACGAGATCCAGCGCAGCCCATTTGCCGTCGTTATACGGGCTGACATTCACAAGGCTCTCGAAGTTGCCGCGTTTGTTGAGGAAATAAGCGCCGGGCACGCCGAAGTTGCAGATGGCGAAGCGTTTCGTGGGCCGGCCTGAGACCGGCTCTACCGTGCTATTGTCGTCCAGCGCCCGATCGATTGCGCCAAAGGCACCGCGGTTGCTCCAGTTTCGAGGAGCGAGGTCGTCATCGGAGCCGTACATGGTGCCCGACGGGCCAAGCCCGAGATAGGCAACTGTATTGCGGGCGCCTTGCCCGATCATCATGATTGGCGCGAGAAATGGGCCTCGGCCATTCGCCAGGCGCGGCAAGGGATTCTCCGGTGCTCCGCTGGCACGGTCGTGCCAGGCGGGACCCTCTGCAGAGTCTTGATCCTGAAAAATGCCGGCGGCTCGCTCGAACGATTTCGGATTTCCTGCGACATTGGCCGCCAGGGCTCCCGATGGAACCTCCAAAGCCTCGCCCGAAAAAGCATAATAGACGCGGCCGATTACATGCGTGTTGGCCGGAATTTCGACTCCGATCGCCGGGCTCAGCCAGGCGGAACGGGAACCGTCGAGAGCGGCCATGCCCGAGAAGGACGCGCCCGGCACTTCGATCCACCTTGGGTCCTTAAGCCAGGACGTGTAGATCAGCACTGAACGGATCGTCACACTCCCGCCCCTGATGAACTGGTCTCCGTCCGGGGTCGACCAGAAGCCGGGGAAGAGAAAGCGGGGATTACGCAGGATGTAATCCGGGCTCCAGGTCTGGAACTGCGACGCGCCGGCCCTGACGATGCTGCCGTCTACCGGCAAAGATCTCACCGGGAGCCTGAACCTGGTCGACGCACACCGATATGGTCCCCCACCTTTCAGCGCCGGGGCGCTAGACACCGGCTTGGGCTGGGGTGATTGCGTTCGCGCATAATGGCCATAGGCGAAGAAGAGAAGAATGGGTGCGCTCAGCGCCAGTGCCAGTTTCATCAGCCTGTCCATTCTTCGGGCGCTCGACGCAGAGCCCGATCATTAGGTCGGGCCCGTGCCCAAGTCGATTCAGCCGATGTCCGAAAGGTTGGGCTCAGCGCACGCCAGTCGAATTTCCGAACGGTTCCGTCGCTTCATCGCGACAGCATCGCACTTGATCGCTAAGTCATTACGGCCCTGTATTCGATTAGGGTTTCGGTAGGCGAAGGGTTGGCTATGAGGCCCAGGCTTTCACGAGCGGGGACATAGCAGATGCCGAGATTTACCGCGGGCCGCGTCGAGCGGTTCGACGTGCTGACCACACGCACCTTCAGCGAAGTGACCGAGGAGCTGTCGCTCACTCCCTTCGCCGAACGCGTGGCGGCGGCGGCAACCGTAACGGTGGATGCGATCAGCAACGACACCGACTATCTCGCCGGCAAGATGTGGGGGATGTACGGCGACAAGACGACGCCGGTGAACATCTATGGCAGCCAGGCCGGTGAGGCGTGGGCCGCCGGCCATGTCGGCTCGATGAAGGTGGCGATCGGCGTCATCGACAGCGGCGTCGATTACACCCATTCCGACCTCTATTCGAACATCTGGCTGAACCAGGGCGAGATCCCGTTCGCGATGCGGGGCCTGCTGGTCGATACCGACCAGGATTCGGTCATCACTTTCCGCGACCTGAACTCGGTCGTGAATGGCGGGTTCGTCACCGACCTGAACCTGAACGGCCGCATCGATGGCGGCGACCTGCTGAAGGACGCCCGCTGGGCGAACGGCGTCGACGAAGCGGGCAACGGCTATGTCGACGACCTGATCGGATGGGATTTCGCGAACGAAGACAATGACCCGTATGACGATCAGGGCCATGGCACCCATGTCGCCGGCACGATCGGGGCGCGGGGCGGCGACGGCATCGGGGTGGCGGGCGTCGCCTGGAACACGCAGATCGTGGCTTTGAAGTTCATGGACTCGACGGGCTCCGGCTATTCCGACGCCGCGGCACGCGCGATTGACTATTTCACGACCGCCAAGAGCAGCAACTACGGCATCGATTTCGCCGCCACCAACAACAGCTGGGGCGGCGGCGGCTATACCCAGCAGCTGCAGGACGCGATCAACCGCGCGGCCAAGGCCGACATCCTGTTCGTCGCCTCTGCCGGAAATGGGGGGTCGGATGGGCTCGGCGACAACAACGACGTGATCGGCTATTACCCCGCCAATTACTCAACCCAGGCGGCAGCGGGCTTCGATGCGGTGATCTCGGTCGCTGCGATCGCCTCCAACGGCACGCTCGCGGGCTTCTCCAATTATGGCGCGGCTACGGTCGACATCGGCGCCCCTGGCGTCGGCATCTATTCGACGCTGAAGGGCGGCGGCTGGGGCTATATGAGCGGCACCTCCATGGCCGCGCCCCATGTTGCTGGCGCGATTGCGCTCTTCTCGGCAGCCAATCCGGGCTACAGCGCCGCACAGATCCGCGCCGAGCTGCTCTCGTCCGGTGCCGCCACGGCGTCGCTCGCCGGCAAGACGGTGACAGGCAAGCGGCTGGACGTGGCGGAGTTCGTAGCCGTCAACGCTCCTGCTCCGAGCCCCACTCCGACGCCTGCCCCCACGCCGACACCCTCACCGTCGCCAACGACGCTTTACGGCACAGTCGGCAATGACACGGTGCGCGGCACTTCGGCAAGCGAGACCATCTACGGCATCGCCGCGTCGGACGCGAAGCTGGGCACCGGCGCGCGCGATTATCTCTACGGCGGAGGCGGTGCCGATGTGTTCGTGCTTGGAGACGCGCGCGGCCTCTTCTACGATGATAAGCTTGCCGCTTCGAACGGCCGCGCCGACTGGGTGATGATCAGGGATTTCGGCGCCGACGACCGCATTCAGCTAAGCGGCGCGGCGTCGAACTATATTCTGCGGACAGAAACCCTCAGCGGCATTGCGGGCACAAGCATCTTCCGCGACGACAATGGCAACCAGAAATATGACAGCTACGACGAGTTCGTAGGCCATGTTTCGGGCTCCGCCGTCGCGCAGGCGCTCACCAAGGATTATCTGGTGTTCAGCGGCGCAACGCCCGTACCCACGCCCTCGCCCACGCCCACGATCTACGGCACTTCCTACAATGACGTGCTGAACGGCACCGCGGCCAGCGAGAAGATCCTTGGTATCGCCAGTGCCGACACAGCGTTGGGAACCGGTACGCGCGACACCGTCTATGGCCGTGGTGGAGCGGACCTCTTTGTGTTGGGCGACGCTCGCGGCCTGTTCTACGATGATCATCTCGCCAACTCCGGCGGACGCGGCGACCATCTACTGATCCGCGACTTCGATACGGATGACAGGATTCAGCTGACCGGCGACATTTCCGATTACATCATCCGGACGGAAACCATCAGCGGCATCACCGGCACCAGCATATTTCTCGACAGCAATGCAGATGCCCGGTGGGATGGCTATGACGAGTTTATCGCTCATGTTGCCGGGCCGACTGCGCCAGCCTTGCTGACGCCTGACTATTTCGTCTTTGTCTAACGCGACGCGAGGACGCTATTCGGCGCTTGCCTGGCCGATAGCGTCCTCGAGCGCCTGGCGGATGTCGTCGAGACCATAGGGCTTGGTGACGGTCGGCGACTTAGCAAAGCGGGGTGGATGTTCGCTATCGCCATAGCCGGTGGCGAAGATGAAGGGGATGCCGCGGGCGGCTAGCGCATCGGCGACTGAGTAGCTGCGCTCGCCGGCGATGTTGACGTCGAGAATAGCTGCCTCGCAGGCGTGGCGGTCGAGAAGGTCCAAAGCCTCGGCGACGCGAAAGGCTGTGCCGCACACGCGGCCGCCCATCGTCTCGACCATGTCCTCCAGGGCGAAGCCGATCACCGGCTCGTCCTCCAGGATGAGAACTGAGCGGCCGTCAAGCACCCTCTGCGCCTTTCGGTAGCGGAGCGACCAGTTCGAAGCGCAGCCCCAATTGCTCGAACGAGAGTTTCGCCTCCCCGCCGAGTTCAGCGGCCAGCCCGCGCTCGATCATGCGGCTGCCAAAGCCGCGGCTTTCCGGTTCTCGCACGGGCGGCCCGCCCTGCTCAGTCCAGGTCAGGCGCAGTCGAGGCGGCTCGCCTTCCGTTTCCCAGCACAGGCGGACGCGGCCGCTCTCGACCGATAGGGCACCATATTTGAGCGCATTGGTGCAGAGCTCGTGGATTGCCATGGCAACCGAGACGGCGGTCTGAGGACGCAGATTGACCGAAGGCCCTTCGATCTCCACCCGCGTCGCCTGAGCACCCAGCGCGGCGAGCACCGACGTTTCGACAATGCGGGCCAGATCGGCCTGCTCCCAGCTCTGCCGGGTGAGGAGATTGTGAGCGGCCGCAAGCGCCGCCAGACGAGCTTCGAATGCGGCGCGGCAGATATCCACCGGCCGTCCGTCGCGGAAACTCTGCTGAGCCAGCGCCTGGACGATCGCCAGCGTGTTCTTCACGCGGTGGTTGAGCTCGCCGACGAGCAGTTTCTGATGCTCTTCCGCGCGCTTGCGCTCGGTGATGTCGATGAATGCCCCGACCGCGCCCTGAAGGCTGCCATCAGGTCCGCGCAATGGCACCGCATTGCCGAGCAGATAAATGGAGCGGCCGTCAGCCAGCTCAACGCGCTCCTCGTGCATCCAGAGTTCCTCGCCCCGCGCGGCACGCTGGACCGGCAAGTCGTTCGGCGAGAGCTCGCGGTCTTCGGCATCGAACACGCGGAACGGCAGGCCGGTGGCCGAGGCGCCGCTTTTGGAAAGATTGGCGCCGGGAGCGATCCCCATCAGGCGGTGGGAGGCGGCATTACCCTCGATGCGCTCGCAGCTCGGATCGGTGGCGATCAATATGGCGGCCGGAGCAGCGTCGAGAACGGCAGCGAAGCGATCGCGGCTGGCGCGCAGCTCCGCTTCCACCTTCTTCAACGGCGTGATGTCCTGCACCAGCGCATACATGCCCAGCACTTCGCCGGAGGGGCTGAAATGAGGCAGGTGCATGACGGCGGTGTCGCGGTGGCCCTGCGGATGCGGGAAGGCGACCTCATATTGCACCGTCTCGCCGGCCAACGCTCTTTCTATCCAAGGCAGGCGCCTCTGGTACATCTCAGGGCTCATGAGGTCGGCGAGCGGCCGGTCCAGCAACTCGCTCAGCGGCCTTCCGAACCACTCCTCATAGGTGCGGTTGAGGAATCGGAAGCGCTTGTCCCGGTCCACATAGGAAATGAGCACCGGCATGGCATTTGAAATGTCGCGCAGCCGTTCTTCCGTCGCTTCCCGCTCCCGAAAGGCGCGTTCCAGGGTCTCGCCGACGGCGTCCACTTCCGGAATGCGCGTGCGCCTGAACGCACCCGCGTCCCCCGCGGCGAATCGATTGGCAGCCAGCGCAAGGCTGGTGATCGCATTGGACAGGCGATTGCCGAGAAACAGGGCCAGGCCGACCGCGAGGATGATCAACGCCGCAGCGACCACCAGTCCGGAGCGGAGCAACGGCCCGCGATAGGTTGCGAGCTGTTCGCGGGGTACGGCGACGATGAAGCTGTACCCTGAGGCCGATCGGCTGAATGAGGCGACGGTCGGGATTCCTTCGAGCGAGACGCTGTCCTTCACGCCTTCGCCGCTTCGGGCCAGCGCGGCGCGCAGGTCCGCGGTCGCCGGCTTGCCGACGAACCGCTCCGGCGCGGCGCTGCGCCATACGACTGTGCCGCTGCTGTCGATGATCGTTGCAAAGCGGGAGCGCGGGATGCGCTGCCGATCCAGGATCCTCTGCAGAAAAGAAGGCTTGAACACGACGGAGAGGTGATGGTCGACCCTTCCGCCCCGCCGCACGGGTACGTCGACGCACAGTATCTGTTTGCTGACAATGCCCTGAGTCAGGTCGCAAATATGCGTCCTGCCCCGGTCCAGCGTCTTAAATGCCTTGATCGGGGGCCTCCCCGTAAGCAGCGGCGCGCCGGCGGGAAGGCGGGTATTGACCAGTTGCTTTCCCCGCCGGTCGCCGATGACGATCCAGGCGTCAGGTCCGGCAAGCAAAGCCCTCGCGCGACGGTCGAATGCCGCATAGTCGCCCCGCTGCAACGCCTCGTCGCCGGCCAGCGCCAGCAGCATCGTCTCGAACTGCCGCAACTGGCCCTCGACCACCTGCGACAGGGCGCGAGTGGTGTCGAGCAGCTGGATCTCGGCGCGCTGCCGCGCCAGCAGATTGATCTCGCGGACGACATAGGCGGCAGCCGCCAGGGTGAGGAGCAGCAGCAGCCCGGTCGCGAGCAGAAAGCGTTGTCGTAACCAACCCACCGGAGCGCCCCTTCGCGGCCGTTCCTAAACATGTTTTCGCGTTCGACAATCGGCCAAGTACGCCCGCTTTTGCTCCCTGCGGCCGATTGGCCTAGAGCGCGGCCATGTCCACGACCTATACGCTCGATACGGCGACCAGCCGCGCCCACCCCACGCCTGCGCCGATGAAGCGGCTGACCGTGCCGGCAGTGCGCGCGCGCAAGGGCGGCGAGCCGCTGGTGATGCTGACGGCCTATACCGTCCGCATGGCACAGCTGCTCGACCCGCATTGCGATATCCTGCTGGTCGGCGACAGCCTGGGCCAGGTGATCTACGGCCTGCCCTCCACCCTGCCTGTCAGTCTTGAGATGATGTGCGCGCATGGCGCCGCCGTGGTCCGGGGCAGCTATCACTCGGTCGTCGTCATCGACATGCCGTTCGGATCATACGAAGCGGCGCCCGAGCTGGCGTTCGAAAGCACCGCGAGGGTAATGAAGGAAACAGGCTGCGCGGGCGTCAAGATGGAAGGCGGCCAGGCGATGGCGGAAACGGTCGAGTTCCTCTCCGCCCGCGGCATACCTGTGATGGGCCATGTCGGCCTGACGCCGCAGTCGGTCAACGCGCTGGGCGGCTATGGCGCGCGGGGCCGGACGAATGCCGAACATGCGAGCATCCTCGACGATGCTCGCGCCATCGCCGAAGCGGGCGCCTTCGCGATCGTGGCGGAAGGGGTGATCGAGCCGCTTGCGAAGGAGATTGCGGCGGCCGTCTCCTGCCCGGTGATCGGCATCGGTGCGTCGGCCGACTGCGACGGCCAGGTGCTGGTCACCGAGGATATGCTCGGGCTTTTCGAACGCACGCCGCGCTTCGTCAAACGCTATGCCGATATGGCCACGCTCGTCAGCGACGCCGCCGCGGCTTATGCGGCCGATGTCCGCTCGCGGTCTTTTCCGTCCGCTGAACAGGTCTACGCGCCGAAGTAGCCGCTTCCGTTCCGGCAAGGCCGCCGCTAAGGTCCGCGCCGCTACCCCCAGGAGATTAGAGTTTGGCCCGTACGCCGCAGACCAACGAAGCATTTCTGCGCGAAGTCGATGAGGAACTGCGGCGCGACGATATGGCCAGGCTCTGGCGCCGCTGGGGCCGCGTTCTCGTCGGCGTCATCGCGGTCGGGCTGATAGCCTTTGGCGGCTGGCTCTGGTGGCGAGACTATCAGGCCAAGCAGGCGGGCGCGGAGGGCGAACGGCTGAATGCCGCGATCGAGCAGTTGTCGCGCAATCAGGTCGATCCGGCGATGCCGGTGCTCAAGGAGCTCGCCGCCTCGTCGCGGCCCGGCTACCGCGCCGTATCGCAACTCGCTTCCGCCGCAATCGCTGCGCAAAAGGGCAATACACAAGGCGCCGTCGCCACCTATGCCGCCGTCGTCAAGGACGAGAAAATCGGTCAGCCCTTTCGCGACCTGGCGCTGATCCGCCAGACCACGACCGAGTTCGACATATTGCCGCCCGACCAGGTCGTCGCCCGTATGCGCCCGCTCGCGCAAAAGGGTCAGCCCTGGTTCGGCAGCGCCGGCGAACTGCTCGCCGTCGCCCAGCTCAAGGCCGGGCGCTCGGCCGAAGCGGGCGCCACCTTTGCCGCGCTGGCCGCCGATCCGGCGGTGGCGCCTTCCATCCGTTCACGCAGCGCTCAGATGGCCAGCGTACTTGGTCTCGACGTTCCCGCTGCTCCTGCCCCGAGTGTTGCCCGATGATCCGTACCGTTCGCGCTTCCCTGTTGCTTGCGGCGATGGTCGCCGTTTCCGGCTGCGGCGTTTTCAAGCCGTCAAAGCCAAAGACCCCGGTGCTCGGCCAGCGCGTGCCCATCCTGGTCAGCGAAACGGGTGCGGAGGTCGACCCGGCTCTGGCCGCGGTCGAAGTGCTGTTGCCGCCTTTAACCGTCAACGAAACCTGGACTCAGCCCGGAGGCAACTCGGCCCATTCGATGGGGCATCTGGGCCTGGGCGCTTCGCCGACCCGCGCCTGGGAGGCTCGGATCGCAGGCAGCACGAACCGTGCCCGCCTCGCCGCTGGGCCTGTAGTCGCTGGCGGCCGCGTTTATGCGGTGGACACCGAAGCGCGGCTGCACGCCTTCGATGCGGCGACCGGCAATCCGGTTTGGACGGCCTTTGTCGGCGATGCGGCGGATGACGATCGCGGCTCCAGCGCCCGGCGCAATGAACGCTCGCTCTTCGGCGGCGGCGTCAGTGTCGAAGGCGACCGACTGTTCGCAACGAACGGTCTGGGCGATGTCGTTGCGTTCAACGCCGCCGACGGTTCAGTCATCTGGCGCAAGCGCCCCGGCAGCCCGCTTCGCGGTGCGCCGACCCTGTCCAACGGCAATGTCTATGTGATGAGCCAGGACAATCAGCTCTACGCGCTCCGTCAAAGCGACGGCAATGTGGAGTGGACCGAGTCCGGCACTCTCGAGGTGTCCGGCGTGTTTGGCGTTGCCGCGCCGGCCGCTGCGCAGGGCACGATCGTCGCCGGCTTTTCGTCGGGCGAGTTGACTGCCTATCGCTACGAAAATGGTCGCCCGGTGTGGCAGGACGCATTGAACCGCACGAGCATCTCGACATCTGTCGGCACCATCTCCGACATCGACGCCGACCCGGTCGTCGATCAGGGCCGTGTCTTCGCGATCGGATCGGGCGGGCGCATGGTAGCGCTGGAACTGGTGACCGGCCAGCGCGTGTGGGAAATCAATGCCGGGGGCATCTCGACGCCGTGGATTGCCGGCGAGTGGCTGTTCGCCGTCACCGACGATGCGCGGCTGCTCGCGGTGGCGCGGTCCAACGGCCGCGTTCGCTGGGCGACACAGCTGAAGCGTTGGCGTAGCGCGAAGAAGAAGCAAGGACCGATCAGCTGGGTTGGACCCATTCTGGCCGGCAACCGCCTGATCGCAGTCTCGAGCGAAGGCGAGATGGTCTATGTGACACCCGGCACCGGAGCGATCGAAGCGACCGTCGATTATGGCCGGCCGGTCAGCCTGGCCCCGGCGGTGGCGAACAACACGCTGTTCCTGCTCGACGATGAAGGCCGGCTGACCGCCTGGCGATAGGCAAGGAAAGGGCCGCGCCCGGCAAAGGCGCGGCCTCTCAACTGTTAGGCACTGAGCTTACTTGCCCGGCTCGCCGTCATTCTCGTCGTTGTCGAGCGCGTTGGCGGTTGCGTTGGCGCCGTTGGCAGCGGCCTCTCCGGTCGCTTCGGCGGCGTTGCCGGTCGCCTCGGCGGCATTGTCCATCGAGTTGCCCGCGGCGTCGAGCGCGTTGTCGACGCTGTTCACGCCCGCTTCGGCGGTGTTCGACACGTCGGTCGCGACCGCATTGGCCGCCTCGGCGGCTTCGTTCTGCGCCTTGTCGGAGCAGGCGGCGAGCGACAGCGCCGCGACCGCGGCGAAGGACAGAGCAATCTTGTTCATTCAGGTCTCTCCTGGTTAGGGCCGCGGCTCTCTAGCGACGCGGTTTATTAGCATCAAGCAACTTCACGGGCAGTTCGTCCCCTCCCCCGCCACCAGATCGAGGCACTTGCCGTCGATTTCGGCCCGCGGGACCGGAAGCGAGATGAGCGAGGCGAGAGTAGGCATGATGTCGACAGTCTCCACGCCAAGCGGCTGCTCGAAGCTCTGCACGCCTTTCCACCAGAAGAGGATCGGCACGCGGCGATCATAGTCCCAGAAGCTGCCATGGGTGGTCACATAGCCGCGGCTCGGATCGGCGACTGGGTTCACCCGCTGCTTCAGCACGACGATCAGATCACCCGACCGGCCGGGCATGTAGGACGCCCGAGCGCGCTCGGCGAGCGACCAGGTTTCGGGAGGCCGGGTCGGCTGCGGCGTGGCGACGATCTCGCTGCCGACCAGCACCTGCTCGACCAAAGGCGACTGGCGGAGCAACGCCGCCGCCCGCTGCAGCACCTTGGCGCGGCGCTTCCGCGGTACCGAGCGCTCGACATAGAGGTCGGCGCCTTGAGCGAGCAGCACCCGTCCCTTGAGCTTCAGTTCGCGACCGATCTGCTCTCCGACCGCCTTCACATCCAGCCGCCCATCGACTCGCTGTGCATCCGGCGCGCCCTGAATGCGGCTGCGTTCCGGCAGGTCGATGCCGCCATGATCGGCGGTCAGCGCCACCGCATAATCGACTCCGCTTCGATCGAGCGTGTCGAAGAAGGCGCCGAGTTCGCGATCGAGCGCGAGCAGGTTGATGCACATCTCAACGCCGGCGGTGCCATAGCTATGGCCGATATAGTCGGTCGCGGACTGGCCGATGGCGATAATATCGGTGGCGGTGCCGCGGCCCAGCTTCATCGAGTCGATCAGGCCAGAGGCGAGCGCCAGAGTCGCCGCGTCGCTTTCGGGCGACGCGCGGAAGCGGCCCATATTGCCGGCCTCGCGGCCGAACCGGTCCGTGCCGACCGTCTTGCCGCCGCCGATCGGCACCGCACGATTACGGGACTCGCAGAGCGCCGGCACCGGCATCGGCTCGCGCGCCTTGGCGAGTTGCGCGGCAAGGCTGGCGCGGAAAGCGGCGACGGCCGCATCCGGCGCAGGCTGACCGGCCATGGTGACGAAGTCGCGGCCGTTCCACCACCAGAGCTGGTCGACCTTGTGCCCGCCCATCATCACCGCGGCACGGTCCTTGACCGATACCGAGACCGAACGAGAGGCGGGGTTCGCCGCTTTCATTCGCTCGCCGAGCGTCGGCACCAGAAGATGCCGAGCCGAGACGGTGTAGTTGCGCGAGGTCGAGCCCGGCACAGTCACGTCTTCGGAGCAATAGACGGTCTTGTCCTCGCGCGCGATAGACTGGTCAAGCCAGTCATTGGCGATGATGCCAGTGCGATAGGGGCGGCTGCCGGTCAGGATCGTCGAATGGCCGGGGCAAGTCTCGGTCGCGGCGTGGCTCTGGTAGCCCGACGGGAACACGACGCCTTCCGACATGCGCTTCAATCCGCCGGTGAAGTGCTGGCGATATTCCGCGAACAGATCGGCGGAGAGCTGGTCGACCGAGATGACGACCAGCAGCTTGGGACGCGGCAGCTGAGCCGAGAGGGGCGCGGCGGCGAGTCCGAGGGTCATCATTGCGGCGGCGAGGCGGAGGATCACGGCGGCTCCTAGAGATTCGTTGGCGGCGTCGGCAGCGGATCGGGCGCCGGCTCGTCGATCGTCTGTGGCACCACCACAGGGGGTGGAGCGGCTTCGGGCGTCGCTTGTGTTGCGGGCGGGTTGCGGCAGAAATCGACGACGCGGCGGATCGCAACCCCGCCGGGGAGGGTCAGCGTCTCCGCTCCCCCGGCAACCGTGATCTGACTTTGCGGCCGCGCCATCGCATTGACGATCGCGTCGTCCAGGCCGGCGCGCGCCTGGACTCGCCCCTGACCGACTTCGCGAGTGCCAAGGCTCGCGCCCGCGCCGCCGGCGGCTAGGCTGAGCGTGCCGCCCGCTCCGGCGCGTTCGAAGACGATCTGCTGGGCGGCGCGGTCGCAGCGGAGCGCGAAGGCGGGAGGCTGGTCGGCCGCTCCATAAAAAGCGGCGCCGTTCACCACCCGCCAAGCCATCGGCGCGCCGACGCCCTCGAGTGCTGCCGAACCGTTATTGCCGATCTCCTCGACACCCGCGACTTTCACTTCTCCGCTGCGCTGCGTGCGGTTGGTGACCGTGCCCGCATCGCAACCGGCGAGAAGCAGGAGCAGTCCAAAGCTATTTCGCGACATAGGCGCGCTGCCCTCCGATCCAGGTTTCGAGCACCTTGATGGCGCGGAGCTGGGCGGGCGTGCTTTCCAGCGGGTCCCCGTCGACCAGCACGAAGTCGGCGCGATAGCCGGGCTGGAGCATGCCGATTCGGTCGTCGGCGAAGCCGGCATAGGCAGCGCCGGTGGTGAAGCCGGCGAGGGCAACCTCGCGGCTGACCCGTTCCTGCGGCTGCCAACCGCCAAAGGGCTGACCGCTTGCATCCTCGCGGCTGATCGCGGCGGCGAGCCCCGGGAAAGGGTTGGAGGACTCCACCGGCACGTCGGAGCCGAAAGCGAGCCTGGCGCCCGCGCGCCGGATCGACTCCCACGCATAGGCACCGGCGAGCCGGTTGGGGCCAAGCCGCGCTTCCGCCATCAGCCGGTCGGACGTCTGGTGCACCGGCTGCATCGACGCGATGATGCCGCTGCGCGCAAGCCGCGGAATGTCGGCGGGGTCGAGCACCTGCACATGCTCGATCCGCCAGCGCCGATCGTCCTTGTAGGAAGGGGCAATCTCCTCGATCGCCGAAATCGCCTGCGCATTGGCACGATCGCCGATCGCGTGGACGGCGACCTGAAGCTTGTCCATCGATGCACGGACGATCAAGTTGCGGATCTTGGCATCGTCCATGAACCCGAGGCCGGTCTCTTTGGGCGCATCGGCATAAGGCTGTTTCAGCCAAGCGCCGCGCGAGCCGAGCGCGCCGTCCGAGTACAGCTTGATGCCGACCATTCGCAGCCGGTCATCATAGAGCCAGGGCGTCGGCCCCGCCCCTGCCACGGTCAGCGCGGGCTCGATGCCTGCTGCATAGGAGATGATCCGCACCTTGAGCACGCCCGCGTCGCCCGCACGGCGGAACACGTTCCAGTCGTCGACCGAAGTTCCCATGTCGGCAATGGCGGTGATGCCGTTCTGCAAGAGGATCGCCTGTGCCTTGGACAGCGCAATGTCCCGCTCACGCGGCTGGGGCGCCGGCACGACCTTTTGGACCAGTTCGGCGGCGGCATCGACGAACACGCCCGCCGGTGCGCCGTTCGGCAGCTTCTCGATCCGGCCGCCGGGCGGCGACACTGTTTGAGCAGTTACCTTCGCGGCGCGGATCGCGGCGGAATTGCCCCAGCTGGCATGGCCGTCGACCCGTTCGAGCCAGACGGGGCGGTCCGGCACCACGGCATCGATGTCGGCCGCCGTCGGGAAGCGGCCCAGCCCCCAGATCTCCTGGTTCCAGCCTGAGCCGATGATCCAGCTGCGTTCAGGATTGGCCTTGGCATAGGCGGCGATCATCGCCTGGGCTTCGGCAAGCGAGCGTGCTGCGGTCAGGTCCAGCGTCATCGCCTTTAGCCCCAGCCCCATGACATGGCCATGAGCGTCAATCAGGCCCGGCATCAGCACCCTGCCCTTGCCGTCATGGCGGAAGTCCAGACCCCGGTCCGGCCGCTTCTCGCCATGCCCAAGGAGCTTCTTCACCTTGCCGTCGCTGCCGATCAGCAGCCCGGTGAAACGTTCGACCTCACCCGATTTGGTGAGCGTCAAGCCATTCACATTGTCGATCAGCGCATCGGCATAAGCAGGCGCGGAAACAGGAAGCAGAACCGCACAAAGGTGACGAAGGTAACGGGGCGTTACGCATGCAAGATGTGCAGGTTGTGCGGATCGAATGGATTGGGCGGCCCCATCGAAGAGGAGCCGGCGAAACATGGATCGGGTGATCATCCGTCCAGCATAGCTGCAAGGCGCGGCAATAGGACAGAGATTTGCTGCTATGCCGCGTCAGGCGCCAATCTGAGACGATGCAGTGCGTGCGCAAGAGCAAGGCAGTCCGCCTGCACCGAAGGACCGATGCCGGCCTCTTGGCCCATGGCGGCGGCAAGCCGGTCCGCCCGCGCGCAGAGTTCCGTCAACACCTCAGCCGGAACGCTGTGGGTGGCCGCCGCGGCTGGCGCCGCAATCGAAGGTGCGCCCTTGCCGCTGATCAGATCGGCGACCACGACCGCATGATCGAAGCGCAGCCCGCACCTTTTGGCATCGCTCCAGACAATGCTGGCGCCGAGGCGATGCTGGCCCCGAACCAGCAGCACGCGCGTGTCCTTTGCGGGAGGAGCATCCACGACGAGAAGCGCTCCGCCCTCTGAGAGATCCCTAACCTGACAGCGGCGGGAAATGCCGGACCAATGCAGCTCGGCGCCCAAAAAGGTGTTCGCTCGCGGCAGGCGGGAGGGAAGAGCGTTGCCCTCAACTGCCGCTGCCGCCGACGACGCAGCCTTTTCGAACTGACCATGATTGATAAACGTCATATCGGCATCCTGCAGAGCATCTGAAGATTAGCGTGTTTAGAAGTGGTTATGGCCTGCTGATCCTCATTCTCTTCACCTGCATACGCCAGCGATTCTACTATCCAGTTAAGGGGCACGTGTACGATCAGAGTAGCTTTTCGAAACGTCGTTATCTGCTCCAACTATTGGCCACTTGGCGCGAGCAATCCAACTTTGCATTGCGTTAACCATGGTCTGCCAGACTCTGCTTGGCAGCAACGGGGGCATCGGGATGGACACGAGCTACGGCAGCGGTTTTCGTGATGCTTATGAGGAAGCAACCGAGACGAACATCTCCGGGCTGGACAGCATTGCCCGCGAACGGCGCATGCATGCTCGCGCTTATGACTATTGGGAGTCGCTGCGCCAAGGCCGTGCCTGCCCGTCCGTTCATGAGCTAGAGCCGGACAAGATCGCCGACTTCGGCACCCATAGCGTGCTGCTCGACTTCAGCCGCTCCACCACCAACCCAGGCGTCACCTTCATCGGACGGGCGCTGCGGGAGGAATGCGGTATTCTGTACGGCATCCGCAATGTCGCCGATGTGCCGGAGCGCTCACTGCTTTCAAGGCTGACCGCAGAGTGCGCGCAAATCCTGGAGCGGAAAACACCGCTCGGTTTCGAGAACGAGTTTCTCAACCACAAGGGCGAATCGACCAGTTTTCGCGGCGTGCTGCTGCCGCTTTCATCCGACGGACAGACCATCGACTTCATCTATGGGGTCATCAACTGGAAAACCGCGCCCGCCGCTGCCGAAGATGCAGTGGACGAGCCGGTTCCGGAACCAGCCCCCGAGGCGCCTGCCTCGGTCGAACTGATCGACTGGCTCGCGCGTGCCCGGAGCAGGGTTGAGCGTGCGCTGAAGGCGGCCAGCGATGCCCGATCGGCGCTGCATACAGCGCTGGGCCTCGCCTATGCCTTCTCCCTGCTGGCTGAGAAGCGAAGGGAGGAGTTCGCCCAACTGCTTTCGCAAGAGGGGCTGACCTTTCAATCCCGCACGCCCATGACGTCCGTGGTGAAGCTCATCTTCGGTGCGGACATCGACCGGACGCGCCTTTGCCAATATGCGGCCGTGCTCAGCCATGCGCGGCACCTCGAACTTGGCTGCGATGATGTGGCGAGCTGGCTCGATGGCTTCGACGGCGGCATCCTTGGCGTGGCCAAGGCCGAACGGGCCCGGCGCGCACCGGCGGTCAGACCCGATCCTGCTGCAAACGCGCGGACGAGGATGAGGGAGGCGACTCCTGAACTCTCATTGGACTACGACTGTGGTGACGAGGAGTTCGTGCTGCTCGTCGCCCGCCGGCTGGAACAGGGACGGCTCGGCATTCTGACAGCGCTGACCGAAAAGGCATTGGTGGACCGCGCGCTACTCAAATCGGCGCGCTAAACGGATCAGGCGTTGGTCGCGGTCAGAAGGCCGTAGAAGATCCCGCCGGCAGACGCCGCGATGCCGTAGAGCAACGGCAGGCGCAGCAGCGCGCCAGTGCGGGTCAGGCGGTAGGCGTCCCGCATCTGTGCATACATGTGCCACAGCGCATAGAGCATCAGCGCCAGCATCAGCACGCCCGAGATCAGGCCGAGGCCGGAGCCCAGCGTATAGACGGCGAACAGCAGCGACATGAACGAGATCGAATAAGTGACGAAGGTCGCGTGATCGTAGAGGCCGTATTCGCGCCGCCATGCGAACAGGAGCCAGACCAAAGGCGTGCTGATCAGGATCAGCGCCCAGGAGAATTTATAGGCATTGGCCTTGAGGCGATAGGAGACGAACTCGCGGTCCTTTTCGATCCGCTCCATCACCGACCGTCCGCCGGCGGCTGCGGCATTCTCCTTGCCGACGTCGCCGGCGATCGCGCTGGCGGCCGCTAGTTCGGCGCGATCGTCTCGTGCTTCCTTGAGCCTTTGCTCGAGCTTGGCGCGGCGGGCGGGCGCGAGGTCCGGGTCGCGGAGATTGCCCTCCGTGACGGCAATCCGAACGTCGAGCTTGGCCACCTGTCGCTGCATCTGACGCGCGCTTTCCTGGGCGCTCTCTGCCGTGTTCTTGGACCCGAAGATCGAGGCCGTGGCGTAGAGCAGGAGCGCACTGAACAGGAACAGGGCGAAGGGAGAGACGAACTTGGCGCGTTCACCGGCGATATAGCGACGCGTGAGGATGCCAGGCCGAAAGGCGAGTTCCGGCAGCGTCCGCCAGATCTTGCCGTCCATATGCAGCACACCGTGCATCAGCTCGTGCCACACCGCGCCGAAGCTGCGGTGAATGTGGGCCGACTGGCCGCAGGCCGCGCAATAGGAACCGGTCAGCTTCTCGCCGCAGTTGAGGCAGGCTCCGCCGTGGACGGCGGCGCCGGCGCGCCCATGGCTCGGCTCCACCGCCGAGGCGAGCATGGCACCCGTGACGATCTCCCCTGCTTCGCCGATCCCGCTCATGGAACGAAGCTAGCACCGGCTAGAGAGCTCGACCAGCGGGTGCAGAGGCAGCAAGCGGATGCCGGTTTCAGATGAAGCTACTTTTGAGAGCTCCACAGAAATCCGTATCGACATCGCCCCGTGCTTGACACGGGGCTCGGCTTTTCTTTGTTGGCCCGCCCTAAGCAATTGATCTCGGAGGCAAGGATCGAGAGGCAGCCAAACCCCGTGTCAAGCACGGGGCGACGTTGCTGGAACGGCAAGAACGCGTTGGTGAGACATGCAGCGCGAACGGCGAACGCCGCCCGTCGATTGAAGGGCGGCGTCCAGTGTCGATAGCGCCTCAGGCGGCCGCCAAGCTAACCTTGCTCGTGCGGCGAGTGCTCCGCAGCGCGCTGCCGGCGAGGCCGAAGCCGGCGATCATCAGTGCCCAGCTGGCCGGTTCCGGTACGGGGGCCGGAGCGATGTCGGTGGAGAGATCGGGTCCGGCGATCAGCTGGTTCTTGGACCAGAGCTTCAGCGTGTTGCGGTCGAAGGAGCCGGCATAGCCCAGGCCCTGATAAAGATGGTAGCCGAACTCCCCGATCTCGAAGGCATAGCCCTGGACCTGAAGGTCGCCGGCGCCGGGCGCGTCGTCCGTGGTCAGGGAAAAGCCGTTGAGCGGATCGTCGATCGGGCCGAAGGCGAGCGGGACCATGCCGTCGAGGAAATCGCCGCGCGAGGTCCAGCGATGGCCGGCCAGTTCGAAGCTGATCTCGTCGGTCATCATGGAGGCAAGGAGGCTGCCCGCCATCCAGCCGGCGGGACCGCCCGACGCTTCGGACTTGGCGAAGGTGAAACGGGCGGTGATCGTGTCGCCGACCTTGATGTCGCCGGTCGCCCCGGGCGCTGTGAAGGCGGTGGCGAAGCTGGACGTCACTGTGCCGGTGATCTCGCCGGTGTAAACTGCGGCATGGGCCGAAACGCTGCTCCCCAGCAGTGCCAGCGCCAAGATGGTCTTACGCATAAACAACCCCCAAAAACATTGGTTGAGTCGCTGATAGGTGGGGGCGGCCCTGCAAAGAAGGCTAATAGAAGGTTAACTCAGGATCGCCGCTATTTGGGGAGGCGACGGACCAATGCGCTGGTGTCCTGGCGGCCGGCGCCCATCGCCTGCACGTCCGCATAGAATTGATCGACCAGACTGGCGACAGGAAGCGTGGCACCGTTGACCCGTGCTTCGTCGATGGCGAGGCCCAGATCCTTGCGCATCCAGTCGATCGCGAAGCCGAAGTCGAACTCGTCGCGCGCCATCGTGTGCCAGCGGTTGAGCATCTGCCAGCTGGCCGCCGCGCCACCCGAGATCGCCTCGAACACCTTGTCGATGTCGAGATCGGCATGCTGTGCGAAACGCAGCGCCTCGCTGACCCCCTGCAGCGCGCCGGCGATGGCGATCTGGTTGCACATCTTGGTGGTCTGACCAGCGCCGGCGGAGCCGATATGGGTGATGCGACCGGCATAGGCCTCCATCAGTGGCCAAGCGGCCTGCACTGCCTTGTCGCGGCCGCCGCACATGATCGACAAAGTGCCGTTCTCCGCTCCCGCCTGACCGCCGGACACGGGCGCGTCGACGCAGAGAATTTCCTTGGATTTTCCCTCGACGGCGAGCTGGCGCGCGATCCTGGCAGAGACGGTAGTGTGATCGATGAAGATGCTGCCCGGCCGCATCGACCTGAAGGCGCCTTCGCGGCCAAGCGTCACTTCCGCCAAATCATCGTCATTGCCGACGCAGGTGATGACCGCATCCTGGTCGCGCGCCGCCTCGACCGGGCTCTCCGCCATGCGCCCGCCATGCGCCGCGACCCAGGCCTCTGCCTTGGCGGCGGTGCGATTATAGACGGTGAGCTCATGGCCCTTGGCGGCGAGGTGACGTGCCATCGGGCCGCCCATGATGCCGATACCGATAAATGCGATGCGGGACATGAAGGCTGCTTAGTGGCAGCGCCCCGCCGTGTCAGCCCTGCCAGCGTGCGACGGCCCGATCATAGGCCTGGCGTTCCTTGTCGAGCGCCTGTTCGAGCCTGGCCTGCTCCGTTGCGTGCCTATCTTCGAGGGCGCGGCGTTCCTTGGCGAGCGCTTCCTCCCGCCGCTTCATTTCGGCGAGTTGCTCCGCCTGCGATGCTTGCGCGTCGGCCAAGGCCTGTTCGGCGGCCTGGAGCTTGGCGCGGCTCGGCGGCGGCGCCTTTGCTTTCGGCTTCGAAGCTGGCTTCGGCTGCTTCGGGTCCGTCGGCAGTGCCTTCAGATGATCTTCGAGCCCGCCGCGCAGCTTGCGGATGACCTCTCCGGGCCGGGCGAGCGGTTCCTTCACCAGCTCGGGGTCGTCCACCTGCTCGGCGACGCCGCGGGCGAAGAGGTTGGCGTCGGCGCCCCAGGCCTTGAGCGCGGCCTTCTGGCTCGGCGCGGCGACATAGGCGTCGTGAAAACCGATCGGGGTGCGATAGACCTTGAGCTTGGCGGCGCGGGGCATGTCAGCCCTGCTCGATTCCCAGAACGGCGAAATAGCCAGGCTCCAGCACGTCGCGTGCTTCCGGATGGTTCTTGAAATAGCGGGCAAATGCGGCGCAGGCGGGGATAACCTTGAGCCCGTCCCGGCGCGCCGCATCCAGTCCGGCTAGGATGAGGGCTCGTGCGACTCCCTTGCCTTCATGTGCCAGCGGGACTTCGGTGTGGGTGAACATCAAGGCGTGGCTAAGCCGGTTGTAAGCGGCGACGGCGAGGCCATCCCCCAGATCGATCTCGAACCGATGCTGTTCCTTATTGTCCCTCACGTCCATCCGCTCTCTCCATCAGCAACAGGCTAGAGGTGCCCCATCGGGGCGGTTCAGGCCAGTTCCGGCTGGCGATCCACTTCCGCAGCAACGCGGTCGGGTGCGACATGTTGGCCGGAGAGCAGCTCAAACTCGCGCGCATCATGGGCGCAGAAGATGCGGACCTCCGCGTCATGTTCCAGCGAGAGCTGGCGGATGCGCTGCTGATTGTTCAAGCGCGCGGTGCGGTCGACTTCCATCATCGCCTGGTAGCCGCGAAGGCCGGGCGGGCAGTCATAGCGCTCCGATCCGATCTCGCCGCGATAGAAATAGGCGTCTGCCGCATAGAAGAGCCAGCCTTTAGGGGTGTCGATGGCGACGCCGCTATGGCCCCAGCTGTGGCCGGCGAGCGGCACCAGCAGGATCTCGGGCGGCAGGCCGTGCAGGTCGCGGACGGCGTCGAAGCCGAACCAGGGTTCGCCGCCGCCCATCGGGTAGAGCCGCCAATTTTCGACCTCGTCCCATTGCTGGGGCTGATAGCGCCGCGTGCCGACAAAGGCGCCGCCGCGCTGTTCGTCCGCCACTTCCTTCTCCCGCGCGGTGATGTGAATCGCGGCATGGGGAAAGTCCTCGATGCCGCCGGCATGGTCGAAATCGAGGTGGCTGATGACGATGTGACGCACGTCCTCAGACTTGAACCCGCGTGCGCGAAGTTGGGCGACCGCGGTCTCCTCCTCGCGCAGCTGAGGGTTGTTCAGCGCTCGAAAAAAAGGCGCGATGCGGCGGCCCGGCATTGCGACATCGCGCGTGCCGAAGCCGGTGTCGATCAGGATCAGGCCTTGGTCGCTCTCGATGGCCAGGCAGTGGCAGACGAGATGCGCGAACGGGCTGTCGCTGGTGCCGTCGAAGATGCGGCCGCCTACGGGACAGCAGGTGCCGCAGTTCAGGTGGTGGATGCGCATGTGTTGGTTCCTCCAGCTCGGGTCGGCCTGAGCTTGTCGAAGGCCTCCCTTGCTCTTGCTCCCATGTAGAAGAGGGGCTTCGACAAGCTCAGCCCGAACCGGCTTTTGGAACCTGACCTCTCAGCTGTTCATGTTCCGCGTGTTCGCCACCTCGAAATCGGCTTTGGGCTCCAGCCGGTGGCGCGTGCGGCGCTCGACGTCTTGTTCGTCGCGGCGGCTTTGGAGCCAGGCGGCGGTGCCTGCAGCGGCGAGCGCGCCGACGAAGAACAGGCCGCCGATCGCGGCGGCGCCGATGCCGCCGCTGCCCTGCTCTTCCTGTGATCTATCGAACGGTTCGGTCTGCTTGCGGTGCATGGCGGCACGCGCCGGGTTCGACATCAGCTTAGCGACATTGCCCTGCAAGCGGGTCTTGAGGCTGCCGGTCACCACCGCATGCTTGTCGGCGAATAGCGCGTCGATGGCTTGCGCGGCGACCTGGGCCGCATCGTCCTTCGACGCCTGGCCCGCCGGAGTATTGTCCATATTGGCGCGGCGGAAGAAGTCGGTCTCCGTCGGTCCGGGCATGAACACGGTGACGCCGATGCCCTTGTCCTTCAGCTCGTTACGTAAAGCCTCGCCAAAGGAGCGGATGAACGCCTTGGACGCGGCATAAACCGCCTCGAACGGCCCCGGCATAATGCCGGCGATGGACGAGGTGAAGAGCAGCCGCCCCTCCCCTCGCCCGGCCATGTCCTTGACGACCAATTTGGCCAGTTGGACCTGGCCGCGGACGTTGAGGTCGATCAGCTCCAGTTCCTGGCCGAGATCGGTTTCGGTGAAATCGCCGCCGCCTGAACCGATGCCGGCATTCGCGCAGAGGATGTCGATTTGCCCCGCGCTCCGGTGCAGCTCGTAGATGCCGGGTTCGGAGGCGAGATCGGCCGCGACTGTGGTCACAGTGACTTCCGGAGCCCGCTCGCGGATCAGCTCCGCGGCCTGCTCTAATTTGTCGGCGTCACGAGCGGTGAGCACCACATCGTGACCGCTTTCGGCGAATTGCCGGGCCAGCTCGAAGCCGATGCCCGACGATCCGCCAGTGACGAGAACGCGCGGCCGATCCTCTGCCATGTCCCTACTCCGCCGGAGTTGCCGCCGCTTCAGACGAGCCGGTGCGCGCGGTCGTCTTCGAGGTGCCGCGGCCGAACAGCGCCGGCCGTTCGTCGGCGGTGGCGCGGAGAGCTGCGTCCTCCAGTGCCTCGGCCTGCTTGGCCTCCGCATCCTTCAGGCGGCGATAAGTCGCCAGTGCCTGCCCGACCACCTGGTCCATATTGTAGTAACGGTAGGTGGCGAGACGGCCGACGAACACAACGTCCGGCTCGGCAAGCGACAGCGCTTCATACTTCTTGAACAGCGCCTGGTTCTCCGGGCGCGGGATCGGATAATAGGGGTCGCCCTCCGCTGACGGATATTCATAGGTGATGCTGGTCTTGGGCGCTTCCTGGCCAGTCAGATACTTATACTCGGTGATCCGGGTATAAGGCACGTCCTGGTTCGGGTAGTTCACCACGGCGACCGGCTGAAATACCTCCTGGTCCAGCGTCTCGTGCTGGAAGCGCAGGGAGCGGTAAGGCAGTTTGCCGTAGCGATAGCCGAAATATTCGTCGATCGGGCCGGTGAAGACGAGCTTGTCGTACGTCACCTCGCGGGCGACATCCTCCCACTCGACACCCAGGCGCAGCTCGATGTTCGGATGATCGAGCATGTTCGCGAACATGGCGGTGAAGCCGTCGAGCGGCATCGCCTGGAAGCTGTCAGTGAAGTAGCGGTCGTCGGTATTGGTTCGCGTCGGCACACGGCTGGTCACCGACTTGTCGAGCTCCGACGGGTCCATGCCCCATTGCTTGCGGGTATAGCCCTGGAAGAAGAGCTGGTAGAGCTCGGTCCCGACCTTGGACACGACCACGTCGGCCGAGGTCTTGATTTCGGCGACCGGCTCGGCGCGGCTTTCCAGAAAGGCTTCCGCCTCTTCATCGGTCTTGAGGTCGAGCCCGTAAAGCATGTTCAGCGTGGTGCGGTTGATCGGCATCGGCACGAGCTTGTCGCGCACATTCGCCAGCACCTTGTGCTCATAGGGCCGCCACTTGGTGAAGCGCGAAAGGTAGGAGAAAATTTCCTCCGAGTTGGTGTGGAAGATGTGCGGGCCGTAGAGGTGGTAGAGAATGCCGTCCTCGTTCGGCAGGTCATAGGCATTGCCGGCAATGTGCGGCCGGCGATCGATCACCAGCACCTTCTTGCCGCCGTCGCGCGCCAGGCGCTCGGCCATAACGGAGCCAGCGAACCCCGCACCGACGACCAGCACGTCATAATGCGGCTTGGTCCGGTCCAAAGGGCGGCTTGCCTCGCGCTCCTCTGCGGCCTCGGCGATCAGCGCCTTCATCTGCGAAGCCGTCTCGTCCCACGACATGGTCGAGAGCACGGCATCGACCGGGCGCAGCCAGTCCCGCTCCGCCTTGAGCCCCAGGGCGCGTTCGCATCCGGCGATGAAATCCTTGACATTACTGGCGATCTGGACGGCATCGAGTTCGCCATAATGGCGGATCACGTCCTTGATCGGAGTTGAGACCACGGGGCGGCCGGCCGCCAGATATTCCGGCGTCTTGGTGGGCGAGATGAAGCGCGTCGCTTCGTTGATCGCGAACGGCATCATCGCCACGTCCCAGCCGGATAGATAAGCGGGCAGCTCCGAGTAGTCCTTGCCGCCCAGATAGGCGATGTTCGGCAGCCGCGGCAGCTCGTCCTCGCTGATCTTCACGACCGGGCCGACCATGACGAAGGTCCAGTCGGGGCGCGCTTCGGCAGCGGCCTTGAGCAGCTCTAGGTCGATGCGCTCGTCGATAACGCCATAGAAGCCGAAGCGCGGATGCGGCAGGCTCGCCTGATCGGCCGGATCGGCCTGCGCCGAGCGCGCCTGGCCGAAATGCTTGACGTCCACGCTGGACGGGAAGGCGTGCACGTTCAGGTGGCGCTCGCGCTTCGCCTCGTAGAGGCTGTAGCCCCCGGTGAAGACGACATCAGCCGTCTTGAGCAGCTCATCCTCCAGCGGAAGCAATTGGGGCGGCGCGAACTTGAAATTTTTCAGCTCGTCCATGCAGTCATAGACGGTGCAGTCCGCCTCCAGATGCCGCGAGAAAGGCAGCATCATGGGCGTGTAATACCAGCGGACAAGCTGACCCGAGCGGGTCGCCATCAGCTCGTCGAGCAGGCGGCGCAGCTGCTTCTGGTGCAAGTCACCATGCTCTGGGTTCAGGTGCGGGACGGCCACGGTGACGCCGGATTTGGCGCAGATCGACAGGTCGAGCGACGGCTCGGCCGCGGCGTCGAACACCGGCTCTTCCCAGATGATGACATGATGGTCGCGGGCAAAGCGGCTCATCAGATGCTGAGGGCGCTGGAACACGAAATTCCACCGCAGGTGCGAAAAGCACAGAAGGGTAGGCTTGGAAGACGTTCCGCCGGAGAAAGCCTGACGCTCGCGGCGACGGTGAGATCCAATGTTCATAGCGCTCCTTCGGTCCGCCAGCATCCCCCGCGGCGCACGCCAGGACGGCGGCGCGCTTCATACGTTCATCGGCTGGCAAGCCGTAAAAGCGCTGGAACAGGGACTTAGTTCCCGCTGCGACGAGCGGTTCGTCGCGGAACCGTAATGTTTTTAACTTGGATCAGTGGGTCAGAACGTCTTCATTATCTCGTCACCCCAAGCTTGGTCCGGGGTCCCAGCTTGCCTTGAGCGAACTCATTGAACGGACGAAAGCCGAACCCCGGCTCAAGTCCGGTGTGACGGAACAAGGGTCGCGGCTGAACCCGCTCAGTCCTTCTTCTTGTCCTTGCCCTTGTCGCGATTGGCGTAGAGCAGGGCCGCGACCAGGGCCGCGGAACCGACGCCGACGCCAACGCCCGCCGCAATCCAGGCGGTGCGGCTGTCATTCCCTTCCGCCTTCTTCTCGCCTTCCTTGGCTTGCTGGGCAGACTTGACGATCTCGTTCACCGGCATCTCCGCATTGCCGCCGGCGGCATCGTCGGCCGGCGCGCTTCCATCCAGTGTTGGCGGGGCGGCAAGGGATTCGTCAAGCTGGGGCACAGTCACTCTCCTCTTGTTCGCCCCAACGAACGGGAAAGCGGCCTGTTTCAGCGGTGCGACAGAACGGTGCCGGGAACGGGTTCAGATTCAATAGCCGGTCAACCCCGGACCACTGCCAGTTCGGGGCGGCCGCCAAGCCAGTAGCAGAGATCGGCGGGGCTGCTTATGTCCCAGAGCACCAGGTCGGCGCGCTTGCCTTGCTCTAATGTGCCGCGGTCGGTGAGGCCCAATGCGCGGGCGGCATTGCGAGTTACGCCGGCGAGCGCCTCTTCCGGCGTCAGACGGAAGAGCGTGCAAGCCATGTTGAGCATCAGCAGCAGCGACCTGGTCGGCGAGGTGCCGGGGTTGCAGTCGGTGGCGATGGCCATCGGCACGCCGGCGCTGCGGAACTGGTCGATTGGCGGCAGCTTCGTCTCGCGCAGGGTATGAAAGGCGCCGGGGAGGAGGACGGCCACGGTTCCCGCCTCAGCTATGGCCTGGACGCCCTGCGGGGAAGTCCACTCGACATGGTCGGCCGAAAGGGCCGCGAACTTCGCCGCAAGTGCTGCGCCGCCGCCGTCGCTCAGCTGATCGGCGTGAAGCTTGACCCGCAAGTTCAGCTGCGTCGCGGTTTCGAACAGACGCGCCGTTTCTTGCGGGGTGAAGCCGATCGTCTCGCAAAAGGCGTCGACGGCATCGACCAGTCCTTCCTCCGCCACGCGCGGCAGCATTTCGTTGCAGACCAGGTCGAGATAGCCGGTCCGGTTGCTCGCGAATTCGGGCGGGAGCGCGTGCGCGCCGAGAAAGGTGGTGCGGACATCGACCGGCAGCTCGCGGCCGAGGCGACGGGCGGCGCGCAGCATCTTCAGCTCGTTCGCCGTGTCGAGGCCGTAGCCGGACTTGATCTCGACGGTGGTGACACCCTCGGCGATCAGCTGGCGCAATCGCGGGGTGGCGCTTTCGACCAGCTCGTCTTCGGAGGCGGCGCGGGTGGCGCGCACCGTCGAGAGGATACCGCCCCCTGCCCGCGCGATCTCCTCGTAAGTCGCGCCGTTCAGCCGCGCCTCGAATTCGTCGATCCTATCGCCGCCAAAGACGATGTGGGTGTGACAGTCGATCAGTCCGGGCGTCATCCAGCGCCCTCCCGCGTCGATCACCTGATCGGCGGAAGCGCCCGGGGGCAGGTCGGATGCGGGTCCGACGATGGCGATGCGCCCGTCGGCCACCGCGAGCGCGCCCCGATCGATCGCGCCATAAGGCGCAGCACCGTCGGTCATGGTGGCGAGCCGGACATTGACCCAGAGCCGATCCCACCGGGCACTCGCCGCCATACTCGCCCTCTTTACGCTCAAGGCGCGGCACCGTAGCTGCGGGCTTCTGTCTAGACAAGGCGAGGCGATGCGACACCTGTTCCTCGACGCGGCGATGCTTCCGGCCGGCTGGGCCAGCAACGTGCGGATCGGCATCGATGAGGGCGCGATCGTCTCGGTCGAGACCATGGCTTCCAAGACCGAACGCGACGAGCGGGTTCGAGGTGTCGCCATTCCGGGCATGGTCAACGCTCATAGCCACGCTTTCCAGCGCGCTTTCGCGGGCCTGGCCGAGCGCCGAGGCGCTGGGGAGGACAGCTTCTGGACCTGGCGCGACGCGATGTATCGGGCGGCGGCCCAGCTCACACCTGATCTGATGCACGCCATCGCCGCCCAGCTCTACGCCGAGATGCTCGCGGCGGGTTATACGAGCGTGGTCGAGTTCCACTATGTGCATCACCAGCCGGACGGACGGCCCTATGAGGACCGTTCCGCCATGGCGCAGGCGCTGATCGCGGCGGCCGACGAGGCGGGGATCGGGCTGACGTTGCTGCCCGTGCTGTACCAGACCAGCGGCTTTGGAGGGCGGGCGGCGCGGGACGATCAGAAGCGATTCCTGAACAGCGTCGACCAGCTCCTCGGCATCATCGAGGAGGCCCGAGGTGCTACGGGTCCCCAGCTCCAGGTCGGACTTGCCCTGCATAGTCTTCGAGCTGTGCCGCCCGAGGCGCTGCGCCAGGCCGTGGGCGCCGTTCGGGACGCCCCGATGCACATCCATGTCGCCGAACAGATCGCTGAAGTGGATGACTGTCTCGCCTGGTCGGGCAGACGGCCGGTGGAGTGGCTGCTCGACGAAGCGCCCGTCGATGAGTGCTGGTGCCTCGTCCATGCGACGCACCTTACCGAGAGCGAGACCGAGCGCCTCGCCCGCTCCGGCGCCACTGTCGCGCTCTGCCCCACGACGGAGGCCAATCTGGGGGACGGCCTTTGCCCAGTCGAAGCGTATCTGCGGTCGGGCGGTACTTTCGCGATCGGATCGGACAGCCATGTGAGCGTCGACCCCTTCGAGGAACTGCGCTGGCTGGAATATGGCCAAAGACTGGTGACGCGCCGGCGGAGTCTAGTGGCCTCTGCTGACGATCCGCACTCCGGCGCACATATGTGGCGGCAGAGCCTTTCAGGCGGTGCCCGGGCCTGCGGCCGGCCGATCGGAGCCATTGCGCCGGGCGCCCGCGCCGACCTGATCATCGTTGATCCTGACCACCCTGCCTTGCTCACCAGTGCGGGCGACGCGATGCTGGACACGTTGGTATTCCACAGTGCCGCCCGGCAGTCGTTGCGGCGCGTGATGTGCGGCGGTGAGTGGGTGGTGACGGAAGGACGACATGTCCGGGCTGAAACCTTCGGTGAAGCCTATGCCAAGGCTGTGCTGCCGCTGCGCCAGGCGCTTGCTTGACTCCACCTGTCTAGACAGCTTACGCCTGCTTTATGGACCAGCCCGCCTATGCGCGCGTGAAGGCGCATATTCTCGACCGCATCGGCACCGGCGCTTGGGCGCCGCAGGATCGGGTGCCGTCCGAGAATGCGCTGGTTCGCGAGTTCGGCGTTGCCCGCATGACTGTGAACCGGGCCGTGCGCGAGCTGGCGCAGGAAGGATATCTGACGCGGGTAAAGGGCGGCGGCACCTATGTCGCGGATCGGCGCTCGCACGGCCACCCCTTGCGGATCCGCAACATCGCCGACGAGATCGCCGAGCGTGGGCACCGGCACAGCGCCGACGTGCTGGACCTGGGGGAGACCGCGGCAGACGAAGATGCCGCGAACGCGTTCGACCTGACTGCAGGCGCACCGCTGTTCCGGTCCATGATCGTGCATTTCGAGAATGACGAGCCGGTGCAGCTGGAGGAGCGGCTGGTAAATCCGTCAGTCGCGCCCGACTATCTGAGCCAGGATTTCGGCGCCCGTCCGCCGTACGAATATCTGATGGCAGTGGCCCCGCTCGCGGAAGCGGAGCATGTCGTGCAGGCGGTGATGCCCCCCGCCCGCGTGCGTCAACTCCTCGGCATGAGCGCGGCCGAGCCCTGCCTGCTGATCCGCCGCCGCACCTGGACCGGCAGCCAAGTCGCCTCCACTGCCAACCTCTATCACCCCGGCAGCCGCTACGAACTGAGCGGCCGCTTCACGCCGCAGGAGACGAACCCGTGACCGCCAATCCGCGCCTGCTCAACAGCCGGGAGGTTCGCGCGCCGCGCGGCACCGAACTCAACACGCTGAGCTGGCAGACTGAAGCGCCGCTGCGGATGCTGATGAACAATCTTGACCCAGACGTGGCCGAAAATCCGGCGGAACTGGTCGTCTATGGCGGGATCGGGCGGGCCGCGCGCGACTGGGCCTGTTTCGACGCGATCGTCGGCACGCTGAAACGTCTGCGCGACGACGAGACCTTGCTCGTCCAGTCGGGCAAGCCCGTTGGCGTGTTCCGCACCCATGCGGACGCGCCCCGCGTGCTGATCGCCAACTCCAATCTGGTGCCGAAATGGGCAAATTGGGATCACTTCCACGAGCTCGATCGCAAGGGGCTGATGATGTACGGCCAGATGACGGCCGGATCGTGGATCTATATCGGCACCCAGGGCATCGTTCAGGGGACTTACGAGGCCTTCGCCGAGGCAGGGCGCAAACATTATGGCGGCGACCTCACCGGCCGCTGGATCCTGACCGCGGGCCTTGGCGGCATGGGCGGCGCACAGCCACTGGCGGCGGTGATGGCAGGCGCGTCGTGCCTGGCGATCGAATGCCAGCCTTCGCGGATCGAGATGCGGCTGAAAACGCGATACTTGGATCGGCAGGCGGCAACCCTCGATGAGGCGCTGGAGATCGTCACCGCGGCAAAGGAGCCCGTGTCGGTGGGCCTGCTCGGCAACGCCGCCGAACTCTATCCCGAGATCGTGCGGCGGGGCATCCGGCCCGACATCGTTACCGACCAGACCTCGGCTCATGACCCGGTCAACGGCTATCTGCCGAAGGGCTGGAGCCTGGAGCACTGGATGCAAGCGCGGGAAGCCGATCCGAAAGCGGTCGAGCGTGCCGCCAAGGCGTCAATGGCGGAGCATGTTCGCGCGATGCTCGACTTCTGGAAAGCAGGCGTGCCGGTCGTCGATTATGGCAATAACATCCGCCAGGTCGCTTTTGACGAGGGCATCGCCGACGCGTTCGACTTTCCGGGCTTCGTCCCCGCCTATATTCGCCCGCTCTTCTGTCGCGGCGTCGGCCCGTTCCGGTGGTGCGCGCTCTCGGGCGATCCGGAAGACATTTACCGCACCGACGCGAAGGTAAAGGAGCTGCTGCCCGACAATGCGCATCTTCACCGGTGGCTCGACATGGCGAAGGAGCGGATCGCGTTCCAGGGACTGCCGGCGCGTATTTGCTGGGTCGGGCTCGGTGACCGGCACCGGCTGGGCCTCGCCTTCAACGAGATGGTGCGCAGCGGCGAGCTGAAGGCGCCGATCGTAATCGGCCGCGACCATCTCGATTCCGGGTCGGTCGCCAGCCCCAATCGCGAGACTGAAGCGATGCGGGACGGCTCCGATGCGGTCTCCGACTGGCCCTTGCTCAATGCGCTGCTCAACACCGCATCGGGTGCGACCTGGGTTTCGCTGCATCATGGCGGCGGCGTCGGCATGGGCTATTCGCAGCATAGCGGCATGGTGATCCTTTGCGACGGCAGCGAAGCGGCGGACCGCAGGCTCGAACGGGTGCTGTGGAACGATCCGGGTACCGGCGTGATGCGCCATGCGGACGCCGGCTATGACGAGGCGATCGCCTGCGCGCGCGAACAGGGGCTCGACCTGCCGATGCTGGGGGCGTGAGCGTGAGCGCGATCGAGCCGGGCCATGTCGAGCTGAGCCTGTTGCGCGCCATCTATCGCGGAGCGGAGCAGGTGAGTCTTCCCGGCCATGTGTGGGAAGAGGTCGATGCTTCCCGAGCAACCATCGAAGCGCGGATCGCGGACGGCGGTACTTACTATGGCATCAACACCGGCTTCGGCCTGCTCGCCAACACCCGCATCGCCAATGACGACCTAGCGGAGCTGCAGAAAAGGCTGGTCCTGAGCCATGCCTGCGGCACCGGCGATCCGCTGGACGACCGGGTGGTGCGGCTGGTGCTCACGCTGAAGGTGATTGGCTTGGCGCGCGGTCATTCGGGCGTCCGGCGCGAGGTGGTCCAGGCGCTGCTGCGGCTGATCGAAACGGAGGTTTACCCGCTCATTCCCGGCCAGGGATCGGTTGGCGCGAGCGGCGATCTCGCGCCTCTGGCGCATATGTCGGCAGCTCTGCTGGGTGTCGGCGAAATGCGGCATCGTGGGCGCGTCATGCCGGCCGCCGAGGGGCTGGCGCTTGCCGGGCTGAAGCCGCTGGTGCTGGAGGCGAAGGAAGGACTGGCGCTGCTCAATGGCACGCAGGTCTCGACCGCGCTGGCGCTTGCTGGACTGTTCGCGGTCGAGGACGTGTTCGCGGCGGGAGTCGTCGCGGGCGCTCTCTCCACCGATGCGCTGAAAGGCAGCGTCGTGCCGCACGATCCGCGCATCCATGCGGCGCGCGGCCAGCCCGGGCAAATGAAGGTCGCGGCAATGCTGCGGCGGCTGCTGACCGGCAGCGCGATCAACGGCAGCCATGCGAATTGCGGCAAGGTGCAGGATCCCTATTCGCTCCGCTGCCAACCGCAGGTGATGGGCGCGTGCCTGGACATCATGCGGTCGGCCTCCGCCACGCTGCAGGTCGAGGCCAATGCGGCGACGGACAATCCGCTGATCTTCGCGGCAGACAATGAGATTCTCTCCGGCGGCAACTTCCATGCGGAGCCGGTCGCGTTCGCGGCCGACATCCTCGCCATGGCCGCATGCGAGATCGGCTCGATCTCCGAGCGGCGCACCGCCATTCTCGTCGACCCGAAAATGAGCGGCCTTCCCGCCTTTCTGGTCGAGGAAAGCGGGCTCAACTCCGGCTTCATGATCGCACAGGTGACGGCGGCCGCGCTGGTTGCCGAGAACAAGCAGCTTGCGCATCCGGCGAGTGTCGACAGCTTGCCGACTTCCGCCAACCAGGAAGACCATGTCTCCATGGCGACGCATGGCGCGCGGCGGCTGAAGCTGATGGCCGGCAATGCGGCGGCAGTGGTCGCGATCGAGCTGCTGGCGGCAGCCCAGGGCGTGGAGTTTCACGCTCCCCTCGCCACCTCCGAGCCGCTGCAGCTGGCCCTGGCGCGCATCCGCGAGGTCGCCCCGCATTATGATCAGGACCGCTATTTCGCCCCGGACATCGCGGGTGTGCGGGCGCTGGTGGAGGCGGGCGTATTTCGGGAGATCGTGCCCAGCCTGCCTTCGGATGGGCGATGATGGAGCCTTTCCGCCTCACCCGCGGCCCGGCGCCGCTGCTGGTCAGCTTTCCGCATGTCGGCACCTATCTGCCGCCTGAAATAGCAGAGCGGCTGACGCCCCAGGCGCGCCGCGTTCCAGACACCGACTGGTTCGTCGATCGGCTCTACGATTTTGTGCACGAGCTTGGCGCCAGCACGATCGTCGCCACCCATTCGCGCTATGTCGTGGACGTGAACCGGCCACCAGACGATGCATCGCTTTATCCAGGTCAGGCCACGACCGGGATCGTGCCTGCGACGCGGTTCGATGGCTCGCCACTCTATCTTTCGGGTGAGGAGCCGTGCCCGCACGAAGTCGAGCGGCGGATCGCTTCGGTGTGGCGCCCCTATCATGAGGCGCTCGCAGGCGAACTCGAGCGGCTGAAAGCCGTGCATGGGCGCGTGTTGTTGTGGGAAGCGCATTCGATCCGCCAGTGCGTACCGCTGCTGTTCGAAGGGTCGCTGCCGGACCTGAACCTGGGCACCAATGATGGCGCTTCAGCGCGGACGGGCCTGGGCGAGCAGCTGCTCGGGATTGCAGCGGGGTCGGGCTATTCGGCGGTGCTTAACGGCCGTTTCAAGGGCGGTTTTATCACCCGCCACTATGGCAGGCCGGAAGAAGGTGTGAACGCGGTTCAGCTCGAGCTGGTCCAGAAGACCTATATGGACGATGCCGAGAAGGAGTTCGACGAGGTGCGCGCGAGCCGGCTCAGGCCGGTGTTGCGGGAGCTGATCGGCTCCGCGCTGCGAGCACCTTGACCTCCAAAAATCAGCTTCGATCATGCCGTGTACATGTACAGCGATGAGAAGAGCGCGGTGAGCGAAGCGGCGAGCGGGATGAAGTTTCTAAGCATGAACACTTGATTAAGCGATTCGCGCGAACCTGCCTGTGAGGTTCGACACAGGCGCGAAATAAAGCGGCGGGCGCGACGAATTCGCAGCTGTGAACGACAAAGTCGTCAGCAGCCCATCAGCGCCAGCACTTCCTTGCGGCTGCGATCGTCGTCGCGGAACACGCCCATCATGCGGCTGGTGGTCATCGCGACGCCGGGCGTGCGGACGCCCCGCGCGGTCATGCAGCTGTGGCTCGCCTCGATCACCACCGCGACGCCCAAGGGCTGGAGATGGTCCCAAATGCAATCGGCCACTTCTGCCGTCAGCCGTTCCTGCACCTGCAGTCGGCGCGCGAAGCCGTGCAGCACGCGGGCAAGCTTGGAAATGCCAACGACGCGGTTCTTCGGCAGATAGGCGATGTGCGCCTTGCCGATGATCGGCGCCATGTGGTGCTCGCAATGCGACTGGAAGGGGATGTCGCGCAACAGCACGATCTCGTCATAGCCGCCCACTTCCTCGAAGGTACGGGAGAGGTGGACGGACGGATCCTCCTGATAGCCCTGGCAATATTCCTTCCAGGCGCGTGCGACCCGAAGCGGAGTGTCGGCAAGGCCCTCGCGGCTGGGGTCGTCGCCTGCCCAGGCGATCAGCGTCTTGATCGCTTCGGCGACGCGCGCCGGCACCGGAATCTTGCCCGGCGTTTCGATCAGATCGCCGTCTTCCAGATGATCGCCCAAGAGCCGCGTCCCCTAATGCCTGCCGCCGCCGATATAAGGCGGCGATCGCGCCACGCAAATGACGCTACGGCAATCGATGCCTGTGCGGCAGATGCGCCACAATCCGCAGAAATCCGTGAGTCTTCGCCCCCTCGCCCATTGACGACCCTGAAAGGATAAGCATGATCCCGCCCCAAAGGACGCAACAAAGCGCCTGCGGTAACAGCCGCGAAGATTAGGGGAGGAAAGTCACATGCGGAAATTCGACCTGCTCGGCGCGACTGCGCTGGCCTTGCTTGCTGCCACGCCCGCTTTTGCTCAGGACACGAGCTCGGGTCCGGCGCAGAGCGGCGGCGCGGTCTCGGGCACGACGCAATCGGCGGACGTCGACACGGGCATTGGCGAGATCGTCGTCACCGCCCAGCGACAGGCCGAGCGCCTGCAGGATGTGCCGATCTCGGTATCGGCCTTCACTGCGGAAGCGCTGGAGTCTCAGCAGATCGAAAATCCACTCGACCTGCAGCTCAGCCTGCCGAACATCACCTACACCAAGACGAACTTCACCGGATCGAGCTTCACCATTCGCGGCATCGGCGATCTCTGCGTCGGCTTCTCCTGCGATACGGCGACCGCCATTCACATCAACGACCAGCCCTCGATCGTCCGCCTGTTCGAAGCCGAGTTCTTCGATCTCGAGCGAATCGAAGTGCTGCGCGGACCGCAAGGCACGCTCTTCGGCCGCAACGCGACCTCGGGCGTCGTCAACTTCATCACAGCGCGCCCGAACCTGGCCAAGTTCAGCGGCGCCGCGAGCCTCGAATACGGCAATTACGACTCCATCAAGGTCAACGGCATGGTCAACGTGCCGATCGGCGACACCTTCGGCGCTCGGGTCGCCGGCTATTACCTGAAGCGCGACGGCTATACCCAAAACCTCTTTACCAACCAGCGGGTGGACGATCGCGAGCTCTACGCGGTGCGCGGCACGCTGCGCTGGGAGCCCAGTGAGAACACGACGCTGGACCTGATCGGCTATTATTTCCGTGAAAAAGACAACCGCAACCGCATCCAGAAGCAGCTTTGCAACCGCGACCCAACTGGCATTCTGGGCTGCGCGCCCGACCGGCTGGAGAACGAAGTCGTCAACGGCAATGCGACGCTGGCGGGCATCCTCACGTCGCGCGAGTTCATTAGCGTGGGCGTAAGCCCGGCGCTCGCGCCGTTCGGCTTGGGCAGCATCTATGGGCCCGACCTCTTCGCCAACGCAGTCAATCCGGCCAGCGTGCGCCAGATCAGCAGCGATTTCACGCCGACCTACTATGCCCGGGACTGGCTGGTGCAGGCCCGGCTTGAACAGGCCATCGGCGAGAACCTGAACCTGACGGTCACCGGCGGTTACCAGGATTCCAAGATCGACTCGCGCACCGACTATAATCTCGCGGTGCCAGCCGACATCACCACCAACCCCGGCGCTGCGGCCTTCCGCGCTTTCCCGCTTTTTGCGGGCGCGGCCTCCCGGCTGTTTCAAGGCGCCAATATCTGCACCTCGGAAGCGAACACCCAATACAGCGGCGTCTACGGCGGAAATGTCTTTACCTGCGCCCCGCGGAGCACGGATTATGACCGCTCGCGCGGCCACAACCGCGGCTGGTCGGTCGAAGGGCAGCTTTCGACCGATTTCGATGGCCGGTTCAACTTCCTGGTCGGCGGCATATATCTCGATACGAAGGTCGACGGCGATTATTTCGTCAACTCGGGCGGGCTTGATTACGCCTCTGGTCTGATCGGCAGCGCCCAGACTGGCGGGATGGGCTATTCCGCTTCGCCCTTTTTCAACAGCGAAACCAATCTGTTTCGCCTCAAAAGCTACGGCATTTTCGGCGAAGCTTATGTCGACTTGACCGAGAAGCTGAAGCTGACCCTCGGCGCTCGCTATTCGAACGACCGCAAGTTCGTCCGCGACCGCAACCCGCTGCTGAACTTTGCGGTGCCCTTCACCAACACTACTCCGTTCGATCCGCCGCCCGCCACCTATGACGCCAATGCGAGCCTGCCCGGCAACCAAGTGTTCCGTGAAGCGCGGGTGAAGTTCGACGAGATCACCGGCCGCGCCGTGCTGGACTGGAAGCCGTGGGAAGAAACGCTCTTCTACCTCTCCTATTCGCGTGGCTACAAGTCGGGTGGCATCAACCCGCCGTTCAACGCCGCTCTGTTCACGGCGCCGGCGACTTTCCGGCCGGAGATCGTCAACGCGATCGAGATCGGCACCAAGAACACGCTGGCGGGGGGGATGGTCCAGCTCAACGCCAACATGTTCTACTACGACTATAAGGACTTGCAGCTCAGCCGCATCCTCAACCGCACCTCGTTCAACGACAACACCAACGCGTCCATCTACGGCGCCGAAGTGGAGGCGATACTGCGACCGACCCGCGCTCTGCTGATCAATGCGAACGTCAGCTTCCTGCGGACCCGGATCAAGAACCTGCAGCTGGCAGATACGCGCGACCCGTCCGGCGGCCGCTCTGACACGGTCATCATCAAGGACCTGACAAACGCATCGAACTGCGTCGTCCAGCCGACCACAGCAGGCAACGCAGCCGGCGCCAACACGCTGGTTGCTGCCTTCAACGGCGCGCTCGGGCTGCGGGCTCCGACGCCAGTGCCGGGCACCAACACCACGGGCGCCTATTCGATCTGCTCGGCTCTGGCCGCGACGATCCAGAACCCGTCGGCGCCGCTCCGCGCCCTGTTCCAGACTCCGACCGGTCCGCTGCCGTTCGTGTTCAACACCAACGCGGCGGGTGCCGCGACCGGTCTCCCGGACGGTGTGCCACTCGATCTTACGGGCAACTCGCTGCCCCAGGCACCGAAGTGGAAGTTTGCCGCCGGCGTCCAGTACACGTTCGACTTCGACAACGGCATGAGTCTCGTCCCGCGCGCGGACCTTACCTATACCGGCGACTTCTTCGCCCGCAGCTTCAACAAGCCGATCGACCGCGTCGAAGGCTATGAAGTGGTGAATGCCCAGGTTCAGCTGAACGGGCCCGACGAACGCTGGTTCGTCCGCGCCTTCGTGCAGAACCTGACCAAGAACAATGCGGTGACCGGCCAATATGTGACCGACCAGTCTTCCGGCCTGTTCACCAACATCTTCACACTGGAACCGCGCCGCTACGGCATCTCCGCCGGCTACAAGTTCTAAGCGGAAACAGACTCGTCAATTTGGGCCCTCGCGACTCCGGTCGCGCGGGCCCTGCTCTTTTCGGAACATGCGGTTCGTCCCAAGCATTCGCGGCCGCATGGAAGAAATTTCGAGCTGGGTCGCGCCCATCGCCACCGCCATCGCCGCCTGCATGACCGCGTCGAACCTCGGCGCTCGGGTCACGGGCTGGGGGTTCATCGTCTTCACCGTCGGTTCGATTGCCTGGACGACCTATGGTGCGGCGACGGGCCAGACCAACCTCGTTTGGCAGAACATCTTCCTGACGCTGGTCAACATGGTTGGCATCTGGCGCTGGCTGGGGCGACAGGCCAAGCTGGACGACGGCGCGCGGGCAGCGTCCGAGCAGAGCGAGGCGGAACCTGTTCCGACCCTATTCCCCGCCTCCACCCTGACGAGCGCAAGGCTTGAGAGCCGGAGCGGCGACACGCTGGGCGCCGCCGTGGACGCGATGATCCGCTGCAATGACGGCAGCATCGCCTATCTGGTCGTCGGCAAGGGCGGCGTCGGCGGGATCGGCGAGACGCTGCACGCCTTACCCTGGCAGGCTGTCAAGCTGGAGCCGGGCCGCATCGTCGCCGACATCGACCCAGCCGCGCTCGAACGGCTCGAGCCGATCGATCCGCGCAACTGGCCCGCTGAGCCGCAGCCGGTCTAGCTCCGGTCAGCCCTGCCGCAGATAGGCTTCCAGATCGTCGCTGCCGCCGATCCGTTCGCCGGCGATGAAGATCTGCGGCGTGGTTTGCACCCCCTGCTCCTCCTCGAACGCGTCAACTTCCTCGCGACTGGCGAGGATATGCTCTTCGATGGCAAAGCCTTCCCGCTCCAGCATCTGCTTGGCGCGTACCCCGAAGGGGCATTCATGATCCGGCAGCACCATGCGGTACAGGATCGCGCTTTTCTCGTCCGTCATGGCTTCTTCCTTATGGCCTGGGTTCCGCGTCAGAGCGCTCGAGAGAGGGCAAGCGTTCCGCGCTACTTGCGTCCGAACAGCTTCTCGAGCTGATCGCGCGTTAGCTTCACCCAGGTCGGGCGGCCGTGGTTGCATTGGCCGCTGTGCGGGGTCGCCTCCATTTCGCGGAGGAGCGCGTTCATTTCCGCGACCGAGAGGGCGCGGCCGGCGCGGACGCTGCCGTGACAGGCCATGGTGGCGGCGACTTCGTCCAGCCTTTCCTTCAGGCTCAGCGCCTGGTCGAAGGCGGCGAGTTCGTCGGCAAGGTCGCGGACAAGCCCATGCACATCGCCCTGGCCCAGCGGCGCGGGCGTGGCACGCACCAGCATCGCGGCAGGGCCGAAGCGTTCGAGATCGAGGCCGAAGGCGGCGAGCTCGGCGGCGCGAGCCTCGAGCCGGTCGCAGGCGGGTTCGTCCAGTTCAATGACCTCGGGGAGCAGCAACGCCTGGGCATGGACGCCGCCATTGGCTGCCGCGCGTTTCATCCGTTCGAGCACGAGCCGCTCATGCGCGGCGTGTTGGTCCACGAGGATCAGACCGTCTTCGGCTTCGGCGACGATATAGGTGTTGGCGACCTGGCCCCGTGCGACGCCGAGGGGAAAGCTGCGATGCTCCGGCGGCGGCCTGTAGGCGGGCTCGGCGTGCGCCTGGGGGGGTGGAGTGAAGAAGGTGCGGTGGTCGTGTACCGAGTCCCCTCCATGCGTCACTCCCGCGAAAGCGGGAGCCCAGCTTCTGCCTTTCAAGGAAGGAGGAGAGATAGCTGGGTCCCCGCTTTCGCGGGGATGACGACGGAAGATTGACGCATCCACCTTGTTAGCACTGGCATGCCCCGCCGCATCGAGCGCTCGCCGCAGTCCCGACACGATCAGCCCCCGCACCAGCTGGGGTTCGCGGAACCGCACTTCCGTCTTCGCGGGATGCACGTTCACATCGACCTCGCTCATCGGCACGTCGAGGAACAGGGCAACGAGCGGGTGACGGTCGCGGGCGAGCAGGTCGGCATAGGCGCCGCGGACAGCGCCGGCGAGCAGACGGTCCTTCACCGGCCGGCCGTTGACGAACAGATATTGATGGTCGGCGACGCCCCGGCTGAAGGTCGGCAGCCCGGCGACGCCGCCCAGCCTTAACCCTTCGCGGACCAGGTCGACGCCGACGCTGTTGGCGGGCAGCTCTCGATCGACCAGCGCCCCGACCCGCTCCGGCTGACTCTGCCCCGGCGGCACCGACAGGCTCGTCCGGCCCTCATGCTCGAGCGAGAAGCCCATATCGGGCCGCGCCATGGCGAGCCGCTTCACCGCATCCAGGCAAGCCGCATACTCCGCCCGTACCGATCGCAGGAATTTGCGCCTGGCCGGCACCCGATCGAACAGCGCTTCGACGCGGACACGGGTGCCCGGCGGCAACGCGGCCGGCCCCTCCTCCACCACTTCGCCATTATCGACGGTCAGCGCCCAGCCATCGGGCGCCCCCTGCCCTGAGCGTGTCAAAGGGCGCACGCGGCTTTCCAGCGTCAGCCGCGCGACGCTGGCGATGGACGGCAGCGCTTCGCCACGGAAGCCCAAGGTCGCCACGGCTTCGATCGCATCGCCGGGCAGCTTGGAGGTAGCGTGGCGTTCGAGCGCCAGCCGCATCTCGTCCGGCGCCATGCCGCAGCCATCGTCGGCGACTTCGATCAACTCGGTGCCGCCGCCGCGCAGCCGCACCTCGATTCGCGTGGCGCCGGCGTCGATCGCATTCTCGACCAGTTCCTTCAGCGCACTGGCCGGTCTTTCCACCACTTCACCGGCTGCGATCCGGTTGACCAGGTGCGAGGGAAGGCGCCGTATTGACATGCGCCTCCGCTCTAGCCCAAGCGGCTCCACCCCGCGACCCGGCGCTCATGAAAAATCAAGATCACTCTGCTTTCATATGAGCCGAGGCCGGGTATAGAGCCTTCACAACCTGTATCAGAGCGGGACAGACATGTTCTTTTCGCGATTCTTCAAGTTCATGTCCCACGACATGGCCATCGACCTCGGGACCGCCAACACGGTGGTCTATCTGCGGGGGCGCGGCATCGTGCTCAACGAGCCGTCGGTGGTCGCGATCGAGACCATCAACGGCGTCCGTAAGGTCAAGGCGGTCGGCGACGACGCCAAGCTGATGATGGGCAAGACGCCCGGTTCGATCGAAGCCATCCGCCCCTTACGCGACGGCGTGATCGCGGACATCGATGTCGCCGAGCAGATGATCAAGCACTTCATCCACAAGGTTCATGGGCAGCGCCGCTTCCCGCGCTGGCCGGAGATCGTGATTTGCGTGCCGTCCGGCTCCACCTCGGTCGAGCGCCGCGCGATCCGCGACGCCGCGTCGAACGCTGGCGCTTCCCAGGTGTGGCTG
>JAESFT010000118.1_pt1 | contig 110516 bp, 98 predicted proteins | sample 9269451 | NCBI WGS metagenome assembly JAESFT01 (sample SAMN14502557, study PRJNA617106) | algae metagenome | isolation source: Scytonema hyalinum WJT4-NPBG1 and co-occurring heterotrophs from well... | place: USA: Mojave Desert, Joshua Tree National Park, California | collected 2006-05-25 | reverse complement strand
GCTCGACCTCGAAGCTCGGGCTTTTGCAGGATGGCCTCTTCGAGCTTGGCATCGCTGATCTGGCAATTCGCCCAGGCAGGTGTCGCACCAAGCCCGCTCACGAGCACAAGAAGGACGAGAAGTCTGGGCGATTTCACGGGTGTGATCCAATCTGAAGCGGCGGCAAGCGCCGGTCGATGACGAGCGGCATGCGTGTGATGCTGTGTGGCTGTGTGCTCCGCCGTCCCTGCGTGTTCGCCTCTCGGCGGGCCGTCAGGAGGCTTGTCCGACCACGAAGCCGAACAGCCCATCGATCACCGTCGTGAACACAAGTGCGATCAGCACCTGCGAAAGCATCAGACGTAGCCGAGGAGCAGTGCGCCGCCGAAGAGAATGGCAAGAAGAGCAATCGAGAGGGACTGACCTTGGTAGGAGAGCCAGATCGAAAAGGATTGTGTCATCGTGATCTCCTGTCGCGTGAAGACCATGCGCTCAAATATAAACGAAAGATACTCATAAATTTGTTTTCATCCATTATTATAATTTTCACCGGTGTCTCTGAGTCCCATTCCAAGATTGAACAGCATTTATTATTCCCGATGTGCTAATAACGCCTAGTTTGTCGCTTGTGGGTTCGCGCGGCTGCTCGCCGCCAGCCTCGAAGGAGCACCGCTCATGCCGACTTACCGTGATATCGTTCGGGGAAACGGTCCTTCTCGCCGACCGGAGAGCCAATGTGAATGGGAGAGCGGAGCACACGGTCGCCGGCTCCGTCTGGCCTGGAGATCGGGAAGTCCGCTATTTGATCAGCTCCACAAGGTGCCCAAGCGAGCGCATCGCTCGTGAGCACGAGAACACCGCCTCATAGCGAGGGCTCCCCAAGGGGAGCCCTGAACACGGGACAGCCCATGCCACGCTACTACTTTCACATTCGCCAAGGTGACGTTCTCGTTGAGGACAGCAGCGGCGTCGAGGTCTCAGGAGCCGAGGACTTGGAGGACGAGGCGATAGAAGCAGCCCGTGATCTCCTGGCCGATGGTGACCTTCAGGGTCTGGACCGGCGCGAATGGATCTATGAGGTAGCTGACGAGAGTGGAGCCACCGTGCTGACGCTGCCGTTCAGCGAGGCGGTTGAACCCGACTTGCCCCCACAGGAGGTCTGATCCATGAACATCACTCTCACTCCAAGCGCACCCAAGGCGTCGGTGATCCATGGTGCAGTAGGCACTTTGGCGAACTTGGGGACGGTGGAGGGCCTTTGTCCTGATCCCTTCAGCAGCCGCCCCGCTCGATGAGGGCAAAGGGCGCTATGGCTTGCAGGCGACTGCGAGCGATGGCGGAGCGAACCGAAGGCGTCTGCAAGGTGGAGGAGTAACCATGGATGCGGTGGTCTACACACAGGGCCAAGGCATTTGGCGCGTGAGTGCCTCTCCTTCGATGCGTGGCTTGGGTGATGTTCTCAAAGGCGAGGACAAGACCCTCACGATCGTACCGGACGAGGGGTCGGACCTCGATGGGATCAGGTCTGGCCCATATGCCTCGTTGGACGAGGTCATGGCCGCCGTCGGACATCACATCGGTGGAAGGTGCAGGCCAGCGGGGCGAAGCCGAGCCGGTGGCTTCTGGTAAGAATGCCGTCCAAGAAAGGCAGCAACCCTCGCACGGCCCGTGCCTGATGTGCTCTTCCGGCGATACCAACCCCTTGAGCAGCCCTCGCCACGGCGAAAGCTTCTCCTATGTTGTCGCATGGAGCAACAAGGAGGTTGAGCGGTGGAAGATCTGATCCGGCTTGCGGGTGATCCGGCGGCTTGGGCGGCGCTGGCCACGTTGATCGTCATGGAAGTCGTGCTCGGCATCGACAACCTGATCTTCATCTCCATCCTCACCAACAAGCTGCCTGCTGAGCATCGCACCCGCGCTCGTCGGATCGGCATAGGAGCGGCCCTTCTGCTCCGCTTGGGCCTGCTGGGCACCGTCGCGTTCATTGTTACGCTCACGCAGCCTCTCTTCACCGTCTTCGGGCACGGCTTTTCCTGGCGCGACCTGATCTTGATCGCAGGCGGATTGTTTCTCGTCTGGAAGGCCACCAAGGAGGTCCACCACAACGTGGACCCGGAGCCCGACGACATGTTCTCAGGCTCAGAACAGGTGGCGCTCGGCTTCACGGCAGCAATCGGTCAGATCCTGCTGCTGGATCTGGTGTTCTCCATCGACAGCATCATCACCGCAGTGGGTATGACGGACGAGATCGTCATCATGGTCATTGCCGTTCTGGTGGCGGTCACCGTGATGCTGCTGGCCGCAGACCCGCTGGCGAAGTTCATCGAAGCGAACCCGAGTGTGGTGATGCTGGCCTTAGGGTTCCTGCTGATGATCGGCATGACGCTGATCGCAGAGGGCTTTGGAGCCCATGTCCCAAAAGGCTACATCTATGCGGCCATGGCCTTCTCAGGGCTGGTGGAGGCGCTCAACATGCTCTCCCGTAGAGCCAAGCGCAAACAGGAACAGAGCAAAGCCAGAATGCCCGTGAAGCGATGAGGGAGCAATTATCGCCCTCCCGAGAGAATCGGTCGTTGTGAACCGTCGCCGAACTCAGCCGTCGCCACTCGGGTTCTCGTCTATCAACTCGGGCTCTCTTTGGACCCACGACTTGGGCCGGCGCTCACCGCCACCTCAGGCGCGTGCCTCGTGATCAGGAGGGCCTGTCATGGACGGTCACGCGCCAGGGAAGCGGACAACGTTCTTTGCGGTAGCAAGGTACGTTTGCCCTGCAAGGTCATGAACAGCCCGCAGCAGCGTGCTCGGCGTATAGGGCTTCGAGAGGAGAGTGTAGCCATCCTTCATGGCGCGGTTCGCTGCCTCACTGTAGCCAGTCGCCAGAAGAACCGGCAGATCAGGCCAACGCTCCCTCACCGCATGCGCCACCGCGAGCCCATCCCTCTCCCCTGGCATCACCAGATCCGAGAACACCAGATCAAACCGGTGGTCCCTCTCTAGCACCGTCAGAGCCTCGTCTCCGGTGCTTGCTCTGGTCACCTGATGTCCATGCTCCTGGAGCAGGGATGTGGCGACCTCGGCGACCTGAGGGTTGTCCTCGACGAGGAGAATGCGAAGCGAGCGGCCGATCCCCTGCTCTCCCGTCTGTGATGCCTCAGGAGTCTGCGGCAGAGCATGAGCCCTGGGCAGGAACAGGGTGACAGTCGTGCCCTGGTCAACCTCACTGCGGATCTCAAGCGACCCGCCCGACTGCTGCGCAAAGCCGTGCACCTGCGCCAAACCCAAGCCCGTGCCTTTGCCAACTTCCTTTGTCGTGAAGAACGGCTCCAAAGCACGGGCCAGCACCTCACGAGGCATGCCCCGGCCCGTGTCGATGAGCGAAAGGCCGACGCCTTCAGCCCTGTCGCCCGTTTGCAGGACGGCGTTGGCCGCTCGGATCGTCAGCGTTCCGCCCTTTGGCATGGCATCGCGGGCATTCACGGCCAAGTTGATGAGAGCCACCTGCAACTGGGTTGGGTCCACCTCGACACGCCAGAGGTCCTCGGCAAGATCGAGCACAAGGCGAATATCGCCTCGCAGGGACTGGGCCAGCATGTCATCCATGCCTGCGATGAGAACCTTGAGATCGAGGACCTCCGGTCTAAGGGGCTGACGACGCCCGAAGGCAAGAAGCTGGCTCGTGAGCTTGCGGCCCTGCTCCACAGCGTGAAGGGCATTGTCGATGAGGCGGGCCTTACGCTCGTCGCCGACGCGGCGGAGCATGTCGAGGTTACCCATCACTACCGTCAGCAGATTGTTGAAATCGTGGGCGATGCCACCCGTCAGAGCACCCAATGCCTCCATCTTCTGGGCCTGACGCAGGTTCTCCTCAAGCGCCAGTCGGTCTGAGATGTCTCGCGCTGCACCAACGATATGGGTGATCCGCCCCCGGTCGTTGTGAACGGGGGCGAGCAGCGTTTCCCAGGTTCGCAGGTCCGCTCCTGAGCCAAGCGCCGTTTCCACACGAACGGGCGCATTCGCATCCTTGCAGCGTTGGTACCAGCCGATCACCTCTTCGGCCATCGCGGCAGGCATGAACTCGTGCAGTTCCTTGCCCCTGACGGCCTTGAGATCGAAGCGGAAGGCTTTCTCGTGAGCGGGGTTGCGGTCCTCGACGGTAAAGCGCCCGTCCTCATGGACGCGAATGACGAAGAGTCCCTCAGAGGTGTTGTTGTAGTAAGCCCGATACAGGGCATCGGCCTGCCGCCGTTCTTCCTCCGCCGCTTCGCGCCTTGCGGTCTCCTCCTGGAGAGCCGATAGGGCCGCACTTTCACGCGCGGTGTAGCGCATGGCCACACGGCTCAAGCCAAAGAGCGCCAGGGAGGCTGGCACTCCGAGCGCAAACGGCAACGCCAGGGACCAGAGCCATGCCCCCTGGACAACGTTCGTCCGCAAGCCCGCCGACAGATAAATCGGGTAATCTGGGAGCTTGCGGTAGCCAACAATGCGCTCCAGACCATCGGAAGCGAGGGTCACCCGGTAGATGCCGCGCTCCGCGTTCTGCTGAAGCGCATCCTGCAAGCCGCGCGTGGGAGCGGAGGCCACCGGCCCGGGTGGAGGCTCCGGGTAGCGGGAGAGCAGGACACCGTCGGCCCGCTGAATGGCTGCCCCTGTGATCGAGCGGTTGGCGGCAAGTCGGGCGTAGTAGTCGCGAAAGTAGTTCGGCTGCACCGAAACGGCGACAACACCTCGAAACGAACCGTCGGGGCTCGCACGGCGGCGGCTGAATTGGAAGAAGGTAGCGTTCTGCGCCCTCCCGCGCAGGACTTCGCTGATGTAGAGCCCAGCGTCCCTATCCTTCTGGATGCGGTAGTACCCTCGGTCCGACAGGTCGAGGTCACGGGGAACGGGGAAAACGTTTGCGGTGACCAGGGGACGGGCATCGGCAGCGACAACCCAGATGTCCTGCACCTGAGGCAGCGTGTCGGAGAACTTCTTCAGCTTAGCGTTGAGAACCGGCTCCTGTGCGCGGATCTCGTCATCGGAGAGGCTGCCCAGCAACTCGTCGGTGTAGGAGGCGAGGAGTTCGTAGGTCTCGAACACCCGCGACCCATGCTCTTGCATGAGGTTGAGCGTGCCCTCGAGGCGTTCCTCCGCCGCACGAAAGTGGTCGCGGTAGGAAGAGCCCGCATAAGCCAGGAAGGCGATCAAGGGCCCAGCGAGTGCTGCGAGCGACAGGAGCCGCAGAACCTGTTGCGCGTTGCGGCGGCTCGGCATCTCGAAAGCAGGACGACTGACTCTCATGGCGTCTTTCCCTGCGTCAAGCGACCTGCCGCAGTGCGGGCTCCAGTGGGATCGTCAACCGACAACGTAAGCCCGAAGGGTCGAAGGAAACCTGGATCTGCCCCTGCAATTCGCGGGTGACGGCCTGTTCGATCAGCCGAGATCCGAATCCGGTCCCCTCCGGGGTTCTCACAGGTGGTCCGCCCTTCTCAGTCCAGTGGAGTTCCAGCGCACCCATACCGCCGACGTTCCACTCCACCTCAACCGAGCCTTGCGGGCTGGAGAGCGCTCCATACTTCATCGCATTCGTGGTGAGTTCGTGGATGACCATGCCGAGAACGACGGCGACCTTGGGTGGGAGATCCAGATCCGGGCCCCTCAGGATGTAATGGGCCTCTCCCGAGCCATGCGGCTCAAGCTCGGTCTGTAGGATGGTCCGGAGCGAGGCGCTCTCCCAACGGGTCTCGTTGAGGAGGTTGTGAGTGCGGGACAACGATAGCAGACGCTCCTGGAAGCGTTGTTGTGCCACTTCGGGCGGCACACCCTTGCGGGCCGACTGCCACGCCAGCGACTGCACCGTCGCGAGGGTGTTCTTGACCCGATGGTTCAATTCGTCGATCAGCAGCTTTTGGCGCTCGTCGGCCTGCTTGCGCTCCGTGATGTCCTCCACGACGCGGACCGCATAGCGGAACTTGCCCTCCTCGTCCAAGACGGCGGTGCTGGAAACGCGCACCCATCCGGAGGAGCCGTCTTTGCGGCTGAAGCGCTTCTCCAGAGTGTAACGCGCGAGGGCACTCGCCACCTGCTGCTGAAACAGCAGGTAATCTCGGTTGACCTCCCCATCGACCATGGGCTCCGCGAAGCGTTGCCCAATCAGTTCCTCTCGTGCGTGGCCGGTCAGGCGGCAGAGCGCTTCGTTTACCGATAGAAAGCGGCCCTCCCGGTCCACTTCGACGATACCGACGGCGGCGTTCTCGTGCGTTGCTCGAAGGCGCTCCTCGCTCTGTCGGATGGCCGCCTCTCGGACGTGAAGCTCGGTTGCAGCCTGGATCAGCGCCTGCGCCACGTCGTCGACCTCGGCCAGTGTTCCTTTGATCGCTGGTAATGGCTCCCCGCGTCCAAGGCGCTTCGCCGCTTTGGCGAGCTTCTCGACGGGAGCACTGATGCGACGCCCGAATTGCAGGGCCAGAAGAAAGGACAAGGCTAGCAGCAATAGACTTAGACCTGCCATCGTCCAGAGCGACTGTCGCAGGGGCTCATTCAGCGCCTCGATGGGAACGCCGACGACCACGCGCCAGCCGGACACTTGGGAACGAGCATAGGTCGCCAGTGTCGGCTGCCCCTCGAGGCTGCTGCCGCGCCAGAAGCCTTCATCTCCAGTATGGGTTGCGCGGAATTCATCGGGGGCGGGCTTGCCAAGGAACTCGTCGTGTAGGCGGGAGCGAGCAACCACACGGTCTGCTCGGTCCATCAGGACTAAGAGCCAGGGCTGTGGGAGGCTCTGGGACCTGAGCACCTCAGCGAACCGCCTGGGCTCCAGCGCCATGGAGAGAATGTGGGTGACTTGATCCTCCTTCAGGACTGGCACCCGCACACTGATAATCGGGCGATTGGCGGTTGCACCTGTGAAGAGGTCTTGGATGATCGGCTGCTTCTTGGTGATGACTTCCTGATCGACTGCGAGGTTGGCCCCCCTCGGGAGGGGCGAGCCCCAGGGCAGACGGGTGTTCACGACTTGCTGGCCGTGGATGTCTCGCACCACAATAGCGATGTCGCCGCCCCTTTCAGGGGACCAGACCTGAAGCGTCGCCTGGGCCTGCCGGTGGAATGCCTCGTACTGACCCTCCTGAAGGGAGGCCGAGGTGGCAAGTGCTTGAGCGGCGGCTTGGAGGCCGGTGAGTTCGCGATCAATGGCGGCCACTGTCCGGCGGGCGGCCTCCAGTGCCTCCTGCTCGTAACGGCCCCGCTCGGAGGTGGAATAGCCCCACAGGATGATACCTGCGAAGATCAGCCCCGGTGCGAGCAGGGCAGCGGCAAAGGCTAGCAGACACTGCTGAATGGTGAGGCGGCGGACCGTCATCGCTTCTCACTATCACCGTCAGCCTCAACCAGATAGCTCAACCTGGGCCGTTGGGTCGAAAAGGGGCTGCCGGGCCCGTTCAGGTGCGGAGCCGGAGGCCCCCGCGATGCTCCCTGCCGAACCTCGACGGGAACTGCCCGGTTTCACAGGCGTTAGCTGCGGTTAGTCACCCGCCGATGCGCCTAAAAACCTGCGCGAGGCTGTGGTGGCAAGGGGATTGCCATGGACCTGCCTCGGGCCTCGGTCGCGATGCTCAATACTGAGAAGCGCCTTCAGCTTCTCATCGATGCGGTGACCGACTACGCCATCTTCTTGCTCGATCCGACTGGGATCGTGGTGAGTTGGAATTCCGGTGCCCAGCGCATCAAAGGCTACAGTGAAGCTGAGATCATCGGCCAACACTTCTCCCGCTTCTACACGCCGGAGGACCGGCAGGCTGGTCTCCCAGCACGAGCGCTGGCGACTGCGGCTCGTGAGAGCCGCTTCGAGAAAGAGGGCTGGCGGGTCCGGAAGGACGGCTCCCGCTTCTGGGCCAGCGTCGTCATCGACCCGGTCTGGGACGAGGCGGGCCATCTGATCGGGTACGCCAAGATCACCCGCGATATCACGGACAAGAAGAAGGCCGACGAAGCCCTCAGGCTGAGCGAGGAGCGCTTTCGGCTACTCGTCCAGGGCGTCACGGACTACGCCATCTACATGCTCGATCCTCAAGGATACGTCACCAACTGGAACTCAGGTGCCGAACGGATCAAGGGCTATGCGCACGCGGAGATCGTCGGGCATCACTTCTCCCGGTTCTACCTGGAGGAGGACCGGATCGCAGGTCTCCCCGTCAAGGCTCTCGAGGTTGCAGCCCGAGACGGTCGCTTCGAGAAGGAGGGCTGGCGGGTTCGCAAAGACGGATCACGATTCTGGGCCAATGTCGTTATTGATCCCATTCGCGATGAGCAGGACAACCTGATCGGCTTTGCCAAGATCACGCGCGATATCACCGAACGCAAGCAAGCTGACGAAGTTTTGGAGCGCGTCCGGATCGAAGAAAAAAAGCATTTCCAAACTCTCACCCGGACGATGTCCGACGTTTCTGCCGAACTCGACCTTCAGCGGCTCGTTCAGACCGTCACGGATGCAGCCGTGAGCCTCACAGGGGCTCAGTTCGGCGCATTCTTCTACAACGTAACTGACGCACAAGGCGACGCCCTCACCCTTTACACCATCTCAGGCGTGCCACGAGAGCACTTCTCCAAGTTCCCGAACCCCCGAGCTACGCACGTCTTTGCTCCCACCTTCCGAGGTGATGGGCCGGTTCGATCCGACGACATTCTCGCCGACCCGCGATACGGACAGAACGCCCCCCACAAGGGTATGCCTGAAGGACATCTTCCTGTCCGGAGCTATCTCGCGGTTCCGGTGAAGTCGCGGTCCGGCGAGGTCATGGGGGGATTGTTCTTCGGGCACTCTGAACCAGGGCGGTTCACTGGACGCCATGAGGAGCTCCTCATCGGGATTGCTGGGCAGGCCGCTATCGGGATCGACAACGCCCGCCTCTACGATGCGGCGCAGCGGGAGATCGCGGATCGGAAGGCCGCCGAGAAGCATCGCGAACTGCTCATCAACGAGCTAAACCACAGGGTGAAGAACACGCTCGCAACGGTGCAGTCCGTGGCGGCTCAGACCCTGCGCTCGAGTGCAGTCGACGAGGGAGTTCGCCAGCAATTGAACGCGCGTCTCATGGCCCTCTCGGACGCTCACAATCTGCTGACGGAGCACAATTGGGAGGGGGCCACCCTCGGCCGCGTCGCTGAAATGGCGCTGCACCCTCATCGCAGCGAGCGACACGACCGCTTCGAGATGGCAGGACCTGAGGTCCAGTTGCTTCCCAAGACGGCGTTGGCGATTGCGATGGCTCTTCATGAGCTTGCAACGAACGCGATCAAATACGGAGCCCTCTCGAACGAGAATGGGCGAATTAGTATCACATGGCAGGTCCGTAACGGTGACGGTGGACCTCGGCTGCACTTGATTTGGGTGGAGCAAGGTGGACCACCCGTGACGCCACCGACGCGCAAGGGCTTCGGGACCCGGTTGGTCGAGCGAGGCTTGGCTGCCGAACTCGATGGACGGGTTGAGTTATCCTACGATCTCAGCGGTCTGAAGTGCACCATCGATGCGCCGCTCCCCAAAAGTGGCGTCCCGGAGGTCTGATGCGATGAGCGGGAATGCAGCTCTGCGGCGGGCTCTGATCGTTGAGGACGAGATCATGGTCGCGATGTATGTCGAGGACCTTCTGACGGACCTCGGTTTTGAGGTGGCGGGACTGGCAACGGCATTCGAGCAGGCTCTGCCCCTCGCCCGTGAAGGAGAATTCGACTTCGCGGTGCTCGACATCAACCTTGCGGGTCGGGTCAGCTTTCCCATTGCTGACGTGCTGCGGGAGCGGGGCATCCCATTCCTCTTTGCAAGCGGGTATGGCTCCAAGGGCGTGAGTGAAGACTATAAGGATGCCATTCGGATCCAGAAGCCGTTCGTGAGCCGCGATCTCGCACGCGCCATCGCGAAGATTGCTCAATAGCGCCAGCATCATTGGAAGCTCAGCCGCTGAGATCATCCGGCAAGGATCGTGCGGATCGAGGCGTGCCTGGTGCAACCTAAACAGTGTCGATTTGTCATGCTCCTGACTGTCGAGCAGGCGCAACTCCGTCTCCCCAAGATCCGGGAAGGACGTGACACTCGACGCTCTCTTTCCCCCGAGGAGCTTAGCTCCGCGACAGGCCGTAGCAGGGTATCGGGCCTGTAGGCTAAGTCTGGAGGGTTGAAGCCCTCCTGTGGGGCGCCACCGGCCGCGTCGCCGTAGCCGGTTGCGAGGAGTACCGGGAGAGAGGGCCAGCGCCCGTACCGTGCGCGCTAAGTCCAGGCCGATCCGTTCGCCCGACATGACGAGATCGGAGAGTACGACATCAAAGCCCTAGAAGGTCACCCGTTTCGCTAGCACCTCGTTGGCACTCCGCACAGAAGTCACCTCCTGCTTTGGAACCCCCCTGATCACTCGGAGCCTTGACGCCGTTCCGGATCGGTGTCGCCACCTGCCACACGTCCTCGTCATCGCCTGGGCCTAGGCCGAACCTGCCCTCCTCAGCGGCGTTGTCAGTGCTCTCGCAGGAGACAAGTTTATGTTGAGCGGCTATCGGGTGCTGGTCGTCGAGGATGAAGCCATCGTCGCAGAGGACATTAGCGAGGCCATCCGAGAGGCTGAAGGGGTGGTGCTCGGCCCCTTCTCCGGTACCCGGGAAGCGCGTGACCTCCTGAGAGAGGACGGTCGGGTCGATATGGCCGTGCTGGACGTGAACGTCAGTGATGGAGCGATCACGCCGGTGCTGGAGGCGCTGCGCGCCCGGCACATACCAACTGTAATCTATACCGGTGGACACCTCCCCGAAGACGTGCGCCGCAGGCATCCTGACCTCGCGGTGCTCTCTAAGCCGGTCCGGCCCGCTCGCCTGATTGCAGAACTGCGGCGGGTGAAGGGCAAGCTGGTCGCGTGATCGGGTAATTGTGTCCGGGAAGGATTGAGATGTCAGTGTTGAACCGTGCTCGTGATCAGCTTCACACGGGCTGGCGCTGGCTCAGACGCCGCCTACGCCAGTCTCCTCTTGCTGCGATCACACAAGGCGAAGCCGTTCTGACCGAGGTGGCCCGCCACCCCAGCTGCCGGGTGCAGGATGTATCATCCCGCTTGAGCCTGCCCCTTGGTACCACCTTCGCGATCATGGCGCGGCTGGAGGAGAAGGGCCTCGTGCGGATCAGCCACGATGCCATTCAGTCCAACCGGATCGTGGCCATCACCGCTCAAGGCCGCCAGGAACTGAAGCGCTAGGCATCTTCGACCCACCCGCGCTTGGGCTCGGAGTACAGCATGGCGGGTCCTACTCACCTCGGGGCATCCTCAGAGAGACACTCCAGCATCACGGTCGCCCTGCGCAGGGCACCCTCCTCCTCCGCAAACCCTACCGCTGGAAGGAACTCGCCGAGACCATTCGCCGAGTGCTGGGTGCCTGATGTCGGTCGTTGCACGATCCGAGGACCAGCCAGACCATACGACCTCCAAACCGAAGCTCACCTCAGGCGGTTCAGCGGGTGATGCAAGCGGTCATCCGGGTCATGCTCAGGGATTTGGCGCCATACGGCACGTGATCGGTGGTCCTGATAAACCCCTATCAAGAGGCGACGAGGCGGCAACCGGAGGCTGAGCCGCACCGGTTCTGGTCACCCTTTATTACGGCTGCTGTCACGCTCTCATTTTGTCTTGTCGCTCGGCAGGTGTCCCTCGTAGCTCCGCTGACGTTCATCTCGGTCTTGGACCAGTTGCTCGTACTCCCGCTTGGCATCGGGCGACAGCACAACTCTCGTGATAGGCTCCTTCTTGCGTCGCGGGGCCTTCTTGAACGAGCCTGGCCCTGCGGGCTGTTTCGCCTTGTCCATACGATTACGCTCCGCCAGATCTGCGAGGCTCCTGGGAACGCTCGCTATGTGATATCTCACAGCCAACGGGCTTGAGCCGCATCGCGCTTGCCCGTGAGGCAGGAACGATAATGCCCAGCCTCGAGAGTTGCTAGCGATAGAGTGCCACCAAGACCACGAGCAAAGCGTACGATCATGGCCGTCGCTGTCTCCGGTCGCTCGCTGAACTCTACCCTCAAGATCACAGGCACTAGCAGATCACCGATCGGGTCCCACAGACGTATGCGCGCGTCTTTGCTTGAAGCTGAACAACTAAGTAGGTTCGTTGGCCGTTTGGACCTGAAGGGCCGACGACTGGCTGTAGCTGGAGCACCCAAGGGGTTGGGTTCACTTTTGGAGGAGCGTTGAGCCGGAGAACCCGCGCATGCGGAAAGTAGCAGAGAGGCTCTCTCAGGTTCTGGGGGCCGCTGGTCAAATGGGCCAAAGCGCTGTCTGAAAAGTTCACCTTCGGCAGCACGGACAGAGGTGTAGGAATTGCTCTACTTCTGTGTAGCGGGGAATGCTGCAATCGGAGGTCCAGTCAACTGGACCTCCGCAAGGAGGGCAAATCGCGCAGTCGCAGCGCTTCGAAAGCATTGGCCAGCCCGGCGCATGGGCTCGCTGAGGTCGCTGAGTTGCCAAGACCATAAGCGTGAATTTCGCTTTGCACTTTGGATGCTCTGCTTGTTCGAAGTCGCTCCTGATGGGGTGTCTCTGCCAACTTTTGGCGGACTTTGTGCACGGTCGGTCCCCTGCATCGGGCAAACAAAAACCCCGCCAAGTCGTTGACCTAGCGGGGTTAAATCTGGCGCACCCGACACGATTCGAACGTGTGACCTTTGCCTTCGGAGGGCAACGCTCTATCCAGCTGAGCTACGGGTGCTGAAGGCCTCGAAGCAGGGTCGAGACAGGCGAAACCTAGCGCAGATTGGTCCCCCCTGCCAACCCCCGATCGCCAAGGCGTCCGGAAGTCGTGCCCTCACGCGTGCCCGGTCACCGGCTTTGGCCGATAGGGCTCTTCGAGATAGGCCCGGGTTTCGGCATCCAGCACCACGCCGAGCGCCCCGATGGCATCGTCCAGGTGGTGCGGCTTCGAAGCGCCGACGATGGGGGAGGTCACGCCCGGAAGCCCCAGCACCCAGGCGAGCGCCACCTGCGCGGGCTTGCAGCCGAGACGCTCGGCGACCGTGCTGACCCGCTCCGCCACCGCATAATCCTGCTCCGAGCCCATGCCGAGGGTGTCCATGATGCTGTCGGTGCGCCCGCGCAGCGTCACCTCGCCCTGCCGCGGGCGGCTGCCGGCGAGAAAGCCCCGCGCGAGCGGGCTCCAGGGCGTCACCGCAATGCCCTCCTGGCGGCAGAGCGGCAGCATCTCGCGCTCCTCCTCCCGGTAGATCAGGTTCACGTAGTTCTGCATCGACACGAAGGGCGCGAAGCCCCCGGCGCGTTGCAGGCCCAGCATCTTCATGAACTGCCAGGCCCCCATGGAGGAGGCGCCGAGATAGAGCGCCTTGCCGGCCTTCACCACGTCGGAGAGCGCCTCGATCGTCTCCTCCACGGGCGTGTTGGGATCGAATCGGTGGATGATGTAGAGATCGATGTAATCGGTGCCGAGGCGCTTCAAGGAGGCGTCCACGGCTTCCATGATGTGCTTGCGGGACAGCCCCCTCTGGTTCGGCTTCGGCCCCATGGGGTTGAACACCTTGGTGGCGATCACGACCTCGTCGCGGCGCACATAATCCTTGAGCGCCCGCCCGACGATCTCCTCGCTCCGGCCCAGCGAATACATGTCGGCCGTGTCGAAGAAGTTGATCCCCCGCTCCAGTGCGTCACGGATGAAGGGGCGGCTCGCCTCCTCTTCGAGCACCCATTCGCGCCAGGCGGGATCGCCATAGGTCATGCAGCCGAGGCACAGGCGCGAGACCTGCAGGCCCGTGGTGCCGAAGCGAACGTATTCCATGGATCTGCCCCTTTGGGTTGCCGGCGTTCGGCCAGAGCTTTGCTGAGGATCGGAAGCCCCCGGGTCACCCGATCGTGATGCCTTTGAAGAACTCGTCGATGTGGCGGACCGTGCGCCCGATGAGGGCCGCGTGCTCGGTGCCGGACGGCCCTGCCGGATAGCGTTCGGCGGCGAGCTTGCAGGCATCGCTCATGGCGCTCAAGAGCTTGCGCCGGTCTTCGGGGTCGCCCGCTTCCAGCACGGCGAGGCGCGCCACCACATTGGCGAGAATGAGCCGCAGGGCGGCGAGTTCGGCCTGATCGGCCCCGGTGCTCATGGGTGCATCAACTCCATTCGTGGCGGCAGGACAACTGGGGCGCGCCCGACGCAAGCCCAGGGCTCAGCGGCGCGTAATGACGAACCGTTTGAGGCTGCGCGGCCGGGTGGCCCACCGGTCTGCCGGCTTCCCAGCCCCCATTCCCCTGTGGCACAAAGGGCTTGCCCAAGAAGAATGGAGGCCAAGCCCCTCGTGCATCGCTCCCCGATGGCAGAACCGGATCTCGATCCGGAGCGGAACACCGAGGATATCCTCGACGGCATCGGGGAAGCTTTCTTCGGCCTCGATCGCGATTGGCACGTGGTTTACTTCAACCGGGCCTGCGAAAGCTTTTTCGGCCGCCCCCGCGAACAGATTCTCGGCGGCATGGTCTGGGAGCTCTTCCCGCAGACGGTCGGCTCCGAGTTCGAACGCCAGTACCGGCGGGCCATGGCGACCCGCACCCCCACCGAGTTCGAGGCGGAATCGGCGGCCAAGCCCGGCCGCTGGCTCGAGGTTCGCGCGTTCCCGACCCGGCAGGGGCTCGGCGTGGCCTTTCGCGACGTGTCCGAGCGCCGTCAGGCTGAGCAGGAGCTGCGCGACCAGCTCGATCTCATGCGCACCATCACGAACAACACGGCCGAGGCCCTGTTCCTGATGGACGACGGGGGACGGGTGAGCTTCATGAACCCGGCGGCCGAGCGGATGTTCGGTTTCACGCCCGACGAGATGATGGGGCAGGTGCTGCACGATCTCGTCCACCACCACCGTCCGGACGGACGCCCCTTCCCCATGGAGGAATGCCCCCTTGCCGCCGTCTTCCAGGCCGGCACAGGCCTCCGGTCCCACGACGACGTGTTCTTCGCCAAGGACGGGACCCCGATCCCGATCTCCTGCTCCAACACGCCGATCCTGAAACAGGGTCGGGTGGCCGGCGCGGCGCTCGTGGTGCGGGACGTGTCGGAGCAGAAACGCCGCGAGGCGGCGCTCCGCGAGAGCGAGGCGCGCTTCCGCCACATGGCCGATTCCGCGCCGGCGCTCATCTGGATGACCGATGAGGAAGGGGCGTTCACCTTCGCGAACATGCATTACGACCACCTCTTCGGCCGGCCCGCGCGGGAGATGCTCGGAAGCGGCTGGAAGAGCGTCCTCCATCCCGACGATATCGCGGGCTTCGAAACCGCGTTCTTCGCAGCTTTCCGCGACCGTCGCCCCTTCAGCGGCGAGGTACGGGTGATCGACCGCAACGGGAGCACCCGCTGGCTGCGCTGCGAGGGCGTGCCGCGCCTCGACGACGCTCACGCGTTCCTGGGCTATACCGGCTGCAACATCGACATCACCGACGCCAAGGACCACGAGGCGGCGCTGCGCGAGAGCCGGGAGCAATTCGCGGCCATTTTCAACCAAGCCAGCATCGGCCTCGCGGAAGGCGATCTGAAGGGCCGGCTGCTGCGGGTGAACGACCGCTTCTGCGAGATCGTCGGGCGGCCGCGCGAGGAATTGCTGCATCTCGGCATGCGCGACATCACCCACCCGCAGGATGCGGATCGCCACGCGACCCTCTTCCGCCGTGCCGTCCAATCCGGCGAGGCCTTCGAACTCGAAAAGCGCTACATCCGCCCCAACGGCACCATCGTGTGGGTGCACGACAGCCTCACCATCGTGCGCGACGGCGCCAGCCAGGGCCGCTCGGCACTCGCCGCCGTCACCGACATCACGGAGCGCAAACGGCTGGAGGAGCACCGCGAACTCCTGGTCAACGAGCTGAACCACCGGGTGAAGAACACGCTGGCGACCGTGCAGTCCGTTGCCACCCAGACGCTCCGCAACGCCCGCTCGCCGGCTCAGGCCCGGGAGGATCTGGAGGAGCGCCTCATCGCGCTCTCCCGCGCCCACGACGTGCTCACCCGCGAGAACTGGGAAGGCGCCAGCATTGAGGAGATCATCGCCGGCGCGGTGGAGGCCTATCGCCATCAGGGCGAGGGCCGCTTCTCCATCAAGGGGCCGGATCTGCGCCTGCTGCCGCGCACGGCGCTGGCGCTCGCCATGGCGGCGCAGGAACTCGTCACCAACGCGGTGAAGTACGGGGCGCTGTCCAACGAAACCGGGCAGGTGCGCATCACCTGGCTGATCGACCGCTCCGAGAATCCGGCCCGCCTTCAGCTGCGCTGGCAGGAGTTCGGCGGCCCGACCGTGGTGCCGCCCTCCCGGCGCGGCTTCGGCTCACGGCTCGTGGAGCGGAGCCTTGCCCAGGATCTCGGGGGCGAGGTGAAGATCGACTTCGCGCCGACGGGCGTGGTCTGCACGGTCAACGCGCCGCTGATCCCCGCCTGAGTCGAGCCGGCGCCCGCTCGGGCGTCAGGCGAGCCATCCCCTCGGCCGCTCTTGAGGGTTGCTTCCCTTCAGGCCGGCCATTCCCGTAGCGGCTTGCGCGGGCGGGCCCCCTTCATGCGAGCCATTCCCGCTTGAGCCGGTCGCGGTGGCGGGCGAACCAGGAGAGGGCCACCACGGCCGGGCCAGCCTCGATCCGCCCCTCGTCCAGGAGGCGGATGGCTTCGTCCGCGGGGTAGACCTCCACACGGATGTTCTCGTGCTCGTCCGCGAGGCCGTGGATGCCGCCGGCGCCCGCGAGGTCCGCCTCGCCGCAGAACACCACCACCCGCTCGGAGCTGCCGCCGGGGCTCGGCAGGAAGGCGTGGGCCTGGACGACCCGACCGAGGCGGCAATCGGCCTCCTCGACCGCCTCCCGGCGCACCACCTCCTCGTCGCTCTCGCCGTCCTCCACCATGCCGGCAATCACCTGCAGGGGCCGGGGCATGCGCCCGCCGAAGAAGGCGCCGGGCAGGAACTGGCGGATCAGCAGCACCTCGTCCCGGCGGGGGTCGTAGGGCAGCACCGCCGCGGCGTTGCCGCGCTCGAACACCTCCCGGGTCATGACATCGGTGAGGGAGCCGTCGAAGCGGCGGTGGCGCAGGCGGTGCACGTCGATCTGGAAGAAGCCCTGATAGCCCACGCGGCTGTCCACCACCTCGACGTCGACGTGGTCGGGATCGTGCTCGGGGGTTGAGGCGGACATGGGCGCTCCAGGGTTCTTCGGGCTGCTCCGGCAACGCCGGAACCGCCCTTCGGTGGGCCGCTCCGACAACGCCGGAACCGGCTTTCGGTTTGCTGCGGGGCTCCGGCGGAGCCGAAGCGCGGCCACCAGCGTTATGTTGCAGCCGCCATGCGGGCAGCCCGAGGAGAGGCCGTGATCGAAGACCTCGTGACCGCGATTCGCAACCGCCAAGCGATCCTGTTCGCCGGCGCGGGCGTTTCCATGACCGTGGGCCTGCCCTCCTGGCGCACCCTGGTGGAGCACATCGCGGACGAGCTCGGGATCGCGCGGGAGGCCGTGGCAAGCGCCGACGTCAATTACCTGACGCTCGCCGAATACTACCGCATCCGCCAGGGCAGCATCGGCTCCTTGAGGAGCTGGATGGATCGCAACTGGAGCATCCCCGACGACGTGCTCGCGACCTCCAAGGTGCACGAGCTCATCTGCTCCCTCGACTTCCCGATCATCTACACGACGAATTTCGACCGGAACCTCGAGACGGCCTTCCAGCTCAAGGGCAAGGATTTCGTGAAGATCGTGAGCGCGAAGGACATCGCGAGGGTTCGCGACGGGGTCACCCAGATCGTGAAGTTTCACGGGGATTTCGACGACGATCCCTCCATCGTCATTGCCGAGACCGACTATCTCGACCGCCTCTCCTTCGAGTCGCCCCTTGACATCAAGTTCCGCTCCGACGCGCTCGGCAAGACGATCCTGTTCCTGGGTTACAGCCTCTCGGACCTCAACATCCGCTTCCTCCTGCACCGGCTCTGGAAAACCTGGCAGGCCTCGGGCTTCGAGCGCGATCGGCCGCGCTCCTACGTGTTCATGATGCGCCCGAACCCGGTCGAGGAGGCGGTGCTCGACCAATGGGGCATCCGGGTCATCACCGGGGACCGCAACGAGCCGGAACGGGCACTCGAGCTCTTCTTGAGCGATCTGTGCAAGGCCGTCGGCGCCCCCCAGCGGGTGCCGAAGCCCGAGGTGCCGCCGGCGGCTAAGCCCCGCCGCACGGAGGTGAAGCGCGGCGTCAAAGGCCGAGGGCGCCCTCGCCCCGCTCCAAGATCAGGGGCACGATGAGGTCTTCCTCATCCAGCAGGTGGCGCAGGAGCCCGGCGAGCAGGGTATCGGCCGCAGCGGCATAGGCATCGGCCGCGAAACGGCTCGGATCGCCCGCCGCGCTCGCCAGAAAGGCGTTGGCGGCCTCGATCGTCCGCTCGATGCGACCATGAATGAGCTCGTGGTCGCCTTCCAGCACCTCGAACCCGCGCAGGAGACGGGGCTCCGCGGCCTGGAACAGCGGAAAATAGGCGCTGTCCTCGATGTGATGGTGGCCGTGCAGTTCCGACAGGAAGAACTGAAGCCGCGGCACGAACCAGCCCCGGAAGGCGGGTGCCTGAATGCGGCCTTCCCGGAACTCGCCCATGCCGGCCTGGAGCGCCCCGCCGAGATCGCGGAACATGTCGTGGCGCTGGAGCCAGAACCGGGCCGTCTGGCCGAGGTTCCGGTGCCCGGACCAGACCTCCCGCGGGTAACGTTCCAGGAAGGTGCGCAGGCCCTCCGGCCAGCCCATCCGGGTGTCGAGGCTCAGATCGTCGGCTGTCTGCACCGTCACGCCCTCCGGCTGCGCACCCGCTCGCGATGGGCGGTGTAGAGACCGGACACCGCAATGATGGCGGCGCCGCACACCGTATAGGCGTCCGGCAGTGCGCCGAAGGCAAGATAGCCGAGGGCTCCGACCCAGAGGAGTTGAACGTACCCGTACGGAGCGACCAGCGACGCGTTGGCATGGCGGTAGGCGAGAACCACGAGCCAATGGCCGGCGGTCGAGAAGGCGCCGAGCGCCACGTCCAGCGCGATCTCTCGGCCGCTCGGCATGGCGAAGGAGAAGGGCAGCAGGGCGCTCGTGACCGCCAACCCGACGATGGCCGAATAGGCCATCGTGGTGATCGGGCGGTCGCCGGCGCTCATCTTGCGGGTCACCACCGCGGCCACGGCCCAGGAGGTGGCGCCGGCCAGCGGCAGGAGGGAGCCGATCTCGAAAGCGCTGGTGCCGGGGCGGATGACGATGAGAACGCCCAGAAGCCCGACGAAGGCAGCAGACCAGCGCCGCCACCCCACCACCTCGCCGAGCAGCGGGATCGAGAGCGCCGTGATGAGGATGGGAGAGATGAAATAGATCGAGGTGGCCTCGGCCACGGGCAGCATCGTGAGACCGGCCGTGAAGAGAAGCGCCGACCCCACGGTTCCAAGCCCGCGCAGCAGCTGCAGGCTTGGATTGTACGAGCGCACGGCCGCCGCTCCGCCCGAAAACGGCACGGCCGCGCCTAAGATGAGCACGAAGGTCACGTAGCGCAGCCAGGCGACCTCGACCGGCGGCAGGGTTGCGGTGAGGGCCTTGGCGATCACGTCCGAGCAGGCGAAGAACAGGGTCGAGGCGACGATGAGCGCGATGCCGCGCAAGGGGGATTGCGCCGCGGCGGCTGGGGCCCGGGCTGCCGTCTTCTCGTTCAACACGGCCGCGCCCCAACCCATCGATCTCGCCTCTTCGGTACCGGCCTTATGGGCCATGCGGGCGCGGTTTAGGAGCGCGTCACGGGAAGGCAGTGCATGCGCTGAGCGAATGAGATTGCCCCTTACCCGTCGTCCTCATGCATTGTCGGCATGAATTTGGGCGTGGCGTAAAGCCGCCGCTCAAGCTGTCGAGATCCGGATTCCGTAAGGTTGGCCCTGGTTTCAGCCACAACAACCCACATCAATGCACAGGCGGGGCGGCGGGTCTATGCTGGCCTCTACGGCAGGGACTCTGCTAGCTTACGTTTTTCCAGCACCCGATCTTGAGGGTCCAAGCCCTGCATTGAGGTCTGTTCATGGTCATTGAGCGTCGTTTCCTGGTTGCATCGTCCCTGGCTCGCCTGATTCAGCGCGAGAGCGTGGCTACGACCCGGATCTGCGAGGGGCACTTCGCGCCCCAAGGGGGCCGGCGCCAACTCGTCCGCGTCGAGCGGGAGCGGGCGGTGCTCGTGCTGGTGAACCGGGAGGAGGGCGCTGCCGCCACCGAGGAGCAGGCCGAGGTGCCGCATTCGCATGCGGAAGCGCTGATCGACGTCGCCGCCGGCGCAATCGCTTTCGACCGGATGCCCGTGCGCATCGGCCATGACGTCGAGGCGGTGCTCGACCGGTACGTGGTGCCCCAGGGCCTCGATGTTCTCACCGTCACGATCCGCTCGGATCCGCGCGCGTTCGTCCCGCCCCTCTGGGCCGGCATGGAGATCACGGACGAGGCGGCGTTCGAGCCCGCGTCGCTGGCTGTCGAGGGCGCGCCGGCCGTGCCGGAGATCGAGATTTCCAACTTGGCTCTCGAGTCCCTGCTCGACACGCTCGAGGGGCGCGGCTCCTACCGTTTTAGACCCCGTCCCAGCCCGGCACCGGCCGAGTCCGCCTTTGCGGCGGCGCGTGCGCGTCCCGTCGAGGCTCCTGCCCCGGCGGCCGTAGAGGCGCCGCGAGCCGAGGCGGCGACCCGGGCCGAGCCGGTGACCGAAGCGCCGGCTCCCGCGGCTGAAGCCGCGCCGGCTGCAGCGGAACCCGCGGCGCCCTCCACCGTCGTTGAGATCACGCCCGTCCACCGGGAGGGCGACGCGGAGGGCCAGCGCCGGCCCATGCTGCGCAACGCCAACACGGTGGAGATCGACGAGGAGATCGCGCGGCTGGCCCGCACCCTGGCGCCGCGCACGCAGCGCTCCTGATCGACGGACCCCGAAACACGCAAAGGGCGCGCCGGCACGGCGCGCCCTTTTGCTTTTTTAGGGTGCGTTCCCGGGCTAGGCCGCTGCCGCGGCGCCGGGAAGCTCCACATCGACCTCGAGGGTCGAGACCGCATCGCCCCGGTCCATAGTGACGCGCACCCGGGTCTGGTCCACCGCCACATGCTTGCGGATCACGGCGAGGATCTCCTCGCGCAGGATCGCGACGAGATCGGGCTGGCCGCTCACCAGCGAGCGCTCGTGAGCAAGCAGGATCTGCAGCCGCTCCCGGGCCACGGGTGCCGAGGTCCGGCGCGAGAAGAAGTTCAGCAGGTTCATCCGTCCCTCCATCCCATCTGCGGCTTCTGGCCCGTCATGCCGCCCTCCGGCCGAAGAACATGCCGAACAGGCCCTTCTTCTCGGCCGGAACCGACATGGGGATCGTTTCGCCCATGAGACGCCGGGCGGCGTCCATATAGGCGCGGGCGGGAGCGCTCGCCTCGTTGTTGAGGGTCACGGGCGAGCCCACGTTCGAGGCGCGCAGCACCTCTTCGCTCTCCGGGATGATGCCGAGCAGCGGGATCGAGAGGATCTCGAGCACGTCGTCCACTTTCAGCATCTCGCCGCGCTCGGCGCGGGCGGGGTCGTAGCGGGTGAGGAGAAGGTGCTTTTCCATCTTCTCGCCGCGCTCGGCGCGCTCGGTCTTGGAATCGAGCAGGCCGATGATGCGGTCGGAGTCGCGCACCGAGGACACCTCGGGGTTCGTCACGACCACGGCCACGTCCGCGTGGCGCATGGCCAGCGTGGCGCCACGTTCGATGCCGGCCGGGCTGTCGCAGATGATCCAGTCGAACTTCTCGCGCAGCTCGCCGATGACGCGCTGCACGCCCTCTTCGGTGAGTACGTCCTTGTCGCGGGTCTGCGAGGCCGGCAGGAGCGAGAGGGTGTCGATGCGCTTGTCGCGGATCAGCGCCTGGGCGAGCTTCGCCTCGCCCTGCACCACGTTGATGAGGTCGAACACGACACGGCGCTCAGCGCCCATGACGAGATCGAGATTGCGCAGGCCGACGTCGAAATCCACGACCGCCACGTTCTTCCCGCTTTTGGCGAGAGCAGCCCCGATGGCTGCCGTGGACGTGGTCTTGCCGACGCCGCCTTTGCCTGAAGTCACGACCAGGACTTTGGCCATTCCTCTGCTCCCCTTCCTTGTATGTCAGAGCTTGTGCTGATGGTGACACCGGCTCCGGAGTGATCCTTCGCCGAGCACCGCTTCGAACGCGTTACACGCGGCCCCTTACGTGAGAGCCGTGATCACGATGTGCTCGTTCTCGAGACGAGCTTGGACGGGACGGCCGCGCACGGCCGCCTCCATGTTGTCGGCGACCTGATAGACGCCATCGATGGCGACGAGCTCGGCTTCGAGCTTGTGGCAGAAGATCCGCGCCTCCGCGTTGCCCGTCGCTCCCGCGATCGCGCGGCCGCGGAGCGCCCCGTAGATGTGGATCGAACCGCCGGCGATGACCTCGGCGCCCGAGGCCACGGAGCCCACGATGGTGACGTCGCCTTCGAGGAACATTACGGATTGGCCCGAGCGCACCGGCGCGTCGATGAGGAGCGAGCGCGGCTCCGAGGTGCGGGTGGAGGCCGCCACCGGCTCGGGCTCCGGCTGTGGGCGCGCCGTCGGGGCGCGGGGACCGCGGCCATGGGTGTTGGAGAGCGGGCCTGAGTCCGGCACCTGATAGGCGGTGGGACGCCCGCCGGAGAGAACCGGGGGCAGATCCGGACCGAGGTCGCCGAGCCCCACGCCTTCGATGGCGGTCACGCGGATCTGGCGCGCGGCGAGCGCGGCCACGAAGCCCTTCAACTCGCCCGGCGAAACCTCGAGCCGCGCGAGATCGAGGAGCACCGGCCGGCCGATGAAGAAGCCTGGGGTGCGCACCAGGAGCCCGTCGAGGGCTGCGAACCACTCGTCGACGGGAGCCTCGGGCGCAAGCACGAGGGCCATGAAGGAGCGGCCGCGAAACCGGATCGCCTGGCGGGCGGGAGCGGCATGGGCCGGGAGGGAGCGGGCTGTAGCGGTCACGAAGGTTAAAACACCGTTGCTGTGACGCCATCAGAGCCCCCCATGGTTAACGGCGGGTTAAAGACCCTCTCGAATTCGTAAATCTGCGGGGGAAGGCCCGACTTCAGGAGACGAAGCGGCGAGCTTCAGTCGGGCGGCAGATCATAAATCGACAGGGACAGCCGCTGGCCGGCTCAGGCCGGGGTAGCAAGCTTCAGCCGCGCCGCCGCCGAGGCGTAGCCGCCCGCCGCACCGTCGATGAAGTGCACGTGCCGGCTGTCGTACACGGAGGGCGTGATGCAGGTCATGATGGCGGCGGGCTGCCGATGGAGGCCGAACCGGGCGATTCCGGCGACCTCCGCCGCCGCAAGGCGCTTCTCCAGCGTATCGGCGAGGGCCGGGGTGCAGTCGAGCGTGAGGCGTAAGCCGTCGTCGTATTTGCGGAAATCGGAATTGGCGGCGAGCTCCTCGCGATAGCGGCGCGGATCGAAGCGCCCGAGCGGGCGCCCGAGGCGAAAGACGATCCAGGCGGCGATCCGGCGCGCCAGCAGGGCCATGCGGGCAAGCACAAGACTGCCGTTCGCCCGCCGCTCGACCCGCGCCTCGATGTCGAGACCCGCAGTGGGACCGCCGAGCGCCGGTCCGCCCTGCGGGACCGGGGACGCCGCCGCTTCGCTGCCTTCGGCAAGGCCCAAAAGTTCGCGCACGAGGCCGCGAAAGGCGGGCTCCTCGCCGCTGCCCTGCGGCACCAGCACAAGAGACAGAATCACGCCCTTCGAGGCGCGGATTTCCTCCCAGCGGCAGGAGAGACCCGTGAGATCAGGCCGCGCGCCCTCCGGCCCCGGTGGCACCGCGAATTGCCCCTCCTTGAGGGCGCTCTCCGCCCAGGCGAGCCCCCCGCCGGAAAACATGGCGTAGGACACATGGGGCGAGGGCGCGAAGCGCGCGATGCGCACGTCGAACCCAGCCTCGCGAATCGCCGCCACCGGCACAAGCGCCGTGCGCAGCGACAGGCCGAACTCGTCCCGGGCCCAGGCCGCGGTGGCGGCGAGCGCCGCGCCGGCGGCCTCCGCATCCTCCGGCGGCACCGCGAAACTGGCCCCGTCGCCCCCGAAGGCGAAGGGGAATTCCCGTCGCTCCAGGGCATTGGTCAGGGCCGCGATCGGCGCCGCGCCCACCACGTTCACGACCTTGTAGCGCCCGGCCGCGATGGCTTGCGTCGAATGCACCACATCCGAGAGGCCGATCCACCAGTCGCCCGGCAGGGGCCGGTAGAGGGCGGGATCGGCGAGATCGTCGAAGGCGCGGAACACCGGCAGCGCATCGTAGAAGCCCCTGTCCTCGCTCATGCCGCCTCCGTTGGTGCCCAAGGGCGAATGTCCCGCCGAAGGGCCGCGGGCGCAAGGGCGGCCGACAACGCGTGCGGGGACGGCCCCGTCACGGGGCTTCCTGTCGCACAGGGCTGCCTCCCCGTGGCCAGCATGGCTGTTACGCGTCCGAGCGCCTACATCGGGTTGTCTATCCAGGCGCGCCGATGTCCCGCAAAGTTCTCATCCTGCTTCTCCTCAACGGGCTCGTGCTCGCCACCCACACGCTCCTGTCGCGGCAGGCGAGCGGGGCCGGTGTGGCCCCGCTCGTCTATGCCTTCGCGAGTGCGGCCGGCGCGGCAGCGTTCCTCGCCGCTTACCGGGGCTTGCGGCCGACGGGCTCGCCCTTGAACGGCGCGGTTGCGCTTTACGGCACGATCGCGGGCTTCATCTCCATCGCCCTGCCCCAGGTGCTGATCTACTCGGCCTCCGCCTATGTGAGCGCCGGCATCGCTTCGCTCGCCTACGCGTTCCCGACGCCGCTCACCTATGTGCTCGCAGCCCTCTTCGGTATCGAGCGGGCTTCGCTCGGACGCACGCTCGGGGTCGGGATCGCCTTCGCGGGCGCCATCGGGCTTGCCATCTCGCGCTCGGCCGGCATCGGGGGCGACGGAATGTGGGTGGTGCTTGCCATGCTGGCCCCGATCGCCATCGCCTCGGGCAACATCTATCGCAGCCGCTACTGGCCGCAGGGCAGCCAGCCCCTCGACCTCGCCTTCGCGATGTCGGCTGCGGCCGCCCTCTGGCTCGGCCTTGCGCTTGCCGTGACGGCGCTGGCGGGCGGCGCGCTGCCCGCGATCCAGCCCGCAGGCTACCTCTATCTCGTGGCCTCGATGGTGATCGCCGCCTTCGGCAACGTGATCTACTTCGAACTGCAACGCTCCGGCGGCATCGTGTCGTTCAGCCAGATCGGCTATGTGGGCGCGGTACTGGGCCTGCTCGGCGGCGCGCTTCTCTTGGGCGAGCGTTACGCCGCCGCAACCTGGATCGCCGCCCTCGTGATCGCCGCGGGCGTCGCGGTCTCGGAGGTCATGAAGCGGCGCGCTGCGGCCCAGGCCTGAACGCAAGAAGGGTCCGGCGGTGCCGGGCCCTTTTCGCTTTTGATCGATGCGTTCGGCTTACTGCATCTTCACCGGCGAGGCCTTCACAAAGCGGTCCGTGAAGGTCTTCGACAGATCGACCTGCGCGGCCTGCATCTCGGGATCGAGCGTCCGCAGCATATCCATGACGCTGGTCATGCCGGCCTGCGCCACGACGCCGTCGCGGGAATAGCTCTCCAGCGAGTTCTTCACGGCGCGGGTGTAGAGGTCCTTGTCGCCGAGATGGTATTCCGCCGGCACCGCATCCGCGACCTCCTCGGGCTTCGCGGTTCGCAGCCATTTCAGCGACTTCAGGAACGCGTTGGTGAGACGCTGCATGGTCTCGGGGTTCTTCTCGATATAGGCGCCCGTGGAATAGAGCGTCGCGGCCGGGTTCGAGCCGCCGAAGATCTTGCGGGTGCCCTCTTCCGTGCGCGTGTCGACGAGGGAGACGATGAGGCCGTCCTGCTCCATCTTGGAGATGACGGGCTCGGCGTTCGAGATGATCTCGATTTCGCCCCTCTGCATGGCCGCTACGGCGCTCGCGGTCGCGCCGACGCCGATGATCGCGGCGTCGGAGGGCTTCAGGCCCGCCTTCACCATGGCATACTGCGCCACGAGAGCCGTCGAGGATCCCGGCGCCGTAACGCCGATCTTGCGGCCCTTGAAATCCGCTGGGCTCTTGATCTCACCCGCAAGCTCCTTCTTCACGCCGACCGTGATGCCGGGAAAGCGCCCAAGCTCCGTGACGGCGCGAACGTCCTGCCCCTTGGCCTGCATGCGGATCGTATGCTCGTAGGCGCCCGTCACCACATCGACGGAGCCGCCGACCAGGGCCTGCAGCGCCCGCGCGCCTCCGGCGAAATCCTGGATCTGCACGTCGAGGCCCTCTTCCTTGAAGAAGCCTTTGCGCTCCGCGATCGTGAGCGGCAGGTAGTAGAGCACCGGCTTGCCGCCGACGCCGAGCGTCACCTTGGTTTGCGCCTGCGCGCCCGCAAAGGGCAGGGCCAAGGCCAGCAGGCCGGCCAAGCCTGCAATCTTGAAAGCTTTCATGGGTGTCCTCCTGGTGTGCTCCGGCGATCTAGGCCGCCGTGGGGGTTTTGGGGGGAGCGGTTTCGCGGACGGGCTGAGCCGCGAATGTTTCCCAGTGCATCCAGTCCTTGAAGCCGATCACGTCCTTGAAGGTGTCGAAATCGACGCCTTCGCCTTCGAGATTGAGCCTGCCGGCGGCGAGATCCTGCAGAGCGCGCTCGATGGTGCGCGCGACGCGGAAGATGAGCGTGGTCGGATAGGCCACCATGGCGAAGCCCATGGCCTTGAGGTCCTTGGGCTTGAGGAGCGGCGTGCGCCCGCCCTCCAGCATGTTGGCGAGTTGCGGGACGCCCGCGAAGGTGCGCCCGACGATTGCGAGCTCTTCAAGGCTTTCCGGGGCCTCGATGAACACACCGTCCGCGCCAGCCTTCAGGTAGCGCTCGCCCCGGCGGAGCGCATCGTCGAGGCCGTAGAGCGCCCGCGCATCGGTGCGGGCGAGAAGGAAGGTGTCGGGATTGGTCTTGGCGGCCGCCGCTGCCCGCAGCTTCTCCTCCATGACTTCCACGGGCACCACGGCCTTGCCGGCCATGTGGCCGCAGCGCTTCGGCAGCACCTGATCCTCGAAGAAGATCGCCGATGCCCCCATGGTCTCGTAGGTGCGCAAGGTCCGCGCGACGTTCTTGGCATCGCCATAGCCGTTGTCGCCGTCGACGAGCACCGGCAGGTCGGTCGCGGCGAGGATATCGCGCATGCCCGCCGCCATTTCCCCCAAGCCCACCAGGCCGATATCGGGCAGGCCGTAGCGCGCGCCGACCAGAGGGAAGCCGCCGATGGAGAAAGCCTTGAAACCGGCGCGCTCGATCAGGCGCGCGGACAGCCCGTCATGGGCGCAAGGGAGCAGCAACGGCTCCGGGGCGGCGCACAGCTCGCGCCAGGTTTTTTTCTGGGTCAAACGGATGCTCCCTCGGGCCCCAGCCAGGGTCGGCGGGCCCAATGCTTGGCCTCGAAGCTCTCAATTGCGGGAGAACGGGTCAAGGTTGCGCCAACCTCGTCCAGGCCCTGCAGCAGGGCCTCGCGGCGGTCCGGTTCGACCGCGAAGGCGGCGCTCCACCCCTCCTCCGTGCCGACCAAGCCAGCTTCGAGATCGACCGTGAACGGGCTCTCGGGGCACTGCGTCGCGCGAGCCATGAGATATGCGACGGCCGCGGCCTCGAGCGTCACCGGGAGCATGCCATTGCGAAAGCAGTTGGCGCGGAAGATGTCGGCGAAGCTTGTTGAGATCACGCAGCGGATGCCGAAGTCGAGGAGCGCCCAGGGGGCATGCTCGCGCGACGAGCCGCAGCCGAAGTTGTCCCCCGCCACCAGGATCTGCGCCTTGCGATAGGCGGGCTGGTTCAGCACGAAGTCCGGGTTCTCCGAACCGTCATCGCGGTAGCGCAGTCCCGCGAAGAGGAAGCGCCCGAGACCGCGGCGCTCCACGGTCTTGGCATGCTGCGCCGGAAAGATGAGGTCCGTATCGGCGTTGGCGACCCGGAAGGGCGCCGCGATGCCGGTGAGGCGGCGAAACGGTTCCATCAGAGGAGGTCCCGCACATCCGCGATGCAGCCCGCAACGGCTGCCGCTGCGGCCATGGCGGGTGAGGCGAGATGCGTGCGGGCGCGGGGGCCCTGGCGCCCCTCGAAATTGCGGTTCGAGGTGGAAACGCAGCGCTCGCCGGGCCCGGTGCGGTCGGCGTTCACAGCCACGCACATGGAGCAGCCGGGCTCGCGCCATTCGAAACCCGCTTCCGTGAACACCCGGTCGAGGCCCTCGGCTTCGGCAGCCTGCTTCACGAGGCCGGAGCCCGGCACCACCATGGCCTTGACGCCTGCCGCCACCCGCCGGCCATGCAGCACGGCGGCGGCGGCGCGCAGATCCGACAGGCGCGCATTGGTGCAGGAGCCGATGAACACCCGCTGGATCGGGATGCCAGCGAGCGCTTGGCCAGGTTCTAGCCCCATATAGGCCAAGGCGCGCTCCCAGGCGGCACGCGTTGCGCCATCGGGGGCCTCGTCGAGGGTCGGCACCCGTCCCGTCACCGCGGTTCCGTGCTCCGGGCTCGTGCCCCAGGTGATCTGCGGTTCGAGAGCGCCGACGTCGAGGGCGACCTCCCGGTCGAACGCTGCCTCCGCATCGCTCGCGAGGCCTGCCCAATCGGCAAGAGCCGCATCCCAGAGCCGGCCCTTCGGGGCGAGGGGGCGCCCCTCCAGCCACGCGAAGGTGACGGCGTCGGGTGCGACGAGGCCGGCCCGGGCGCCGGCCTCGATGGAGAGATTGCACAGGGTCATGCGCTCCTCCATCGCGAAACCCGCGACGGTGGCGCCGGCGTATTCGATCACGTGACCGGTGGCGCCGCCCGCTCCGATCCGGGCGATGAGGGCGAGCGCCACGTCCTTGGCGGCGACGCCGCGGGGCAGCGTGCCCTCGATCCGCACCCGCATGGTCTTCGCGCGCCGCATCACGAGCGTTTGCGTCGCCAGCACATGCTCGACATCGGAGGTGCCGATCCCGAAGGCGAGCGCCCCGAAGGCACCGTGGGTGGTGGTGTGGCTGTCGCCGCAAACGATGGTGGCGCCGGGCAGCGTGAAGCCCTGCTCGGGCCCGATCACATGAACGATGCCCTGGCGTGGGTCGTCGAGGGGCAGGTAGCGGATGCCGGCAGAGCGGCAATTGCCCGCGAGCGTCTCGACCTGAAGCCGCGTGCCCTCGTCAGCGAGGGGCCGGCGGCGGTCCCCCATCGTGGGCACCCCATGGTCCGCCACCGCCAGGGATAGCTCCGGCCGGCGCACGGGACGGCCGGCCTCGCGGAGCGCCGCGAAGGCTTGAGGGCTCGTGATCTCGTAGGCGAGATGACGGTCGATATAGAGCAGGCAGGACCCGTCGGGACGCTCCTCGACCACGTGGTCGTCCCAGATCTTCTCGTAGAGGGTTCTTGGCCGCATCGGTCGTGGTTAACGCTTCGTCAACGGGAACCCTATCATTCTGACCCTGGAGCCGTCGCGCAAGCGCCGCCGCTCAAGCTGCCTCAACGGCGCCCCGGTTGAGGCAGATAGATGCCCTGCATTTCTGAAGATGAGGCACGCCTTGGCCGCCACCGCCCGCTCCACCCGCCTGTCCCTCAAAGACGTGCTCACCGACCGCCGCGTCGGGCTGATGCTGCTCCTCGGCTTCTCGGCGGGCTTACCCTTTCTTCTCGTCTTCGGCACGCTCTCGGCATGGCTGCGCGAGGCCGGCATCTCCCGCACCGAGATCGGCCTGCTCTCCTGGATCGGCTTCGCCTATGCCTGGAAGTTCCTCTGGGCCCCGGTGATCGACCGCTACGACGTGCCGGTGCTCTCGCGTCTGCTTGGACGGGCGCGGGGGTGGATGGCCTTGGCGCAGATCGTGATCGCCATCGGTCTCGCCGGCATCGCCTTGAGCGATCCGAAGGCAGGACTCACGTTCACCGTCCTCTGCGCCCTTCTCGTGGCCTTCGCCTCCGCGACGCAGGACGTGGTGATCGACGGCTGGCGCATCAACGTGGCCGAGACCTCGCGGCAGGGCATGATGGCGGCGGCCTATCAGCTCGGCTACCGCGTCGCGCTCATTTCTGCAGGCGCCGGCGCCCTCTACATCGCCGAGTTCGTGGATTGGCGCGCGGCGTATTTCAGCATGGCGGGCCTCATGGTGGTGGGCCTCCTCGGCACCTTGCTCGCGCCCTCCACCGATACGGTGGTGGAGCGCAAACCCCTCTCCTTCGCGGGCGCCGTGATCGAGCCACTCGCCGATCTCTTCCGCCGCAAGGAGATGCTGCTGATCCCGATCCTGCTCCTCGTCGGCCTCTTCCGCCTGCCCGATTTCGTGGCCGGCGTCATGGCGAACCCGCTCTACATCGATCTCGGCTTCTCGAAGGTGGACATCGCCAACGTCACGAAGCTCTACGGCGTGTGGGTTGGCATTCTCGGCGCCTTCGGGGGCGGGCTGATGCTGACGCGGGTGGGGCTGTGGCCGACCTTGCTGGTAGGCGCCGTCATCGCCGCCTCCTCGAATCTGATGTTCGCATGGCTCGCCATGGCCGGACAGCAGCTCAGCCTGCTGACGCTCGCCATCAGTGTCGACAATTTCGCGGCCGGCTTCGCGGGCTCGGCGCTGATCGCCTACATGTCGGGGCTGACCTCGCCGGCTTTCGCGGCGACCCAATATGCGCTGCTGTCCTCGCTCTACGCGCTGCCGGGCAAGTTCATCGGCGGCTTCTCGGGCGCCGTGGTGGACACCTACGGCTACCCGACCCTCTTCACGGCGACCGCCGCCATCGGCATCCCCCTGGTGATCCTCTGCTTCATCGTGCGGCGCGATACCATCGCGGCCGAGAACCGGCCCGTGGCGGATGAAGTGGACGACATCGCGGTGCCGGCAGGAGCGGGCGCCCGGGGCTAGCCCTCGAGAAAGGTCGCGATCTCCTCGAGCGGCTTCTTGCCGATCGCCGGCACCTGACAACCCTCAGCCGGCTTGCCGACCACGAGGAGGATCATCGCCTTCTCGTTCTCGGGCCTCCCGCAGATCTCGTTCAGGAAGCCCATCGGCGCCGGTGTGTGCGTCAGCGTCGCGAGCCCCGCCTCGTGCAACGCGGCGATGAGGAAGCCCGTGGCGATGCCGACGGATTCCGGCGCGTAATAGTGCTTCACGCGCCGCCCGTCCGGCCGCACGCCCCAGCGCTGCTGGAAGATCACGATGAGCCAGGGCGCAGTCTCGAGAAACGGCTTTTCCCAATCGGTGCCGAGGACAGCCAGCGCCTCCAGCCACTCCTCTCCCGCGCGGCTCTCGTAGAAGGCCCGCTCCTCCTCCTCCGCCGCGGCGCGGATGCGGGCCTTGATGGCAGGGTCCGCGATGGCGACGAACGACCAGGGCTGCTGGTTGGCACCCGAGGGAGCGGAGCCCGCCGCGCGGATCGCGGCTTCGATCACCTCGCGCGACACGGGGTCGGGCGCGAAATCCCGCACCGTGCGCCGACGGCGCAGCATGGCCTCGAAGGCGCGAACGCGGCGCAGGGTTTCCGCCTCCGACACGGCTTGGAAGGCGAGCGGCTCATGCGGCGGAAGCGGGCGGAGGGCTTGGGTCATGGCAGATCCCGATGGGCGGCGGGGGCGGCACGCTGACATAGGCGTCATGAGCGCGCCAGAGGGTCGGAAAAGCCGCACGGCCTCGCCTTCGGGCTCCGGAGGGTCTATCTCTCAACCCCTCCGAAGAGACGAAAGCCGCATGTCCCCGACCTCCCCCGCCGCGTCCGAGAAGCCGTCGTCCCAATCCGCCGCCGGCCGCGCCGCCCAGCCCGTAGGGCCGGGGGACCACATCATCCTGGTGGACGGCTCGTCCTTCATCTTCCGGGCCTACTTCCAGTCGATGAACCAGCCCGAAAAGTACAATTCGCGGCCCTCGGACGGATTGCCCACCGGGGCCGTACGCCTCTTCTGCGGCAAGCTGCTCCAGTTCATCCGCGACGGCGCCGCGGGCCTGAAGCCCACCCATCTCGTGATCGTCTTCGACAAGTCGGAAGGCTCCCACCGCAAGGAGCTCTACGCCGACTACAAGGGCCACCGGCCCGACGCGCCGGACGATCTCAAGGCCCAGATGCCGCTGATGCGCGAAGCCGTGCGCGCTTTCGGCCTCGAACCCGTGGAGCTGGAGCGCTACGAGGCCGACGATCTCATCGCCACCTATGCGGTGCAGGCGGCCGAACGCGGCGCCGAGGTGCTGATCGTGTCCTCCGACAAGGACCTGATGCAGCTCGTCGGGCCGCTGGTGCGCTTCTACGATTTCGAATCCGGTCAGAAGGGCAAGCCCGGCTACCGCCCCGAGCGCAACCTCGACGAGGCCGCGGTGACGGAGCGCTGGGAGGGCATTCCGCCGGAGAAGATCGGCGACGTGCTGGCCCTCATGGGCGACACCTCCGACAACGTGCCGGGGGTGCCGGGCATCGGGCTCAAGACCGCCGCGCAACTCATCAAGGAGTTCGGCGATCTCGAAACGCTCCTGGCCCGCGCCGCCGAGATCAAGCAGCCCAAGCGCCGTGAAACCTTGATCGAGAATGCCGACAAGGCCCGGCTCTCGAAGCAGCTCGTGATGCTCGATTGCAAGGTGCCCCTGCCCGTCGCCCTCGACGAGCTGCGCCTCCAGGAGCCGAACCCGCGCGAGCTCGTGGCCTTCCTCAAGGCGCTCGAATTCAGCACGCTCACCCGCCGGGTCGCGGAGCTCTTCGATGTGGACCCGCAGAGCGTCGAGCCCGATCCGCGGCTTTTGCCGGGTGGCGAGGCCCTGCGCCGCCGCGGCGCGGACGACGGCGAGGCCGCTCCTGCGCCCGCTCCGAAAGGCGGCCCGCTACCGTTCTTCGGCGAGGCCGGCGAAGCGTCGGCTCCGGCAGGCGAGATCGACCCGTTCGCGGGGCTCGACCTCCCCGAGGTGGCGCCCCAGCGCCAAGCCGTGGACGGCGTCGGCACGCCCTCGACCGTCGCGGCGCGCCTCGCCACCGAAGCCTCGTCGAAGCCCTTCGACCGCGAGGCCTACGAGACCGTTACGACCCTGGTGCGCTTGAAGGAGTGGATCGCGGAGGCCCGGGAGCAGGGCTATGTCGCGGTCGATACGGAAACGAACTCGCTCGATTCGACGCAGGCCGATCTCGTCGGCGTATCTCTGGGGCTCGCGCCGGGCCGCGCCTGCTACATTCCCCTGCAGCACCGGGGCGGATCGGATCTCTTCGGCGGCGGGCTGCTGCCGGACCAGATCCCGCTGAACGACGCGCTGGATGCCCTAAAGCCGATGCTGGAGGACCCGGCGACGCTGAAGATCGGCCAGAACATCAAATACGACTGGCTCGTCCTGCATCGCCACGGCATCGAGGTGCGGCCCTTCGACGATACCATGCTGATCTCCTACGTGCTCGACGCCGGCAAGGGCTCGCACGGCATGGACGAGCTCTCCCGTCGCCATCTCGGCCACCAGCCCATCACCTTCTCGGAGGTGGCCGGTACCGGCCGCTCGAAGGTGACCTTCGACCAGGTGGAGATCGGCAAGGCCACGGCCTATGCGGCCGAGGACGCCGACGTCACCTTGCGGCTCTGGCAGCTCCTCAAGGCCCGCCTCCCGGCCGAGCGCCGGGTCACGGTGTACGAGACCCTGGAGCGCCCGCTCGTCGATGTGGTGGCCCGCATGGAGATGCGCGGCATCGCGGTGGACCGGAACATCCTCAGCCGGCTCAGCGGGGACTTCGCCCAAACCCTCGCCCGTCTCGAACACGAGATCCACGAGATGGCCGGCGAAACCTTCGCCCTCGGCAGCCCGAAGCAGATCGGCGATATTCTGTTCGGCAAGATGGGCCTCCCCGGCGCCAAGAAGACGCCGAGCGGCCAGTGGGCGACGCCCGCAACGCTGCTGGACGAACTCGCGCAAGCCGGCCACGAATTGCCGGCCAGGATCCTGGAATGGCGTCAGCTCTCGAAGCTGAAATCCACCTATACGGATACGCTCCAGGAGCACATGCACCCGCAGACGGGCCGCGTGCACACCTCCTTCGCCCTCGCCGCCACGACGACGGGGCGCCTGTCGTCCTCCGACCCGAACCTGCAGAACATCCCGATCCGCACCGAAGCCGGCCGCAAGATCCGCACCGCCTTCGTGGCCGAGCCCGGCAACAAGATCATCTCGGCAGACTACAGCCAGATCGAACTCAGGCTCCTCGCCCACATCGCCGACATCCCCCAGCTGCAGGAGGCGTTCGCGGAAGGGATCGACATTCACGCCGCCACGGCCTCGGCCATGTTCGGCGTGCCGATCAAGGAGATGAACCCGGATCTGCGCCGCAAGGCCAAGACCATCAATTTCGGCATCATCTACGGGATCTCGGCCTTCGGCTTGGCCGAGCGCCTCGGCATCCCGCAATCGGAAGCCTCGACCTTCATCAAGCAGTATTTCGAGCGCTTCCCCGGCATCCGCGACTACATCGACACCACGAAGCGCGCCTGCCGCGACAAGGGTTATGTGACCACACTCTTCGGGCGCGTGTGCCACTATCCCGGCATCCGCTCCCCGAACCCGCAGGAGCGCGCGGGCGTCGAGCGCCAGGCCATCAACGCGCCGATCCAGGGCACCGCCGCGGACATCATCCGCCGCGCCATGATCCGCATGGAGGATGCCTTGGCGGACGCGAAGCTCTCCGCCCGCATGCTGCTGCAGGTGCACGACGAACTCGTGTTCGAAGCCCCCGAAGAGGAGGTCGAGGCCACGATTCCGGTCGTCTCACGGGTGATGGAAGAGGCCCCGTTCCCGGCCGTGCAGCTCAAGGTGCCGCTGGCCGTCGAGGCGCGCGCGGCGAGCAACTGGGACGAGGCGCACTAGCACGATCCCTCCCTGCCAAGGGAGGGTGGCGCCAGCACGCAGTGCTGGTGACGGGTGGGATGAGACATCAAACTGGGGAGGTGAGCGTTTCCACCCCACCCGCCCTTGCAGGCCACCCTCCCCTGGCGGGGAGGGACGGGCTCAAGCCGCAAGCCGCCCCATGGCCTCGTTGAGGCATTCCACCGCGACGGTGCCGCCGGGGCGCGCCACGAGGGTGCAGCCTTTGGGGACCTCGCGCCAGCCCTGCGCCCGGTCGTCGATGGGCTCCGACACCACGAGCAGGCTCCCGGCGCTCTCCCGGAAATAGAGAGTCGGCGGGCGGCTGTCGCAGGCCCAGCGATAGGCGTAGAAGCCCTCGCCGTCCGTGTAGGCCGCCGTGAAGCGCAGGGGCTCGTCGATCCCGGCTTCGCTCATGAGGCCGCGCACGGTCTTGAGCGTCTGCGCCATGGCGGCGACGGGGCGCTCGGCGAGGCCGTTCGCCAGGGCAAGGAGGAAGATGGCCTCCGAATCCGTGGTGCCGAGGCGCGCGTCGTAGAGGCTGTCCGGGATCATCCCCTCGATGCGGCGCTTGATGCGGTGATAGCCGCCGACCTGGCCGTTATGCATGAACAGATGCCGGCCATGGGCAAAGGGGTGGCAGTTCGCCCGGGTGCTCGCGGTGCCCGTGGAAGCCCGCACATGGGCGAAGAAGAGGCGCGAGCGCACCTGGGCGCAGAGCGATTTCAGGTTCTCGTCCGACCAGGCCGGACGCACCTCGCGGTAAAGGCCTGGTTCCGGCCGCTCGCCGTACCAGCCGATCCCGAACCCGTCCCCGTTGGTCTCGGTCTTGGCTTCCGTGGCGTGCAGGGACTGATGCACGAGGGAATGCGCGGGGGCGCAGACGTAATCGGCGAGGAACGCCGGTTCGCCCCGGTAAGCGAGAAAGCGGCACATGGCGGGGTGAGCCCTGCAGGTGAAGCCAGCAAAGCTCTAGCATCCGGGGCTTATGGTGAATACCCCGTTAACGTGGCCCCTCAGCGCCGAGGCGCGGCCGGTTTTCCCGTATTGGTCGGCGCGGTGGCGGCAGCGGCCACAGGCGTCTCGCAGGCGAGGTCGAGGGCCTGGGTTTTCTGCGTGCGGCCGACCTTCACCTCGATTTCGAGCGGCGCGCAGGTGGCGTCGTCCAGCATGAAGGCCCGGTAGGCCTGCCCGTCCGGCCCGAAGGAGAAGCCCCCGAAGGCGCGGTAGAGCAGGGTCTTGGGTGCGTCGCCGCTCGTCTGCTTCACGGTGACCTGCGCGAGATCGCGCGCGACCTTCTTCGACCCTTCGGTGTTCTTCGGCCCCGAAAAGGCGAGGGTGATCAGGAGAGCATTGGCAGGCTCGCCGAGATCCCCGTCAGGGCGCACGAGGTTCTTGAACGGCTTCTTCGCGGCGACGAGATCGTCCGAGAGCTTGCCCGAACGCTCGAGGAAGGCCTGCGCTTTCACGCCCGTGATCGCCACGTCCTGGGCGAGCGCCGGCAAAGCCGCGACGGAAAAGGCGGCGGCAAGGATCGTGCGATTCATGGAAGGCTCCCCCGGCCCAAGATGGCGACGAACCCGCTAGCCCCGCAACCGGCGCGCCCAACCCGTTCACGTGCTCCAGGACGGCGTTTCCTCGTCCATGGTCGCGTTGCGGGGAGACGGCCTTTCGCCTAAAGCCCAGGTTCTTCCGGGACAACGCCGGCGCTCGACCGACGATCCCGGCCCGTGGGAGGAAATTACCGTGCTGGTTCGCGTATCCCGTGTTGCCGCCATCGCGCTGGCCCTCGCGCTCCTTCCTGAGGCTGCAGCGGCGGCGGAGTTCGACGGCCGTTCGCTCGGCCTCCTTTGGGCCCTGCCCTTTGCTGGCATCCTGCTCTCGATCGCGCTCTTTCCCCTCCTCGCGCCTCATGCCTGGGAGCATCACCAGGGCAAGATCGCAGCCGGTTGGGCCCTGCTCGTGCTCGTGCCCATGGCCCTCGCCTTCGGGGCCGGCACGGCGCTCGCCGCCCTCGTCCACACCGCGCTTCTCGAATACATCCCCTTCATCCTCCTGCTGCTTGCGCTCTTTACCGTGGCGGGCGGCATCGTGATCCGGGGCAACATCCACGGCGCGCCCGTCGCCAATACGGTGCTCCTTCTCATCGGCATGGTGCTGGCGAGCTTCATCGGCACCACGGGCGCCTCCATGGTGATGATCCGGCCGGTCATGCGCGCCAACGACGATCGGCGTCACAACGTGCATGTGATCGTGTTCTTCATCTTCCTGGTGTCGAATATCGGCGGCTCGCTCACGCCGCTCGGCGACCCGCCGCTCTTCTTAGGCTTCCTGCGCGGCGTCGACTTCTTCTGGACCACCACGCATCTCCTCGGCGAGACGTTGCTGGCCAGCGCCATCGTGCTCGCGGTGTTCTTCGCTCTCGATTCCTACATCTACCGCAAGGAAGGCCGGGTGCGTCCCGACCCGACGCCGGATCAGCCGGTGCGGGTGACGGGCGGCTTCAACTTCCTGCTCATCGCGGTGATCATCGGCGCGATTCTCATGAGCGCCACGGTCGATCTCGGACGCGTCACGATCATGGGAACCGAGGTCGAACTCGCCAACGCCCTGCGCGACATCATCATGGTCGGCGTGACCCTGGCTTCGCTCGCCCTCACGCCGAAGGCCGACCGAGCCGACAACGGCTTCTCCTGGGGCCCCATCAATGAAGTCGCCAAGCTCTTCGCCGGCATCTTCGTGACCATCATCCCCGTGCTCGCCATGCTCAAAGCCGGCGCGGCCGGCCCGTTCGCGGGCCTTGTCGCCCTCGTGACGAACCCGGACGGCAGCGCCAACAACGCTGCCTATTTCTGGCTCACCGGCGGCCTCTCGTCCTTCCTCGACAATGCGCCCACCTACCTCGTCTTCTTCGAGCTCGCGGGCGGCGACCCCCAGAAGCTCATGACCCAGGGCGCGCTGACGCTCGCGGCCGTTTCGGCCGGCGCGGTGTTCATGGGCGCCAACACCTATATCGGCAACGCCCCGAACTTCATGGTCTACGCCATCGCCCGCGAGGGCGGCGTGAAGATGCCGAGCTTCTTCGGCTATATGCTGTGGTCCGGCGCGGTGCTGATCCCGACGTTCGTCATCCTGACGCTGGTGTTCTTCAGGTGACCCTCATCCCTCCTTGGCCCAAGGGAGGGTGGTCCGAAGGACTGGGAGGGATGGGAGCTCAAGGCGGGGAGGTGGATGCTTCCACCCCACCCGCCCTGCGGGCACCCTCCCCTGGCGGGGAAGGATTATGGCGCCAACCGCTCCGCCACGTCTTCCGCGATGGAGAGGGCTGAGGTGAGTCCCGGGCTCTCGATGCCGAAGAGGTGGACGAGGCCGGGCACGCCGTGCTCTTGCGGTCCGTCGATCATGAAGTCGGCGGCCTTCTCGCCCGGTCCCGTGAGCTTCGGGCGGATGCCGGCGTAATCCGGTACGAGGGCGCCGTCCGGCAGCCCGGGCCAGTAGCGGCGGATCGAGGCGTAGAAGCTCTCCGCCCGGCGCGGGTTCACCTCGTAATCCTCGGCCTCGATCCACTCCACATCGGGCCCGAAGCGCATGCGCCCGGCGAGATCCAGCGTCACATGGGTGCCGAGCCCGCCGTCCACGGGCGCGGGGTAGATGAGGCGCGAGAAGGCGGGTCGGCCCATGCAGCCGAAGTAGTTGCCCTTCGCGAGCACAAGCGGCGGCACGCGCTCCTGCGGGTAGCCTTCCGTCACGCGAGCCAGGGCCTGCGCGCCGAGGGACGCCGCATTGACCACCGCATCGACGGCGAGCGTCGTGGGCTCCGCCCCGCCGACCTCCACCTCCCATGGGCCGTCGGCTCGAGCGATCCGCTCCACGGGAGCCCCGAAAGCGATCATGCCGCCGGCCGCCTCGAGATCGCCCTGCAGCGCCAGCATGAGCGCGTGGCTGTCCACGATGCCGGTCTCGGACGAGAGCACGGCGCCGGTGCAGGCGAGCTGGGGTTCGAGCGCCGTGGCCTCGGGCCCTGAGAGCAGTTGCAGGCCCTCGACTCCGTTCGTCACGCCCTGCTCGTAGATGCCCTCGATCTTCGCCCGTTCGAGATCGTTCGTTGCGACGATGAGCTTGCCGCATTTGCGGTGCGGCACGCCGCGGCTCTCGCAGAAGGCGTAGAGCATGCGCCGCCCGGCGACGCAGTGGCGGGCGCGCAAGGATCCCGCGGGATAGTACATGCCCGCATGGATCACCTCCGAGTTGCGCGAGGAGATCCCGGAGCCGATGGCATCCGTCTTCTCGGCCACGACGACCTCGTGCCCGCGCAGCGCCAGGGCGCGTGCAATCGCCAAGCCCACGACGCCGGCACCAATTACAAGAACGATCATCGAACCCTCGAACGCAAACGGCGGCCCAGGGGCCGCCGTCTAGGATGGCTCGCGCCGAAAGGCCAGGGATCAGGCCGCGATCGACATCTGCGGCGCGGCGGCGCGCACGTCCGCGTCCACGTAGGGTTCGAACTGCTTGAAGTTCTGTTCGAACATGCCGACCAGCCGCTTGGCGGTCTCGGCGAAGGCGGCCTTATCCTGCCAGGTCTTCACCGGATAGAGGATATGCGGCTCGACGCCCGGCACCGAAGTCGGCACCGCGAAGCCGAAATAAGGATCGCGGCGGAAATCGGCGCGGTTGAGCGAGCCGTCGAGCGCTGCCGAGAGCAGGCGCCGCGTCACGCGGATCGGCATGCGCCGGCCGGTGCCGTAGCCGCCGCCGGTCCAGCCCGTATTGACGAGCCAGCAATCCACCGAATGCTTCGCGATGAGGTCGCGCAGGAGATTGCCGTAAACAGACGGGTGCTGCGGCAGGAAAGGCGAGGCAAAGCAGGTGGAGAATTCGGGCTCGACGCCCACCAGCCCCTTCTCGGTGCCCGCCACCTTGGCGGTGTAGCCGGAGAGGAAGTGGTACATGGCCTCTGCCGGCGTGAGCTTCGCGATCGGCGGCATCACCCCGAAGGCGTCCGCCGTGAGCATCACGATGTTCTTCGGCATGCCGGCGCGGCCGGTGGGGCTCGCATTGGAGATGAAGTCGAGCGGGTAGGCGCAGCGCGTGTTCTCGGTCCGCGACTCGTCGTCGAAGTCGGGGAGCCGCGTGAAGGGATCCACGATCACGTTTTCCAGCACCGTGCCGAAGCGCTCCGTGGTGGCGTAGATCTCGGGCTCGGCCTCGCGGGACAGGCGGATGGTCTTGGCGTAGCAGCCGCCCTCGAAGTTGAAGACGCCGCCGGGGCCCCAGCCGTGCTCGTCGTCGCCGATGAGCGTACGGTTCGGATCGGCCGAGAGCGTGGTCTTGCCGGTGCCGGAGAGGCCGAAGAACAGCGCCACGTCGCCCCGCTCGCCCAGATTGGCGGAGCAGTGCATGGGCAGAACCTTGAGGCCGGGCAGGATGAAGTTGAGGAAGGTGAACACCGACTTCTTCATCTCGCCCGCATAGGACGTGCCGCCGATGAGAACGATGCGGCGGGTGAAGTCGCAGGCGATGACCGTCTCGGTGCGGCAGCCATGGCGGGCGGGATCGGCCTTGAAGGAGGGCAGATCCACCACCGTCATGTCGGGGATGTAGCTTGTGAGTTCGCTCACCTCGGGCCGGATCAGGAGGTTGCGGATGAAGAGCGAGTGCCAGGCGAGTTCGGTATAGACGCGGGCTTTGATGCGGTAGTTCGGATCGGCACCGCCGTAGAGATCCTGGGCGAAGAGCTCCTTGCCCTCGGCGTGGGCGATGAAATCGGCCAGCAGGGTATCGAAGTGCTCCCGGCTCATGGCCTTGTTGTTGTCCCACCACACGGTGTTCTCGGTGGTGGCGTCGCGGACTGTGAACTTGTCCTTCGGGGAGCGGCCGGTGTGTACCCCGGTGTCGGCGAGGAGCGCGCCCCCGTGGACGATCTGGGCTTCGTTCGCCGCGATGGCGTGCTCGTAGAGGGCCGGCGCGCCGAGATTCCAGCGAACCCGTTTGAGGTTGCGGAAGCCGAAGGTGTCGGCTCCGTGGGCGCGGTTGAAGAGGCCGAGATTGTCCACGACGTTTTCTCCTGGTCGCCTCCTCATCCGCGATCCGAAGCGGCCGACGGATGGTTCAGCTTCGCTAACTTTTTTCCCGGAAGGTCTCCTCCGGGCTTGGGCCTTGACGGGAGCCGGCGCGGCAGGGCTGCCAGGGCTCGGACGCTGGCGGATGAAGACGGAAACAAGCTTCGCCGTCAACATGTCTGAAGCCAGGTAAGTTCCTCGAACGGGATTTCCACCTCCCCTTGCGTCACTTCGCCGTCAAACCGCGCTCGGGAGCGGGTGCGAAGCGGCTTTTCTCCGCTTGAGGAAGCTTTACGGCGCGGGGAGCGCCCGCGCCCGATCCGCCAAGCTTTTCAACACCTGCCGCAGATCGCCCGGACCCTGGACCGGTTCGGGGAAGCTGATGCGGGCCGTGCGGTCGCCGGCGAGGAGATCGACCCCCTCCGGATCGATGCCGCTGGCCCGCCAATCCGCCTCGGGCTCGCGTGCCAAGCGGGTGGCATAGAGGGAAAGGGCTTCCCGGTGATCCTCGTTCATGTGGGCGAGCGCACCCTCCTCGGCCTCGAGCAGTGCTTCGGCTCCGGCGATAGGGGTGCTCAGCGCCGCCCCGTCGAGCGTTGCGGCGCGGGCGAAGCCGCCGTTGAGATGGGCGCTTTCCGGCGTCAGGCGCCAGAAGGAGAAGTCGCCGAAATCGGCGTACAGCTTCGCCTTGGGGTGGCGGGCCAGGAAGCGCGCCCGCACGCGCGGCTCTGCCGTGCGCTCGACCCGGCCGATCACGGTCAGGCGCGGATGGGCGAGCGGGTCACCCTTGCCGCTCTCGGCCAGCAGGATCGAAGCGCGGGGATCGGCTTCGAGGTTGAGGGTGTGGCCCGAGAGGCGAGACATGAGCAGCAGCGGTGCCCCGTCCGCATCGGTCGCCACCGTCACGAGGGAAGCAAAGGGAAAGCCGGTGTCCCGGTCCAGCGTCGCGAGAGCCCCGGCGCGGACGGACCGCAAGAGGCGCTTGGCGAGGCCCACGGCGTCGAAATCCGGTGCGGGGCGTGGGGATTCGCTCAAGGTTTCGTCTCCTCGGGTCTCGGCGTCGACAGCGGAGCGTGGGAGTTCGAACGCTGGTCCGTCTCCTCCGGCTCGGCCCTCATCCTGCCACGCTTATGCGAAAACACGTCGATAAGGCTTGGCTTTCAGCCCCCGTTCACCCGCGGGGGCTCGTAATTCCGGTCACAAGGGCCTAACTGTGTCACGCCTCATGCCGAGGCGACCCGGGGATCGGCCTCACCTTGGGAGGATTGAAGGCGGAGCCCTGTTCCGCCGGCAGGGCTCCAAGGCCCTTTTGCCTCACCTGTGTCATGGCCGTGGCGGTTTTGGGCACGAATTGGCGCCTCGCGCGTTAAGCGCCCAAGGGTCACGGCTCCTGTCTAGCTGAACGCGGCATCGAGCCCGCGTCCTTCGCGAAGGAAATGAGATGCCGACGATCGCTCTCGTCGACGACGACCGCAACATCCTGACCTCCGTCTCGATCGCACTCGAGGCGGAAGGCTACCGGATTCAAACCTATACCGACGGGGCCTCGGCTCTCGACGGGTTGAAGCATGCGCCGCCGGACCTCGCGATCTTCGACATCAAGATGCCTCGCATGGACGGCATGGAGCTGCTCCGCCGGCTGCGCCAGAAGTCGGATCTGCCGGTGATCTTCCTGACCTCGAAGGACGAGGAGATCGACGAGCTCTTCGGCCTCAAGATGGGCGCCGACGACTTCATCCGCAAACCCTTCTCCCAGCGTCTCCTGGTGGAGCGCGTGAAGGCGGTGCTGCGCCGCTTCGCCCCGAAGGATATGACGGCCGCCCCCCGGGAGGTGGACGCCAAGGCGCTCGAGCGCGGTCAGCTCATGATGGATCCGGAGCGCCACAACTGCACCTGGAAGGGTGAGCCCGTTACCCTCACGGTCACCGAATTCCTGATCCTGCAGGCGCTGGCGCAGCGTCCCGGCGTGGTGAAGAGCCGCAACGCCCTCATGGATGCAGCCTACGACGATCAGGTGTACGTGGACGACCGGACGATCGACAGCCACATCAAGCGGCTGCGCAAGAAGTTCAAGGTGGTGGACACCAACTTCGATATGATCGAGACGCTCTACGGCGTGGGCTACCGCTTCAAGGAAGCCTGAGACGCCTGAAAAGCGTCCGCTTCCGAGGTGGAATGAAGGCAGATCCCGTCCCCGTTGCGGCCCTTCCCGAGGAACCCTCGGCGGAGCGGCGCGCGCTTGCGTCCGCGGAGAACCCTGCGGATCGGGATGGCGCGTCCGGTGGGCCGGAAGAGGACACCATCGTCCGCGGACCCGTCGCGCGTCTGCGCCGCCTCGGCCGCTCGCTGCGGCGGCGGGCGTCGTCGAGCCTCACCCGCCGCATCGTGGTGCTCAACCTCGCGGGCCTCGTGGCGCTGCTCGTGGGCTTTCTCTACCTCAACCAGTTCCGCGAGGGGCTGATCGAGGCGCGGGTGCAGAGTCTGCTGACGCAGGGCGAGATCATCGCCGGCGCCATCGCGGCGTCAGCCACCGTCGAGCCCGACACGATCACGATCGATCCCGACCGCCTGCTGCAGATGCAGCTCGGCGAAACCTCGGGGCTTGGCGACGACGCCGTTTCGCCGCTCGAATTCTCCATCAATCCCGAACGGGTGGCGCCGCTGCTCCGCCGCCTCGTGACCCCGACCCGCACCCGGGCGCGGATCTACGACCGGGAGGGCGGGCTCGTCCTCGATTCCCGTTCGCTGATCTCCCGGGGCGATGTGCTGCGCCTCGAACTCCCGCCAGTGCAGAACGACGATCCGAGCTTCGTGGAGCGGGCCTGGACGTGGCTGCGCGGCCTCGTGCGGCCGGAGCGCCGCCCCGCGGTGGAAGCCATTGGGCCGGCCAACGGCCGCGTGCTCCCGGAGGTCCAGCAGGCGCTCGCCGGCCAGCGGGCGAGCGAGGTTCGCGCCAACGATCAAGGCGAGACCATCGTCTCCGTTGCGGTGCCGGTGCAACGCTTTCGCGCCGTGCGGGGCGTGCTGCTGCTCTCCACCCAAGGCGGCGACATCGACGGGATCATCGCCTCCGAGCGCTTCGCGCTGCTGCAGGTGTTCCTCGTCGCGGCCCTCGTGATGCTGATCCTGTCCATGCTGCTGGCCGGCGCCATCGCGGGGCCCGTGCGGCGTCTCGCGGAGGCGGCCGAGCGGGTCCGCTGGGGCACGAAATCGCGCCAGGAGATCCCGGACTTCACCAACCGCTCCGACGAGATCGGCCATCTCTCGGGGGCGCTCCGCGACATGACGAAGGCGCTCTACAACCGGATCGATGCCATCGAGAGCTTCGCGGCCGACGTGGCGCATGAGCTGAAGAACCCGCTCACCTCGCTTCGCAGCGCCGTCGAGACCCTGCCGCTGGCCCGCTCGGACGAGTCCCGCCAGCGGCTTTTGTCCATCATCCAGCACGACGTGCGCCGCCTCGACCGGCTCATCAGCGACATCTCGGACGCCTCGCGCCTCGACGCGGAACTCGCCCGCTCCGACTCCGAGCCGGTCGACATGGCCCGGCTGCTCGAGGCGGTGGTGTCGGTTGCGAACGAGCGCCGCCGCGCGGGCGACCCGCCGATCCGCCTCAGCCTGGACCGCCACCCTTCGGGCCGCGACGCCTTCCTCGTGCTCGGCCACGACAGCCGGCTCGGCCAGGTGTTCAACAACCTCATCGACAACGCCCGCTCCTTCTCCCCGCCGGAGGGGAGCGTCCGGGTGGCGTTGCGCCGCCGCGGCGACCGGGTCGAGGTCACCGTGGACGACGACGGGCCCGGCATCCCGCCGCATGCCCTCGACCGGGTGTTCGAGCGCTTCTACACCGACCGCCCCGAGGAGCAGGGCTTCGGCCAGAATTCCGGCCTCGGCCTGTCGATCTCGCGCCAGATCGTGGAGGCGCACCGGGGCACGATCAAAGCGCTGAACCGCCTCGCGCCGGGGGGCGAGACCGATGAAGCCGGCGAACCGCGCCGGCTCGGCGCCCGCTTCGTCGTGCGCCTGCCCGCGGCCGGGACGTCCCCCCATGCCTGAGGCCGGGAGCCCAGCAGCGGGCGAGACCGTTCACGCCTCCTGCGTGCTCCTCGGCGAGGCGGGAATCCTGATCCAGGGCGCATCGGGAGCGGGAAAGTCCACCCTCGCCCGCGAGATCGTCGCCATGGCCCGTCGGGACGGGGTGTTCGCCCGGCTTGTTGGCGACGACCGGGTCCGGATCGAGGTTCGCCACGGCCGGCTCGTGGCCCGGACGGTGGGGGCGATCGCGGGCAAGATCGAGATGCGGGGCCTCGGCATCCTGCAAACGGCCCACGAGCCGGCCGCCGTCGTGCGCCTCGTCATCCTCCTTTCGTCGGATAGGCCGGACCGCCTGCCGACGCCCGACGAGGGCACCACGACCCTCTGCGGCATCCTGGTTCCTCGCCTTTCCCTGCAATCCGGGGCAGCGTCTGCCGCCCTGGTGCTGGCCCAGCTTCAGCGGCAGGTGAGTACCCTCGTGACACTGTGATGAACATTTCACCGCAACGCCCTTGCGCTCCGCTTCGCGGTGCACAAAATAGCGGCCTCGCTCAAACGAGCGGCCGGAACAGTAATATTATGATTGGCATGGTGCTCGTTACCCACGGGCAGCTCGCGACGGAGTTCAGAGCCGCGCTTGAGCATGTCGTGGGGCCTCAAGAGCAGCTCGAAACGATCACGATCGGCCCTGAAGACGATATGGAGACCCGGCGCAAGGACATCATGGATGCCGTCTGCCGCGTGAACTCCGGCTCGGGCGTCGTGGTCCTCACCGACATGTTCGGCGGCACCCCGTCGAACCTGGCGCTCTCCTGCATGAACGGCGGCTCCGTCGAGGTGGTCGCCGGCATCAACCTGCCCATGCTGATCAAGCTCGCGAGCGTGCGGGACGAGGAGCCCTTGGGCGATGCGGTGATCCACGCCCAGGAAGCGGGTCGCAAATACATCAACGTGGCCTCCCGCGTTCTCTCCGGAAAGTAAGCCTCCCTCATGACGCCTCCCCACGACGATTGCCCGCCGGCGCCCGTGCCGGACGGGGCTCTCGCCCGGGAGCTGCCGATCATCAACCGCAAGGGCCTGCACGCCCGCGCCTCGGCGAAGTTCGTGCAAACCGTGGAGCGCTACGATTCCGAGGTGACCGTCACCCGCTGCGGCGAGACCGTGGGCGGGCGCTCGATCATGGGCCTCCTGACGCTTGGCGCCGCGCAGGGCACCACCATCACGGTGACGGCCGAGGGTGACGACGCCGAAGCCTGCCTCGACGGCATCGCGGCCCTTCTCGCCAACCGCTTCGGCGAGGACGAGTAGCTCGCACGGTCCGTCAGCGACCGAAACGTCAGCCCAGCCGCGCTTTGAGAAAATCGATGAAGGCCCGCAGCTTCGCGGGCACGTTGCGGCGCCCCGAATAATAGAGGTGGTGCCCCGCAAAGGGCGGGCAGAAGGGCTCCAGCACGCGCACGAGCCGCCCCGCCGCGACGTCGTCCGCCACCTGCTGGTCGATGAGGTAGGCGAGACCCATGCCGTCGAGCGCAGCCCGGCGCATGAGGGCGGCGCTGGACAAGGTCAGCGGACCCTCGACCCCGATCTCGATGTCGCGGCCCGCAACCGTGAACTCCCAGCGGTAGAGATCGCCTCCCGACAGTCGGCGGTAGTTGATGCAGGCGTGGGCGTGCAGGTCCTCAGGAATCAGAGGCGGGGCATGCTCGGCGAGATAGGCGGGCGAGCCGACGACCGCTGCACTGAGGTCCGCCCCTAGGCGAACCGCCATCATGTCCTGGCGGAGGCGCTCGCCGAGGCGAATTCCGGCGTCGAACCCGCCGGCCACGATGTCCACGAGCCCGTCGTCGGTCGAAAGCTCCACCACGATGCCGGGATAGGCGCGGTGGAAGGCGGCAAGATGCGGCCCCAGCACAAGCTCGGACGCAAGGGCGGATGCCGTCAGCCGCAGCGTTCCGGTCGGGCGGCCCGCTCGCGCGTGCAAGCCCTCGACGGCGCTCTCCAGATTGCGCAGCGATGGCCCCGCCTCGGCAAGAAGTTGGATGCCGGCCTCTGTCAGGCGGACCGCCCGGGTGGTGCGCTCGAACAGGCGCACGCCGAGACGATCCTCCAGCGCACGCACCTTCTGGCTGACCGCGGAAGGGCTGACGCCGAGGCGGGCCGCTGCCGCCGAGAACCCGCCCCGCTCGGCGACGAGCGCGAATGCCGCCAGCCCTTCGTAATCGACCGCCGCCATTGTGAAGCCTTACTAAAAAGCGCTTGCAGCATTCAACGGCTAATCCAAAAGGCGGGGCGGAGCTAGCTTCCTCTCATCGGCCGGGCGGGCTTTTCCCGGACCTTCAAGAGGAGAGCACCATGACGACCACCGACACCAACCGCCGCGCCTTCCTCGTGGGCGGCTCCGTTCTCGCCGCCGCTGCCGCAGTCCCGGCGGCTGCGCAAACCGGCCGCACGGGCGCTTTCGCCGGTAAGGTCGTGCTGATCACCGGTGCCACTTCGGGCATTGGCCGTACCACCGCGGAGGCGTTCGCCCGTGAGGGGGCTCGGGTGGCCTTCTGCGGTCGCCGCGAAGCCCTGGGCCGCGAGGTCGAGGCCGGCATTCGGGGAGAGGGCGGCGAAGCCTTCTTCATGCGGGCTGACGTGCGGGACGAGGGTCAGCTCAAGGCTTTCGTGGACGGGACGATCGCCCGCTACGGCCGCCTCGACATCGCATTCAACAATGCAGGCGCCGACAAGCCGCCGGCCCCGATCGCCGAAACCGACACCTCGGGCTTCGACGACCTGATCTCGACCAATCTGCGCGGGGTCTTCCTGGCCATGAAGCACGAGATCCCGCATCTGCTGAAGACCAGGGGAAACATCGTCAACATGGCCTCCATCGGCGGCCGGCACGCTTTCCCGAACATCGTGGCCTACGGCGCCTCGAAGGCGGCAGTGATCCACATGACCCGCGCGGCCGCGCAGGAATACGGCCATACCGTCCGCGTCAACGCCGTGGCGCCTGGTGCGATCGAGACGCCGATGCTGGAGCGGGTGCGGCAGCAATGGGGTGTCACCACCGAGCAGCTCGTGGCGTCCTATCCCGCCAAGCGCGCCGGCACCCCGCAGGAGGTGGCCGAGCTCGTGCTGTGGCTCTCGAGCGAGCGTGCATCCTACGTCTCCGGGCATGTGGTCGGCGTCGACGGCGGTGACCTGCCGTGAGCCTGCTCATGCCGATCGTCACCGCCGAGGTGAGTCGACGGTGACGATCTCGCCCGACGTGCCTCACTTGCCGACGGGATCGGTCGAGCTACCTCCTTGGGCATCCACCCAGGGAGGTTTGTCATGTGGCGCGCGCTCGTTCTCTGCGTCGTCCTCGGGATCGGTTCGGCACAGGCGGTCGAGGAGGGGGATCGCGCCGCGATCCGGGGTGTGATCGAGCGCCAGATCCAGGCCTTCAAGGCCGACGATGCCGCTGCGGCCTATGCGGTGGCTGCGCCCGAAATCCAGCGCCTGTTCCCGCTCGAGCGCTTCATGAGCATGGTGCGCGAAGGCTACAAGCCCGTGTACCGCCAGCGCAGCTACACTTTCGGTGCCATTCAGGAGACGGCCTCGGGCCCCTTGCAGGCGGTGCGCATCCAGGATGACGAGGGCGTCGATTGGCTCGCGGTCTACGCCCTGGAGAAGCAATCCGACGGCACATGGCGCATCGCGGGCTGCACGCTGCTGAAGCAGCCCGGCCAAGCCATCTAGAACTCCAGCCGACATATAAAGACATCTTTATATCTTGATTGCCTCGGGCGTCGGAGGGTGCTATGCAGCGCCCATTGAGGGCTGACCGCGTTTGGCGGGTTCAGCTCTCATCCTTTTGAGGCCGCGCTTATCCGCCTTCGAGGCCCCTGGCCCGACGCAGAGCGCCGCCCCGGTTTGAGAGAAAGATCGATGACGCAAGCTGCCCTCAAAGTTGCCCCGCAGGGCGACTACCTCGTCAAGGACATCAGCCTGGCCGATTGGGGCCGCAAGGAAATCTCGATCGCCGAGACCGAGATGCCCGGCCTCATGGCCGTGCGCGAGGAGTATGGCCCCCGCCAGCCTCTGAAGGGCGCGCGGATTGCGGGCTCCCTCCACATGACGATCCAGACCGCGGTGCTGATCGAGACCTTGAAGGCTCTCGGCGCCGACATCCGCTGGGTGTCGTGCAACATCTATTCGACCCAGGACCACGCTGCGGCTGCGATCGCGGCCGCCGGCATCCCGGTCTTCGCCTACAAGGGCGAGAGCCTGGAAGAGTACTGGGATTTCACCGCCCGTCTCTTCGACTGGCATGACGGCGGCGTGCCGAACATGATCCTGGACGACGGCGGCGACGCCACCATGCTGGTGCATCTCGGCCTGCGCGCCGAGCAGGGCGACACCGCCTTCCTCGACAAGCCGGGCTCCGAAGAGGAAGAGATCTTCTTCGCGCTCATCAAGCGTCTCCTGAAGGAGAAGCCGAAGGGCTGGTTCGCGACGGTCGCGTCGGCGATCAAGGGCGTGTCGGAAGAGACCACGACCGGCGTGCATCGCCTCTACATCATGGAGAAGGAGGGCAAGCTCCTCTTCCCGGCCATTAACGTGAACGACTCGGTCACGAAGTCGAAGTTCGACAACCTCTACGGCTGCCGCGAGTCGCTCGTCGACGGCATCCGTCGCGGCACGGACGTGATGATGGCCGGCAAGGTCGCCATGGTCGCGGGCTTCGGCGATGTGGGCAAGGGGTCGGCGGCGTCGCTTCGCCAGGCCGGCTGCCGCGTGCTCGTGTCGGAGGTCGATCCGATCTGCGCGCTTCAGGCCGCGATGGAAGGCTATGAGGTCACCACCATGGAAGATGCCGCGCCCCGCGCCGACATCTTCGTGACCGCCACCGGCAACAAGGACGTGATCACGATCGACCACATGCGCGCCATGAAGGATCGCGCGATCGTGTGCAACATCGGCCACTTCGACAACGAGATCCAGGTAGCGGGTCTCAAGAACATGAAGTGGCAGAACATCAAGCCGCAGGTGGACGAGATCGAGTTCCCCGACGGGCACCGCATCATCCTCCTCTCGGAGGGCCGTCTCGTGAACCTCGGCAACGCGATGGGTCACCCGTCCTTCGTGATGTCGGCGTCCTTCACGAACCAGACGCTGGCGCAGATCGAGCTCTTCACCAACGAGGGCCGCTACGAGCGCAAGGTCTACACCCTGCCGAAGCACCTCGACGAGAAGGTCGCGATGCTGCACCTCGACAAGATCGGCGTGAAGCTCACCAAGCTGCGCCCCGATCAGGCCTCCTATATCGGCGTGTCCGAGCAGGGCCCCTTCAAGCCGGATCACTACCGGTACTGAGTGCATCACGCCTTCAGGCCGCGGAATACCACCGCCCCTGAATTGTGCTCCGCTTCCGTTAGGGAGCGACGCGAAGCCCGGCCTCGTGCCGGGCTTTTTCGGGCCCGCGAATCGCGGCGCGCGACGTAACGCAAAGTGACTCCGTCGCAACAGCCTTCCACCATCTGTCCACAGGTTCCCCAAAGCCGGCTTAAGCTGGCCTTAACCCTCTTTCTGGTGGACTCACGTGCGGTCTAAGGTGGACGCAACACGATTCGTCCGCGCCCTACCGATCGGCACACGATCCGGGGCGCTTCCGTACAAGGTTCGAAGCGTTTGCGAGCGCGGATTCGGCACGAATCCGCGGGTGGTTGGATTTCGACTCCCGCCGGGAAGCGGGAGGTCATGCCGAGGGGGGCAAGGCGGCATGCGGGGGCGTCTGGGGGATACATGCGCGGCGGGCGGTGACGCTCGCTCCTGGCGCACGCCCCGTGCTCGCTGGCGCTTCGCGCTTCTGGCCGCCGCTCCCATTCTCGCCTGCCCCGCCGACGCCCTCTCCCTCGACGAGGGCAAACGCCAGATCGTCGGCGCCCTCACCGATGCCGCCCGCCCGACGGGAACGCCGTCGCTCGTGGGCTCGCCGCCCGGTCATCCCCTCGTGGGCGCGGCGGTGCGGTCGGCTGCGGCCAGCGCATCGGATGCCCGAAGCGAGCCGCCTGCCGCTTCGTCACCACCGGCCCTGCGCGCCTCCTTCGAGTCCCGCACGCTCCTGAACGCCCTCGACCCCTTCGATCTGCACGGCGCCGCAACCTTTGCGCTCGTGCTGGGGCTTCTCGGCGTCGCCACCGCCACGGCGGCACTCTACAGCCGGGAGCGGCGCCGCTCCGTCACGCGCGAACGGCGGCTGCTTGCCGAACTCGAACGCCTGCGCGGCGCCGAGGATCGCGTGGCTCTCCTGATGGGCTCCGAGCGGCAGCTGCTGGTGATCTGGTCCGCCCGCGGCGGCGAGCCGCGCTTCGAGGGCGACCCATCGATCGCGGGCGACGGCGCCACCGTGAAACGCGTGCTCGCCTTCGGGTCCTGGATGGCGCCGAGCGATGCGGCGGCCCTCGAAGGCGCGCTCGAACACCTCAAGGGCCGCGGCGAACCCTTCCACCTCACCGCCCGCACACTCACGGGCGGCTATGTGGAGGCGGAAGGACGCACCAGCGGCGGACGCGCCATCCTTCGCCTGCGCGACGTGAAGGGCGACCACGCAGAACTCCTGCGGGCCCGCAACGAGCTGTCCGCGGCGCGCAGCGATCTGCGCTCCATGACGGGGCTCCTCGACACCGTCCCCCATCCCATGTGGCTGCGCGACGGCAACGACGCGCTCGTCTGGGCGAACCAGGCCTACCTGAAAGCCGTCGAAGGGCGCAGCCTCGAGGATGCGCGCACGCGTTCGCTCGAACTCCTCGACAGCACGGCGCGCGCCGAGGCTCATCGTTGCCGCGTGCGCGGCGAGCCCTACGATGCCCGCGTCGTGGGCGGCGGCCGTCACAGCCTCGATGTGGTCGAACGTCCGACCGCGGCGGGCAGCGCCGGCATCGCGATCGACGTGTCGGAACTCGAATCCATGCGTGCGGATCTGCAGCGGCAGATGCAGGCGCATGTGCGCACCTTGAACGAACTCCCGACTGCCGTGGCGATCTTCGACCGGGCGCAACACCTGGTTTTCCACAACGCGGCCTACGAGCGCCTCTGGGGCCTCGATTCCGCATTCCTATCGGGCCAGCCCTCGGACGGCGAGGTGCTCGATCGCCTGCGCTCGTTGCGCAAGCTGCCCGAGCAGGCGGATTTCCGCACCTGGAAGGCGGAGGCGCTTTCGGCCTATCAAGCTGTCGAACCGCGCGAGACCTGGTGGCATCTCCCCGATCGGCGCACCCTGCGCGTGGTCGTCAATCCCAATCCGCAGGGCGGCGTCACCTATCTGTTCGACGATCTGAGCGAGCGCTTCCAGCTCGAATCGCAGGTGCATGCGCTCACCCGCGTGCAGAGCGAAACCCTGAACACCCTGAAAGAGGGTGTTGCGGTGTTCGGCACCGACGGCCGCCTCAAGCTCTACAACCGCGCCTTTCTCAATCTCTGGCGGATTACGGAAGAAGCCGCAGCGCAGCATCCGCATATCGACGCCGTCATTCGCTTGGGCCGTCACCTCGCCCCGCAGGACGAGCCCTGGGTGGACGTCCGCGGCGCGGTCGCGGGTCTCGCGGACCGGCGCATGGGCCTCAATACCCGCATGGAGCGCCTGGACGGAACGGCGCTCGACTGCACGGCTCAGCCCCTGCCCGATGGAGCGACGCTCCTCACCTTCATCGACGTGACGACGAGCGTCGACGTGGAGCGCGCGCTGACCGAGCGCAACGACGCGTTGGAGCGCGCCTCGCGCCTGCGCGACGACTTCGTGCACCATGTGTCCTACGAGTTGCGCTCGCCGCTCACCAACGTGATCGGCTTCACGCAGCTCCTCGGCGATGAGACGGTAGGCCCACTCAATCCGCGCCAGCGCGAATATGCGGGTCACATCACGCGCTCCTCCACGGCCCTGCTCGCGATCTTGAACGACATCCTCGACCTCGCCTCCATCGATACGGGCGCGCTGGAGCTCGTGCCCGAGCGCGTCGATATCCGCGCCACCATCGAGGCCGCCAAGCGCGGCCTGGAGGATCGTCTCGCGGAATCCTCGCTGACCCTGCAGATCGAAACGCCGGCCGACATCGGCACCTTCGTGGCCGACGGAAAGCGCGTGCGGCAGATCCTGTTCAACCTGCTCTCCAACGCGGTCGGCTTCTCGTCCCCCGGCCAGACCATCCGGGTCTCGGCCCGCAAGGTGAACGGCGAGGTGGTGTTCGAGGTGCAGGACCACGGCCGTGGTATCCCGCCCGAGGTGAGGGCGCGGGTGTTCGACCGGTTCGAGAGCCATACGCTCGGCACCCGCCACCGGGGCGTCGGCCTCGGCCTCTCCATCGTGCGTTCCTTCGTCGAGCTGCATGGGGGCCGCATCGACCTCGTTTCAGCGCCGGGTGCCGGCACCACCGTGACCTGCGTCTTCCCTGCGGAAGGCGCACCCATTCGGCTCGCGGCGGAGTAGGCCGATGCTCGGTCCACAGCGTGCCTGCAATCTCGTCCTCTTCTCATGCGTGGGGTGATCGGTGCACGCGATGGCTGAAGCGTCCTCCCGCTGGACCCCGAAGGGGCCCGACCTCCTGCCGCCGGCCTGGACGGTGCCGCTGCCGGACCTCGCCGCAACGGAACGTTTTGCGCGCGTCATCGCCGAGGAGATCAAGCCCGGCGATCTCGTGACGCTCTCGGGCGGCCTCGGCGCCGGCAAGACGGCCTTCGCCCGTGCCCTGGTGCGCGCGCTTGCGGGCGACCCGCGGCTCGAGGTGCCAAGTCCCACCTTCACGCTCATGCAGGTCTACGAGAGCCCGCGCGCGCCGGTGGTGCATGCGGATTTCTACCGGCTTTCTGGCGCGGAAGAACTCTACGAACTCGGCTGGGACGAGATCGCCGACCAGGCCTTCGCCCTCGTGGAATGGCCCGAGCGCGCGGCCTCAGGCCTGAAGGCCACGCGCCTCGACATCGCGATGGACCTGGCACCGCAAGGCGGACCCGACGCCCGTGTTGCAACGCTCACCGCATCGGGATCCTTCGTGCCGCGTCTGCAGCGGCTCCAGGCCCTGCACACGCTGCTCGATTCGAGCGGATGGGCCGAGGCCAAGCGCGTGCCGATCTTCGGCGATGCGTCGGTGCGGGCTTACGAGCGCCTCACGAAACCCACCGGCGAGACCGCGATCCTGATGATCTCGCCGCCGCGGCTCGTCGGCCCGCCCGTGCGGCGCGGCAAGCCCTATACGACGCTCGCGAAGCTCGCCGAGACCGTGCACGCCTTCGTGGCGGTCGATCGGGGCTTGAGGGCGCTTGGGCTGACGGCGCCGAAGATCTACGGCGAGGATCTGGAGGCCGGTCTCCTCCTCATCGAGGATTTCGGCAACGACGGCGTGGTCGACGAGAACGGCCCCATCCCGGAGCGTTACGGCGAAGCGACGCGCATCCTCGCGAGGCTTCACACCCGGGAACTGCCGACCGTCCTCCCGGTCACGGCGGAACGCGAGCACACCATTCCGCCCTTCGATCTCGAAGCCCTTCTCATCGAGGCGGAACTCCTGCTCGACTGGTACATGCCGCATGTGCTGCGCACCTATCCGTCGGGCTCGGCGCGGGCGGAGTTCGTGAACCTGTGGTCGGAAACCCTGGTCGAGATCGTCTCGGCCCCCGCGACCTGGGTCCTGCGCGACTATCACTCGCCGAATCTGATCTGGCAGGCGGACCGCGACGGCCTGCGCCGCGTCGGCCTGATCGACTTTCAGGATGCGGTGCTGGGACACCCGGCCTACGACGTCGCCTCGCTCCTGCAGGACGCGCGCGTGACCGTGCCGCCGGATCTGGAACTGAAGCTCCTGAGCCTCTACGTGCGCGAGCGCCGGGCGGCCGATCCCGCCTTCGACATGGCGGGCTTTGCCCGCGCCTACGCGATCATGGGCGCGCAGCGCAACACCAAGATCCTCGGCATCTTCGCGCGCTTGGACAAGCGGGACGGCAAGCCGCAATACCTGAAGCATCTGCCGCGCATCGAGGCCTATCTTGCCCGCGACCTCGCGCACCCGGCGCTCGCACGCGTGAAGGTCTGGTACGACACGTACCTGCCGCGCCTGGGGGCCCAGGCCTAAAGCATTTTCTCATGAGCCATGTTCGTCCCCACACCGCCATCGTGCTGTCGGCGGGTCTCGGCAAGCGCATGCAGCCGATCACGGCCACGGTGCCGAAACCCCTGGTGAAGGTCGGCGGGCGCGCGCTCCTCGATTATTGCCTCGATCGGCTGGCGGGCGCCGGCATCGCGCGCGCCGTGGTCAACGTGCACTACCTCGCCGATCTCATCGAGACGCATCTGGCGCGCCGCACCAGACCGGAGATCCTGATCTCGGATGAACGCGACGCGCTTCTCGAAACCGGCGGCGGGTTGAAGCGTGCGTTGCCGCTGCTGGGCGCGGACCCCTTCGTGACCTTCAACTCGGATACCCTTTGGATCGAGGGACCGCAGCCGAACCTCATCCGCCTCCTCGACGCCTGGGAGCCGGAACGCATGGACATCCTGATGCTCGTGGCATCCACGGCAACGAGCATCGGCTACGAGGGGCGCGGGGACATGGTGATGGATGCGACCGGTCTCCTGCGCCGTCGGCGCGAGCGCGAGATCACGCCCTTCGTCTATGCAGGCGTCGCCGTGGTGAAGCCCGAGCTTCTCGCGGATACGCCCGACGGATCGTTTTCAGCAAACCTTCTCTACGACCGCGCCATCGAGGCTGGGCGGCTCTACGGCTTGCGCTTGGATGGACAGTGGCTCCATGTTGGCACGCCGGACTCGGTCAAAGAGGCGGAGGATTGCCTCGCTGCCAGCGTGCAGTAGCGGGGCGCGGAGGGGCATCCATGCGGCTCGCACCTGCACGCGTTTTCTCGGTGCCTCCCGGTGCGCCGTTCCTGCCGACCCTGGCGGATGCCCTGGTGGACGGGCGCCTGATCGAAGGTCTCGCCGGGCTGGGGGCCCTCGCGGATGCGGTGTTCTATCTCCCGACCCGCCGCGCCGCGCGGGCGTTGACGGCGCTCCTCGCGGAACGGGCGGGTGGGCGCGCCCTGCTGCTGCCCCGCATCGTGGCTTTAGGCGAAGCCGACGAATTCGGGCTCGAGTGCTCGGAGGACGCGGCCTTCGGCGACGCCGACGATCTCGCGCCGCCGATCCCGGCCCTGGAGCGCCGTCTGATTCTGACGCGCCTCGTGCAGCGCTGGTCGCAGGAAGTCGATCGCGATCTCCTGCGCTTCGGTCCCGGCATACCCTTCATGGTGCCGGCCTCGCCGGCCGATGCCGTGAACCTCGCGGGCGATCTCGAAGCCCTCATGGATGCCTTCACCACGGAGGAGATCCCCTGGGACGCCATCGCTGAAGCCGTCGAGGCGGATTACTCCCACTACTTCAAGATCACCCTCGACTTCGTCCGCATCGCCGCGGAGAACTGGCCCAAGATCCTCAAAGAACGCGGCGCGAGCGATCCGGCGCGTCGGCGCGGCGCGCTGATAGAGGCCGAAGCGCGCAGGCTCGCCCGGGAGAGGCCCACCACGCCGATCATCGCAGCCGGCTCCACCGGTTCGATTCCGGCCACCGCGAAACTCCTCGCCGCCATCGCGCGCCTACCGAACGGCGCCGTGGTGCTCCCCGGTCTCGACACCGATCTCGACGAGGCGAGCTGGAGCGCGATCGGCCCGGCCGCGGGCGAGGAGATCGATCCCGCCCACGGCCATCCGCAGGCGATCCTGCGTCGGCTGCTGGCCGAGCATCTGCGCGTGTCGCGGGCCCAGGTCGCGACGCTCGGCTCGCTGTCCGAGGGCGCCGTCGCCCGCACCCACCTCCTCTCCGAAGCCCTTCGCCCCGCCGACACCACCGAACGCTGGGCGGATGTCTCAACGGACGAGCGCCTGAGCCTCGCCCGGCGCGGCACGGACGGGATCGCGATCATCGAAGCGGTCGACGAACGCGACGAAGCCTTGGCCGCCGCGATCGCGTTGCGCGAAACCCTCGATCACCCTGGCCGCACCGCCGCTCTCGTGACACCCGACCGGGGGCTTGCCACCCGCGTCGCCGCCGAACTCGCCCGCTGGGGCATTCTGGTCGAGGATTCTGCCGGCACACCCTTGAGCGAAACACCGGCCGGCCGCCTCGCGCGTCTGGCCGCCGAGGCCGCGGCCCTCGATTTCAATCCTGCCCGCGTGCTGGCGCTCCTGGCCCATCCGGATCTGCGCCTCGGCTGGCCGCGGGAGACCCTGGAGCGGGCGAGTGCGGCGCTGGAGATCGGCGTGCTGCGCGGTCCCGCCCCCGCGCCCGGTCTCGAGGGCCTGCGCGATGCGCTGGACGCGCGCCGCTCCCTGCCCGAGCACCATGCGCCGCGTCCGCGCAAGCGCCTGACCGAGGAGGACTGGGCGCTCGCCGCGGAGTTGATCCAGCGCCTCGCCACCGCCTTCGAGCCCCTCCTCGCCGCGACCCTCGGCGGTTCCCTGGATCTCGTCGCCCTGGCCGAGCGCCACCGCTCGGTCATGGAGCATCTGCGCGCAGCGGGCGCGGACAACGACGACATGGCGGCGAACGACCCTTCCGTCGAAGCCCTCGACGCGCTCTTCGACGACCTCGCCCTCTCGCGGGCCGGGTCGGTCGAGGGCCGCCTGTCCGATTACAAGGACTTCTTCACGGCGCTGGCCCGCAGCCGCACCCTACCGCCGGCGCACCGCCACTCGCACAGGCGCTTGAAGATCCTCGGCATTCTCGAAGCGCGCCTGCTCACCGTCGATCGCGTGGTGCTGGGCGGCCTCGACGAAGGCGTGTGGCCGCCGCGCGCCGAGACCGATGCCTTCCTCAATCGCCCGATGCGGGCCCGCATCGGGCTTACGCCCCCGGAGCGGCGTATCGGCCAGACCGCGCACGATTTCGTGCAGGCGCTCGGCGTCAAGGACGCCGTGATCACCCGGGCGCAAAAGCGGGACGGCTCGCCCATGGTGCCCTCGCGCTTCCTGCAGCGGCTGAAGGCTTTTGCGGGCGATGCGATCTGGAAGGAGATGGTGGCCCGCGGTGCGCGTTTCCGTGCCTATGCGCGCCTGCTCGAAACCCCGGAGCCGCTCTCGCCGCTGCCGCGGCCGAACCCCAAGCCCGATCCGGCCCTCGTTCCGCGCTCCTTGAGCGTCACCGAGATCGAGACGCTGATCCGCGATCCTTACGTGATCTACGCCCGCCACGTGCTCGGCCTCGACGCCCTGGACCCGGTCGCGGGCACGCCGAACCCGGCGTCGCGCGGCACCATCGTGCACGATCTGCTCGCCCGTTTCGTGGAGCGCTATCCCGGCCCGATGCCGGACCCGCAGGAAGCGCTCGCCTTCTTTTTGAAGGAGGGAGGCGAGGCCTTCGCGCCGATCGAGCAGCTGTCGCCGCGCCTGCACGCGGAATGGTGGCCGCGCTTTCAGGCGGTGGTCGATGCCTTTATCGCCTGGGAGGCGGGGCGGCGCTCGGGCCTCAAAGAGATCCACGTGGAGAAATCGGGCCGGCTCGCCCTCACCCTCGACGACGGCAGCGCCTTCACCCTGCGGGCCCGCGCGGATCGGATCGAGGTCGGCCGCGACGGCGCCCTGACGCTCCTCGACTTCAAGACCGGCGCACCGCCGACGGCGAAAACCGTCTATGCCGGCTTCTCGCCCCAGCTCACCTTGCAGGCCGCGATGCTGATGCAGGGCGGGTTTCGCGATGTGCCGAAGGCGCACGCGACGCCCGCACTCACCTACATCCATGTGTCCGGCGGACGCGAGCCCCTGAAGCCCACCGAGATCAAGCCGCCGCGGGGCGAGACGCGCTCCGTGGACGACGTCGTGGCCGAGCATCTACGCCGCCTCAAGGGACTCCTGTCGCGCTATACGAGCGGCGAGGCAGGCTTCGTCTCGCGGCCCTTCCCGCAATACACCGCCTACGCCACGGATTACGATCACCTCGCCCGCGTCAGCGAATGGTCGAGTGCGGCCAATGACGGCCTGGAGAGTGCCGAATGAGCGCGGCATCGCTCCGAACCCGGCCGACGGGAACGGCCTTCATCCCAACCATGCCGGAGAGCGCCGCATGATTCACGGCGATCTCATCAGCCGCATCTCCCACGAGCAGCGCCGCGCCGCCGACCCCCGCGCCTCGGCTTGGGTGTCGGCCAATGCGGGCTCGGGCAAGACGAAGGTGCTGTCCGACCGCGTGCTGCGGTTGCTCCTGGCCGGCACGCCGCCCGGCAAGATCCTGTGCCTCACCTTCACCAAGGCCGCCGCCGCCAACATGGCGATCCGCGTGTTCGAGCGCCTTGGGCGCTGGGTGACCCTGGAGGACGATGCGCTCGCGGAAGAACTCGCGAAGTTGGAGGGCCGCCGCCCCGACGCGGACACCATGCGCTTCGCCCGCCGGCTCTTCGCCCGCGCGGTCGAGACGCCCGGCGGATTGAAGATCGACACGATCCACGCCTTCTGCGAACGCATCCTCCACATGGTGCCCTTCGAGGCCAATGTGCCGGCGCGCTTTGCGGTGCTGGACGAAGCGAAATCCGCAGAGCTGCTCGACGCGGTGACGGGCCTGGTGCTGAACCGCGCCGTGTCGGATGCGGGCGCATTGGGCTGGGCGCGGGAGATCGTCAGCGCCAATGCTGCAGGCGAGAGCTTCGACCAGCTCATCCGCCAGACCGTGCGCCAGGGCTGGCTCTTCGCGCGCGAAAACAGCGCGCAGGAGGCGATCCGCCGCTTGCGCAAGCGCCTGCGAGTTCGCGCCGACGTGACACCGGCGGACATCGTGCGCGCGATGCTGGAGGACGGCTTGCCGCCGGCCGAATGGCCCGCCCTTGCCGATGCGCTGCAGGACAGTTCCGCGGTGACGGACGGGAAGCAGGCGAGCCTCTTGCGGGCGGCCTTCGCCGCGCGGGACACCGACGAGCGGCTTGCGCTCTATCGCGAGATCTTCTTCACCGACAAGGGCGAACCGCGGGCGTCGTTGGCCACCAAGAAGGTGGATGCGGCGCTCAAGGAGCGCCTCGCGGACGAGCAGGCGCGCCTCGTCCGTCTCGACGACGATCTGAAGGCCGCCGAAGCGGTCGAACGCACGCAAGCGCTGTTTACCCTCGCGGCCGAAATCCGGCGCGGCCTCGATGCCGAGAAGGCGCGGCTCGGCGCCCTCGATTTCGACGACCTCATCGACAAGACCCTGGAGCTTCTCGCCCGCGGCGAGGCCGCCTGGGTGCTCTACAAGCTCGATCGCGGCGTCGACGACATCCTCGTGGACGAGGCGCAGGACACGAATCCGGAGCAATGGGACATCCTGCGCCATCTGGCAGAAGATTTCACGGCTGGGGCCGGTGCTGCGGGCGGGCGCACGCGCACCATCTTCGCGGTGGGCGATCCGAAGCAATCCATCTACGGCTTTCAAGGAGCCGAGCCTCGCCGCTTCGAGGAGAGCCGCCAGCATTGGCGCGAGGCCGTGCAGGCCGCGTCCCTTCCCTTCGAGGACGTGCCGCTCATCGTATCCTTCCGCTCGGCTAAAGCGGTGCTCTCGGCGGTGGACGCCACCTTCGCGCTGCCGGACCATTTCCGCGGGCTTTCCTTCGACGACCAAGCAGTTGGAACGGTGCACGAGACCGTGCGCGGCTCCGAGCCGGGCATGGTCGAGCTGTGGCCCGTGGAACGGCCCGCGGAAGCCGAGGAGCCCGAGGCCTGGGTGCTCCCCGTCGATGCGCCGGAGCGCCAGTCACCACCCGTGGTGCTGGCCAAGCGCATCGCGCTTGCCGTTCGCAGCTGGACCACGCAAGGCGACGAGTGGGGCCGCCGCTGGCGCCCGGGGGATATCCTGGTTCTCGCCAAGAAGCGCAGCGCCGCCTTCTTTGCCGTCATCCGTGCCCTGAAGGATGCGGGCGTGCCCGTCGCGGGCGCGGACCGCCTCGACATCGGCGAGCATATCGCCGTGCAGGACCTTATCGCAGCGGGCCGGGCGGCGCTGTTGCCGGAGGACGACCTCACCCTCGCCTCGGTGCTGAAAAGTCCCCTCGTCGGCCTCACCGAATCCGACCTCCTGCGCCTCGCGGGGGGCCGCGACGACGGTGAGGCGCTCGTCGCCGCGCTCCGCCGCCATGCGGATACGGGCGACCGGGCCGCGCGCGCGGCCTGCGCTTGCCTCGACACCTGGCGCGCGCTCGCGCGGGAGCACGGGCCCTTCGGCTTTTACGCGACGCTGCTCGGGCCTCTCCAGGGCCGCCGCAAGCTCGTGGCGCGGTTGGGCAGCGAGGCAGGCGATGCCATCGATGCCTTCCTGGGCGTCGCGCAAGGCGCCGAGCAGCCCGAAACCCCCTCGCTCACGGCGTTCCTCGCCCGCTTCGGCTCAGCCTCGCACGAGGTGAAGCGCGATCTCGACGCCACGGGCGACGAGGTGCGCGTCATGACCGTGCATGGCGCCAAGGGGCTCGAGGCACCGATCGTGATCCTGGTGGACGGCTGCCAGATCTTCGGGCCGCAATCGCCGCTGCTGCCCATCACCACGGACCCTGGCTCGCTGGAGATGATCCCGGTCTGGTCGCCGGGGAAGGGCTACGACTCGGCCCTCATGAGCGAGGCGCGCGAGCAGCACCGATCGCGCCAGATCGAGGAGCACAACCGCCTCCTCTACGTCGCCATGACCAGGGCCAAGGACCGGCTCGTCATCGCGCCCTATACGACGAACACCAAGGACACCCCTGCGGAAGCCTGGTGCGAGATGATCCGTAGGGGATTGGTCAAGAAGGCCGGCGGCCTCGTGCGCCATACGGCTCCTTACGGCGAGGTGGACCTCTGGCGCGAGGGGGAGGCGGGTCCGATCAAGCTCGATCCGCCGAGCGATCCGCTCCCCGCCTACGCGGCTCCGGCCTGGCTCGACACGCCGGTCGATCCAGAGCCCGAACCCGCCCCGCCGATCCGCCCTTCCGGCGCCCTCGGCGCCGCCGACCGGGTGCACCGGCCGGGCGACGGCCCCTTCATGCGCGAGGCACGGTTGAGGGGCACCCTCGTCCATGCCCTGCTGGAGCGGCTGCCGGGTCTCCCCCTCGACCGCTGGGGCACGGCCGCCCGGGCCTATGTGGCGGCGCGCGCGCCGAGTCTTCCGGCCGAGCAGCGCGAAGGCATCGTGCTGCAGGCGCTCGGCGTTCTCACCAACGAGACGCTGGCGCCCCTCTTCGGCCCGGGCTCGCGGGCCGAGGTGCCGCTCTCAGGTATCATCCGGAGGGAGTCGGGCGAGACGCCGGTCTCGGGACAGATCGACCGATTGGCGGTGCTCGACCGCGAGGTGCTGATCGCCGATTTCAAGACGACGGCCCGCCCGCCGGATCCTGAAGCGCCGGCGCCGGCAACCTATGTGGGTCAGCTCGCGCTCTACCTGGCGCTGGTGTCCGAGATCTACCCGGATCGCGTGGTGCGCGCCTTCCTGATCTGGACGGCAGGTCCCGTGATCCGGGAGATGGCCGATGAGGAACTGAGCCAAGCGCTGGCGCTGATCAGGGCTGCATAGCCCTCCCTCCCCGCCAGGGGAGGGTGGCGCCAACGCGCCAGCGTTGGTGACGGGTGGGGTGGAAGCGTCCACTTCCCCACCTTGAGCTCTCATCCCACCCGGCCCTTCGGGCCACCCTCCCTTGGCAGGGAGGGAGAGGCCTCGCCTTGATTCAATGGTGGGCGGTTCCTACCTTGGCCAAACCTCAAGCTGCTCCCGCCCCTCCACGGAGCCGCATTCGACGATGAAAAGGTGATGCATGGCCACCGTGAAGGTTACCGACCAGAGCTTCGAGCAGGACGTCCTCAAGGCCACGACCCCCGTGGTCGTGGATTTTTGGGCCGAGTGGTGCGGCCCCTGCCGCATGATCGGCCCGGCTCTGGAAGAGATTTCCAACGAAATGCAGGGCAAGGTCACGATCGCCAAGGTGAACGTGGACGAGAACCCCGGTATCGCCTCCCAGCTCGGCATCCGCTCCATCCCGACCCTCATGCTATTCAAGGACGGCAAGCTCGCCGGCCAGAAGGTCGGCGCGGCGCCGAAGGGCGATCTCAGCCGCTGGATCCAGGGCGTCGTCTAAGCCTATCCCTCCCCGCCAGGGGAGGGTGCCCTGAAAGGGCGGGTGGGGTGGAAGCACCAGCCTGGAAAGATCGAGCTCTCATCCCACCCGTCGCCTTCGGCGCCACCCTCCCTTGGCAGGGAGGGATTCTTATTGCGGCAGCGTCCCGTTCGCCTCCAGCACCGCGCCCGCGAGGTAGAGCGAACCGCAGATCAGGATCCGCGGCGGGCGGTCCCACACGTAGTCGTGGAGCGAAGCGAGCGCGGCCTCCACATTCGGGGCCGTGGAACTCGTGAGCCCGACCCGGGCTGCGATGGCCGCCACCTCCTCGGCCGGGCGCGCCGCCACTTGCCCCGGAATCGGCACCGCGATCACCTCCCGGGCCAATCCCGCGAAGTTGCGGAAGAAGCCTCCCGAGTCCTTGGTGCCGAGCATGCCGGCGATGACCACGAGGGGCGCATCACCACGCTCCTCCAGGTCCGCCATGGCGGCGGCGAGCACGCGCCCGCCATCGAGATTGTGACCGCCGTCGAGCCACAGATCGCTGCCCGCGGGAGCAAGCCCAAGCAGACGCCCGCGCGTCAGGCGCTGGAGCCGTCCCGGCCATTCCGCCCGCGTCATGCCGGCTTCGAAGGCGGCCGCCTCGAAGTTGCGGAAGCCTGACGCGCGCAAAGCCGCGATCGCCGTGCCGGCGTTGGTGAATTGGTGCCGACCCGAGAGCCGCGGCCGGGGAAGATCGAGCAATCCGTTCTCGTCCTGGTAGACGAGGCGCCCGCCTTCCTCGTGAACGGCAAAGTCCTGCGCGCCCACGAGGATCGGCGTGGCGCCCGCGCGCTCGGCCCGCTCGCGCAGCACCCGGTCGGCCTCCTCGTAATCCTGCGGCGCGATCACGGCCGGTACGCCGCGCTTGAAGATACCGGCCTTCTCGCCGGCGATCTGCGCGAGCGTGGTGCCGAGATATTCCGCGTGGTCGTAGCCGATGGAGGTCACCACGGCGGCGGCGGGCCGGTCGATCACGTTGGTGGCGTCGAAGCGGCCGCCCAAGCCTACCTCCAGCAGGAGCACGTCGCCCGGCGTGTCGGCAAAGAGCAGGAGGGCCGCCGCGGTGGTGATCTCGAACACCGTGATGGGCTCGCCCCCGTTCACGGCCTCGCAGCGCCGAAAGGCCTCGACGAGCCGCTCCTCGTCCACATAGCGCCCGCCGCCGATGCGGCCGAGACGGATGCGCTCGTGAAAGCGCACGAGATGGGGCGAGGTGTAGACATGCACCGCGAGGCCTGCAGCCTCCAGCACCGCGCGCATGAAGGCGATGGTGGAGCCCTTGCCGTTGGTGCCCGCCACATGGATCACGGGCGGCAGGCGGCGCTCGGGATGGCCGAGCGCCGCGAGAAGCCGGCGGATGCGCTCAAGCGAAAGGTCGATGACCTTCGGGTGGAGCGCAAGGAAGCGCGCGATCAACGCATCGGAGGAATCCATACCCGTGCCTTAAGCACAACCGCACCCCTCGCGACAGGGCCAGGCGTGCAGAGCCGGTCCTACTCGGCCGCCTGAGGCACGGGCGCAGGCGTCACCGGCGCCTTCATGAACAGGCGGCAGAGGCGGGCGATGGTGGGTTTCAGCTCATGGCGATGCACCACCATGTCGACCATGCCGTGCTCCTTCAGGTATTCGGAGCGTTGGAAGCCGTCGGGCAGTTTCTCGCGGATGGTCTGCTCGATCACCCGCGGGCCCGCGAAACCGATGAGCGCGCCGGGCTCGGCCAGGTGCACGTCGCCGAGCATCGCGTAGGACGCGGTGACGCCGCCCGTGGTGGGGTTGGTGAGAACGACGATGTAGGGGAGCTTCGCGGTCCTCAGACGCCGCACCGCCACGGTCGTCCGCGGCATCTGCATGAGCGAGAGGATGCCCTCCTGCATGCGCGCGCCGCCCGAGGCTGTGAACACCACAAAAGGAGTGCGCTTCTCGACCGCGGTTTCGGCGCCCTTGATGAAGGCCTCGCCCGCGGCGGTGCCGAGCGAGCCCGTGATGAAGCCCACATCCTGCACGGCAAGCGTCATCGGCAGTCCCTCGACGCGGCCGTAGCCGATCTTGAAGGCATCCTGCAGGCCTGTGGACGCGCGGGCGTCCTTGAGGCGGTCCACGTAGCGCTTGCTGTCGCGGAATTTCAGCGGGTCCGGCGCGACTTCCGGCAGGGGCACGTCGATCCAGGTGCCCTCGTCGAACGTCATCTTGAGGCGCTGCACCGCCGAGACCTTCATGTGGTGGTTCGAGCCCGGGATCACCCAGCCGTTCGCCTCCACATCCTTATGGAACACCACCTGGCCCGTATCCGGGCACTTGATCCAGAGGTTGTCCGGCGATTCCTTCTTGAACAGGGTCTTGATGCGCGGGCGGACGACTTCGGAGATCCAGTTCATTGCATATCCTTCCAGACCCTCGTCATCCTCCGACGAGTGAGGCGAGGATGACGCGAGGCCACCCTAGGCGGCCTGCTTCACCACCGAACGGATGCCGGCCGCCAAGTCGTTCACCAAGGTGGTGACGGCCTGAACGCTTTGCGAGGTGGCGCGGCCCTCGGCGTCGAGGGTGGCTTTCAGCGCGTCGATGAGCGCTGAGCCCACCACGACGCCGTCGGCGCCTTGGGCGATGGCGGCCGCATGGGCGCCGTTCTTCACGCCGAAGCCCACCACCACCGGCAATTGGGTGTGGCGCTTGATCCGCTCCACCGCCGTCGAGACCTTGCCGAAATCGGGGGTCGCGGCACCGGTGATGCCGGTGATCGACACGTAATAGACGAAGCCCGCCGTATTCGCGAGGACGGCCGGCAGGCGCCGGTCATCGGTGGTCGGCGTTGCGAGGCGAATGAAGGCGAGGCCTGCCTTTAACGCCGGCAGGCAGAGCTCGTCGTCCTCTTCCGGCGGCAGATCGACCACGATGAGCCCGTCGACGCCTACGGCCTTGGCCTCCTCGAGGAAGCGGTCGACCCCGTAGATGTAGATCGGGTTGAAGTAGCCCATGAGGATCACGGGCGTGTCGGCATCCTCCTCGCGGAAGCGGCGCACGAGGTCGAGGGTTTTCGCGGTATCCTGTCCCGCCTTGAGGGCGCGCAGGCCCGCGGCCTGGATCGACGGCCCGTCCGCCATGGGATCGGTGAAGGGCAGCCCGAACTCCACGATGTCGGCGCCGGCCTCAGGCAGGCTCTTCAGGATCGCGAGCGACGTCTCGGGGTCGGGATCGCCCGCCATGACGTAGGTCACGAGGGCCGCGCGGCCCTCAGCGCGGGCCTTGGCGAAACGGGCTTCGATGCGGGCGGTCACGGGCGGCTCCGGCGTGCGAGATCTGTGCGGGACAGGGCCATCACAGCTTCGTCCCCAGGATCTCGGCGATCTGCGGGATGTCCTTGTCGCCCCGGCCCGAGAGGTTGATCACCATCAGGTGGTCCTTCGGTTTCGTGGGCGCGATCTCCACCGCCTTGGCGATGGCATGCGCGGGCTCCAGCGCCGGCACGATGCCCTCCAACCTCGAGCAGAGCTGGAACGCGCTCAGGGCCTCCGCATCGGTGGCCGAGATGTAGGTGACGCGGCCCATCTCATGGAGCCAGGCATGCTCCGGCCCGATGCCCGGATAGTCGAGACCGGCCGAGATCGAATGGGCGTCCGCGATCTGCCCGTCGCGATCCATCAGCAGATAGGTGCGGTTGCCGTGCAGCACGCCGGGCTTGCCGCCGCTGAGCGACGCCGCATGGAGGCCCGAAAGCCCATGGCCGGCGGCTTCCACGCCGTAGATCTCGATCTGGCGGTCGTCGAGGAAGGGGTGAAACAGGCCAATGGCGTTCGAACCGCCGCCGATGCAGGCCACGAGGGAATCCGGCAGGCGGCCCTCTAGCGCCATCATCTGCTCGCGGGTCTCGCGGCCGATGACGCATTGGAAATCGCGCACCATGGCGGGATAGGGATGCGGGCCCGCGACCGTTCCGATGCAGTAGAACGTGGTCTCCACATTGGTGACCCAGTCGCGGAGCGCCTCGTTCATGGCGTCCTTGAGGGTCTTGGTGCCCGACTGCACCGGGACGACCTCGGCGCCGAGCATCTTCATGCGGAACACGTTCGGCTTCTGCCGCTCCACGTCCACCGCGCCCATATAGACGATGCATTCGAGGCCGAAGCGGGCGCAGAGCGTCGCCGTGGCCACACCGTGCTGACCCGCGCCGGTTTCGGCGATGATCCGCTTCTTGCCCATGCGGCGGGCGAGCAGGATCTGGCCCAGCACGTTGTTCACCTTGTGGGCGCCCGTGTGGTTCAGCTCTTCGCGCTTGAAATAGATCTTGGCGCCGCCGAGATGGTCCGTCAGACGCTCGGCGAAATAGAGCGGGCTCGGGCGGCCGATGTAGTGCGTCGAATACGACGCCATGTCGGCGTGGAACGCCGGATCCGCCTTCGCGGCCTCGTAGGCCTGCTCCAGTTCGAGGATCAGCGGCATCAGGGTTTCGGCCACGAAGCGGCCGCCGAACATGCCGAAATGGCCGCGCTCGTCGGGCCCTGTGCGGAACGAATTGGGATTCTGGTTGATGGTCACGCGCAATCCTCCGCGCCGGAGCGGGACAACTCTGTAAGGTCAACAGCCCACGAGAGTGATGTGGGGCGGCAGGCGTCGGGATTCTGGTTGATGGTCACGCCGGCCCCACTTTTGCTTGAGCGTCTGTCCAGGCAGCTCGCGCCGCTTTGACGAAGGCCTCGATCCGCGCCGGATCCTTCTCGCCCGGGCGGGTCTCCACCCCGGACGAAACATCAACAGCCCGGGCGCCCGTCAGCCCTACGGCCTCAGCAACATTCTCGGGGTTGAGGCCCCCTGACAACATGAAGGGTGTGGCGGGGTCAAGGCCGGCAAGAAGCCGCCAGTCGAAGGCGAGGCCATTGCCGCCGGGCAAGGCATCCGCGGTTTTCGGCGGTTTGGCGTCGAGGAGAAGGCGGTCGGAGACAGGCGCGTAAGCCGCAACCGCGGCGAGGTCCGCAGGCTCTGCGATGCCGACGGCCTTCATGACCGGGCGCCCGAAACGGGCGCGGATCGCAGCGACGCGCTCCGGGGCCTCGCTGCCGTGGAGTTGGATCAGATCGGGATCGAGGGACTCGACCGCAGCCGCGAGGAGGGCATCATGGGGATTCACGAGGAGCGCGGTGCGGATCGCACGACCCCTGGCCTGAACGGATAAGGCCCGGCCGGCATCGAGCGTCACATGCCGCGGGCTTTTCGGGAAATGCACGAAGCCCACGAGATCGGCCCCGGCATCCAGCGCCGCCGCGAGCGTCTCCGGCGTCGAGAGGCCGCAGATTTTGATGAGCATCTCGGGCAAGGCTTGGCTCACTCGCGGTTGGGGTTCATCGCGGCGTTGATCGCTTGCAGGAGAAGCGGGATATCCTCGGCCAAAGTGTCGTAGACGATCCTGTCCGTAATGGCCCGGTAGTTGTGTGCGAGGCGATGTCGCATGGCGATGATCTCGGGCCAGGGGATGCCCGGTACCTCGGCCTTGGCCTCGCTGGACAGATCGTTGGCCGTTTCGCCGATCACCAGTATGCAGTAGCGCACAGCGTAGAGCACGGCCTCATCGGCCACGAAGCTCTCGAAAGGGTGGTGGCCAACGAGGCGGGCCGCGCGCCCTGCGAACTCGACGATGTCGTCGAAGGCTTGCCGGTCCCGCTCGTTCATAGGGGCTGCAATTCAGCCCACACCCGGCTGCGGATTCCTGGGCTCAGGGCATCCTCGAAGACGAGATCGACCGGATGCCCCAGAGCCTCCTCAAGCGCCAGCTGTACGGCACCGAGCTTGAAGAGGCTGAGGCCCGGACGCGCCTCAGCCAGAATGTCGATGTCGCTGTCGCCCCGGGCCTCATCGCGCGCGACCGATCCGAAAACGCCGATGAGGCGGATCGGATGACGCCGTTCGAGATCGCCCCGAACGGCGTTGATGCTGCGCTTAACCTGATCGAGATCCATACCGCGATTATCGCATCCGCGGGCGAAGGGGTCCAGAAGTGGCCGGCGGGTTCAGCCCTGGCGCAGCCGCCACACCAGCATGGCCGCGGCGAGGTCTTCGAGCGCCGTTCCAACCGATTTGAACAGCGTGATCTCCTCCGCATCCCGCCGACCACCCACCGCTTTGCGGCACAAGCCGAAGAGATCGCCCTGCACGTGGTCCTCCGCGATGGCGCCGCTTTTCAGCGAAATTGCCACCTCGCCGCCTTCCTTCTTGGCCGCGGGCGTGTCGATGAACACGCGAGCCCGCTGCACGGCAGCGTCGTCGGCCTCGCGCATGCGCAGGTTGAAGGCGCCGACGAGGTCGAGATGGGCGCCGGGTTTCAGCCATGCGCCCTCGACGACCGGCTGGCTCGAAAGCGTCGCGCAGGTCACGAGATCGGCCGCGCGCACGGCGCCTTCGAGGTCGCGGATGGCCGTCACGGGAAGACCCTCCGCCCGCAGTTCGGCGGCGACCGCCTCGGCCTTCTCGGGCCGGTGGTTCCACAGTTGCACCTCGCGGATGGGACGCTGGCTCATGTGGGCGCGGATCAGAAACGGCGCCAGCGCGCCGGCGCCCACCATCACCATCCGGCTTGCGTCCTCACGGGCGAGGTAGCGGGCCGCGAGCGCCGAGGCCGCCGCCGTGCGCCAATGGGTGAGACGGGTGCCGTCGAAGGCTGCGAGCGGAGCGCCGGTGGCGCCGTCCATGAGGAGGTAGGTGCCGAGCACCGAGGGGATTCCCTTGGCGCCGTTGTCCGGGAACACCGAAACAACCTTCACGCCCACGAAGCCTTGCGCCTCGCCCGCGCCCGTCCAGGCCGGCATGAGCAGGAGCGTGGCGTGAGCGCCCGGACGCTCGATCTCGTGATGGTGGCGGACGGGTACGACCGCATCGCTGCGGAAGGCCTCGTCGAGGGCGTCGATGAGAGCGGGAAAGGTGAGCGCGCCGTCGATTTCGGCCGCGGAGACGACGCGCATTCCGGTCACCCTTGTCGGATTAGGGGTAGGAGCCCTGCGGAGCCGGCAGAGCCGGGGTCTTGCAGGCCGCGGCCTGAGCCCGCAGGCGTTCGGCCTCGTCGCGCAGGTGCCGCGCCTCGCGGCGGGCGTGGCGCCGGCCGCGGCGATACTTGCCCTGCGCCATCCAGGAGGCGGTGCCGCCGATGAGCACGCCCAGCATGACGGACGCAAAGATCACGGCGAAGAGCGGCAGCTGCGTGCTGAATTCCGGCGCTTCCTGCGAGAACGGATCGAGCGACAGGGTCACGGGCGCGCGGTTGGCGACGGCCAGCAGGATCACGAGGATCGCGACGGGCAGCAAGACGAGGGCTTTGAGGAAGCGGATCATGCCATGCTCCTGTTCTCGGACCGGGGCCACGGGGTTCGAAGGGCTGGCGGCTGGCAGCCGCACCGGTCACAATGAGGGGACGGGGCTGCCGGTTCCGCGCGGCCCCGCAGGCGTCAGCTCGCCCGGGCGACGGCTTTGCGCGGCTCGGGCTTTGCGGCGTTGAGACGAAGCCGCATCTCCTTGCCGGTCTTGAACACCGGCGTGACCTTCTCCGAGACCGACACGGTTTCACCGGTGCGGGGATTGCGGCCGACCCGCGCGTCGCGCTTCTTCACCGAGAACGCGCCGAAGCCGCGCAGCTCCACCCGGTCCCCTCGCGCCAGCGCGTCCGCGATGGTGTCGAGGATCGCGTTCACGATGTTCTCGACGTCCCGCTGATAGAGGTGCGGGTTCTGCTCAGCAATCTTGAGCACCAGTTCGGATTTGATCATGTGGTGGCTAGACCGTTGATGCTACTTTATTTTTCGGCGACGGAAGGGTGCCAGACGGCCAATAGACCGTCAAGCTTGCCGATTTGCGCAGACAGGCTCAGGCGCCGCAAACCTTCCGCGGTCTCCTCAAGCCCGAGGAGGCTCGCGCCGAGCGCTGCCCAGGTGAAGAGGGTGAAATCCGTCTCGTTGCGCGGCTTCCAATCCCGCACCGGGAGATTGGCGGCGACGCCCCGCTCGCGTTCCATCCAGGCGATGGCCTCGCGCTCGCCGCCCACCTCGTCGACGAGCTTCAGGGGCAGGCTTTGGCGGCCGTTGAACACCTGGCCCGTGGCGACCTGCGCGAGCTGCGCCTCATCCAGGGCGCGCCGGTCGCGCACGATGCCCTTGAACCATTCGTAGGTGTCGGCCACCACCTGCTGCAGGGCGGCCCGGCCCTCAGGCGAGGTCGGCTTGAAGGGGCTCGGCTCCGCCTTCAGCGGCGCCGACTTGATCTCCTCGACCTTCACGCCGACCGTCTGCAGGAGGCCGGACACGTCGGGATACTGGAACAGCACGCCGATGGAGCCGACGAGGGAGGTTTCGCGGGCCACGATTCGGTCGGCGCCAAGCGCCGTGATGTAGCCGCCGGAAGCCGCCGTGCCGTCCACGAACGCCACCACGGGCTTCTTGCCGGCGAGCTGGCGGATGTTGCGGTAGAGCTCCTCGGCCCCGGTGGTGGTGCCGCCGGGCGAATCGACCGCGATCACCACGCCGGCGACATTGCTGGCCTCACCGACGCGCTTCATCAGATCGGCCATGCGGCTGTTGCCGGCGATGAAGCCGTCCACCGAAATGCGCGCGATATGGCGGGAGCCGAGCGAGCCGCCCGCGAGGGTCGAGGCATTGCGCGTCGCGGTGAGGCCCGCCGCGACGACGGCGGCGATCAGCCCCAACACGGCGAGGACGCGCCAGAACGACAGCTTGCGACGCAAGCGCCGCCGGTCGGCGATCATCTCGGCATCCATGGGAAAAATCCTCTGCTGAACGAAGGTGTGCCCACCCAAAGCGGGCTGCTCCGTTAGGGAAACGAGAGTGTGCCCACCCGAGGCGGGCTGCTCCGTCGGGGAGCGGCACCCCCGCCCCGACAGGAGCGGCAAGGGAGCGGCACCCTAGTCCCGCCCAAGCTAGGGCGGCAAGGGCGGAGTCCAACAAAAAGCCCGCGCGACGAGTCGCGCGGGCTTGTGGCTTGTGATGACCGGATCCTCGGGCTCAGGCTGCGCCTGCCCCGAGGATGATCCCGCGATGCGGGATCACTTCTTGTCGCCGGTCTTCGCCTTGTTGAGGGCGGCACCGAGGATGTCGCCGAGCGAGGCACCCGAATCGGCGGAGCCGAACTGGGCCATCGCCTCCTTCTCCTCGGCGACCTCGAGGGCCTTCACCGAGACGGTGACGCGGCGCGCCTTGCGGTCGAACTGCGTCACGCGGGCGTCGAGCTTCTCGCCGGGGGCGAAACGCTCGGGGCGCTGGTCGCCGCGGTCGCGGGCCAGCTCGTTGCGCTTGATGAAGGTCGTGAGATCGGTGTCCACGAGCTTCACCTCGAGACCGCCGTCCTTCACCTCGATGACCTCGCAGGTGACGACCTGGCCCTTGCGGATGTCGCCGGCTTCCGCGAAGGGGTCGCCCGCTAGCTGCTTGATGCCGAGCGAGATGCGCTCCTTCTCCACGTCCACGTCGAGCACCTGAGCGCGAACCATGTCGCCCTTCTTGTACTCGTCAATGACCTGCTCGCCCGGACGGTTCCAGTCGAGGTCCGAGAGGTGCACCATGCCGTCCACGTCGTTCTCGAGTCCGATGAAGAGACCGAACTCGGTCTTGTTCTTCACCTCGCCCTCGACTTCGGTACCGACCGGGTGCTTCTCGGCGAAGGCCTCCCACGGGTTCTGAAGCGTCTGCTTCAGGCCGAGCGAGATGCGGCGCTTCACCTGGTCGACCTCGAGGATCACGACCTCAACCTCCTGCGAGGTGGAGACGATCTTACCGGGGTGGACGTTCTTCTTGGTCCAGGACATCTCGGACACGTGGATGAGGCCCTCGATGCCCGGCTCCAGCTCCACGAACGCGCCGTAATCGGTGATGTTCGTGACGCGGCCCTTGAACTTGGCGTTCACGGGGTAGCGGGCGGCGATGCCTTCCCACGGATCGGCAAGCAGCTGCTTGATGCCAAGCGAGATGCGGTGCGTCTCGTGGTTGATCTTGATGATCTTCACCTTCACGGTCTGGCCGATGGTCACCACCTCGGAGGGATGGTTCACGCGGCGCCATGCCATGTCGGTGACGTGGAGCAGGCCGTCGATGCCGCCGAGATCAACGAACGCACCGTATTCGGTGATGTTCTTGACCACGCCGTCGACCACCTGACCCTCTTCGAGGTTCGCCACGAGTTCGGAGCGCTGCTCCGCGCGGCTCTCTTCGAGGACCGTGCGACGCGACACCACGATGTTGCCGCGGCGGCGGTCCATCTTGAGGATCTGGAAGGGCTGCGGCATGCCCATGAGCGGGCCGACGTCGCGCACGGGGCGGATGTCGACCTGCGAGCGCGGCAGGAACGCCACGGCGCCGTCGAGGTCGACCGTGTAGCCGCCCTTCACCTGGTTGAAGATGGTGCCGTTGACGCGCTCGTTGTTCTCGAACGCCTTCTCGAGCTTCACCCACGATTCCTCGCGACGAGCCTTGTCGCGGGAGATGACGGCCTCGCCCAGCGCATTCTCGATGCGCTCGACATAAACCTCGACCTCGTCACCCACGTTGATGGTCTGGTCGCGGTTCGGGCCGGCGAATTCCTTCAGGGCCACGCGGCCCTCGGTCTTGGCGCCGATATCGATGACCGCGACGTCCTTTTCGATCGCGACCACCTTGCCCTTCACCACCGAGCCTTCATTGATCTCGGACGTGCGGAAGGACTCTTCGAGCAGGGCGGCGAAATCCTCGCGGCTCGGCGCCTGTTGGAAAGCTGCAGACATTCAATCTCCTAATGGCCCATTGTCGAGGGCATGCGCCGGCGGCTTGAGCTTCAAGGCCGCCTCCATCCGTCGCTGCCAGGAACGCCCTCTGGGCCAATGTTCCTGGCGGGCCGCCTCGTAAGAGACGGGCCGGCGCATCGTCGACGCATGGAAACGTGTTGTTTCACCCGATGGCCCTGGGAAAGCACGGCGAGGGCGCGGTCACCCGCACCCATCCTGCTTTGCCCGTTCAGGTCTTTCGGATGCCGGCCTGATAGCGAAAAACGCTCGGGAAAACAAGCGTTCCGGCAAAGGCCGAGCTTCAGGCGCGGGGGGCGCGCTCCCCCGCCGCCCAGGCCAGAGCCTGCTCCAGGCGGTCGTTGCCCCAGAACATCTCCCCGTCCTCGGTGAGAAAGGTGGGGGCGCCGAAGATGCCGCGGGAGCGCGCCTCCTCGCCCAGGGCCTTGAGGCGGCCCTTGTTGGCGTCGCTGACCGCCTCCTTCAGGACCGCGTCCGGGTTCTGGCCCGCGGTCGCGATGGCGTCGCTGATGAGAGTGGCGTCCGCGATGTTGCGGCCCCGGCCGAACTCCTCCGCGAAAACCGTCTTCGTGAAGGCCGGCCCCCAGTCGCGCTCCGCGCCCACGAGGGCGACCCGGGCAGCCGTGAGACCGTTTTGCGGAAACGGATCGGGCCTGACGCAGGGGAGCCCGAAGCGCGCCGCCTCCCGTTCCATGTCCCGCCACATGTAGCGCCCCTTCACGGGGTAGAGATTGAAGGGCGTCGTGGTCCACCCTTGAGCCGCGAAGATGGGCCCGAGCAGGAATGGCCGCCAGCGCAGCTCCACGCCGGCCCCTTCCGCGAGCGCCTCGATCCGCATGGCCGAGAGGTAGGAATAGGTGGAGGCGAACTCGTACCAGAACTCGAGCACCGGACGGCGGGGCATGGATGACCTCGTGTTGATTCCCGAACCCTGTCCCGTCCAGGTGTCGAGGACAAGGCCGGGGCGGGGAGGCGCCGGGACAGGTGGGGATTGCGGGGAGCGCCATCCCTGGCGCAGCGCCGGCGCGTGAAGGGGATGCAGCGGGATGCCGGGCGGGTGACTGGATCCCCGCCTCCTCCGCTGCTTCGGCTGGGGAGTCCTGGCGGGCGAGCTTGCCCCAAGGGCCGGGTTGCGCCCCTCAAGCTTCCCCGCTAAGTCGCCGCATCACCTGATGAACCGGAACCCTTCTGCAATGGCTGAGAAGCGCGTCAACAAGGTCGTGCTCGCCTATTCGGGCGGCCTCGACACCTCGATCATCCTCAAGTGGCTCCAGACCACCTACGGCTGCGAGGTCGTGACCTTTACGGCCGATCTGGGCCAGGGGGAGGAGTTGGAGCCCGCCCGCAAGAAGGCGCAGCTGCTCGGCATCAAGGACGAGAACATCTTCATTGAGGATCTGCGCGACGAATTCGTGCGCGACTACGTGTTCCCGATGTTCCGCGCCAATGCGCAATACGAGGGGCTGTATCTGCTGGGCACCTCGATTGCCCGCCCTCTCATCGCCAAGAAGCAGATCGAGATCGCCGAGCGCGTCGGTGCCGATGCGGTGGCCCACGGCGCCACCGGCAAGGGCAACGACCAGGTGCGCTTCGAGCTCACCTATTATGCGTTGAAGCCCGATGTCACGGTGATCGCCCCCTGGCGCGAATGGGACCTGCGCTCCCGCGAGCAGCTCATCGCCTTTGCCGAGCAGCATCAGATCCCGATCGCCAAGGACAAGCGTGGCGAGGCCCCGTTCTCGGTGGACGCGAACCTCCTGCACGCCTCGTCCGAGGGCAAGGTCCTGGAGGACCCGTCTCAAGAGGTGCCGGACTATGTCTATTCCCGCACCAACGATCCGGAATCGGCCCCCGATCAGCCCACCGTCATCGCGATCGAGTTCGCCAAGGGCGATCCGGTCGCGATCGACGGGCAGAAGCTCGGGCCGGCCGCGCTCCTCGCCAAGCTCAACGAGCTCGGGCGCCTCAACGGCATCGGCCGCCTCGACCTCGTGGAGAACCGCTTCGTCGGCATGAAGAGCCGCGGCATGTACGAGACGCCGGGCGGCACCATCCTGCACCTCGCCCACCGCGCCATCGAGTCGATCACGCTGGATCGCGGCGCGGCGCATCTGAAGGACGAGCTCATGCCGAAATACGCGGAGCTCATCTACAACGGCTTCTGGTTCGCCCCCGAGCGCGAGATGCTCCAGGCCCTCATCGACAAGAGCCAGGAGCACGTCACCGGCGAGGTGCGCCTCAAGCTCTACAAGGGCGGCGTGCACGTGATCGGCCGCGAGAGCCCCTATTCCCTCTACGATCAGGATCTCGTGACCTTCGAGGAAGGCGCGGTCGCCTACGACCACCGCGACGCCGCCGGCTTCATCAAGCTGAACGCTCTGCGCCTGCGCACCCTCGCCCAGCGCAAGAAGAAGATGGGGCTGTAGGGGACACGCCCCCTCTCCTGCTGCGGCATCGCGGTCTCGAACCGCGACAGGGTCGAGCCGTTAACCCCGGCTCGCTCTGGAGACCCCCATGCTCTGGTCCCTTCCCGTCGCCCGCATCGCCGGGACCACTGTGCGCCTGCACGTGACCTTCCTGCTCTTCCTCGTCTGGATCGGCGCCGGGCAATGGCGCGCGCGCGGGCAGGCGGCGGCGTTCGAGGGCGTGCTCTTCATCGTGCTGCTCTTCGCCTGCGTGCTGGCGCATGAATTCGGGCACATCTTCGCAGCCCGGCGCTACGGCATCCGCACCCCCGACGTGACGCTCTGGCCCATCGGCGGCGTCGCAAGCCTGGAGCGCATTCCCGACAAGCCCCGCGAAGAGCTGGTGGTGGCGCTCGCGGGCCCTGCCGTGAACGTGGTGATCGCGGCCGTGCTCATCCTGGTGATCGGCACCGGCTTCGACGGCGCCGCCATGACCGAGATGGAGAACCCCCGCGCCGGGCTCCTGGCGCGGTTGGCCGCGGCCAACATCTTCCTTGTCGTCTTCAACCTCATCCCCGCCTTTCCGATGGATGGCGGGCGGGTGCTGCGCGCGCTTCTCGCCATGCGCCGGCCCCATGCGGATGCCACCCGCATCGCGGCCCGGATCGGCCAGGGCGCAGCCTTCGTCTTTGCATTGGTGGGGCTGTTCTGGAACCCGATGCTCATCGTCATCGGGCTGTTCATCTACCTCTCGGCGACGGCCGAGGCCCAGCACGTCACCTTCCAGGACGGCACCCAGTCGCTCCCCGTCCATGCCGTGATGGTGAACCGGATCGAGGCCCTCTCTCCCGCCGCAACCCTCGACGACGCGGTCGAGCTGATGCTGCGCACCTCCCAGAAGGAGTTTCCCGTGCTGGACGGCGCCGGGCGTCCCCGGGGCCTTCTCACGCGAGACGGGCTGATCGTGGCGCTGCGGAACGGGGGTCCCGCCACGCCCGTGCTGGAGGTGATGGCCCGGGACGTGCCCGCCATCCGCGACTGGCTGCCGCTCGAGGCGGGGTTGAAGGTGCTGAACGAAAAGAAGGCCCCGGCCCTCCTCGTCCTCGACGGGGACGGCCGCTTCGTCGGGCTCCTGACCCCGGAGAACATCGGCGAGATGATGATGGTGCGCAGCGCCCGACCCGATTGGCGCTTTCGGCGCGGGCGGGTGGCCGACGCCTGAGCCGATCGACGCTTCCGGCGCGGGCGGGTTGCGGACCTTTAAGCCGAAGCTCTGGCGGCCGAGAACTTGGGCTGACGCCCTGTTGCCGCCGCCTTTGCATTCCTATATTGCACTGCAACAGAATTCCCGCCCGGCACGATCCTGCACCGGCTGCGTTCCTGAGAGAGCGCGGCCCGGGTCGAGCCGGGTCTTTTTGCTTGGATTGAGCCTATGAAGCTGCGCAATATCGCCATTATCGCCCACGTCGACCACGGCAAGACCACCCTCGTCGACAAGCTCCTGCAGCAGTCGGGCTCGTTCCGCGAGAACCAGCGCGTTGAAGAGCGCGCCATGGATTCGAACGACCTCGAAAAGGAGCGCGGCATCACCATCCTGGCCAAGGCCACCTCGGTGGTCTGGAAGGATACCCGGATCAACATCGTGGATACCCCCGGCCACGCCGATTTCGGCGGCGAGGTCGAGCGTATCCTCTCCATGGTCGACGGCGTGATCGTCCTGGTGGATGCGGCCGAAGGCCCGATGCCGCAGACGAAGTTCGTGGTCTCGAAGGCCCTCAAGATCGGCCTTCGCCCGATCGTCGCGATCAACAAGGTCGACCGCCCGGACGCCCGTTCCCAGGAGGTGATCAACGAGGTGTTCGACCTCTTCGCGGCCCTCGACGCCACGGACGAGCAGCTCGACTTCCCGATCCTCTATGGGTCGGGCCGTAACGGCTGGATGGCCACGTCGCCGGAGGGCCCGAGCGACCAGGGCCTCGCCCCACTCTTCGATCTCGTCCTGGAACACGTGCCGCCGGCGAAGACGGAAGAAGGCCCGTTCCGGATGCTCGGCACGTTGCTCGAGTCGAACCCCTTCCTCGGCCGTATCGTCACCGGGCGCATCGCGTCCGGTACCGTGAAGCCGAACCAGACCATCAAGGTGATCGACCGCCACGGCAATCTGGTCGAGAACGGCCGCGTCTCGAAGATCCTCGCCTTCCGGGGCCTGGAGCGCCAGCCGATCGATCTCGGCGAAGCCGGCGACATCGTCTCGATCGCGGGCCTCGTGAAGGGCTCCGTGGCCGATACCTTCTGCGCGCCTGAGATCGACACCCCGATCCAGGCCCAGCCCATCGATCCGCCGACCGTGACGATGTCGTTCATCGTGAACGATAGCCCGCTCGCCGGCACCGAGGGCGACAAGGTCACGAGCCGCATGATTCGCGACCGCCTCCTGAAGGAGGCCGAGGGCAACGTCACCCTCAAGATCGAGGAATCGACCGAGAAGGACTCCTTCTTCGTGTCGGGCCGGGGCGAACTCCAGCTCGCGATCCTCATCGAAACCATGCGCCGCGAGGGCTTCGAGATCGCCGTGTCGCGCCCGCGCGTGGTGATGTCGAAGGACGAGAGCGGCAACCTGCTCGAGCCCATCGAAGAGGTGGTGATCGACGTGGACGAGGAGCATTCCGGCATCGTCGTGCAGAAGATGTCGGAGCGCAAAGCCGAGATGATCGAGATGCGCCCGTCCGGCGGCAATCGCCTGCGCCTCGTGTTCCATGCGCCGACCCGCGGTCTCATCGGCTACCAGGGCGAACTCATGACCGACACCCGCGGCACCGCGATCATGAACCGCCTCTTCAAGGCCTACGAGCCCTACAAGGGCGAGATCGCAGGGCGCATCAACGGCGTGCTCATCGCCAACGAGCCCGGCGAGGCGGTGGCCTATGCGTTGTGGAACCTGGAAGATCGCGGCCCGATGGTGATCGAGCCCGGCTGGAAGGTCTATCAGGGCATGATCGTGGGCATCCACAACCGCGACAACGACCTCGAAGTGAACGTGCTGAAGGGCAAGAAGCTCACCAACATCCGCACCACCTCGAAGGACGAGGCCGTGCGCCTCACGCCCCCGATCCGCATGACGCTGGAAAAAGCGCTCGCGTGGATTCAGGACGACGAGCTCGTGGAGGTGACCCCGAAGTCGATCCGCCTCCGCAAGGCGATCCTCGACCCCAACGACCGCAAGCGCTCCGAGCGCCAGCGCGAGGCGCTGGCGTCGTAATCTCCCGGGAAAGCGTCGAACCACAAGGAAATGGCCGGCTCATCGCCGGCCATTGTCGTTTGAACGGCAGCATCCGCCGTGCTGATGCGGACGGAGCTACCCTTCAGCCTTGTCGCCCTGCCCCTGCTTGGCGCCTTCGCCCATGGGGTTGGTGGAATCCTCTCCGTCCGGGCTGTCGTCCGTGCGGCCCTGAGGGGTGAGGCGCGGGCGGTCGATGGAGAGGTCGTTGAGATTGTCCTGCGCGGTCTGCCCGCCCGGCTTCTTCTGCTCGGTCATGGTGCGCTCCTCTGGGGTTTCGCCCGATCTTTGCGCGATCAGCTGCTCGTGGAATCCACGTCGTCGTGAGCGCCGGGCGGCGTGAGTGCGCCGGTGCCCGGGGTGGAATCCGGGTTGGTCAAATCCGGCTTGGCATGGGTGCCGGCCAGGGGCTGCTGGTCCGTGGGCTTCGGACCGCGGTCGTGGCTGCCGCCGGGCTCCACGGTGGTGTTGGACGTGCCTTCCACCGCGGCGCGGGCCTCGGCGTCGATGCCCTTCTTAGTCATCGGCCTTACAAGCCCTTCTTGACCGCGCCGGTCGATCGGTTCGCGGTCGAGCCGCCGCCGGTGCCGATCGAACCGACGCTCGCGCCCGGTGCCTTGCCGGGCATGGTGCCGCCGCGCTGCAATCCGGAGGCGAGGCCGCTCGAACCCTGAGGCGCGGTGCCGGCCGCCTTGCCGTCGGCGATGTCGGCATCCTCCTGGCCGAGATGGTTCGCGGCCTCGTCCGCATCCGTGGTCGGCACCGCTGCGCCGTCGCGCTGGGGCAGGCCGTGATCGCCCGGCTTGTCGTGATGGGTCATGGATGCTCCTCCGAATGGTTGGGCTATTCGCCCTTCTGCGAGCCGTTCACCGCTGTCGCGCGGGCAATCGCTTCCGCGGTCGCGTCGCGATCATTCGGGCCGAGCGTGGCGTCGGAGAGATGCTTGGTGGTCTCCGGCGTTTCGGCAGCTGTCAGATCCTCGTGACCGTCGGCCTTGGTGCCGGCCGCGATGGTGGCGTTGCGATAGGCATGCGCCTCCCCGCCCGGCTCGCTCCACACGCGCCGGAGCGTGGCATTGGCCTCGGGGCCGTCGTCCCGATTGGGGTCGACGGGGGTGCCCGCGCCGCCGCGCTGCTCGTTGCGGATCTGATCCGCGCTTTGATCCCGCAAGGAATGCGGAGCCTGCCGGTCTTCGGCCATGGCGCTCTCCTGAAACTCTGTGGTTCGAGGAGAACCCCTTGGGGGCTCAGAGGTTGCGGCCACGCTTGGCGGGAATGAGGCCGGCTCGGAGGATCACCATTTCGCGGTCGCGCCCCGGGAACGCGAAGGGTCGGCAGCGGCGTTTTCCCAAGGAGCAGGAGAACATCATGCTGGCGGGACGCAAACCAACGGTGGCAGCGGCTCTTTTGGCCGGATGCACCATCGCATCGGCCGTGGCGCCGGCTTCGGCCAAGGAGGCGCGGGTCTGGGTCGATCCGCCCGCCAACCTCACCGCGTCCACGGCGTTGGCCAGCCTCGATGCATCATGGCCCGACGAAGCGCTTCGCCGCCGACCTCCGCAAACCCAGACAGCAGCTGCGGGCGTGCCCACGGTCGCGAGCGTTCCGGCCCCGGCGCCCGCGGCCGTCACGCCGGAGCGAAGGGACGCAAGACCGGCGCCTGTCAAGGACGCGCGGGACACGGAGGCCGTCCGGCCCGCCTCCGAGGAGCCTGCGCCGAAGCGGAGGGAAGTGCGGGAGGCCGCGCGGCCCTCCCCAGTCGATTCAGCTCCAGCGAACGAGACCAAGCGGGCCTTCGCCAAGGCACCGGCTCCCAAAGCCGAGGAGGCCGGCCGAGCCGAGCCCAAGGCCGTGGTCCGGTCGCCCTCCATCCGTCGTCCGACCCAGGAAGCCGCGCGTCAGCGTGTACCCGACGCGCAGGAGGCCAGCACGCCTGCCGTGGACAGCGGACGCCGTCAGACCTCTCCGTTCTTCGGATATGCCTCATCGCTTGAGGGCAACCGCGAGGGCTCGCGCTTCGAAGGCGGCGGGGATGCAGGGCGCGGGCGCGACAACGGCGGCTCCGCGGCCTCCGCCGGAGGGGCTTCGGGGAGTGGCGCCTCGGCTGGGAGTTCCGGTGGTGCCGCAAGCGGCGGGAATGCCGGTGGTGCGTCCGTTGGTGGCGGAGGTGCGGGCGGCTCGTCCGGCGGCGGCGCCTCCAGTGGAGGGTCTGGCGGCGGCGGGGGCTCCAGCGGAGGTTCCGGCGGCGGCGGGGGCTCGTCCGGCGGAGGTTCCGGCGGCGGGTCCGGTGGAGGCCAATCTGGCGGGTCAGGCGGATCGGGCGGCTCGTCCGGCGGAGCCGGCGGCGGGGGTGCCTCGGAAGGGGGCAGCAGCACGGCGCAGTAGCCGCGCACGCGAACGAAAAGGGCGGCCGAAGCCGCCCTTGCCCGTATAGCCGTTCGGAGTTCTCAGAGGCCTTCGAACAGGGCGCTCGAAATGTAGCGCTCCGCAAAGGAGCACGCGACCGTGACGATGCGCTTGCCCTTGAACTGCGGACGACTGGCGATCTCGATCGCCGCCGCCACATTGGCGCCGGTCGAGATGCCCCCCGGAATGCCGTCCAGCTTCGCGAGCTGACGCGCGGTCTCGAAGGCGGTCTGGTTGCCCACCGTCACGACCTCGTCGAACACCTGCCGGTCGAGCACGTCCGGCACGAAGCCTGCGCCGATGCCCTGAATCTTGTGCGGGCCGGGCTGGCCGCCGGAGAGCACCGGCGAATCCTCCGGCTCCACGGCCACGATGTGAAGATGCGGCAGGCGGGGCTTCAGAACCTGGCCCACGCCCGTGATGGTGCCGCCGGTGCCGATGGCGGAGACGAACACGTCGAGCTTGCCGTCCGTGTCGTTCCAGATCTCCTCCGCGGTGGTGAGGCGGTGGATTTCGGGATTGGCCGGGTTCTTGAACTGCTGCGGCATCACCGAGCCCGGGATCTCCTGCAGGAGTTCCTCGGCCCGGGCGACCGCGCCCTTCATGCCCATGGGGCCCGGCGTGAGCACGAGTTCGGCGCCCAGGAAGGCCAGCATCTTGCGGCGCTCCAGCGACATGGTCTCGGGCATCACCAGGATGAGGCGGTAACCGCGCGCCGCCGCCACGAAGGCCAGCGCGATGCCGGTGTTGCCGGAGGTGGGCTCGACGAGGGTGGAGCCCGGGCCGATGGCGCCGGAGGCCTCCATGGTGTCGATCATGTTGACGCCGATGCGGTCCTTCACGCTCGCGATCGGGTTGAAGAACTCGAGCTTCACAAGGATCTCGGCATCGACGCCGCGCTCCTGCGGCAGGCGCTTTAACCGCACGAGGGGCGTATCGCCGATGGTTTCGGTGATCGAGTCGTACACACGGCCGCGGCCGGGCTTACGGGACTCGGCAGCGGGATCGAACTTGCGGGCGGGTTCAGCCAAGGGAGCCTCCGGGGCTTTATGGGGAGCAGACCCTAATGTATTTCGCAATCGCTGTCGATAATTGCAATATTTTACGATTTATATCGCGAAATCAGCCATCGGTGCGCTCTCGATGGCAGCCTCGGCTTCCGCGCGGCGGCACAGATCGTCGATGGTAAGCGCATCGAGTTCGGTGAGAAACGCGGAGGCTGCGCTCTTCACGGCGGGTTCGATTACCACGTCTACAAGCTTCGACTCGGGCAGGGGTGGCAGACCGTCTTCGCCGGTGGCCGTCATGGCGGCGCGCACCACGTCGCCGGCCGTGATCCGCCGCCGCTCCCGCGCCAGCTCGTAGCCGCCGCGGGGCCCGCGCAGGCCTTTCAGGATCCCCTCGCGGACAAGAGCCTGGAGGACGGTTTCGAGGTGCCGGGGCGGCAGCTTGTGTCGTCCCGCGAGGGCTTTAGCCGTCACGGGCAAGGGCCGCGCATGCAGGGCCACGTCAACAACGGCGGCGATTGCCAAAAGGGAGCGGCGGGACAGCAGGATCATCTCAACCTCTGGGAGCGGGGATCGCCATCTTTCCGATGGATCCCGTTTTTTGACGTGTACGCACACACGATCCCGGTGGATCTGACTATTGGACGTAAGCCCTACGTTGAGCGGCCTCCGTCAGATGCCTGTCGAGCCGAAGCCGCCTGCGGCCCTCTTTGTCGCACCGAGGACGGGCTGCTCCAGGGGCTCCACGCGGGTGACGGGGGCCACCACGACCTGGGCGATCCGCGCCCCGCGGGAAATCGTGAACGGCTCTGCGCCGAGATTCACGAGGAGGACCTGCACCTCGCCGCGATAATCGGCATCGATGGTGCCCGGCGCATTGAGCACCGTGATCCCATGGTTCAGGGCCAGTCCCGAACGCGGACGCACCTGTGCCTCGTATCCTTCGGGCACGCCGAGGACGAGCCCTGTCGGCACCAGCGCGCGGCCCAAGGGTGGCAGCACGATCGGCGTCTCGGATGCGTTCGCCGCCAGGAGGTCGAGGCCCGCGGCTCCATCGGTCTCGTAGCGCGGCAGGGGCAAGCCCTCCGCATGGGGGAGGCGCCGGACCGGCAGAGTAATCATCGGGCGTGGAGGCCCGCGAGATGCGCCACGAGACGTCGTGCCACCTCGTCCTTCGTGAGCGTCGGCCAGGTTTCGACGCCCGCAGCCGAGACGAGGTGGACCGTGTTGCGATCACCGCCCATCACGCCGGCGGCCGGCGAAACGTCGTTGGCGACGATGAGGTCGCAGCCCTTCTTGGCGAGTTTCGCCTGCGCGTAAGGAATGACGTTCTGGGTCTCGGCCGCAAAGCCCACCACGAGGGGCGGGCGGCCCTCATTGCGGCGCGCGATGGTAGCGAGGATGTCCGGGTTCTCGACGAGTTGGAGCGGGGGAAGGGCGTTCCCGTCCTTCTTCATCTTCTCGGCGGCCGCGCCGGCGCTGCGCCAATCCGCGACCGCGGCCGCGAAGATGCCGATATCAGCGGGAAGTGCCGCCTCGACGGCGGCGAGCATATCGCGGGCGCTTTCCACACGCACGGTGGTGACGCCGACAGGATCAGGGATCGACACCGGACCCGACACCAGCGTGACCTCGGCTCCAGCCTCAGCCGCGGCGCGCGCGATGGCGTGCCCCTGCTTTCCGGACGAGCGGTTCGCGATGTAGCGCACGGGATCGATGGGCTCGTGCGTCGGGCCGGAGGTGACGAGCACGCGCCTGCCCGCGAGCGCACCGGCGCGCGGCGCCCTGCCCGCGAGCGCACCGGCGCGCGGCGCAAGGAGCGCTTCAACGGCGGCGACGATTTCGAGCGGTTCCGCGAGGCGGCCGGGTCCGTATTCGGCTTCCGCCATGGCGCCCTCGTTGGGGCCCACCACGTGCACGCCGTCGCCCTTGAGCGTTGCGAGGTTGCGCTGCGTGGCCCGGTGCAGCCACATCCGCACATTCATGGCGGGCGCGATCAGGATCGGCAGCGTTGTGGCGAGCAGCATCGTGGAGGCGAGATCGTCCGCTTGGCCCTGCGCCATCTTGGCCATTAAGTTCGCAGTTGCGGGCGCCACCACCACGAGATCCGCATCGCGGGCGAGCTTGATATGCCCGATATCGGCCTCGTCCTCGCGGTCGAAGAGGTCGGTGTGGGTGCGCTGGCCGGAGATCGCGGAGGCCGCGAGCGGCGTGATGAAGTTCTGCGCGCCGGCCGTGAGGATGCACCGCACCGACGCGCCGCGCTCGCGCAAGCGGCGGATGAGGTCGAGGGACTTGTAGGCCGCGATCCCGCCGCCGATGACGAGGAGAACCTGTTTGCCCTGGAGCGTGCGCGCGATCGCCATGTCAAACCGCTTTCACGACGGGTGAAGCCGGGCGCCGCATGTCCGCCCCTCAGACTGCTTGAACGATCACGATAACGAGCAGCACGGCGAGAATCCACAGCGCCGCCACGCCCCAGCGGTTGCCGAGCGCTTCGGCGCGCCCGATGGCGGCGATGCTCTCGGGATGCAGGGGGAAGCCCCGCCCCGTGACCTCTTCGAGCTGCCCCAGCACCCGCTCGGCGCGGAGCGCCAAGTCCGGCAGGTCGGCCACGACGCCCGCGAGCGTCCACACGCCCCGTCCCGCATTCTCGATGCGGCCGATGGGGCCTAAGTTGCGCTCGATCCATTCGCGCACCACGGGCTCGGAGGTGGTCCACATGTCGAGCTTTGGGTCGAGGTTTCGCGCCACGCCTTCGACCACCACCATGGTCTTTTGCAGCATCACGAGTTCGGTGCGCGTGGCCATGTCGAAGAGCGCGGTCACCTCGAAGAGAAGCGTGAGCAGCTTCGCCATGGAGATCTCGTCGGCGCGCCGGTCGTGGATCGGCTCCCCGATGGCGCGGATCGCCTGCGCGAAATCCTCCACCGCATGGTGCGGCGGCACGTAGCCGGCTTCGAAATGCACCTGCGCGACGCGCAGATAATCGCGCCGGATGAAGCCGAGGAGGATTTCGGCCAGAAACCGCCGCTCCTTCATGCCGAGCCGGCCCATGATGCCGAAATCAACGGCGACGAGCCGTCCTTCCCGATCCACGAAGAGGTTGCCCGGGTGCATGTCGGCGTGGAAGAAGCCGTCGCGGATGGCATGGCGCAGGAAGGACTGGATCACGGTCTGACCCAACGCCACCCGGTCGTGGCCCGCGGCCTCGATGGCGGCGAGGTCGTTCATGCGGATGCCGTCGATCCATTCCGTGGTGAGCACGTCCCGCGCCGTGAGGTCCCAATAGGGCTTCGGCACGCGAAAACCTGGATCGTCCTTGGTGTTCTCCGCCAGTTCCGAGACGGCCGCGGCCTCGAGGCGCAGATCCATCTCCATGGTGACGGAACGGGCGAGCGTTTCCACCACCTCCCCGGGCTTCAGGCGCCGCGCATCCGGCGACAGGCGCTCCACGACGCGGGCGGCCGCGCGCATGGCCTGGATGTCGCGGTTAAAGCGGTCGCGCACGCCGGGCCGCATCACCTTCACGGCCACTTCCGCCTCGCCCTCCGCGGTGCGGATGCGGGCCCGGTGGACCTGCGCGATGGAGGCCGCGGCCACGGGCTGGCTGAACTCCAGGAACAGCTCCGAAACGGGGCGTCCGAGGGAGGACTCGATCGCCGCGACGGCTTCCGCTTGCGGAAAGGGCGCCATGCGGTCCTGCAGGCTCTCCAGATCCCGCGCCACCTTCACGCCGACGATGTCGGGACGCGTCGCCAGGAACTGACCGAACTTCACGTAAGAGGGCCCGAGCCGGGTCAGCGCCTTGGACAGGCGCGCCGACCCGTCGCCGGCGTCGGGCCGCTCCACGAGACGCGCCACGCGCAGGCCGATACGGGCCGAGGGCGGCAGGGCGGAGGGATCGACGAGGCCGAGGGCGCCCTCGCGCGCCAGCACGAAGCCCGCGCGCAGATTGCGGACGAGATGAACGAGGGTGCCGATCACGCGACGGGCTCGCTGAAGAGGAGGCGGATCAAATCTTCCAGCCCGAATGGATCGCGACCACGCCGCCGGTGAGCGGGCGGTGGGTGACGCGTTTGAAACCCGCCTCCTCGATCATGCGTGCGAAGGCGCCGGGCGCCGGGAAGCGGCGGATGGATTCCACGAGATAGCGGTAGGATTCCGCATCGCCCGTGACCGCGCTGCCGAGGCGCGGGATCACGTTGAAGGAATAGGCGTCGTAAAGGGCGTCGAGGCCCGGCACGTCCACCTTCGAGAATTCGAGGCACAGGAAGTGCCCGCCGGGCTTCAGAACGCGGTGTGCCTCCCGGAGCGCGGCGTCGATGCGCGGCACGTTCCGGATCCCGAAGGCGATGGTGTAGGCGTCGAAGCTCTTGGGCTCCAGCGGCAGGGCCTCCGCATTGGCCTCCACGAAGTCGATGCGGCCGGGATAGGTGGTGCCGGCCCGCTCGCGCCCGACCGTGAGCATGTCCCCGTTGATGTCGAGCACCGTCACCTGGGTTTGCGGCCCGCCCGCATCGAGGATCCGGAAGGCCACATCCCCGGTGCCGCCGGCGACGTCGAGGTGGCGGAAGGGGCGCGCCTTCGGGGGCCGCACGGCGGAGACGAGCGCATCCTTCCACAGCCGGTGCATCCCCGCCGACATGAGGTCGTTCATGACGTCGTAGCGGCGGGCGACGGAATGGAAGACCTCGTTGACCCGCCCCTGCTTGTCGCCAAGCGGCACGGTCTCGAAGCCGAAATGGGTGGTCTCGTCCGTCATCTGCTCCTCGTCCTGCACGCAGGCGTGCCAAGGCGGGTGGTCTCGTTCGTCACAAGGCTCTCGTACGAGCGGCGGTGCCCCGCCGCGGTGGTCGTGTCCTCCGCCATGCACCGAACCTTGTTGCCAATCGTCGCGATCCATAGCGGAAGCCTCCCGCCATGGCTATGTGGCGGTCTGGACTGAGGCTTCTGCGCTTGAACGCAGCGCCCTCCCTCCCTTCGGGGGAGGGTGGCATCCGAAGGATGACGGGTGGGGTGTTGCGCGAAGCGCATCCGGCACTGCATGTAACCAGGAGAAGCGTGGGACGTTCGCCGCGACGCATCCTTCGCTGTCGGGTCTAGAACTCGCCTGACGGCGAACACCCCACCGCGCCCTCCCCTGAGGGGAGGGAGGACGTGCAGGCCATCAAGAAGTCGAACGACAAGCCGAGAGCCGCCCATGCCCGAACTCCCCGAAGTCGAAACCGTCCGCCGCGGCCTCGAACCCGCCATGGTGGGCGCCCGCTTCACCCGGGTGGAGCAGCGCCGGCCGGATCTGCGCCTTCCCTTTCCCGAGCGCTTCGCGGAACGGCTCGTCGGCCAGGAGGTGCAGGGCCTCGGGCGGCGGGCCAAGTATCTGCTGGCGGATCTCGCCTCCGGCGAGGTGCTCGTGATGCATCTCGGCATGAGCGGACGCTTCCTCGTCACCCAGGGCGGGGCGACGAGGATGCCGGGGGAGTTCCACCACGAGCATGGGGGCGAGAGCGCCCACGACCATGTGGTGTTCCATCTCTCGAACGGGGCCAAGGTGACGTACAACGACGCCCGGCGCTTCGGCTTCATGGACCTCGTGCCCCGGGCCGGGATCGAAACCTGCCGCCATTTCGACGGCATGGGGATCGAGCCTCTCGGCAACGAGCTGTCGGGCGAGGCCGTCACAAGACTCTTCGAAGCCAAGCGCACGCCGCTGAAGGCCGCCCTCCTCGACCAGCGGCTGATTGCCGGGCTCGGCAACATCTATGTGTGCGAGGCGCTGTTTCGCGCCGGCCTCAATCCGGAGGCGCCGGCGGGGTCGCTGTCGCCCGAGAAGGCGGCCGAACTCGCGGGCATCATCCGCGAGGTGCTCCAGGAGGCCGTCGCCGCCGGGGGTTCGACCCTGCGCGATCACGCCCAGGTGGACGGTTCGCTCGGCTACTTCCAGCACACCTTCCGGGTCTACGACCGGGAGGGGGAGCCCTGCGTGACGCCGGGCTGCGCCAACACCGTTGCCCGCCTCGTGCAGGGCGGGCGATCCACCTTCTACTGTCTGACGTGTCAGCCCCCGGGCGAATGAGGGGACCCACGGGCGATGGGGTCAGCGGCCCCGGGTTCGCGGGAAAATCCCCTTGCCCCGCCCCGCCCTCTCCCCTAGCCATGGCCGGCTTGTTCGGAGGGCTCCCCGCGCCATGGCTTACGAAACGATCCTCGCTGAAACCCGCGGTCGCGTCGGGCTCATCACGCTGAACCGCACGCAGGCCCTGAACGCCCTGAACTCCACCCTTGTGGGTGAGCTCAACCAGGCGCTGGACGGCTTCGAGGCGGATCCCGCCATCGGCTGCACGGTGATCACGGGGTCGGAAAAGGCGTTTGCCGCCGGCGCCGACATCAAGGAGATGCAGGGCCTCTCCTACCCGCAAACCTATCTCGACGATTTCATCACCGCCTGGGACCGGGTGGCGAACCGCCGTAAACCCATCATCGCGGCCGTGTCGGGCTTCGCGCTCGGCGGCGGCTGCGAGCTCGCGATGATGTGCGATTTCATCATCGCCTCGGACACGGCGAAGTTCGGCCAGCCCGAGATCAAGCTCGGCGTCATGCCGGGGGCCGGCGGCACCCAGCGCCTCACCCGCATCGTCGGCAAGGCGAAGGCCATGGAGATGTGCCTCACCGGGCGCATGATGGGTGCGGACGAAGCCGAGCGCTCCGGCCTCGTGTCCCGCGTGGTGCCGGCGGCCGAGCTCATGAACGAGGCCATGCAGGCGGCCGAGGCCATCGCGGCCATGTCGCTTCCCATCGCCATGATGACGAAGGAAAGCGTGAACCGCGCCTACGAGACCACGCTCGCCGAGGGCATCCGCTTCGAGCGCCGGGTGTTCCATGCCATGTTCGCCACCGCCGACCAGAAGGAGGGCATGAGCGCCTTCGTGGAGAAGCGGCCGGCAGGCTTCCAGAACCGCTGATGTCGTCCAGGCCCCCCGAGGGGCAGGCTTCCAGAACCGCTAAACGTCTGTCACGGGTGATCCCATGAGCGCTCAAGCGCAAGCCCCTGCCGCCCCTTCGCCCGCCTACGCGGACATTGCCGCCGCGGCCGAGCGTCTCGCGGGCGTGGCGCACCGCACCCCGGTGCTCACCTCCCGCACAGCGGATGCGCGCACGGGCGCCAAGCTCTTCTTCAAGGCCGAGAACCTGCAGCGCTCGGGCTCCTTCAAGTTTCGCGGCGCCTACAACGCCATCGCGAAGCTCCCCGAGGAGGTGCGCCGCCGCGGCGTGATCGCGTTCTCCTCCGGCAACCACGCCCAGGGCATGGCCTATGCGAGCCGGATCCTCGGGGTTCCGGCGGTGATCGTGATGCCGGAGGACACCCCCTCCGCCAAGGTGGCCGCGACCCGCGAATACGGCGCCGAGGTCGTGCATTACAACCGCTACACCGACGACCGCGACGCCCTCACTCGCCGCCTCGCGGGGGAGCGGGGCCTCACCTACATCTCCCCTTACGACCACCCGGACGTGATCGCGGGCCAGGGCACCGCGGCCAAGGAACTCATCGAAGAAGCCGGCCCCCTCGACATCCTCCTGGTCTGCGTCGGCGGCGGGGGCCTGCTCTCCGGCTTCGGCCTCGCCGCCAAGGCGCTCGCCCCGGACTGCCGGGTCTATGGTGTCGAGCCGGAAGCCGGCAACGACGGCCAGCAATCCTTCCGCTCGGGCTCCCTCGTGCGCATTCCCATCCCGCAGACCATCGCGGACGGGGCGCAGGGGCCCTCGCTCGGCACCATTACCTTCCCGATCATCCAGCGGGTCGCCGACGACATGCTCACGGTGAGCGATGCGCAGCTCGTCGAGACCCTCCGCTTCTTCGTCGAGCGCATGAAGATCGTGGTGGAGCCCACGGGCTGCCTTGCGGCCGCCGCGGCGCTGTTCGGCGCCGTGCCCGTCGAGGGCAAGCGCGTCGGCATCGTGATCAGCGGCGGCAATGTCGATCCCCGGGCGCTCGCCCGCCACCTCGCCTAGACGAGCGCGCCGGATCCGATTGCTGTGCTGGGCGTAGAGCCGGAAATCCTGGCGGCCCTGGCGGCCGTCGCGCTGCTCGCCGGCTTCATCGACGCCATCGCGGGCGGCGGGGGACTCCTGACCGTGCCGGCGCTCCTGCTCGCGGGGCTCGACCCCGTGCAGGCGATTGCCACCAACAAGCTCCAGGGCACCTTCGGGACGGCGTCTGCGGCCGCCGCCTTCGCCCAGAAGGGGCTCATCGACTGGCGCTCGGCGCTCCCCTTCGCAGGCGTCGCCCTCGTGAGTGCCGTCGCGGGCGCGCTCAGCGTCCGCGTCCTGCCGCGGGAATGGCTCGAGGCCTTCATTCCCGTGCTCCTGATCGGGGTCGCGCTTTACTTCGCCCTCTCGCCCAAGATGCAGGATGCGGATGCCCGGGCGCGGGTCTCGCGCGGGCTCTTTGCCGTCACCGTGCCGGTGGCGGTGGGCTTCTACGACGGCATCTTCGGGCCCGGCGCCGGCTCCTTCTATCTGCTGGCCTTCGTGACGCTCCTCGGCTTCGGGGTCGTGAAGGCCACGGCCCACACCAAGCTCGTCAATTGCGCCAGCAACCTCGGCTCCCTGCTGCTGTTCGCGGCCACGGGCGCCATCGTCTGGCCGCTCGGGCTCGTGATGGCGGGTTGCGCGTTTCTGGGCGCCCAGGCCGGGTCGCGGCTCGCCATCAGCCACGGCGCCCGCGTCATTCGCCCCCTCCTCGTCCTGGTCTGCTGCGGGCTGGCGATCCGCCTCCTGCTCGACCCCGAGAACCCGATCCGGCAGGGGCTGCGACAGCTCTTCTGAGGGGCCCACGCGAAGCCCCGTCTCCGCATAAGGGGTTCAAGAGAGAGGCGCCTCTCCGATCCGGCAGGGGCTGCGACAGCTCTTCCAGGAGCGTGGCCGCAAGGATCTGCGTCTTCGCCGCGCTCCCGCGTTGACCTTTGGCGGCACCGCGTCTATAAGCCGGCCCACACGAGCCCGCGCGATCCGCGGGCTCAATGGTTTTCAACACAGCATCCGATCGCCGCCGGGCCCAACAGGGCAACCGCGCTTGTGGGTCGGTCTAACCACGAGGACGAGCCCATGGCCAACACCGTGTCGGCCAAGAAGATGACCCGCAAGATCGCGAAGCGCACCGTGATCAACCGCTCCCGTCGTTCCCGCATGCGGACCTTCCTCCGCAAGGTCGAGGAGGCGATCGCCACCGGCAACCAGAGCGACGCCACCGCGGCGCTCCGCGCGGCCGAGCCCGAGATCATGCGCGCGGCCCAGAAGGGCATCGTTCACAAGAACACCGCCTCGCGGAAGGTCTCGCGCCTCGCGAGCCGCATCAAGACGCTGAGCGCTTAAAAAGCCCTCGCTCTCCCCTGCTTTCCCAAAGCCCGGCCCTCGTGCCGGGCTTTGTCGTTTCCGGGCTCCCGGCCTCCTCGCCGGCACCCCGAGGGGGCCGCTTAGGGGCCTCTGAGGGGCCTCCGAAAGGCCTGCTCCGACGCCCCCGATTCATCCACAAGCGAGCTTGACTTGGGGGGATGCCTCGGGGGTGATCCGGCGCCCGAGGGCGTCGCGCGACCGCGCAGACAAACCTCCGTTCCGTCAAGAGCTTAGCAGGCAAAGGTCGCCACAACCCTGGATTCCGGGGCCGCGAGGGGGCGAATCGGAGCCTGTGCGAATCTTTTTTCTTGGACTCGCTTGAGCTGCGAAAGCCCTGCCCCAGACTCCGCGAAACCGTTGAATCGTCTCCGGTTTTGTGAGGCGCCCGGAAAGCTGTGGACGGAGTCGTGCGGGGTTTGGGGATAGCGTGGTTGGATTCCGAGGCTTGGCCGTGTTGCGGACCCCCAGGGGCCTGTGTAAGGTCAAGTTACTCCGGCGGACCTTCCCCGGAGTTATCCAAGACGATAGCAAGATCAATAACCTCTTCTAAGGGGATAGAGCCGTGTTGTCTGAACGAGACGAACAACAAGTACCGCGGCCTTGGCTGATCTGTTGTCGGAGCAGTTCGTAGAAGAACGAGAGATCGACTTCACGGACCCTGAGATCGGCAGAAATCTCAACCCGTCAAAGTTGACGAATACGCTCGTGGGGGCATCGACGTTCGAGCCGCCCGGGGAGACCCTGTGCCTGGTCTCCTTTGCGGCAGGCAGAGCGATGGTGTGCAGCGTAACGAGGCGCTCCTGCCGAGGGCAGCGCGCCTCCCGGAGGGATGAATGTACCAACAACGGGATCTGCCCGGCGCCAGTGACGCGGAGGGCGCAACCGAGAGCTTCGCGCGGGTCAAGCGGCGCCTCAGGGCGGAGCTCGGCGAAGAGGTGTTCACGAGCTGGTTCGGCCGGCTCGAGTTCGACATGATGGCCGCGGACACCGCCCATCTCACGGTGCCGACGCGCTTCCTGAAAAGCTGGATCGAAGCCAATTACGCCGACCGCGTGCTGGCGGTCTATCGCGCCGAGATGCCGAGCCTGAAGGGCATCGCGATCGGCGTGCGGTCGAGCCTCGGGCGCGAGGCCGGGACGCCGGTTCGCCGCCTGAGCGAGGCGCCCCGCGCCGCTGCACCCGCCGCCCGCGCATCGGTGTTCTCCGGCGACATCAAGGCGCCCCCGTCCCAGGACGAGCGCACGGAGAGCGGCGACATCGCCGGCGCACCGCTCGACCCGCGCCTGACCTTCGAGAGCTTCATCATCGGCCGCTCGAACGCGCTCGCCCACGCCGCCGCCGACCGGGTGGCGCGCCACCAGACCGGGCAGGCGCTCTACAACCCGCTCTATCTTCATGCTGGGGTGGGCTTGGGCAAAACCCATCTCCTGCACGCCATCGGCCACGAGGCGCGCTCCCAGGGCCGACGCGTGATCTATCTCACCGCGGACCGCTTCATGTACGGCTTCGTGGCGTCCTTGAAGGCCCAGACCTCCCTCGCCTTCAAGGAGCGCCTGCGCGGGATCGACCTGCTCATCCTCGACGACGTGCAGTTCATCCAGGGCAAGCAGATCCAGCAGGAATTCGGCCACACCATCAACGCGCTCATCGATGCGGGCCGTCAGATCGTGGTGGCGGCGGACCGTCCGCCGACCGACCTCGAAGCGCTCGACGAGCGCGTGCGCTCGCGGCTCGCGGGCGGTCTCGTGGTCGAGGTCGGCACCCTCGACGAGGCGCTCCGCATGTCGATCCTCAATTCCCGCATCGGCGCCATCAAGGCACTGCACCCCACCTTCGAGGTGAGCCCGGCGGTGACCGCTTACGTGGCCCGCGCGATCACCGCGAACGGCCGCGATCTCGAAGGTGCCGTGAACCGGCTCCTGGCGCACGCGACGCTCACGGGCTCCGCGATCACGCTGGAAACCGCCGAGACCGCGATCCGCGACCTCGTGCGCAACCGCGAGCCGAAGCGGGTGAAGATCGAGGACATCCAGAAGCTCGTGGCCTCACGCTACAACGTGTCCCGCTCCGACATCCTCTCCGAGCGCCGCACGGCCGCCGTGGTGCGCCCGCGCCAGATCGCCATGTACCTCTCGAAGGTCCTCACCCTGCGCTCGCTGCCTGAGATCGGCCGCCGCTTCGGCGGACGCGATCACACCACCGTGCTGCACGCGGTGCGCAAGATCGAAAAGGCGATCGGCGAGGACACGACGCTGAACGAGGAAGTCGAACTCCTCAAGCGCATGCTGCAGGAATAGCTTTCGGCTTACGCGGTCGGCGCGTCGCCGGCCGCTTCTGCCGGGACCGGAACGAGCCCCGTCGGGCTCATGACGAGCATGGACTGACCGCGGCTGCCGGGCGCCGACAGCGCCTGCAGCACGCGCAGGTTCATGAGTTCCGGATTGCCCTTGAGCATGCGCGCGGCATTGGCGAGGGAGCGCAGGGCCGCATGCTCGCCGCGTGCGCGCTCCAGGGCGGCCAAGCCCTCCAGGCGCGCCCGCTCGGCTTCCGAGATCATGCGGCGGATTTCCGGCGGCAGCGTCACGCCTGCGAGCATCACGGATTCCACGACGCAGCCGCCGATGGGCGCGGGAAACGCCGCGAGCAGGCCTGCCTCGAGGGGCGCCCGCTCGCCCAGCAATTCATCGAGGCTGCGCCCGGCTGCCAGTGTCACCAGCGCGGATGATGCGGTGAGTCGGATGAACTCCATCGACAGCGCCTCGAAGGCGGTGCGCGGATCGCTGACGCGGAAGATCACGTGAGCGGAGAGCCGCACGGGCAGCCGGTCTGCGCTCATCGCGTCCACGGGTGCCGTCGTGATGTATTGCTGGTGCTTCACCACGCGGTGGATTTCCCGGCGCGGCCCGAATGGCAGCGTCCAATAGCGCCCCGCCGGCAGCACGCCTTCGAACCGCCCGTCCACATAGAGGAGCCCGTGCTCCCATTCGTGCACCAAGGCGGAAAAATCGTTGCGGCCCGCGAGCCGCCGCAGCAACGCGATCGCAGCGGCAAGAAGGAGCAGGAAAACGAGGGTGAAAAGGAGCCGTTCGGCCATGGTGGGGTCCAGGAGTGCCCATGACCTCTTGGTGCCACAGGCGGGAGGCGGGGTCGTGAGACCGCAGGGCCTTCCGCCGGCTGCCTTGCGGCTGGCACCAAGAGGTCTTGGTGGGCACCAGAGCCGGCCCGGCCTTCGTTTCGCTGACCGCGCCCAGGGGGTCGTCGCGCGAGAGAGAAAGGCCAGGCCCAGTGGGAATCGAACCCGCTTTGAGGCTAGGCCTGCTCCGGTAAAGGAGCCGTTAACCCTGTTTGCCTCTCGCCGCTGTTGACGCGTGGGCCCGCGGCCTTGCCATCGGGGCCACCCTTCGCCAATGTGCTCGCCCGTCTTTCACAGGCCGGCCTCGGGCCGGCCCGGGCATCAAGACACCAAAACCAGCAGGTCGGGTGATGAAGGTTACGGTTGAGCGGGCGGCCCTGTTGCGGTCGCTCGGGCATGTGCATCGCGTCGTCGAGCGGCGGACCACGATTCCGATCCTCTCCAACGTGCTCCTGCGCGCGCGGGACGGCGGCCTGCAGCTCAAGGCCACGGATCTCGACATCGAGGTCACGGAAACGATCCCCGCTGAGGTCACGACCGCGGGCTCCACCACCGTGCCGGCCCATGTGATCTACGACATCGTGCGCAAGCTCCCCGAGGGGGCGCAGGTGTCGCTTGAGATCGCAGGCGACGGCGCCCAGATGCAGATCCGCTCCGGGCGCTCGCGCTTCATGCTCCAGGCCCTGCCCGAAGGCGATTTCCCGGATCTCGCGGCGGGCGATCTGCCCCACCGCTTCGCGCTCCCGGCCGGCGACCTCAAGCGCCTCATCGACAAGACGCAGTTCGCGATCTCCACGGAAGAGACGCGCTATTATCTCAACGGCATCTTCTTCCACACCCTCGACGCCGGCAACGGCCCCGTGCTGCGCGCGGTCGCCACCGACGGTCACCGCCTCGCGCGCGTCGAGATGCCGGCGCCGCAAGGGGCGCAGGGCATGCCGGGCGTGATTGTGCCGCGCAAGGCCGTGGCCGAGATCCAGAAGCTCGTGGAGAACGGCGAAGAGGCCATCGACATCGAGCTCTCCTCCGCCAAGGTCCGCCTCACCTTCGGGGGCGTGGTGCTCACCTCGAAGCTCATCGACGGCACCTTCCCGGATTACCAGCGCGTGATCCCGCAGGGCAACGACAAGCAGCTTGTCGTCGAGCGCGCGGATTTCGCGAAAGCGGTCGATCGCGTCTCCACGATCTCCTCCGAGCGCGGACGCGCCGTGAAGCTCGCGCTCAACGAGGGGCGCCTGACGCTCTCCGTCAACAACCCGGATTCGGGCTCGGCCACGGAGGAGATCGAGGTCGATTACGACGCGCCCGCCCTCGATATCGGCTTCAACGCCCGCTACCTCCTCGACATCACGAGCCAGCTCGACGGCGACACCACCCTCTTCAAGCTCGCCGATCCTGGCTCCCCGACCCTCATCCAGGACCGCGACGGCGCGCCCGCCCTCTACGTTCTGATGCCGATGCGGGTGTGACGGACCCCAGTTCAGGCTGGGATGCCCATTCAGGCACGAGAGAGCCAGCGATCCCGGGTGATGCGGGTGTGACGGACGAGAACCCGGAGAGCGGCGAGACGCAGCCCCCGCTATCCTCTCCGCCGCAGGCCGAGAGAGGGAGCGCTCTCGGCTCTCCCGACGATCCTCGCCACCACCCGGCCGAACCGGAGGCGGGTCCCCCGCGGGTCGCACGCCTGGGCCTGCAGGATTTCCGCACCTACGCGGCGCTCGATCTGCCGGTGCAGCGCCGCCTCGTGGCGCTCGTCGGCGAAAACGGGGCAGGGAAAACAAATCTCCTCGAAGCGCTGTCGCTCTTCATGCCGGGCCGGGGCCTGCGCCGGGCCGAACTCGCCGAGATGGCCCGCCAGGGCGGCCCCGGAGCGTTCGCGGTTTCGATCGCCCTCGAAACCCCCTACGGCGAGCACCGCCTCGGCACCGGGATCGAGGCGCCGGGCGAGGGCCGCAGCGCCCGGATCTGCCGGGTCGACGGCGCCACGGCTTCCTCGCCTGCGGCCTTTGCCGAATACCTGCGGGTGATCTGGCTGACGCCGGATCTCGATGCGCTCTTTCGCGGTCCCGCGGGCGACCGCCGCCGTTTCCTCGACCGCCTGGTGCTCGCCGTCGATGCGGAGCACGGCGCCCGCGTCAACGCCCTCGAACGGGCGCTGCGCTCCCGCAACCGGGTGCTGGAGGAGGACCCGGACGATCATCTCTGGCTCGACGCGATCGAGCGCGAGGTCGCGGAACTGGGCGTCGCGGTGTCCGCTGCCCGGCGCGAGACCGTGGAGCGCCTCGGCGCGCTGATCTTTGCAACCCGCACCGACGCCTCGCCCTTTCCCTTCGCGACCCTGGCGCTCGAAGGCGACCTCGACACGCTTGTCGCGACCCTGCCCGCCGTCGATGCGGAGGACCGCTACCGGGCCATCCTGCGGGGCGCCCGCGCCCGCGACCGCGGCGCCGGACGCACCCTGGTCGGCCCCCAGGCCTCCGATCTCCTCGTCCGCCACGGGCCGAAGGACATTCCCGCCGGCACGGCGTCCACGGGCGAGCAGAAGGCGCTCCTCATCGGGCTCGTTCTCGCCCATGCCCGGCTGGTGAGCCTCATGAGCGGCATGGCCCCCCTCGTGCTCCTCGACGAGGTCGCGGCCCACCTCGATCCCCGCCGTCGCGCCGGGCTCTACGACACGCTGGCCAGCCTCGGGAGCCAGGTCTGGATGACGGGGGCGGACCCGGCGGTGTTCGCGGAATTGGCCGGCCGCGCCGACCTCTTCCAGGTCGAGGCGGGCCGGGTCACGGCGGCCGCACTCTAACCGTCCCTGCATCGGGAGCTTGGCTGTTCTGCGCCGTTCCCGGTTGACCGGCTCGGGCGGTCCCGCCAAAGGGCGGCCCATGACCAGCACCCCCCTGCCGGCCCGCGCCCGGCCGTTCCTGCGTCCCTTCCTCCTTTTGAGCACGCTCGGACTCCTCGGCGTCGCCGCCATCGTCCCGACGCTCGGGCCGCTCATCGCCCGCATCCGCAGCCTCCCCGACGCGCCGCCGATGCCAGAGGCGGCTCTCGTCGCCGTGCTCCTGGTCCAGCCCGCGCTTCTCGTCCTCGCCACCGTGGCGCTCGGCGTCGCGACGGCGGAGCGGGCGGGTTTTGCGTCCTGGCTCCTGCGCCGGTCGCGGGGCGAGCCCGCCGCCTTCGAGGCCCGCCGCCTGCCCTCCACCTTGGGCCTTGCCGCGCTCCTGGCCGCCCTCGTCGCGGCCCTCGATCTGGTCCTACGGGCCCGCTTCCCGGCGTCGTTCGGCGCGCTGCCCCGCCTCGATGCGGTGCCGCTCTCCGCCCGCCTCGCCGGGCCCCTTTATGGCGGCATCACCGAGGAACTGATGATGCGCTTCGGGATCATGAGCGCCCTCGTGGCGCTGGGCGCCCGCCTCCTCCGGCGCCGGCCCGCGGCCCTCGTCTGGGCCGCCATCCTTCTCGCCGCGGGGCTGTTCGGCGCCGCCCACCTGCCGGCCATCCTCCAGACCGGGGCCTCCGACGGGGTGATCCTCGCCCGCACCATCGGGCTCAACGCCGTCCTTGGCACCCTCTACGGCTGGCTTTACGCCACCCGCAATCTGGAACACGCCATGCTGGCGCATGCGGCCACCCATGGGGTATTCTGGCTCGCGACGCCGCTCCTTGCCCCGCTTATCGGCTAGGACGCGTCAGGGGCATTCCATGGACATCGCCGGCCTTCTCGTCTTTGCCACCGCTCTGTTCATCGCAGCCGCCTCCCCCGGTCCCGGCATCGCGGCCATCGTGGCGCGGGTGCTGGGGCGCGGCACCCGGGGCGCCGTGGCCTTCTCGGCCGGCGTCGCGGTGGGCGACGTGGTGTGGCTCACCTTCGCGATCGTGGGCCTGGCGGCGCTGGCCCAGGCGTTCCACGGGGTGTTCCTCGTGATTAAATATGCCGGCGCCGCCTACCTGCTCTATCTCGGCTACAAGCTCTGGACCGCGCCCGTGAGCGCCACGGAGGTCCAGGCCGACACCTCCGGCGAGCACCCCGTGAAGCTGTTCCTGGCGGGGCTCGCGGTCACCATGGGCAATCCGAAGGTGATGGTGTTCTACCTCGCCCTCCTGCCCACCCTCCTCGACCTCGCCCGCGTCACGGTGCTGGGCTATGCGGAGCTCGTGGCCGTCACCTTGGGCGTACTGGGCGTGGTCTTCGCCGCCTATATCGGCCTCGCGGCCCGGGCCCGGCGCCTCTTCACGAGCCCCAAGGCGATCCGCTGGATCAACCGGGGCACCGGGACGGTGATGGCCGGCGCCGCGGCGGCGATCGCGAGCCGGTAGGCTTCGGCTCAGCCCGACAATCGAAGGAATAACGGGGACGATTCGCCCTTTTCACGCGTGCGCGTACGCGCACGGGGGTGAAATTTCAAGGATTCGACCCTAAATAATTGACCTGACGAATCATTGCGCCGGTGAGAGCCCCCGTGATGCCCACCGGACCCGAAGGAACCCCCATGGCCGAACCCGCCCCGAACCTGAACGCTGACGCCTATGGCGCGGATTCCATCAAGGTCCTCAAAGGCCTGGATGCCGTCCGCAAGCGGCCGGGCATGTATATCGGCGACACCGACGACGGCTCGGGCCTGCACCACATGGTCTACGAGGTGGTCGACAACGCCATCGACGAGGCGCTCGCGGGCCACGCCACCGAGGTCACCGTCACGCTCAACGCCGACGGCTCCGTGACCGTAACCGACAACGGCCGCGGCATCCCCACCGACATCCACACCGGCGAGGGCGTCTCGGCGGCCGAGGTCATCATGACCCAGCTGCATGCGGGCGGAAAGTTCGACCAGAACTCCTACAAGGTGTCGGGCGGCCTGCACGGGGTCGGCGTCTCGGTGGTGAACGCCCTGTCGAGCTGGCTCAAGCTGCGGATCTTCCGCGGCGGCAAGGAGCACTTCATCGAGTTCCACCACGGCAATGCGGTGGCGCCCCTCGTGGTCGTCGGCGACGCCAATGGCCGCCAGGGCACGGAGGTGAGCTTCCTGGCCTCCACCGAGACCTTCACCATGGTGGAGTACGATTACAACACCCTGGAACACCGCCTGCGCGAGCTGGCGTTCCTGAACTCGGGCGTGCGCATCGTCCTCACCGACAACCGCCATGCGGAGAGGAAGCGCGAGGAGATGATGTACGAGGGCGGCGTCGAAGCCTTCGTGCGCTACCTCGACCGCGCCAAGACCCCGCTGGTCCAGAAGCCCGTGATGATCCGCTCCGAAAAGGACGGCATCGGGGTCGAGGTCGCCCTGTGGTGGAACGACTCGTACCACGAGAACGTGCTCTGCTTCACCAACAACATCCCGCAGCGGGACGGCGGCACGCACCTCGCGGGCTTCCGCGCCTCCCTCACGCGCCAGATCACGGGCTACGCCGAGTCCTCGGGCCTCACCAAGAAGGAGAAGGTCTCCCTCACCGGCGACGATTGCCGCGAGGGCCTCACCGCCGTTCTCTCCGTGAAGGTGCCGGACCCGAAGTTCTCCTCGCAGACGAAGGACAAGCTCGTCTCCTCCGAGGTGCGCCCGGCCGTCGAGAACGTGATGAACGAGGCGCTCAACAACTGGCTGGAAGAACACCCCAACGAGGCCAGGCAGGTGGTCGGCAAGGTCGTGGAAGCGGCCGCCGCCCGCGAGGCCGCGCGCAAGGCGCGCGAGCTCACCCGCCGCAAGGGAGCGCTCGACATCGCGTCGCTTCCCGGCAAGCTCGCCGATTGCCAGGAGCGCGACCCCTCGAAGTGCGAGATCCTGCTGGTCGAGGGCGATTCGGCCGGCGGCTCCGCGAAGCAGGGCCGCGACCGCGCCTTCCAGGCGGTGCTGCCCCTGCGCGGCAAGATCCTCAACGTCGAGCGCGCGCGCTTCGACAAGATGCTCTCGTCCCAAGAGATCGGCACGCTGATCACGGCGCTCGGCACCGGCATCGGCCGCGAGGAGTTCAACGCCGACAAGCTGCGCTACCACCGCATCATCATCATGACCGATGCGGACGTGGACGGCTCGCACATCCGCACGCTGCTCCTCACCTTCTTCTTCCGGCAGATGCCGGAGCTGATCGAGCGCGGGCACCTCTACATCGCGCAGCCGCCGCTCTACAAAGCCACGCGCGGCAAGCAGGCCATCTATCTGAAGGACGAGCGCGCGCTTGAGGACTTCCTCATCGACGCCGGCACGGAGGGCGCGGTGCTGCGGCTTGCCACCGGCACCGAGTTCGGCGGCGAGCAGTTGAAGGGCCTCATCGACGAATCCCGCCTCGTGCGGCAGGTGGTTCAGAGCCTCCATTCCCGCTACGACCGCACCGTGGTCGAGCAGGCCGCGATTGCGGGCGCGCTCCGCGAGGACGTGGTTGCCGACCCCGAGCAGGGTCCTGCCGCAGCGGCCCGCATTGCGCGACGCCTCGACGGGATCGCCGAGGAGATGGAGCGCGGCTGGATCGGCGAGGTGCGCGACGGCGGCTACGTCTTCTCGCGCACGCTGCGCGGCGTGAAGCAGGTCGCGGTCCTCGACCAGGCGCTTGTGGCGAGCCAGGAAGCCAAGAAGCTCGACGAGCGCTCCGCGTCGCTCCAAGAAGTCTACGGGGCGCAGGCGACCTTCACCCGTAAGACCGACACGACCCTCATCGACGGGCCCCTCGCCCTATTCCAGGCCGTGATGGCGGTGGGCCGCAAGGGCCTCACGCTCCAGCGCTACAAGGGCCTCGGCGAGATGACCGCCCAGCAGCTCTGGGAGACGACGCTCGACCGCGACGTTCGCTCGCTGCTGCAGGTGAAGGTGAAGGACACCAACGACGCCGACACCCTGTTCGTGAAGCTCATGGGCGACGTGGTGGAACCCCGCCGCGAGTTCATCCAGGAAAATGCGCTGAGCGTCGCGAACCTGGACGTCTAGTGGGCCCCGTGGGTCCGGCGAGCGGAACAGGCGATGCCGATCCCTCCCCGCCCAGGGGAGGGTGGCCTCGCGTGAGCGAGGTCGGGTGGAAGCATCCACCTCTCGGCCCTGAGCTCTCATCCCACCCGGCCCTTCGGGCCACCCTCCCTTGGCAGGGAGGGATAGGCTCGTGAATCGCCTCGACGGGCTGGCGCGCTGGCTCACGGCCGACGCGCCGCATCTCTCCGTCGAGGCGCTCTTTCCCGCTTTCTGCCGCGAGCTCGTCTCCCGCAGTTGCCCTGTGTGGCGCGGCTCGCTCGCGCTCGAAGTGCTGCACCCCGAGGTGAGCGGCTGGCTGCATGTGTGGACGGACGAAACCGTCACGGTGCGCGAATCAAGCCGCGCCACGGCCTCGACCTCCTCGTCCTACCTCAACAGCCCGACGAAGATCGTCGACGACACCAACGAGACCTTCCGCCGGCGGCTCGACCAGCCGGCGCCCGAGATGCCGCTTCTCGAGGAGCTGCGGGCGGAGGGTGCCACCGATTACGCCATGTTCCCGCTCCCCTTCCTCGACCGCTCGCGCACGGCGGCCCTGTCCTTCGCGACGCGGCAGGAGGGCGGCTTCACCGATGCGGATCTCGACGAGTTGCACCTCGCCGCGGCGCTCTTGAGCCCGTATGTCGAGCGCCATGTGCTGCGCCGGATCGCGGTGGATCTCCTCGACACCTATGTGGGCCCGCGCACGGGAAGCCGCATCATCGAGGGCCGCATCGAGCGCGGCCAGGTCGAGACCTTGCAGGCGGCGCTCTGGTTCACGGATCTGCGCGGCTTCACGCGTTTTTCCGAAGAGACCCCGCTGCCTGAGGTGCTGGAAAGCCTGAACGCCTGGTTCTCGCTGATGGTGGAGGCCATCGAGGCGCGGGGCGGCGAGGTGTCGAAGTTCATCGGCGATGCGGTGCTCGCGATCTTTCCCGTCAGCGACACGCGGGGCCGTCACGAGGCCTGCCGCGATGCGCTCGCGGCCGCGCGCCTCTTTGCCGAGCGCACCGACAGCGCCAATCGGGAGCGCGTCGCGGAGGGTCGCGTGCCCCTGGGCTTCGGCCTCGCGCTCCATTGCGGCGAGGTGGCCTACGGCAACGTGGGCGCTCCGCGCCGGCTCGATTTCACGGTGATGGGCCCGGCCGTGAACCGGGCGAGCCGCCTGCTCGACCTCGCCAAGCGCCTGCAGCAGCGGGTCGTGGTGTCGGGCGCCTTTGCGGATTGCCTGGGCGAGGCCCTACCCTCCATCGGCACCCACGATCTGCGCGACGTGCCGGAGCCTCAGGCGGTGTTCACGTTGAGCTGACCGTCAGCGGTCCTCCGCAAGCCGCGACCGAATGCGATCGACGAGCGCCTCGTCGGAGAGCACCGCTTCCCAATTGCCCGGCAATTCTATGCGCACGGAATGCGCGGCCCCGCTCGGGGTGCAGACCACATAAACCTTGTCGCGGGTGCCTTCCACGCGGGCCGCGTCCCGCTTCTCCGGATCGTTGCCGAGGCCTGCAAAGGCCTGGATGCAGGTCCAGAGGATGCCCTCGTCGTCAGTCACTTCACGCGGCATGATCGTCTCCCGACAGGTCTTGAGGCAAAGGACGCCTTGAAGCCGCCCTTCATGATCCGGCAACAACAAGGGACCGCGTGCGGCCGTTCCGGAACGGGTTCGTTCAGGCCGCGGTCTCGCGCCGCTGCCGCGGGGGCGTGATGAAGCCGCCGGACTGGCGCGCCCACAAATCGGCATAGATCCCGCCGCGGGAGAGGAGTGCCGCATGCGAGCCCTCTTCGACCACGCGGCCCGCATCGAGCACCACCAGGCGGTCCATGAGCTGCAAGGTCGAGAGCCGGTGCGCAATGGCGATCACCGACTTGCCCTGCATCAGCACGGCGAGCGATTCCTGGATCGCGGCTTCGACCTCGGAATCGAGGGCCGAGGTGGCCTCGTCCAGCACCAGGATAGGGGCGTCCTTCAGGATCACGCGGGCAATCGCGATGCGCTGGCGCTGGCCGCCCGAGAGCTTCACGCCCCGCTCGCCCACATGGGCCTCGTAGCCCGGGCGGCCCTTGTGGTCTTTCAGCCGCGCGATGAACGCCTCCGCATGGGCCTGGCGCGCCGCGTCCCGCATGGCCTCCTCCCCCGCCTCGGGGCGGCCGTAGAGGATGTTCTCGGCGATCGAACGATGCAGCAGCGAGGTGTCCTGCGTGACCACCGAGATCTGCGCGCGCAAGCTCTCCTGCGTGACGCCGGCGATGTCCTGCCCGTCGATGAGGATGCGGCCCTCCTGCGGGGCGTAGAAGCGCAGGAGCAGGCTCGTGAGCGTGGTCTTGCCGACGCCGGAACGGCCGACGAGCCCCACCTTTTCGCCGGGCCGGATGGTGAGGTCGAGCCCTTCCAGAACGCCCGCATCGCCCTGCTCGGTGTAGGTGAAGTGCAGGCGCTCGAAGCGGATCTCGCCCCGGCTCACCACCAGGGGCTTCGCGTCCGGCGCATCCTGCAGGGTGAGCGGTCGCGCGATGGTCTGCATGCCCTCCTGCACCGAACCCACATTCTCGAAGATGCCCATGACCTCGAAAGCCACCCAAGCCGACATGGAGAGAATCTGCGTCGAGAGCATGAGCGCCGTGGTCATGGTGCCCGCATCGATGCGCCCCTCGCTGAAGAGCCACACGGCGATGCCGCCCGTGGAGGCGAGGAAGACCGCGTTCAGGATCGTGAGGCTCACCATGTAGAGGGTGCTGACCCGCTGCTGGCTCATGAAGGCGCGGTCGAAGCGCTGGTAGCCCTCGCGGATGTACTCGTCCTCCTCCGTGCGCCGCCCGAAGAGCTTCACGGTGAGGATGTTGGTGAAGGAATCCACCACCTTCCCGGTGATCGCGGAGCGCGCTTCCGTCGTGGCCTTGGAGCGCGCCTGGATGCGCGGCACGGCCACGACGAGTTGAACGGCGTAGAGCACGAACCACACCGCCATGGGCAGGGCCAGGCGCCATTCCTGCGTCGCGAGAAGCCCGATGGAGGCCGCGCCGAACACCAGGATTTGCCAGACCGCGCGAGCGAAGGCGAGGATGCTCTCGCGCAGGGGCCGTGCGGTTTGCAGCACGCGGTTGGCGATGCGTCCGGCGAAGTCCTCGTTGAAGAACCCCAAGGGTTGGCGCACCACGTGCCAGTAGCTCTGCCAATGCACCATGGAGGTGAAGGACACCGCCAGCGTATGGTTGACGAGGAGCCGGAACAGGATGTTGCAGACCGGCCGCACCACGAGGATCACGAACACCATGGTGGCCAGCGCCGGCCCGGCCGCCTCCCAGACCTGCCCGGCCGGCGTCGAAGCGAGCACGCTGACGAGGCGCCCGATGAGGTAGGGCACCAGGGCCTCGGTGGCGGCGAGAACGAAGCCTAGCGCAAACAGCCCGATGAACAGGCCCTTGGCCTGCGAGACGTAGTGCCAGTAGAAGCCCGCGAGCGTGTTCGGCGGCTCCCGGTCGGGCGGCGGCGCGGTGGGGTCGAGGCGGGTTTCGAAATAGCGGAACATTGCGCGCGGCTCGGGTTCGCCCGAGGCCGCCCGAATCGAGACCGCTCCCGGGGCAGCGGTTCTAACGGCTTTCGCACCGTCAGGCGATCACAGGTTGCTGAGGGGCTGGTTTGCACCGGAAGCTGGGACCAGCGCGAACAGATCGCCCCCGCCCTTTATCCCGTGTGGGCGTGTCGCAGCGCCGTGATGGTGCCATCCCGCAGACGGAAGACGGCGTCCTGCGGTTCGAGGAGCTGCAAGGTTTCCCGCTCCGACAGGCCGGCATAGACGCCGCGCAGGACCTTGCCGCAGAGGCCATGGGCCACTGCGATGGTGGGCTCGTGTAGAGCCGCGAGCCAATCTTCCATGCGGTGGCGAACATCGCCGTAGCGCTCGCCTTCGGGGGCGTAGAAGAACCAATCGAGCTCCGTCGCGCTCTGGAAGTGCTCCGGCCAATCCCGTTCCGCCTCCGCGCGGGTGAAGCCGCTCCAGGCTCCCACATCGATCTCCGCCAAGCGGGCGTCCGTCTCGATGGCGAGCCCGAGGCTGGCTGCGACCGCCGCGGCCGTGGCCTGGGCACGTCCGAGCGGGCTGCTCACGAGACGGTACGCGGGCGCCCAGCCGAGTTCGTCCCGCAGGATCGCCCCCATCAGAGCGGCCTGCGCCCCGCCCTTCTCGGTCAGAGGCGAATCGAGATGCCCCTGTAGACGCCCTTCGCGGTTCCAACGGGTCTCCCCATGGCGCAGCAGGTAGAGCGTCGGGAGGCCCATCATGGACCGCTGCTCAGGGTGAACAGATCGCCCCCGCCCGCGGCCGGCGGTTCCTCGAAGGCATTCGGATCGCCCGGGGCCGTTTCCCAGCCGAGATCCGGGAGGCTGAGGATGCGCAGGCCCCGCGGATCGTTGCGGGTGACCACGAGGTTGCGGCCCTCCAGATAGGCCACGAGGCGCCGCGCCCGGCCGGGCGAGCGGCTGCCGCAGGCGCGGGCGATCTCGCCGTCGGAGGGGCAGGGGTCGCGGTTCAGCGCCGCACGGGCGAGCAGGAGATACACGCCCTGGATGTCCTCCGCGAGATCGCCCGCGAAGGCCAGAGCCCGCTCCCACTCGGAGCCGTCGGAGCCCGTGGTGTCGATGCCGGCGCGCACCACCGCGAGGCGGCGGCGGAAGGCCGGGAGGTTCAGGGGCTCGCCGGGGATGCGGTGGATGCGGCAGCGCACGAGGAAGTCCTGATAGAGCACCGCCACCGTGCGGAACGGCGCTTCCGGATCGGCGAGGATTTCGCGCAGGATCGCATCGAGGGCCGCCTCGCGCTCGGCTTTCATCTCAGCCGTCACCACCACGGGCTCCGGCTCCACGGCCTGCGGGCGGGGCCGCGCGAGCTGCGCCAGGAGGTCGTGGGTGCTGGGTGCGGGCGGGGCCACGGGACGGCGCACCACCGGCCGCGCGGGCTCGGGTTCGAGCGGCGCGAGGATGAGGTCGCGGGCGTCTTCGGGCTTCTCGGGCAGCGGCAGGAGCTTCGGCGAGCCGCCGCGGGTGTTGGTCTCGACCGCGCCGATGCGGATGGGGAGCGGCCGGCGCGACAGGGCGGGGCCCAGCGCCACGAAATGTCCGCGCTCCAGATCGCGGAACATCTCGGCCTGCCGGCGCTCCATGCCCAGAAGATCGGCGGCGCGGGCCATGTCGATGTCGAGGAAGGTGCGGCCCATGAGAAAGTTGGAGGCCTCGGCCGCCACGTTCTTGGCGAGCTTCGCGAGGCGCTGCGTCGCGATGATGCCGGCCAATCCCCGTTTGCGGCCGCGGCACATGAGGTTCGTCATGGCGCCCAGCGACACCTTGCGGGCCTCGTCTGAGACCTCGCCCGCAGCGGCAGGCGCGAAAAGCTGCGCCTCGTCCACGACGACGAGCATGGGATACCAGAGGTCGCGGTCGGCCTCGAACAGGCCGCCGAGGAAAGCGGCGGCGCAACGCATCTGCGACTCGGCGTCCAAGCCGTCGAGGTTGAGCACCACGGAGACGCGATGCTGGCGCACGCGGGCGGCGATGCGCTGGAGATCGGATTCGGCCCGCGCGGCATCGACCACCACATGGCCGAAGCGCTCACTGAGGGTGACGAAATCCCCCTCCGGGTCGATCACGGCCTGCTGCACGAAAGGGGCGCTCTGCTCCAAGAGCCGGCGCAGGAGATGCGACTTGCCCGAGCCTGAATTGCCCTGGACGAGGAGGCGCGTGGCGAGGAGTTCCTCGAGGTCGAGCAGCGCCGGCGTTCCGCCCTGCGCCACCCCCATGTCGATGCCAGCCTTCATGCGGTGCTGTCTTGAACCCTTGAACGCAACCAGCCAGGCCCAAGGCCTGCCACTCTCGGCAGTCCGCGACACACCGGCGTCCCGAACTGCCTATCACGGCAACGCGAGCGCGGGCGCACAGGCTCCCCGGGTTCCACAGGCCGGGCGCGCCTATCCCCAGCGACGATGTCGCAGAGCCTATTCGGCGTGGGCCGGCGGGGCATTGGGATCGCGGCCCTTGAGGGGCCGCTCCTCCATGCGCGACACGAAGGCGAGGGCGAGGGCGAAGCCGAGGGCCGCGGCCGCGAACATCCAGCGGAACACATCGCTCAGGTCCACGCCGCTGCGGGCAGCTTCCGCGGCCATGGTCTCGAAGCTCAAGGCACGTCCCGAGAGGCCCGCCCCGCCGAGCACGATGGCGCCGAAGATCGCGACGAGGAATGCGCCGCCGAGGGAACGGAAAAAGTTCACGGTGCCCGTGGCGGTGCCCATCTCGTGCGGCTCGACGGCGTTTTGCACCGACACCGTGGTCACGGGGAGCAGGGTGCCCATGCCGATGCTGAGCACCGCGAGCAGCGTTTCGATGGCGAGGATCGAGAGCCGGTCGGCGAAGAGCGCCAGCGCGAGGGTCGCGGCGATCGCGACGCTGAGCCCCACCACGGGCAGGCGGCGGTAATGCTTCACGTAGAGCATCACGCGGCCCGAGAACGTGGCGCCCACGACGGTGCCGACCATGAGGGGGATCAGCGCGAGGCCCGAGAGGCTCGCGGAGAGGCCGCGCACGGTTTCGAAATAGACGGGAAGGTAGATGGTCAGCCCGATATAGGTGCCCATGCCGAAACAGGCTGCGAGCGTGCCCATGCGGACCACCGGATTGGCGAGCACGCCCCGGGGGATGAGGGGCTCGGGCGCCCGGCGCATGCGCCAGATGAAGAGCCCCCACAGCGCGGCCGAGCCCCCGATGAGGGAGAGGATCGGCGTTGACGCCCAGGGATAGCTCAGCCCGCCCCAGCTCAGGGCGAGCAGCACGCTCACCGTGGCGGCGACGAGAAGCGCGGCGCCGAGGAGGTCGAGGCGGTGCGGACGCTCGAAGCGCGGCAGCCGCTTCAAGGACCGGCTCGAGATCCAGTAGGCATAGGCGCCGAGTGGCAGGTTGATCCAGAAGATCGAAGACCAGTGCAGGTGCTGCGCCATCACGCCGCCGAGCACCGGCCCGAGCAGGCTCGAACTCATGAACACCGCTGCGAAATACACCTGGTATTTGGCCCGCTCCTTCGGCGGCACGAGATCGGCGATGATAGTCTGACCCGTCGCGATGAGCCCGCCTCCGCCGATGCCCTGAAGGGCGCGGGCCAGAACCAGCGTCATCATGGTGGGCGCGAGCGCGCAGGCCACCGAGCCGAGAAGAAAAATCGCGATGCCGACGAGCAGCACGATGCGGCGCCCATAGGTATCGGCGAGCTTGCCGTAGAGCGGCGTCACGGCGGTCGAGGTGAGGAGATACACCGTCACGATCCAGGGCAGATGCTCCAGATCGCCGAGATCGCGTCCGATGGTGGGAAGCGCGGTGGCCACGATGGTCTGATCCAGCGCCGCCAAGAACATGGCGAGCAGGATCCCGACCAGGATCGAGCGGATTTCGCGATCGCTCAGGACGGGCGCGGAGGGCGTCGTGCCCAGGGCATCGGCGGTAGAACGGTCCATGACATCCTTGAGGCGACACGCGCACGCTAACGCGTCAGGGCGCGAATGTGTCCTCGCGTCTTCGCAAGGCTGGCATGTCCCGAAGAGACCCGTAGCATGCCGCTAAATAGCACGCGCACGGTGTAGAATGAGCGCACCGGCGCGGGCGCTCAAGGTGGCGAAACGCAACTCCCGGGCGAGGCGACGTTGGGCTTAGGCTATGTGGTCTAATAAGAGAGAGTTGGACGTTCTGTTAAACCAATTGCAATGATTAACGAGTTCACTCGCAAGGAAGTGAACTCAACTTAACAAGAAGAACGTGTGGTGGGGCTGATCGTGCCTGATGTTACTGCGCGCACCCATGGGGTTGCGCCTTTCCGGGCACGCACGAGACGGCACCCTCCGCGGCAATCTTTGGAACGCGCCGATGCAGGGCTCCCATGGAGCTCTCTCCGCGCAGGGCGCGTCGATCTCACCCGAGCTGCCGCGTAATGGAGGCGATTGTGAACAAGGTTGCGTTGATTTCCGGCCTCTTCCCCGCTGAAGAAGCGGCAGGCGTGAGCGGACGCTCGTCTCGCGAGGAGGCGGAGGCGGCGGTTCGTGTGTTGCTGCGCTGGGCGGGGGACGACCCCACCCGCGAGGGTCTCATCGACACGCCAAAGCGGGTGGTGAAGGCCTACGAGGAGCTCTACGCCGGCTACG